>Ga0326597_10009458_pt1 | contig 13051 bp, 8 predicted proteins | sample RVTome_12_FD_203789 | JGI IMG/M metagenome (GOLD analysis project Ga0326597, IMG submission 203789) | Soil microbial communities from uranium-contaminated site in the Upper Colorado River Basin, Wyoming, United States - RVT100D185 | ecosystem: Environmental > Terrestrial > Soil > Contaminated >... | reverse complement strand
GGTCGGCGCGCACCCCTTCTCGGACCCCGAGCACCATGGGGATCACGAGCCCCATGATGATGCCCATCACCGTAATGGCGACGATCAGCTCAGGAAGGGTGAACCCTCTAGCGGTCGAGGGCTGTGAACGCCGTTTCGACTTGGTAAAGCACTTGTCCATTGTGACTCACCTCCAGCGCGACCCTGCGGGCATCGTCGATGCAGTCCGCGAGATCGCAGAGCGGAGCGTGCGTGATCTCTACGTTGTAGATGGTCTCGCCCGAGGACACGTCCTCCCGGCTACCCGACGCCGGCCATGCCTCCCCCGAGAAACGAAGCCTGTCCAACGTTTCCTGTGCCGCAGCGACGGCACCGGTTCGGAGGTCCCCGGTCGTGCTCGTCGACATGTTCGCGGACAGGGCGGGGAGAAGAGACACGAGCATCACTCCGAGGAGCGTCAGTGCTACGACGGCCTCGATCAGCCCGAATCCCTCGTTCGCCTTCGCCCGGCTCACGCTCCCTCCTCGACGGGGCGCACTTCCACTGCCCCTCCCACGAAGACCTCCACATCCGACGCGCCCGCCCCCCGCTCGCGAATTCGGACAGTTGGGTTCGCGTCCGCGAGCCCACGAGAGTTGAAGCAGACCAGCTCGCCCTCTTCCAGCCCCTCGAACGAGATGCCCGCTCGGAGCTCGAGGATCAGGCCCCGGTCCACCGACCATTCGCCTTCGCCTACGCCGCAGCCCCGGGAGAATTCGGTCCGCAGGCGCGTCTGCGACTCGGCGACCACGCGGTATGCGGACGTGCTGGTCATCGCCTCAGCCCTCGCCCGGAGCAGGAATCCGGCGGTTTCAAACGCGGCGTTCCCGAGCTCGTTTTCCAGTCCCCGAAGTCGCGGCGCGGCAATGCTGAACACGATCCCGAGAACGCTGACCACGATCAGCAGCTCGATCAGCGTGAAACCGGCTCCGCCACGTATTCGGCACTTCGGGTGGCGCCGCCGCGCTTCAGCGGGTCTAAGTGCGTTGGTCATCGTTCATGTGGCGCCAGGCCAAAGGGAAATGGAGATCCCACAATCCGCGTCGCATGGGACTCCCGGCAGTCCATTGGGTGGTGCAGGAGCCGTGCCAGTCCCAGGCCCAACCCGTCTGCGCTTCGCGGCGTCAGCCTGGCGGTCTGTTCCACCCCCCAAGCGCGGAAGCGGCAAAGGTTTCCGGATCGGCACGCGTCCTTGCAGCCTGCCCGACGGACGGGCATGTTGCATGCTTGCCCGGCCCCTAATGGAGAATGAGATGATGAGGCTCCGCTCCGCGCTCCTTCTTTTCGTAGCCCTCGCCATCTCGGTCCCCGCCGCCGCGCAGGCGCCAGCCAGCGGGCCTCCGAGCGTCGACGCGATCACGTGGGTGAACCCCCCCGAGTCGCTCCCCCCGGGCGTGAGCCATGAGACGTTCCGGAGCCAGGCTCTAGGGCGGGACGTCGGCTACACGATCTACCTGCCGCCGAATTACGAGGGGGGAACGGACGTCTTCCCGGTGATCTATTGGCTGCACGGGCGGGGCGGCAACGAAAGCGACGTTCGGCCGTCCGTCGCGCTGCACGCCGCGATCGAGGCGGGCCGCGCCCAGCCTATGGTGCTGGTGACGGTGAACGGAGGAGCGGGGAGTGGTTACTTCAACAATCCCGAAACCGGCGTCCTCAGCGAGTCGCTCATCATCCGGGACCTGATCCCGCACATCGAGGAGACCTACCGCGTGAGCGCGAGCCAGAGCGGCCGCGGGATCGCCGGCTTCTCGATGGGTGGAGCGGGCGCCGTGCGGCTGGTGCTACGCAACCGGGGCGTCTTCGGGGCACTCGTTTCGTTCGGTGGGATGCTGATCCCCCAGGCGCCGCTGATGGAGGAGCACGCCCTCACCGACGCCGAATTCGCGGTCGACCACGACGTTTACGCGCTTTCCGTGAACTCGATCGCGAGTCTTCGGAACGTCGGAATCCAGCTCTACGTCGGGTCCGCCGACCAATTCCTCTCCGACAACCGGCGCTACGCCACTCATTTGGAGGCGAACGACATGTCGCCGGATTACGAGGAAATCCCAGGCCTGGAGCACAACCTGGCAAACTACCTGACGGCGGTCGGAGAAGACACGTTCCGATTCTTCTCGAAGGAGCTCGAACCGGGTCGCTGATCAGAAGACGTCAGTCGCCTGGCTCCACGCTCGCCCTTGGCTCGGCCAAGGCGGGCGGCGGCACCGCCATCGCTTCGAGCGCCAAGCGAAGCAGCATGTAAGCGGAAATCACGAACACCGGCCCCACCAGCACGCCGATGGGACCGAACACGCCGATCCCTCCGAGAACGCTGAAGAACGCGACGAGGGGATGGATCTGGGCTCGGCCGCTCACCAGGGCCGCGCGAAGCACGTTGTCCACCGTGCTGATCACCAGGACGCCGAAGATGAGCAGGCCGATTGCAGTGCCCACCCGGTCGTTCATGAACAGGTACGTCACCGTGGGAATGTAGACGACCGGCGGGCCCAGGAAGGGGATTAGGGAGAGGACCCCCATTACGGTGCCCCAGAGCGCCGCCCCCGGGATGCCGGCGAACGCGAGCGCGGCCCCACCGAGCGACCCTTGGACGAGCGCCACCAGCACGTTCCCGAAGATGGTGGCATGGATCACCTCGCGCGCCCGCGACACGAGCCGGTCACCCTGCTCGACCTCGAGCGGGAGCATGCGCTTGAAGAACCCCACGATCGCCTCTCCGTCCTTCAACAGGTAGTAAAGCGTGAAGACGGCGACCGCGGCCTGGAGCAGCCACGTCCCGAGACCCGTGAGGAAGTTGAACGCGACGTTCATGGTGCTGCGCGCCATCTGGTCCAGCTGGGCGGTGATCGGCGCGCTCAGGGTCGACGGATCGACCCCCAGCATGACCGCGACGCCCTCCACCAGCTCGGACACCGCTCCGTCCGCCGTGAGGAGTCCCCTGGCCCCCTCCCGAAGGAATTCGATCGCGATCGCGACCTGGTTCGCCACGACGAGGCCGATGCTGAACGCGGGGACGATTCCGAGCAGGAAGACCACCGCCGTGCCTGTGAACGCCGCGATGGAGCGCCGCCCCCCCAGCCATCGCTCGTAGCGCTGATAGACGGGGAAGACGATCGTCGCGATCGCCGCGCTGGCCGCGATCGCCGGCGCGAAGGGCCAGAGCATGACGCCGAGCAGAGCGGCCCCAGCGGTGCCGAGGCCCACCACCACCGCTCGGCGGAGGGTGGACTCGGGGAGGGGTTTCGGTCCGCTCACAGAGCTCAAGCGGGGGAGCCCTCGCTCAGGGGCGACTGGCCTCGCGGTGAACCCCTCCGCATCGCTTGCCACTTCCCGTAGGTGAGGGAACGCCAGAGCCACTCCGCGGGCCCGAACCGGTACCGCCCGAGCCAGATCGGACTCGCGACGAGCTGGAAGACCCAGATCGCGACGACGATGCCAAGTTGGCCCGCGTAGTCGAATCGGCCCGCGAGACCAAAGCCCCATCCCAGGAAGAGCACTGAAGTGACCACGCTCTGGAAGAGATAGTTCGAGAAGGCCATGCGGCCGACGGCCGTGAGCGCCCGGCCCAGCGCGCCAAGAGCGTTCTTCTTCACGGCGAGAATGAGGAGGGCCGCGTACCCCACCGAAGCGAAGACCGCCCCCACGTAGTTCCAGACGTCCGCGAAGGTTCGTTCGGGCATCGCGAAGCCAATGCTCCCCAAGCGGGAAATGCCGACGCCTGCGAGACCGAGGCCGAGCGGAACGCACACGAGGGCCGTGATCACGTAGTCACGAGAGCTTCGGTGTCCGTCCAGGAATCCGAGCTTGAGGAGCGCCATGCCGAGAAGCATCATCCCGCTGCACCGCCAGAAGAAAAAGGCGATGAAGAAGAACGTCTGCGCCATGAAAGCGAAAGGCGCCCTCTCGGTCACGATCTCCCAGAAGCCACCGCCCATCGCTGCGAGCTGCTCCTGGACCTGCTCGGGCGAGGAGGGCTTTCGGAGACCAGTCGCGGACCCACCAGAGGATGAGGATCCCGCAGAGCGCATACGGGACCAGGATGTCGCCGTCCCAGATCAGATAGGCGTGGACGAGCCCGAACACGAGGAGCCAGGACATTCGCCGGAACCAGAGCCGGGTCACCGACGCCTGTGCCTGACCGGGCTTCGCGGCGTGCGGGGTTCATGTAGGCGCTGAAGGGCGCCGCCATGGCCCGGATGTTCATGGCCAAGATGCCGAGTAGGGCGAAGCCTCGAAGGACGTCGAGTGTCTCGATCCTTTCGCTCGTCGAGACGGGAGCCGGCGATGACACGGGAGGCCTCCAGGCTTGGGTCGGAGTTTCCGACCCACATCATGCCGACGTGGGGCTCGGCCCAGCAAGCCGGCGGAAGGGCTCTGAAGCGTGAGGGCCCCGGCGGCGCGACCGGACTGCAGGCGCGCGACCGAGGCCGCTCCCGTCGCATCGTCAGAAGAGGTCGTATTTCATGCGCACCACTGCGAATCGCCCGACGGCCGGCACGCCCACGAACGAACGGTAGGGCGCATCGAGCGCGTTGTTCACGGCGACCTGCAGGGTCGCCCGGGTGTTCGGGATCTGGTAGCCGGCGGTGAGATCGACGATCGCGAACGCATCCACGCAGTCCTCTTCGAAGATCCCTCCCGTTCCGCCCGTGATGCAGCGCGTCCCCACGAAACCCGCGGACTCGGCCGGGAACGACGCGTTCATCCGAACCCTGCCCGACGCGCTGAACCCGCCGGACAGGTTCCTGTATGCGAGCCCGACGGTCCCCTTGTGACGGGGCGCGTTCAAAGCGATCGGATCGCCGTCCGTGATCCTGAAGTAGTTCTTGTCGGCGAATGAGTAGGTCGCGCTCGCGGTCCAGTCGTCGGTCAGGAACGCTTGCACCGAGAGGTCGCCGCCCCAGAGCGTCACGTCGCCGATGTTGCGGTAGGTGAGAATCAGCTCGGCGCTTTCGCTTTGCACCGCGTCCGATGAGACGACGGCGAGCGGAATCTGCGCGATCCCCGCGGCGAGCGCCCCCGCTTGTTGCGGACTCACTCCCCTCTGGACGAGGAACGCCCCGATGTCCGGGCCGTTCAGGAGCACGAGCGGGGTCTGCACCAAGAGGGGCGAGACGAAGTCGTTCTTGGTCATTCGGTACACGTCGGCCGAAAGGGCCACCCGATCCCGCAGCACTCCCGTGAAGCCGACCTCGAAGGTCTCCGTGTAGGACTCTCGCAGCGGGTCGACGTCCGGGAGGACGGCTCCCTCGGCGGGACCCACGGACTGGGTGGTGGGATCGAGCAGCATCAACGCGATGTCGTCCGCAGTGGGCGACAGGCTCCTGAGGAACCCCGCGGTCTGCGCGTCGATCGCCCCCTGCTGCTGCAGGATCCCCACCGCGATCGGCCAGAGCGCGACCGGGCTCGCGGGCAATAGTTGTCCCGCACCACCAGGGTTGAACGGCGAGCGGACCCCCCGGAGGCTCCCATCCGCGTTCTGGAACGAGTACCCGTCCGTCCCGGTGCCGAACGCCCGGGTGCCGTAGCCCAGCGAGCCGAGTGGATCGGGTGCGAAGCCTCCCGAGATGTCGAGGAAGAGGTTCAAGCTCGTGGGCGTCGAGAAGGCCCGGTTGTATGTAACCCGGAAGCTCTGATTCTCCTGCGGGCGGAAGACCAGCCCCGCCCTCGGCGACCAGACGCCCTCCTCCAGGACCGACGGTGAGTCGAAGCGGCCGGCCAGAACGAGGTCGAGCGTGGGCGAGAGCGCCGTCTTCGATTGGACGTACGCGCCCCATACGTCGACCTCGTCGTCATCGTCGTAGGAGCCGTAGATCGTCCCGTTCGATTCGGAGCGTGTCGCGAAGTAGTCCACCCCGAACGTCAGGTCCTCCCTCCCGTCGGCGAGGGCGAGCCCATGCTGAGCCTCCGCCACGAAGAGGCTGGACTCGTCTGCAAGCGGGGAGCCGTCGCGAAGCAGGTACGTGTCGCCCGCGTCGCTCGTGTTGTAGTAGAGCTGGCCGAACGTTCGGCCCTTGTTCACGCGGGCCTGGTAGAATTCGTAGATCCAACCGTTCACCTGCCCGGCCCCGAGTCCGGTCATCTCGATCCCGGTCGCGTCCGTGCGTCCGTAGGTGCCCACGACGGTCCCGTCCTCGGCGAACCGCCAGTCCGCGCGTGCCTCGAACCCAAAGCGTTCGATGTCGAGGTCCCGCACGCCCACACGGTCGCACGCGACCTCGGCAGCGGCCTGATCGAGACCCCGCTCCATGCGGTCCGCGACGCAGCGCGCCGGGTTCGCGTCCACTTGCTCCCGGGCGGCCTGTTCGGTCGCGTCGACGTATTCCCACTCCTCACCCGTGAAGTACTGCCCGGAGATCTTGAAGCCGAGGCTCTCTCTCAGGAGGAAAGCCGAGCGGAAGGAACCCTGGAACACCGACTGCTCCCCCCCTCCGAGGGTGACGCTCGTCCCCTGACTCGTGAGGGGGGACTTTGTCAGTGTGTGGACGACGCCGTTCGCGGTATCGGGGCCATAGAGCGCGGAGGCAGGTCCGAGCACGACCTCGATCTTCTCGATGTCCTCGTCGGTAGTGGGTACGAAGTGCATCAGGTTCACGCGGAGCGACGGCACGCCCGCCAGCCGGTAATCCGTCAGCATGTGGAGCGCGCCGGAGAAGATGTTGTTGAACCCGCGCACCACCACGTTCGTCCCCTGTAGCCCGGTCGTGATGACGTCGACCCCGGGCGCCGAGCGGAGGTGATCCGCCGGTGTCGGTACCGGCCGCTCCGCGATGTCCACCGAGCTCACGATGTGCGTGGTGGCGGGCGCCTGCGTGGCTCGTTCCATCGCCCCACGCGACGCCGACACGACGATCCCGTCGAGGGCGAGCACGGCCGGGACCAGGCTTACGTCCCGCACCGCGACCTCGGCTCCCGAAACCCCCACGTTCTCGAAACGGGCGCCCACGTATCCGAGGCTCTGCACCACCACGTCGTATGTGCCGGGAGGCACGTTCGCCTCATAACGTCCCTGTGCATTCGTGAGGACCGTTCTCGCTTCCCCCCCGCCCAGGATCTGCACCTGCGCCTGCACGACGGGACCGCTGGTTTCCGCGTTCGAGACCTGGCCCGTAAGGGTCCCGTCCTGCCCGCTCACCGGCAGCGCGAGCGCCAGGAGGGCCGCGAACGTCCAGCCCCACGGAGTGTGATGCCTGCCCCGAACCCACATGGTGCACCTCCCTCGGGTTGAATTGCCGTCGTTCGTCTTCGGGCTAGTGATGGCCCGCTGGGTCATGGTCCACCACGTGGTCCGCCACGTGGTCCGCCGCATGCCCCGCCGCGGCACTCTCGCCCATCAGGCGCGCGCGGTCCCGCGCGTACATCGGATCGTTGGGGTCGACCTCGGGCCACAAGCCTACGTCGTCGGGCACGAAGGGTCCGGCCATGTAGGCCATGGCGGCCCCGGGCAGAGTCGCTCCGGTCGCATTGTCATAGACTCCCACGACTCGGTATCGCCGACCGGCCTCGAGACGAAACCCCTGCGGCCGCAGGAGGAAGTAGTTGGTGTCGACGCCCTCGAGCGTCCCGGCCGCGTCCGTCTGCGCGTCGAGACGGACGAGCACCCTGCCGGTCTCCGCGTCTTCGAGGCGGAGCTCCACCGCGTGGTCGTGCACGTGTCCACCCAGCGCGCGCAGATGACCGCCGACGGGGAGGGTGAACTCCGCGGACTTGGTGGAACGGCCGGGGGGAACGTCGAAGACGCTCCCGAAGCCGTCATTCGGATTGGCGCTCACGATCAGTGGCACGATCTCCACGATCTCTCTCGACGCGCGCCCCGCTCGCCCGGAGTGATGAGACGTCCGGGGCCGAGGGGTCCTGGGACCCAATTCGGCACCCGAAGCGGCCGGGCGCCAGTCGAACGTCATGCGAAGGGACGCCCCTTCAATTGCCGTTCCGTAGGGATTCACGAGCGCAAAATACGCGGCCATGGCTTGATTCGCCGACATCCGGAGGCCCATCCAGCCGGGAAGGGTCACGTGACCGGTTTCCCGGCCGACCGCGAACAGTCGCTCCATCATCGGATAGGCGAGCTGCCTGCGGCCGAGGTTCACCACGCCGACGTGGTGGAGCATCTCTATGGGAAGGACCCGCCCCTCTGCGTCGAGGAGCTCCATGCGGTATCCCTGCGCCCAACCGTCCCCGGGCCAGTTGAAGGTCACGCGCCCGTCCGGTCCGTGGCGGTGGTATTCGACGCTCCCTTCAATGCGAAGGGGTGAGATGGTGATCGTCACCTGGCGCTCGGAAACCTCAGTCCGGGCCGCCGGTTCAACGGATGGCGCTCCCGGTACCACGTTCGAGGCTGCCGCCAGCGCCACGAGGGTCTGAACGACTTGCGCGAACATTGTGTCCTCCGGTCTAGGGTCTCTTGTGTCCACGGAGGTCACGTTACCGGCTCGCCTTTCGCGACCCGATCCGTAGGGCTACGTAGCGACGACGTAGGCGGAATAGAGAGGAAGGGGGTCACAGGAGCTTCAGGTATTCGGTGAGCGCCGACTTCTCGGCTTCGGTCAGGTTTCGAAACGGCGCCTCATGGCCCGAGTTGGCCTGGCCGGGCCGTGCCGTGTCGTAGATCTCGGGTCGCGACCACGGGGCGTAGCCCGATGGATATCGGTGGGCGTCAGAGCTGGGGACGAGGTCGATGCCCATGCGTACGTAGTCGAGCCGGTGCCCCCCGACCTCGAAGCGAGCCGGTCGCGCTTCGGGATGCATCAGATGCCAGAGCGTCGGCACCGAGCCGTTGTGCAGGTAGGGAGCGGTCGCCCACAGTCCGGTCAGGGGCGGAGCCATGTAGCCCGTCGTCGGGCCCGCCGAGAGCAGCTCGCCGGCGGGCGTGCCGAGAATCGCCGTGGCGAGCGATGGCGTGGCGGCCTGCCAGCGCGCGGGATCGGTGCCGATCTCGTCGATCGGGATCAGCACGTTCGGGAGACGCTCCAGACGCGGTCCGCCGGACCGCGCGAGCGGGGCACGGACCCCGTGACAGACCGCGCACTGCGCGGCATAGACCGCTTCGCCCCGCGATGCGAGCATCACGTCCACGGGGCCGGGAAAGCGGGGCGGACGGTACGCGGCCAGGAAGTCGACGATCTCGCGGGCACGCGGGACTACGTCGGGCACGCGCCTCGGATCGAGCCCCATCGTGGGGACGGCGAAGAAGGCCAGGATTCCCGCCTTTCCGTCCCTCTCGTTCTCCGTGAGGTCGGCGTGGGTCATGGCTCGAAAGCGGGCCCTTCCCGCCACCCCGAAGGTGCCGTCAACGGCGAGCGAGCTCTTGAGCATCCGGTCGCCGAGATCGGGGATCTGGACCGCCGTGCCGGGGCCGACGGGGTCCACGTCCCTCCCTTCGGCGGCGAGCACATGCGCGATGGCGCCCAGGCCGTTCGCCGAGCCGGGCCCCCCGGGATCGTACGGCGTGGATCCTCCCCAACGCGCCTCCCGCTCGCGAAGCTCGCTCTCGAGCCCGGGCAAGACATGCCGCGTGAGGGTGCTTCTTTCGGCCGCGTCCATCGCTGGATACAGGGTGTCGAGCGCCGACTCGAGGCGCCCCGGGTGCTCCAGGGCGCTCTGAAACGCCGCGAGAACGGTCTTTGTGAGTCCATCCAGGTTGAGGGAAGTGTTGGGAAGCCCGAGCCAGGCCTCCATTCGTGGATTCCCGGCACCGTCGTAGGTGACGCCGGCGTGGCAGGCGGCGCACCCGATGTTCACGACCTCGATGCGCACCTGGGGGAAGTCCCTCTCGGCGTAGCCGCGTAGGATCCCGAGCGGAGACGCGAGCTGGTCGGGCCAGGGGGAGCCCCGCGTGTTCGGGACCGAGTCGGGAACGAAGAGTCCGAACTCCCGGAGGATCGGGAAGACGGCCTCTTCACGACTCGGCAGGGGTTCGCCCTCCGGCGTCCGATGAGCCAGGAGGGCAGCGACGAACAGCTTCCAAGGGAACGCGTGGGTCCGGAAGGCGTCGGTGTTGAGGGACCCCATGTCGTCGAACGCGAACCTGGTCGCTCCCGTGGGGGAATGCCCGCGGGCCTCGATCTCCGCAAGCGTCGCGGAGCGACCTTCCGCGTAGCCGCGGAAGAGGCCCGACGAGCATCCCCCGAGCGAGAGGGCCAGCGCGAAGCAAAGGGCCTGTCTCGACATCGTGCCTCCTGGCGAAGTGAGCGTGCAGCCGTCACCCGCCAACCTCGGTCGAGGGGATCCCGCCATGAATACGTGAACAGTCGTAGGCGACGGCGTGGATTACGTAGATGGGCGAGACCTCGATGTCCGTGAGACCTCGTACGTAGTTCTACGCATGTCGGGTGAGCGGCGTGTCTAGCATCGTCCCGAGGCGAAATAGCTGTGCCAAACCCGCGTGCCGCCGTACGTTCGTGGCCTGAGCAGGCGGCTCTCACGAGTCCGGAGAGTGCCATGCGATACGCCGTAGATCCCCGTCCTACGGGGGAGGGCCTCCAGGCGGAGTTCCCCTTGGTGGGGCGAGAATCGGAGGTCCGGAAAATCGGCCTCCATCTCGACCCCGAGGGGAGCCCCGGTCCGGCGACCCTTCTCCTCCGCGGTGAGGCCGGCGTTGGGAAGTCCCGCCTCCTCGCCGCGGCGGCCGAGCGCGGCGCGTCCGAAGGAATGCAGGTCTTCCACGGTCGGGCGTTTTCCCTGGACAGCGGGATGTCCTACGCGGTCCTCGCGGACGCGTTCGTACCCTTCCTTCAGGGCCTCGAGGCCCACAAGCTCCAGACCCTCACCCGCGGACGGCTTCCGGAGCTCTTCAGCCTCTTCCCTGCCGCCGCCGAAGCGAACGCCCCCAAGTTCTCCGGCGTCGGGTCTCCGGACGAAACCCGGATCGCCCTGTTCTGGAGCTTCTCGGAGCTCCTTCGCGGCCTCGCGGGGCGGGCCCCCGTATTGGTCGTGGCCGAGGACCTCCAGTGGGCCGACCCCTCCGCAATCCAGCTCCTCCACTTCGCGATTCGGCAGCTCGAGGGGCAGGCGGTGCGATTCCTCTGCAGCTCGACCGAGGAGCTGCGGGAGAGTAACCCGGCACTCCTGGACTTCGAGACGTCGCTCACGAACGCCGGACTCGCGAGCGCCCTGGACCTCGCCCCGCTCCTCGAAGGGGACATCGGTGCCCTGGTGTCGCGCGGATTTTCGGTCCCCGAAGAAGCCGTTCGAGGTTTCGCGAAACAGCTCTTCGGCTGGAGTCGGGGAAACCCCTTGTTCGCCACGGAAGCGCTCCGTGCGCTGGTGGACGGCGGTCACCTGGCTCGGCGCGACGGGACGTGGACGGGGTGGGAAGCGGTGGTGCTGGAGCCGCCCAAAGGCGTGCGGAACCTGGTGGCGAGCCGGCTTTCTCTCCTCTCCCGCCCTGCCCAGCGCGTGGCCGAGGCGGCGGCCGTCATGGGAGACCGCATTCGGTTCCGCGTGTTGTGCCAGGTCACCGAGCTGTCGGAGGAGGAGACGCTGGAGACCATCGATGAGCTCAGAACCCGGGGCATCTTGCGGGAGGAGCCCGGCGCCACGCCTTCCCTCGGCTTCGCCCACCGGCTCATTCGGGACTGCGTGTACGGGCGGCTCGCCGGCGCCCGCGCCCGTTTGCTCCATCGCACGGTCGCCGAAGCCCTGGAAGCAGACCAAGGCGATGGCGCCGATCATGCGGAGGAGCTCGCGTACCACTATCACCAATCGGGCGACGAGGCGCCGCAGGGTAAGGCGCTCGGATACCTACTCGTCGCCGGCCGGCGCGCCCTCGATCGCCGTTCCGACGAAGAGGCGGCGCGCCATCTACGCGCTGCGGTCGAGCTGATCGAGAGGGGTGGGGCGGCGGAAGGGACACCCTACGACCGGGTCGACGTGATCGCGGACCTGGCTCGCGCGCTGAACCGGCTCGGCAGGTACGAGGAGGCGGTCGATCTCTACAAGCGAGCGCTTCGAGAAGACCGAGGCCCCGGCGCCCGCCGGCGCGCGGCGCCCCTGCGGCAGAGACTCGGGCTCGCCTGTTTCTTCTCCGGCCGGTATGCGGAAGCCCTCGACCACTACACGGCGGGCCTCGAGGCGGCGAGCGACGATCCGGCGGTTCGCGGCCGCTTGCTCCGGATACGCGGGGTCTGCCTGCAGGAGCTCGCTCGCTGGGAGGAGGCGAGCCGGGACGCCCTCGAAGCGCTCGCGCTGGCCGAGTCGCACGGCGACGCGAGGACCAGGGTCGGCGCCCATCAGCTCCTCACGCTCCAGCACACCTGGACCGGGAGCCCTGCCCTCGCCCGTGAGCACGGCTGGCAGGCGATTCGCGAAGCCGAGGCCGCCGGCGATCTGAGCGGGGCGTTCGAGGCCCACATCTCCCTCGCGATGACGGAGGGGCTCACGGGCAACCTCCCGGAGATGAGACGTCGAATCGAGGAGGCGCGGTCTCTCGCGGAGAAGCTGCGTTCCCCGATCCTGCATCTGCGAGTGGATGAGCTCTCGCTGCAGGAAGCCCATGCCACCGGTGCATGGAACGCCGCCGTCGCCCTCGGCGAAGACGCGGTGGCACGCGCGCGTTCGCTTGGCCAGCGGGCTGTCCTCCCGCGCCTCCTCGTCTGGACAGCGCTCCCGCTCCTCGGACGTGGTCAGGTCGAGAAGGCGAGAGCCATGGTGAACGAGGCCTGGACGCTCGCGGGGCTCGGACCTTCGGGCGAAGCGGGCGGCACGCTCGACCTGCACGTAGCCATCCCCGCGTTCATCGGGCGGGTCACGCTGGATCTGACCGAGGGGAACGTGGCCGCGGCAAAGGCCATCGCGGAGCGCGGCGTAGAGATGGCGGATCGGAGCGGAGCCGCGATCTGGAGCCTCCACCACCTGATGCCCCTCCTCGGACAGGCCTACCTGCTCGCGCGCGACTTGGAAGGCGCCGAGCGGCTCGGGCGTAGGCTCCGGCGGGACGCCATGCGCATGGACCACGTGCTCGGACTGGCCTGGGCCGATGCGTGCGACGCGCTCGTCACCTGGCTCGGAGGCGACATCGAAGGTGGATGCACGC
>Ga0326597_10009457_pt1 | contig 13051 bp, 10 predicted proteins | sample RVTome_12_FD_203789 | JGI IMG/M metagenome (GOLD analysis project Ga0326597, IMG submission 203789) | Soil microbial communities from uranium-contaminated site in the Upper Colorado River Basin, Wyoming, United States - RVT100D185 | ecosystem: Environmental > Terrestrial > Soil > Contaminated >... | reverse complement strand
GACCTTGTGGGCGCCGACATCGGACACGACGATGTCGTGCGGATCGAGCGCCTCGCGCAGCGCCGCGATCGCGCGCTGCGGCTTGATCGGCCAGCCGTCGTCGGCCGCATAGGCGTCGAGCTCCTCGAGCAACGCCAATCGGAGATCCGCGTGGACGAGCGTCTCGCGCGCCTCGTGGCGCTCACCGGCATCGCGGCCGCTGATCCCGCGCGGCAGGACCGCGGCGAGCAGCCGGCGCAGCGTCCCGTCGATGTCCCCGACGAGCTCAACCTCCGGCCGGTACTGGGCGTCCACCTCGGCCGGCTGGGTGTCGATGTGCACGATCCGCTTCGCGCCGTCCGGGTTCCAGCGGGCCGGCGCGTACTCGACGAGGTCGTACCCGACGCACACGACGAGGTCCGCCCGGTCGAATCCGGACAGAACGTGGTCGCGCGCCTGGAGGCCGACGGCCATGAGCGACAGGTGCGACCGATCGTCGATCGAACCCTTGCCCATGAACGTGACGGCGACGGGGACGTGGAGCCCGCGCGCGAGCGCGCGCAACTCGGAGGATGCGCCGCGCCGCAGAACGCCGTTGCCGGCCAGGATGAGCGGCCGCTCGGAATCGGCCAGCAGGTCTGCCGCATGGGCGATCGCCTCGTCGGTCGGCTCCGGGAAGTAGGTCTGGCCTGACGTGAGTGGCGCGGCATCGGCGGCCACTGCGGAGGCGGCCACGTCCTCCGGCAGCTCGATGTGCGTGGGTCCCGGCTTCGCAAGGGTGGCGATCCGGAACGCCTTCCGGACGATCTCCGGGATCGCCTCGACCCGGTCGACACGCACATTCCACTTCGTCACCGGGGCCAGCATCCGCACGATGTCGACGACCTGGTGTGCCTCCTTGTGCAATTTCTCCGACGACGCCTGGCCGGTCAGCGCGACCATCGGCGCCCGGTCGAGGTACGCGTCGGCCACCCCGGTCACGAGGTTCGTGGCGCCGGGCCCGAGGGTCCCCATCGCAACCGCCGGCCGGCCCGTCAGGCGGCCGTGGACGTCGGCCATGAACGCGGCGCCCTGCTCGTGACGGGTCGTGATGTGGCGGATGCTGCCCGACCGCGACAGCGCATCGAGGAGGTCCATCGTCTCCTCGCCCGGCACGGAGAAGACGTACTCGCAGCCCTCCGCCTCGAGGCAGGCGACGACGAGGTCGGCGGCGGTGCGGGCAGGGCGGCCGGCTGAACTCACGACCCGACGAGTCTAGCCCTTGCAGCCGCCCGGTTCGGGCGACGGCTCGGTCCGGCCGGCGCTCCCTTCTCAACCGCCCGGGACGGCCTCGATCACCACGAGCGCATCGACGGCGACGGCGCCGGCGGCCGAGGCGATGACGGGGTTGAGGTCGACCTCGCGCACGTCCGGTCGGGCGACGACGGCGCGGCCGAGGTCGGCGAGCAGCCGCGCGACGGCGGCGCGGTCGACGGGCGGGCTGCCGCGCACCCCGTCGAGCAGCCGCGCACCACGGAGCGACGCGACGAGCGACGCGGCCCGCTCCTCCGAGATCGGCGCGAGGCCGATCGCGACGTCGTCGAGGGCCTCGGCGAGGATCCCTCCGAGGCCGACCAGCACGACGGGGCCGAACAGCGGGTCGCGTCTTGCGCCGACGATGAGCTCGATACCGGCCGGCGCCATCGGCTCGACGAGCACGCCGCGAACTGGAAACCCGCGGCGTCGGCCCTCGTCGATCAGCCGGTCCGCGGCCGCGGCCGTCGCCGCTTCGTCGCCCAGGCCCAGGACCACGGCATCCGCCTCGGTCTTGTGGGCGAGGCCGTCAGCGTCGAGCTTGAGCGCGACGGGGAAGCCGAGGTCGGACGCGGCCGCCGCCGCGGCCGACGGATCGGGCGCGACGCGCCACGGGGTGACGGGGACGCCGAGAGACGCGAGGAGCGCGAGGCTGTCGCGCTCCGACAGGGTGGTCGGCGTGGGGCTCGGACCCGCGCCGGTGTCGGTCGCCCGGTCGGTGTCGGTCGCCCGGTCGGTGTCGTGCGCGTACGGCGTCCGGTCCGCCGCGAGCGCCGGCCAGGCCGGGCGAACCGGCCCGTCGGACGCACGCTCGGCCTGCCGAGCCTCCCACCGCGCGACGGACGCGATCGCCGCGAACGCCTCGACCGCGCCCCGCAGGAGCGGCACCCCGCCGGCCGCGTCGAGCAGCGCCTTGACCTCCGGCGTCGGCTCGCCGGAGGTAAGCGACACGAACACGGGCAGCAGGTCCGGCCGGTCCGTCGTCGCCGCGAGGAGCGACCGCGTCACGTCCTCCGCCACCTCGACCTCCGACGGGAGGGAGCGGTACGGGAAGTCGTGGACGGCGACGAGCACGTCATACGCGCCCGACGCGGCGAACGCATCGAACGCCGCGCCGTATGCCTCCGGCGCATCGGTGGCGCCCCACGGGTCGAGCGGATTGCCGATGTAGCCCAGGGTCGGCAGCGCCTCGAGCAGGCGCGCCCGCGTCGCCGGCGGCACCGCCGGCAGGTCGATCCCCGTCCGCGGCGCGAGGTCCGCGATGAGCGACGCCTCGCCGGTCGACACGGTCACGACGCCGGTTCGGCCGCGGCCGACGCGCCGGCCCGTCCGCCGGCAGCCCTCCAGGAGCTCCGCCGTCTCGAGCAGCTCGTCGAGGTCCGCGCAGCGGATGACCCCGACCGCGTCGAGGGCGGCGTCGGTCACGCGGGCCTCGCCGGCCAGCGACCCCGTGTGGGCGATGGCCGCCTCCTGCGCCTGGGGGCTGCGGCCCACCTTGACGGCGGCGATCGGCTTGCCCATCGCGAGCGCGCGGTCCGCGAGGGCGAGGAAGCGCTCCGGGCGCCTGAAGCCCTCGACGAACAGGATGATCGAGTGGGTCTCCGGGTCGTCGAGGCAGTAGGCGAGGTGGTCGCACAGGTCCAGCACGGACTCCGCGCCGCAGCCGATGATCCGTGAGAAGCCCACCCGGTCGCCGGCGTGGATGAACGCGTCCGTGACGGACCCGGACTGGGCGATGCCGGCCACGCCGCCGGGCGGCTGCCACGGGTTGATGTCGCCGATGTAGACGGCGCTGTTCGTGACCCGATCGACGACCCCCATGCAGTTGGGGCCGAGCAGGGCGATGCCGTGCCGCGTCGCGATCCGGGCGACCTCGCGCTGCATCCGCGCCGCCGCCTCGCCGCCCTCGACGACGCCGCCGCCGGGGATGACGAGCGCGGGCACGCCGGCGTCCGCCGCCTGCTGGGCGAACGGCGCGGCACGGAAGGGGTTGACTGCGAGGAGCACGACATCCGGTCGCTCCGGGAGCGCCTCGAGGCTCGGGTGGCACGGCGAGCCGTCGATCTCCTCGTAGCGCGGGTTGACGAAATGGCACCGGGTGGCGCTGCCCATCCGGACGAGGTTGTCGCGGACCGTGGCGGCGAGCGTGGAGCGCGGCGTGGCGCCGACGACGGCGATCGACCGGGGGGCGAAGAGCATGCGGAGGTCGATCGGTGGCTTGTTCGCCGCCTCCGCGCCGGAGCCCGGACTCGCGTCCGCCGGACGGGCCGTCATCCGACGACGCGGTCGACCCCGCGCTTCTCGAGCGCGCGGGCGACGATCAGGCGCTGGATCTCCGAGGTCCCCTCCCAGATCCGGTCGACGCGCAGCTCGCGGAAGAACCGCTCGGCCGCCGTCTCGCGCATGTAGCCGCGGCCGCCGAAGACCTGGACGACGCGGTCCGCGCAGCGGAAGGCGGCCTCGCTGGCGAACAGCTTGGCGATCGACGACCTCGCGTGGACGACCTTTCGGTCCGCGGTTTGGTCGTCCGCGAGTCGGGCGACCTCGCGGGTGAGGAGGCGGGCGGCCGACGCGTCGGCCGCCGAGTCGGCCAGCGGGAAGCTGACCCCCTGGAAGTCGTAGATGCGCTCGCCGAACTGGTGGCGGTTCGTCGCCCAGTCGACCGCGTCCGTGAGCAGGCGCTCCATCGCCCCGGCGCAGCGGGCGCCGATGTGGATCCGCTCCTCGACGAACCACTCGTTGGCCAGCTCGTCAGCCCGGCCGACGCCGCCGAGGACGGCGTCTGCCGATACGCGGACGTCCTCGAGAACGAACTGCGGGTGCCGGTCGGCGAACGTGTGGGTGTAGTCCGGGTCGTGGGTCAGGGTGACGCCCGGCGTGTCATAGTCGACGAGGAAGAGGGTCGGCAGGCGCCCGTCGCCGTCCTCGACGATGGCGTGGAAGATCATGAAGTCGGTATCGTCCGGGCCCGTCACGAACCATTTCTCGCCGGTGAGGACGAACTCGTTCGTGGCGGGGTCGCGGTGGGCGTTGGCCGCGAGGGTGCGGGCGTCGCTGCCGGCGTCCGGTTCCGTGATCGCGTAGCTGCCGGTCCGCTCGCCGCGCAGGCTTGGGTCGAGGTACCGGCGCCGCTGCTCCGGCGTGCAGTGGATCAATGCGTTGTAGCCGCCGGGCACGTACGACCAGAGCCCGCCGGTCGCCTGGCCGAGCTGCTCGTGGACGACGACCTGCTCGAACACGGTCCAGCCCTGGCCGCCGAGCTCCTTCGGGAAGGAGCCGCCATGGAGGCCGGCGGCGCGGGCAGCGCGGCGGATCTCGTTGCCCCACTCGCGCGGCATCCGCCCGTTCGCCCGTTCGAACTCCTGCTCGCGCGGCTGGAGCACGTCGCGGACGAACGCCCGTGCACGGGCCCAGAGGTCGCGCTCGGCAGGGGTAAGGCCCACGTCCATGGGCGGAGTCTGCCGGGTGGGGGTCACGACGGCGGCGCGCGTCGCGGGCGTCGGGACGGAACCTGGGAGTGCTCCTCGGTTCCTGCCCCGCGTTCGGCGCGGTGGTGACTTGACAACCCGGTTGCGACGCGTATTATGCCGTTAGGTTAATTAACCACCTAGCGAACTGGAAAAATGGAAACCGACTCCCTCAGCACGACGTTCGCCGCCCTCGCCGATCCGACCCGCCGGGCAATCCTCGCCCGACTGGCCCTCGGCGAGGCGACGGTCTCGGAGTTGGCGGCGCCCTTTGACATGAGCCTGCCGGGCATCTCGAAGCACCTCAAGGTGCTCCAGCGGGCCGGCCTCATCGAGCAGGGACGCCAGGCCCAGTGGCGGCCCTGCCGGCTTGCGCCGGAACCGCTGCGCGAGGTGGCCGGCTGGGTCGAGCAATACCGGCGGCATTGGGAGGAGAGCTTCGAACGATTGAGCGTCTACCTCCGCGAAGTGCAGGACAGCCAGGAGCATGAGAAGGGAGACCACGATGACCGTGACCCGAATCGACCGGGGTAGCACCGACACGACCGCCGTCTATTCCGACGGGGGCGACCTCACCTTCGAGCGCACGTTCGACGCTCCGCGCGAGATGGTCTGGGAGGCGTTCACGGATCCCGAGCTGATCCCCCGATGGTGGGGCAAGCACGGCACCACCACGATCGTCGCGGAAATGGACGTGCGACCCGGCGGCCGGTGGCGATACATCAATCGCGCCTCGGACCGCGAGGAGGTGGCGTTTTACGGGGATTACCTGGAGGTCGATCCGCCCCGAGGCTTCACGTGGACGTTCATGTTCGACGTCGAGGGCGTTGGGCCCATGGGCGGTCCGGAGACCTACCGTTTCGAAGAGGTCGACGGCAGGACGAAGGTGACCTCCATCGGGCACATGGGCTCCGTCGACGTGCTCGAGGGCGCGCTGTCCACGGGCATGGTGGCCGGCGGGCTCGAGACGTGGGACCGCCTCGCGGACCTGCTCGCCGAGGGCTGACCTTCGGCAACGCAACGCGAAATCCGGAAGGAGGGCCGTCGGGCGCTCAGCCCGGCGGCCGCTTCAACCTTCCGGGTTCCTACCTGGCAGTTGACAGATCGACGGGACCCTCGAGCACGAGGGCAAGGCTCGCGTCGAGCAACGGCTCAAGCTCCATGCTCACGCGCACCGCCGTGATCGCCCGCTGGAACATCTGGATCTGATCGGCATCGAGGCGGCGACCGCGGCGGTCGGTCAGGAAGTGTTCGAGCGGACGGAACGAGCCACCCCAGCCCCAGGCCGCCTCGTCGACCCCGATGAAGCGCTGCGACGCGTTGATCCAGACGGCCGACTCGGCCGGGTCGTGCCGAATCGCGTCGACGAGGGTGCTGTGCCGAGCCGAGCTCGCGTGCTGCCTGAGTCAGAAAGTCGACCAGCGGCGCGCGATGCGTGTGCTCGGTCGCGCCGGTGATCGCCGCTACCTCCCGGATTCCCTGGAGGTAGGTTCGGACGGTGGACCCCCGAAGCGTCATGTCGAGTGCGAGCCTACATGCTCAGTCGGCCGCCACGCCGACAAGCTTGGCCCGCCTTACCGGTACTCTGGCGGGCGCGTGACCGAGCGCCCCGAGCCAAGGTCGACAGTGTCGGGAAGTTGGCAGTTCGCCAGCAGCGTCGGATCGAGGGGACCATACGACGCAGCGACTGTGGCTAGATTGCTGTGACGGTTTCTTGGGTTGAGAACATGAACGCGGGCATACCGCCGGTTTGCCTCTCGGATCGGCTCCACCAGATCGGAATCGCCTGAGATGACTATCGCCTCGTCATACAGCCCGTCCACACCGTCCAGGAGTAGGTAGGTCGCAAGGTTGACGTCTGACCCTTTTTCTTCGGTCTTCCATACCTCGGCGGACTTCGGGCCGCCGGGAAGGGGATGGACAAGCGCCTTGCGCGTGGGGTTGGTGCTGAAGTGACCGTAGTGGATGGTTACGCTGGGTAGCGTCTCGAGTGCCTTCAAGTACAGCCGTTGACGAGTTCTCGAGCCGGGATCCGGAATCGGACGGACCTTGGCGGTGAAGGAGCGGACGGTCGTAACCGCTACTGGCCTCAGGGCAGTCGCCAATGCCGCGAGGTCTAGCCACTTCAGGGTCGGGTTCGGTACGAGCAAGCCATAGTAGAGATTGAATCCGTCTATATAGACGCCAACTCGCCGGACGCTTGCCATTTGACCGCCTCGGGCATGGAAAAACCCGACGGGCGGAACCGCCGGGTGTGTGGACACAGTGTGGACGACCTGGGGACAAAAGTCAAGACAAGCGTCGCTGAGATTCGCTCGAGCAGCGCCGCAGTTCGTCCAGCGTCGATCCTGACGTTGGGAGCTGCATCAGTGGGTGGCATTGGGCGAGCGGGCCGAGGGAGCGGGAAGCGAGGGCTCGGGGCCGCGATCAGCCCGTCGGCGCCAGCACCATGATCCGGAGCTCGGTCATGTCCTCGATCGCCCAGCGCAGGCCCTCGCGGCCGAGCCCGGAGTCCTTGACACCGCCGTACGGCATATGGTCGATCCGGTAGGTCGGGATGTCGTTGACGATGACCCCGCCGACCTCGAGCTCGGAGAAGGCCCGGAAGGCCCCGGCGAGGTCGTTCGTGAACACGCCGGTCTGGAGGCCGAACGACGAGTCGTTGACCTGGCGGATCGCGTCGTCGAGGTCGGCAAAGCCGAATGTCACGACGAGCGGGGCGAACGCCTCGTTGCTGCAGACCTGGGCGGCGAGCGGCACGTCGGCGAGGACGGTCGGGGCGACGAACGTGCCGTCGGCCGTGCCCCCGGCGAGGACGCGGCCGCCCAGCGCGACCGCCTCGTCGATCCAGCGCATGGTCCGATCGGCCGCCGCCGGGTCGACCATCGGCCCGACGTCGGTCGAGGGGTCGAGCGGGTCGCCGATGCGGATCTGCGCGACCCCGGCCAGGAAGCGCTCCATGAACGCGGCGCGGATCGCCTCGTGGAGGTACAGGCGCTGGACGCTGATGCAGACCTGGCCGGCGTAGGCGAACGCGCCGACGAGGATCCGCCGGACGGCCCAGTCGAGGTCCGCCGAGCGATCGACGATGACCCCGGCGTTGCCGCCGAGCTCGAGCACGACCTTCTTCTTGCCGGCCCGCTCCTTCATCCGCCAGCCGACCGACGGGCTGCCGGTGAAGGTGAGCAGCTTGAAGCGTGGGTCCGACACCATCGCGTCGCCCTGGGCGCGGCTCATCGGCAGGATCGAGACGCTGCCCGGCGGCGGGCCGGCGGCCTCGATGAGCTCGGCGATGGCGAGCATCGTGAGCGGGTCCTTCGACGGCGGCTTGAGCACGATCGGGTTGCCCGCTGCGATCGCCGGGGCGACCTTGTGGGCGGCCAGGTTGAGCGGGAAGTTGAACGGGCTGATCCCGGCGATCGGGCCGATCGGGAAGCGCCGCGTGATCCCGAGGCGGCCCTTCGAGGCGGGCATGAGATCGAGCGGGATCGTCTCGCCCACCATCCGCTCCGCCTCCTCGGCCCCGAGCCGGAACGTGAGGACCGCCCGGTCCACCTCGGCGCCGGCGTCGCTGATCGGCTTGCCGGCCTCGGTCACGATGAGCGTGGCCAGTTCGTCGCGCCGGGCGGCGATGCCGGCGCTGATCGAGCGCAGGATCCGGCCGCGCTCGTAGGCCGGCAGGCGGCGGGTCTCCTCGAACGCCGCGACCGCTGCCGTTACCGCCTCCTCGTACTGCTCGGCGGTTGCCTGGTACGTCGACCCGGCGAGCTCCCCCGGACGGGCCGGGTTGGCGATCTCGAGCAGGTCCGGGGACTCTGCCCAGCGGCCGGCGAGGAAGATCGGATGGGGTTCCGTGGCGGCGAGGGTGGCCATGGGCGCCATCTTACGACCGGCGAGGCGCCCCATCATTGGCGGCACCCCAGCGTCGCAGCGGAGATGGGAGGCACCGGATGGTCGCGGAGTTCAAGTCGTTCCTGCTCAAGACGAACGCGCTCGCCCTCGCGGTCGGCGTCATCATCGGCGCCGCGCTCGGCGCCGTCGTGAACTCACTCGTCGCCGACATCATCATGCCGCCGATCGGGAAGGTCCTCGGCAACGTCGACTTCTCGGCCCTTGCGATCGACCTCGGCGACGGCGTGGCGATCCGCTACGGCGCGTTCATCAACGCGGTTATCGCCTTCGTCGTCATCGCCTTCGTCGTCTGGCGGATCAGCACGATGTTCATCCGCGAGGAGGCCGCGCCGCCCGAGCCGGAGATGAAGACCTGCCCGTACTGCCGCGAGCTCGTCCCATCCGAGGCGACGAGGTGCCGCGCCTGCACGAGCGCGATCTGAGCCGCCGGACCGGGCCCATCCGCGCTTGGTGCGTCGACGCACAGAACCGAACGTGCCCGTGCGGCGGTACCGATGGGTCATGGGTAACCCGGACGTCCGCGCCTAGCGTGCACTCCGAGGCGACAAACGCCTCGCGCCCAACGGCTGTCCAGGGCAAACCCGTCGTGAGGCGGGGACGCAAAGCCAGGGATCTCCGCGGTCCGTCACCGCGAAGACCGCCCGGCTGCCGGCTCGAGGGCGAGGGACGCTTCGGAGGTGTACAACCGTGAAGGCGAACCTGGCGCACTTCACGCGAGCGCTGTCCTGGCGGGCAGTGCTCGCGCTCTCCGCTCTCGCCAGCTTTGCGCTCGTCCTCGAGGCGGGCCGGCGCTGGTAGACGCACTCGCGCCGGGCCAAGCGTCCGGCCGACTGCCATCGGACGACCGCCGGTCACGGCGGTCGTTTCGATTCCCGCCCCCTACTCCTCCGACGGCCGCGGATACGACCCGAGCACGCGGACCATCGCCGCAACCCCGCGCAGCTCGTCGAGCGCGGCGGCGCACACGGTATCGGTCGCGTCGGCGTCGAGGTCGACCCAGAAGACGTACTCCCAGCGAGCGGCGCGGCTGGGCCGCGATTCGAGTCGCGACAGGTTCACGCCGCGCGAGGCGAAGGCGCCGAGACAAGCGTGGAGTGAGCCCGGCGCGTTGCGCACGGCGAAGACGAGGGTGGTCTTCATCGGCTGCCCGGTCGGCCCCCCCGCCGCGGGCCCAGCGGCCCACGCGTCGGCCGCTTCCAGGCGCGCGTCGGCCGCCGCATCGGCCCGCGCCAGGACCGCGAAGCGCGTCCGGTTGTCGGACCCCGTCTGGATGTCGGCCGCGAGCACCGTCAGCCCGTAGATGTCGGCCACCCGGGGCGAGGCGACCGCCGCCGCGCCGGCATCCCGTTCGGCCGCGATGACCTTCGCCGCGCCGGCCGTGTTGTACGTCGTCAGCACCGTCCACGGTCGGCCGCGCAGGAACTCGTCGGCCTGGGCGAGCGCCTGGGGATGGGAGTAGACCCGCTCGATGTCGTCGATCGCCCGGCCCGGCAGGGCGACGAGCGCGAGCCGGACCGGCACGGTCACCTCGCCGACGATCCGGACCCGGTCGTGGTACTCGAACAGTAGGTCATACGTCTCGCGGATCGTGCCGGCCAGCGAGCTCTCGATGGCGACGACACCGAAGTCGGCCTCCCGCCCGTCGAGCGCCTCGAAGACCGCGCGCCAGGTCGGCACGGCGGTCGCCCCGTCGGCCGACCCGAAGAAGCGCAGGACCGCCTCTTCGCTGAACGCCCCGGGCTCCCCCTGAAAGGCGACCCGTGGGGCCACGTCTAGCGGTTGAACCACGACGTGGTGTCGTGGTGGGCCTCGTCCTCGTCGAGTTCCGCCCGCTTGGCGTGCTCGGCGCTGGCCCGGGCGGCCGCCCGCTTGCGATTGCCGGCCGATTCCGTCGCGCCTGCCCAGTGCTCTTCGGCGAGCAACTCGTTGATCGCCTCGACGTATGCGTCGACGGACGCGGCGATGATGTTCTCGCTGCGCGCCTCGGCCGTGTAGCGCCCGGTCGCACGGCGCCCGGCGGCGGCCTCCGGCGGCGCGATCGTAACCGTTACCACGCCGGTTGCGTCCGGTCCCTCGCCGAGCGCGCGGACGTCGTAGCCGAGCAGGCGCGGATCACCGGTCAGGACGCCGGCAAGGGCGCGGTCAACGGCCCGGAACAGCGCGTCGATCGCCCCGTTTCCCTCGGCCGACGCCTCCCACTGGTGGTCGCCGGATGCGATCACGACCGCCCCCCGGCTCTGGACGTTGGAGCCGGACGTTACCGTCCAGCGGGCGAGGTGGAGGGCCGGGGCCGCGGCGTTGGTGTCGGTCGTCATGCGGACGTTCCTTCGGGTGTCTGGGCCGGGCTGGGGTCCTGTCTGGCGGCCGCGGGCCCGGCCCCGCGGACCGTGGTGAAGTGGCGCTCGTCGCGACGACGAAGCTCGGCGCCGGATTTCCAGATCGCGTACTCGAGCGAATCGGCGAGGGCGATCGCCGACGCGGCGATGATGTTCGTGTCCGACCCCATCGTCGACCACTCGCGCCCGCCGTCGGCCGAGTCGATGACGACCCGCGTCCGGGCGGCCGTGGCCGCGTCGCCGTCGAGGATCCGGACCTTGTAGTCGTACAGGTGGACGCCGTCGAGGTTCGGGTAGAACGCGCGGAGCGCCTTGCGCAGCGCGGCGTCGAGGGCGTTGACCGGGCCGTTCCCGTCGGCCGCGGTGTGCAGCGTCTCCCCGTCGACCTCGACCTTGACGGTTGCCTCGGCGCGCAGTTCGCGCCCGTCGCGCTGCTCGACGAGGACCGTGAAGTCGACGATCCGGAACGGTGCCTGGTAGTTGGGTTGGTGGCGCCGGATCAGCAGCTCGAAGCTCGCCTCGGCGCCCTCGAACGCCAGCCCGTCCGCCTCGAGCTGCTTGATCAGGTTGGACAGCTCCTTCGGGTCGACGACGCCGTCGAGTTGGTGGCCGAGCTGCTCGGCGCGGATCCGCGTGTTGGCCCGGCCGCCCAGCTCCGACACGACGAGCCGCCCCACGTTGCCGACGGCCGCCGGGTCGACGTGCTGATAGCTCCGCTCGACCTTCGCGACGGCGGCGCCGTGGACGCCGCCCTTGTGGGCAAAGGCGGACCGGCCGACGTACGGTTGGTAGTCGTTCGGTTTCTGGTTGGCGATCTCGGCGACCGCGCGCGACAGCTCCGTGAGGCCGGTCAGCACGCCGCCTCTGGCCGGCACGAGCACGTGCGGCGTCTTGAGCGCGAGGTTGCCGATGATCGAGACCATGTTCGCGTTGCCGGCCCGCTCGCCGTAGCCGTTGATCGTGGCCTGGACGTGGCGGATCCCGGCCGCCACGGCGGCCATCGAGTTGGCGACGGCGAGCTCCGCGTCGTTGTGGGTGTGGATTCCCCACGTCACGGGCGGTGCGTCGCGGTCACCTTCCAGGGCGGCCCGCGTCTCGCCGATGATCCGGTCGAGGTCCCCGGTCAGCGTTCCGCCGTTCGTGTCGCACAGGACGATCGATCGCGCGCCGGCCTCGCGGGCCGCCCGCAGGGTGGACAGCGCGTAGGCCGGATCCGAGACGTAGCCGTCGAAGTAATGCTCCGCGTCGTAGACGGCCTCGCGACCGCGCTCGGCCACGAAGCGGACGGAGTCCGCGATCATGTCGAGGTTCTCGGCCGGGGTCGCGCCGAGGACCTCGGTGACGTGGAGCAGCCACGACTTGCCGAAGATCGTCACGACCGGGGTCTCGGCGGCGACGAGCTCGCGCAGGTTGGGGTCGTCCTCCGGCCGGTTCGACCGATGGCGGGTCGAGCCGAAGGCGGCCAGCTTCGCCGTCCGCCAGGTCATCGTCCGGGCCGTCCTGAAGAACTCGATGTCCTTCGGATTGGAGCCGGGCCAGCCGCCCTCGACATACGGCATGCCGTACTCGTCGAGCATGCGCGCGATACGCAGCTTGTCGGCGAGGGACAGGGTGATGTTCTCGCCCTGGGTGCCGTCGCGCAGGGTCGTGTCGTAGAGGATGACCGGGGCGTCGCTCATGACCGTGCCGCAACGGCCGAGCCGAGTCGGGCGCCGATCGCGTCGGCCATTGCGGCCGTCCCGACCGTTCGGGCGTCCCGGTCGCCGTCGGCGCCCGCCAGGTCGGCGCCCGCCAGGTCGGCCGTCCGGAGGCCCGCGTCGAGGGCTGCTGCGACCGCCGCTTCGACCGCTTCGGCCGCGTCCGTCCGCCCGAGCGACCAGCGCAGCATCATCGCCGCCGACAGGATCGTCCCGATGGGATTCGCGACGTCGCGTCCCGCGATGTCCGGCGCGGACCCGTGGATCGGCTCGTACAGTCCGAACGTGCCGTGCGCCGTCCGCCGCTCCCCGAGCGACGCCGACGGCAGCATCCCGAGCGAGCCGGCCAGCACGGACGCCTCGTCCG
>Ga0326597_10009456_pt1 | contig 13051 bp, 11 predicted proteins | sample RVTome_12_FD_203789 | JGI IMG/M metagenome (GOLD analysis project Ga0326597, IMG submission 203789) | Soil microbial communities from uranium-contaminated site in the Upper Colorado River Basin, Wyoming, United States - RVT100D185 | ecosystem: Environmental > Terrestrial > Soil > Contaminated >... | reverse complement strand
CGGCAGTAGCCATAGTCCTTGTCGCCGACGCGCAGCGTCGCGCGGGCGTCGAACGGATCGGGGATCGATGGCCGGGATGTCATCACGCGCCTCCTTCATCGACCGCGCCAGTGCGCGGAGTCAGTCGGCGCCGGGCGGGTGCGCCCACCCCGGGTCGAAGTGGACACAAGTATAGGCGACCCATCCCGGCCCGTCGTCTGCGGGGCGCTCGCTACACTCGAGGGGTGCAACTGCGACGAACCTCGACGCCGACCTCGGGACGGCGTCGATGAAGGCCTGGGGCAACCTGCCCGGCGACGATCCGGAGCGTGACCGCGCGGAGATCGAAGCCGCGATCGAGGCGGCAGGCATCGATCTCGACCCGCTGCCACCCGGTTTCCACCGGCACGGCGACGAGACCCACGCGAGCGACCACGTCCATCCGCACGCACATTCCGGACCGGGCCAGCCACCGATCATCGGGATCGTCGGGGCGGGCGCGGTCGGGACCGCGCTGGGCGTCGCCCTGTCGCGTGCGGGCTGGCCCATCCACGCGGTCGCGAGTCGCGACGCGAGCCGACGAGAGCGGTTCCGCTCGCTCGTCGATGTCGCGCGGGTCTTCGCCGATCCGGAGCCGATCCTCGATGAGGTCGAACTCATCATCCTGGCCGTCCCCGACGACGCGCTCGCCGCGCTCGCCGGATCGCTCCGGATGTACGGCGGCCAGGCGATGATCCACACGAGCGGTGCGCTCGGTGCCGAAGTCCTGGCGCCGGCGATGGCGGCCGGCACGCAGATCGGGGCGTTCCATCCGCTCGTCGCCTTCGCCGACACGGAACGCGCGGTCGAGGCGCTTCACGGCGCGACGGTCGCGATCGAGGGCGACGACCAGCTGGCCACGATGCTGGCGGACATGGCCGAGGCGATCGGTGCCCGGCCTGTCCGTCTCGCCCCCGGCTCGAAGGCCGCGTACCACGCCGCGGCGGTCCTCGCCGCCGGTGGGTTCGTCGCCCTTCTCGATGCGATCGCCGAACTGGGTCGGGTCGCCGGGCTCGACGAGGCCGGGTCGCTGGCGATCTACGGACCGCTCATCGAGGGGACCCTGGGCAATGCTCGCGCGCTGGGCATCCGGGCCGCCCTGACCGGGCCGATGACGCGCGGTGACATCGGCACGCTGCGCTCGCATCTCGAGGCCCTTGGGTCGCACGCGCCGGATGTGCTTGAGCTGTACGTCGCGGCGGCCCGCCGGGAGACCGATCTCGCGGAGGCGCGGGGCGCCCTGGCACCGGATGACGCGACGAAGATGCGCTCCGTGCTCATCTTGGCCTTGCAAGCCCTGCCCGAACCGGTACCATAGCCTCCCATGGACCACAGCATCGCGGCCAAGTACGCGGCCCGCCCGGCGGCCAGATTCGTCCGCCCCTCGACCCGTGTACGGGAGCGCCGGCTGGGCCTGCGGCCTGCCGGATCATTCCGCGCCCCAGGCCCGCGGACGACCGTGCTGCATGGTCCGGAGGTGGCGCCGCTCGCTCGACTTCGAGCCAGCTGGCGGGCGATCCATCCCGCCGCGACGCGGCGGCACCGCAGCGGCCGTCCCCGGCCGCCCGTGACCATGGAGTGGGCCAGGTCCGGGCGCCCTGGCACGGTCCGACGCCCGGGCGCCGCCTCGGCGCCGTGGCCCGCCTGAGGACCTCGACGGCCACGTCCGCCGGCGGGATCGTCGTGCGATACGAGTCGGGCACGCCGTGGCTCGTCGTGGGCAGTCGCCGCCGGGAGCGCGATGGGCGGACCTGGACGCTCCCGAAGGGCACCCCGAACGCCGGGGAGAGCCGCGAGGAGACCGCGGTCAGGGAGGTCGAGGAGGAGACCGGCCTGAAGGTTCGCATCAGCGGCCCCCTCGACTCGATCGAGTACACGTTCGTCCAGTCGGGCCGGCGGATCCACAAGACCGTCCACTACTTCCTGATGGACCCGGTCGGCGGCGACCTGGCCGGCCACGACCACGAGTTCGACGAGGTTCGCTGGATCCCGTTCGAGGCCGCGGCGACGATGCTCACGTTCGAGACCGAGCGCGCGCTCGTCGCCACGGCGGCGGAACGACTCGGAGCGCTGCCGACCACCAGCGGCATGGCGCCGGCCGAGGCGGCGTCGTGACCGACCCCCTCGACCTGCCGGTCCATCTCACGCCGCTGACCGAGGCGCACCGCACGCTCGGCGCCCGCCTGATCGAGTTCGGGGGCTGGCTGATGCCCGTCCAGTACGGTTCGATCATCGATGAGCATCGGACCGTCCGCCAGCGGGTCGGCCTGTTCGACCTGTCGCACATGGGCGAGCTCTACATCGAGGGTCCCGACGCCGGCGCGGCGCTCGGCGCGGCCCTCGTGTCGGACCCGTCGAGCCTCGCCATCGGGCGCGCGCAGTACTCCATGATCTGCACCCCGCACGGCGGGATCATCGACGACCTGATCGTGTATCGCCTTGGGGACGCCCGTTTCCTCGTCGTGGCCAATGCCGGCAACGCCGCGATCGTGTCCGATGCCCTCGCGGGACGGCTCGAGGGGTTCAGGGCGGTCCTCGACGATCGGTCGCTGGCGACCGGCCTGCTCGCCGTCCAGGGTCCCAGGGCGGCCGACGTGCTCTCCCCGCTGACCGACGTCGATCTGACGACCCTGCGCTATTACGCCGCCACGGAAGGGACGGTGGCCGGGATCGGCGGGCTCGTCGCCCGGACCGGGTACACCGGCGAGGACGGCTTCGAGGTGTTCGTGGAGACGTCGCACACGGTCGCCCTGTGGGACGCGTTGCTCGAGGCGGTCCGGGCCGCGGGCGGGGGACCGGTCGGGCTCGGCGCGCGGGACACGCTCCGCCTGGAGGCCGGCATGCCGCTGTACGGGAACGAGCTGGACCTCGACACGAACCCCTACGAGGCGGGGCTCGGGCGCGTCGTCACGCTCGGCAAGACCGGCGAATTCGTCGGCCGCGCAGCCCTCGAGAAGGTCGCCCGCGACGGTCCCTCACGCCGGCTCGTCGGCCTGATCGTGGAAGGGCGGGGGATCGCCCGCCACGGCTATCCGGTCTGGTCCGGCGACCGCCGCAGCGGCGTCGTGACGAGCGGGACGCAGTCGCCGACGCTCGGCGTCCCGATCGCGATGGCGTACGTCGCACCGGACGACGCCGAGCCGGGTACCGTAGTCGACATCGAGATCCGCGATACGCGCGTTCCGGCCAGGGTCGTCGCCCTGCCGTTCTACAGGAGGATTGCCTGATCCGATGGTGCCGACCGACCTGCGCTACACCAACGATCATGAATGGGTCCGCGTCGTCGGGGATGAGGCGACGATCGGGGTCACGGCGTACGCCGCCGATCAACTCGGGGATATCGTCTTCGTCGATCTCCCGGACGTGGGTCGCTCGGTCGAGCAGTCCGCCGCGTTCGGGGTCGTCGAATCGGTCAAGGCCGTGAGCGACCTGTTCGCGCCGGTGAGCGGCGAGGTGACCGAGACGAACCCTGACCTGGGCCGCAACCCCGAGCTCGTCAACAGCGACCCGTACGGCGCCGGCTGGATGGTCCGCGTCCGGCTCGGCGACGCCGCCCAGCTCGACGCCCTCCTCGATCCGGACGCCTACGACGCGCTCATCGCCGCGGGCTGACCGACCCGATGCCATACGGTCCGCATACCGCCGACGACCGCGAGCGGATGCTCGGGGCGCTCGGCCTCACCTCGGTCGACCAGCTCTTCGAGGACATCCCGGTCGCGCTTCGTGCGTCGAGACTCGACCTCCCGGATCCTGAACCGGAACTCGAGCTCGCCGCCCGCCTGACTGGCCTCGCCGCGCGCAACCGGACGGACCTCGCGTCGTTCCTCGGCGCCGGCGTCTACCGCCACTGGAGCCCGCCGGCGGTCGACCAGCTGCTCCTGCGCGGCGAGTGGTACACGGCCTACACGCCGTACCAGCCGGAGGTCAGCCAGGGCACGCTCCAGAGCATCTATGAATATGAATCGCTGCTGGCCGAGCTGGTCGATCTCGACGTGGTGTCGGCGTCGCACTACGACGGCGCCGCGGCCACGGCGGAGGCGGCGCTGATGACCTGTCGCGCCACGCGGCGTGATCGGGTCCTCATCTCGCGCGGCGTCCACCCGCACTACCGGGAGACGACACGGACCTACTTCGAGGGCGGCCTCGATCTCGAGGAGATCCCGCTTGTCGCCGATGGCGAGGCCGCCGGCACGACCGACCTGGTCGCCCTCGAACGCATGCTGGCGGAGCCCGGCCGCCCCGTCGCCGGTGTCATCGCCGCCCAGCCCGACTTCTGCGGCCTGCTCGAGCCGATGCCGGAGATCGGCCGCTTCGCCCACGCGGCGGGCGCGCTGTTCGTCGCCGTGGTCGAGCCGGTCAGCCTCGCGGTGCTGGCACCGCCCGGTGCCTACGGGGCGGACATCGCCGCCGGCGAGGGCCAGCCGCTCGGGATCGCCCCGCAGTACGGCGGACCGTATCTCGGGATCCTGGCCTCGACCGACGCCCTCGTCCGCCAGATCCCCGGTCGTCTCGTCGGGCTGACCAGCGATCTCGATGGGAAGCGCGCGTTCGTCATGACGATGCGGGCGCGCGAGCAGGACATCCGGCGCGACAAGGCGGCCAGCAACATCTGCACGAACCAGGCCCTCCTGGCGCTCGCGGCCGCGATCTATCTCGCGACGGTCGGCCCGCACGGGCTGCGTGACGTGGCGGCGCTCGGGGCCGCGCGGGCCGCCGAGCTCGAGGCGGCGCTCGCCGCGGTCGGCGTCGACCGGCTCCACCGCGGCCCGTACCTCAACGAGTTCGTCATCCGGGTGCCCGCCGCCCGGGCGGTCCATCGCCGGTTGCTCGACGCGGGCGTCCTTGCCGGGCTCGTCCTGGCCGATGCCGAGCCGGACGACCCGAGCCTCGCCGAGGGCCTCCTCGTGTGTGCCACGGAGGTCACCACGTCCGACGAGATCGCCCGGTTCGCCCGGGCCATCGGTGCGATCCTCGGCGCGCCCGTCGCGCAGGTCGCCCGATGAGCGTGACCGGTGAGCGCCTCCAGCCGACCATCTTCGAGCTTGGCCGTCACGGTCGCGGCGGGGGCAAGATCCCGCATCCGCCGGCGGACGCGCTCGAACGCATCCCGGCCGACGCCCGCCGGGCCGTGCCGGCCGCCCTGCCGGAGATGAACGAGGCTGACGTCGTCCGTCACTACGTCAACCTGTCGCAGCTGAACTACGCGGTCGACACGGGGTTCTACCCCCTCGGCTCGTGCACGATGAAGTTCAACCCGAAGCTCAACGAGTGGGCCGCGCGTCTGCCGGGTTTCGCCGACCTGCACCCCCTCGCCCCGGACGAGGTCGCCCAGGGCACGCTGCAGCTGCTGTGGGAGCTCGAGCGCGCCCTGGCGGAGATCTCCGGGATGCGCGCGGTCACGCTCCAGCCGGCAGCCGGCGCCCAGGGTGAGCTGACCGGCATCCTCATGATCCGAGCGCACCACCGTGCCCGCGGAGAGGGCGCGAGAGACGAAGTCCTCGTCCCCGATTCGAGCCATGGGACCAACCCGGCGACCGCGTCGATGGCCGGCTACCGGACGATCACGATCCCGTCCGCCGCGGACGGCGGCGTCGACATCGACGCGTTCCGTGCCGCGCTCGGGCCGCGGACCGCGGCCGTGATGATCACCAACCCGTCGACGCTCGGCCTGTTCGAGGCGCGGATCGGCGAGCTGCTCGAGGCGGTCCACGCGGCGGGCGCGCTGGCCTACATGGACGGTGCCAACCTCAACGCGATCCTCGGTCACTTCAAGCCGGGCGAGGCCGGCTTCGACGTGATGCACTTCAATGTCCACAAGACGTTCTCCACGCCGCACGGCGGTGGTGGGCCGGGCGCCGGACCGGTCGCGGTCGGGGACACCCTCCTCCCGTACCTGCCGGAGCCGCGAGTCCTGCGCGCCGACGACGGTTCGTTCCACCTGGAGCGCACCGGCGAACGCTCGACCTCGATCGGGCGGCTGCGCAGCTTCGTGGGCAACACCGGCGTCCTCATCCGTGCCTACGCATACATCCGCGCGCACGGCGGCTCGGGGCTGCGCGAGGTCAGCGAGGATGCCGTCCTGGCGGCCAACTACCTGAAGCACCGTCTCGCCGGCACGTACGACATCCCGTACGACCGCGCCTGCATGCACGAGTTCGTCGCGTCCGCGGCGACGATCAAGAAACAGACCGGCGTCCGGACACTCGACATCGCCAAGCGACTCATCGACTACGGCTACCACCCGCCGACGATCTACTTCCCGTTGATCGTCGAGGAAGGCATGCTCATCGAACCGACCGAGACCGAATCGGTCGAAACACTCGACGCCTTCGCCGACGCCCTCATCGCCATCGCCGCCGAGGCGACGACGACGCCCGAGCTCGTCAGCGGGGCCCCGCACAGCGCCCCGGTGCGCCGGCTCGATGAGGCGACCGCGGCTCGTCAGCCGAACCTGCGCTGGCGGCCGATGAGCGGCACCGAGACGCCGTGCCCCGATTGATTCGCACCTGGGTGAGCCATACGAACGCTCGTTAGGTTGGAAGTTGACAGTCGGCGGGACGCTGTGGATAGTTCTGGCAGCGCACCGACCCGATCCGTGCAGCCGCCGCTGCTCGCCCGATGGCTCGTTTCGAGCGGGAGGCTCGATCCGGGACCAGGGAGAGACACGGCGACATCGAACTGTGCGGGCGGGCCGCGGTAGCGAGAGACATCGGGTAAGCACCCGTTCGGAGGAGAATCCATGCGCAAACGACTCGTTGGCATCCTTGCCTCTGTCGCCGTGATCGCGGCGGCATGCGGGGGCGCCACTACCTCGTCGGCACCGCCGGCGTCGACCGCGCCGGGCACATCGACCGCCCCGGGCACATCGACCGCACCGAGCACTGGAGCAGGCCTCGCTGCCGACCAGACGCTCCGCATCTACGTCGGGGCGACGGACCCCCGGTCCCTCAACCCGCAGCAGGCTTCAGGCTCCGATGAGATCTCGGTCCTGGGTGGGCTCCACCGTGGACTCCTGTACTACGACAAGGACCTGAACATGGTCCCGGCGCTGGCTGAGGCCCTGCCGGAGGTCACGGACGGCGGCAAGACGCTCACCTTCAAACTGAAGGATGGCCTCAAGTACAGCAACGGCGACCCGATCGTCGCCGCCGATTTCGTCAGAAGCTTCCGCAAGCTTGCCGACCCTCGCGCCGCCTACGACTATGGCTACGAGGCGTGCTACATCGCCGGCGCCAAGGACGTCATGGGCGAGGACTTCGGTTGCGTCGGTGCGCCGACGCCCTACCTGGACGCCGAGGCCGGGACGTTCGACAACGCGGTGATCGATGGCCTGCTCGCCAAGCTTGGCGTCGAGGCGCCGGACGCCAAGACGCTTGTCGTCCGCCTCGAAACGCCGGTGGTCTTCATCAACAACCTCATGGCGATGTGGATCTCGTATCCGACCAACGAGAAGAACGTCAAGATCGAAGACGGCTACGACAAGGGTCAGTACGGCGAGGCCAGCGACCTGATCACGTCTGGGCCGTTCATGATGGAAAGCTGGGCCCACAACAGCGAGATGGTGCTGGTCCAGAACCCGAATTGGACCGCCGGTCCGAAGCCGACGCTGACGAAGATCGTGATGACCTTCGGCGGTGACCCGGAGGCGGCCGTCGCCAGCTACGAGCGCGGCGACCTCGACAGCGTCGTCGTCCCCGGGACGAGCACGCGGCGCGTGTTCGAGGACCCGAACCTCAAGGACCAGATCAAGGACCTCCCGCAGCTGTCGATCTCGTACTACGACTTCGCCACCTGCCAGAACCCGGCGAAGTGCCCGCCGAGCACGACCACGGCCGACGGCCACACGCCACTCGCGAACAAGAACTTCCGCATCGCGCTGACACGGGCGGTCAACAAGCAGGAGTTGATCGAGCTGGTGTACGGCGGACTCGGGACGCCGGCCACGGGCAGCGTCATGCCGGGCATCCCCGGCTGGCCCGATGACTACGATCCTTACTCGTACGATGTCGCAGCCGCGCAGGCCGCGATGGCCACGGCGCTGACGGAGCTCGGCATCAAGGATCGCGCGGATGACACCGACGAGGTCGTCACCGTGCAGGATGTCGGGAAGTTGAAGTTCGGCTTCAACTGCGACGCCGGCCATACGCCGCGGGTCAACTACCTTGCCGGTACGTGGCGGGCGAACCTGGGCTTCAGCGAGTCGCAGTTCGACATCTCGTGCACGGACTTCGCGGTCTTCCGCACCGAGCGACGAGAAGGCAACAAGTACGACATCACCCGCAACGGCTGGGGAGCGGACTTCCCGCACCCCGACAACCAGCTCCGCGACCTGTTCCTCACCGGCGTCGGCCTCAACAACAGCGGGTACGCCAACCCGGCGTTCGATGCCCTCATTGCGCAGGCGTCCGTCGAGCAGGACCCGGCGAAGTCGAAGGACCTGTACGTCCAGGCGCAGCGGTTGCTCGTCGACGACGCTCCGGTCGTCTGGCTCAACTGGGCGACCACGCGCTACCTGGTCAAGCCGTATCTCGCCGGTCTCGTGGCAACAGCTTCGGACCACAACAACATCGGCGACGTCTTCTACGAGACGATGCAGATCCTGCAGCACTGATCGCCCCCGGGCGACCAGGAGCATCCGGGCCGGCCGCGAGGTCGGCCCGGATGTCATCCATCGACCATCAACGAACCTGAACAGATCGAGACCCAGTGGGAACCTACATCCTCAAGCGCGTCCTCTGGCTCATCCCGGTCGTCTTCGCCGTCTCGGCGATCACGTTCACGCTCATGCACATGGTCCCGGGCGGCCCGTGGTCGAGCGAGCGGGCCGTGTCGCCGGGTGTCCAGGCCAAGATCAACAAGCAGTACGGGCTCGACAAGCCGATCCCGCTGCAATACGTCGACTGGGTCGTGAGCCTGGCGCAGGGCGACTTCGGTCCATCGTTCCGCTACGCCGATCGCAGCGTCAACGCGATCATCGCCGATGGCCTCCCGAAGTCGATCCAGCTCGGTGTGATGGCCTTCATCGTTGCGGTGGCCCTCGGTATCCCCCTCGGCGTCTTCGCCGCGCTCGGCCACAACAAGGCGCCTGACTATGCCGCGACGGGAATCTCCATCATAGGCATCGCCACGCCCAGTTTCGTGCTCGCCATCCTTCTCGTGGTCCTCTTCAGCGTGGTACTCAAATGGTTCCCGACCGGCGGTTGGAAGGGGCCGGAGACGTGGGTCCTCCCGGTGATCGCGCTCGCCGGCTACCAGGTCGCGGTGATCGCCCGCTACACGCGGGCCTCGATGCTCGAGGTGACCCGGAAAGACTACATCCGGACGGCGCAGAGCAAGGGCCTGCGGTCCCGCGCCGTGGTCACCCGGCACATGCTCCGGAACGCGCTCATCCCGGTGGTGACGATCCTCGGGCCCATCTTCGCCTTCCTCGTCACCGGCTCGTTCATCATCGAGACCTTCTTCGGGATCCCCGGCATCGGACGCTACTACGTCCAGGGCATCGCGGGCCGCGACTACGGCATGATCATGGCCACCACCGTCATCTTCGCCCTCGCGGTCGCCGTCCTGAACGTCATCGTGGACGTGCTGTACGCGTTCATCGACCCGCGTATCCGCTACAGCTAGGAGTCGAGATCCGGATGGCCACCAACCAGCAGGCGATCCCCGCGACCGCCGTCCAGACCCGGCAGAGCTCCGGCGTGTGGCGCGACGCCATCGGTCGCCTGCGCAAGAACCGCCTCGCGGTCGTCGGGTTCTTCGGGGTCTGCTTCCTCCTCTTTCTCGGGGTCTTCGGACCGATGCTCGCACCTTGGCCGTATTACGCCCAGGACACGGCGGCCGTGGCCGCCAACGGCTTCAAGCCCATCCCGCCATTCCAGGACCCGTCGCACATCCTCGGTACGGATGGGCTCGGCCAGGATATGCTCAGTCGCATGCTGGACGGCGCCCGGATCAGCCTGACCGTGGCGCTCGTCGTCCAGCTGGTGGTCCTCCTGATCGGCGTCCCGATCGGCGCGCTCGCGGGGTGGTACAGCGGCAGCCGGCTCGACAATGGCCTCATGCGCTTCACGGACGTGATGTACGCATTCCCGGACCTGCTCCTGATCATCCTCTTCTCCGTCGCCTTCCGCGAGACCGCGTTCGGACAAGCCATGAACGGGCTGCTGCTCGTCTTCGTGGCGATCGGCCTCACCGCCTGGGTGACGGTCGCGCGCCTCGTCCGCGGCCAGTTCCTGTCGCTCAAGGAGATGGAGTTCGTCGAGGCGGCGCAGGCCATCGGCGTGTCCGACCGCAACATCGTGATCCGTCACCTGCTGCCGAACGGGATCAGCCCGATCATCGTTGCCGTCACGCTCGGCATCCCGGCCGCCATCCTGGCCGAGGCGACGCTCGCGTACATCGGCGTCGGGGTCCAGCCGCCGCGGGCATCGTGGGGCAGCCTGATCGCGGCCGGCCAGCCATTCATCCGGTCCTACCCCCACCTCACCTACCTGCCGGGCATCATGATCGCCGCGGCCCTCATCAGCTTCACGTTCCTCGGAGACGGCCTGCGCGACGCCCTGGACCCGAAGCTCAAGGGAAAGCAGTAGGTGCTCCCGGCCGAGGAGGATGTCCCCGCCGCCGACGCCCCGACCATCGTGGAGCTGTCGCCGGACGACGTCCTGCGGGCGCGAACCGAAGCCGTCGCCAAGGTCGGCATCGGGCGCGACGCCGACCACCTGCTCGAGGTCCGCGGGCTGTCGACGCACTTCTACACGCCGGATGGAATCGTCCAGGCGGTCGATGACGTGAGTTTCGACGTCGGCTACGGCGAGACGCTCGGCCTCGTCGGCGAGTCCGGCTGCGGCAAGAGCGTCTCGGCCCTGTCGATCGCGCGGCTGGTGCCCGACCCGCCCGGCAAGATCGTCGCCGGGGAGATCCTGTTCGACGGGATCGACGTGCTGAAGCTCAGCGCGGAGGACATGCGCAAGCTCCGCGGCAAGGAGATCGGCTTCATCTTCCAGGATCCGCTGACGAGCCTCAATCCGACCCTGACGATCGGCTACCAGATCGGCGAGGCGATCCGCGAGCACCTGGGCCTGTCGGACAAGGCCGCCCAGGAGCGGATCGTCGAGTTGCTCTCGAAGGTCGGGATCCCGCGGGCTCGCGAGCGGTTGAAGGACTACCCGTTCCAGTTCTCGGGCGGGATGCGCCAGCGGGTGATGATCGCGATCGCCCTGTCCTGCGACCCGAAGCTCATCCTGGCGGACGAACCGACGACCGCCCTGGACGTGACGATCCAGGCGCAGATCCTCGAGCTTATCCAGCGGCTGTCAGACGAGTTCAGCACCGCGGTCCTGCTCATCACCCACGATCTCGGCATCGCGGCCGGGATGTGCGACCGGGTCAACGTCATGTACGCCGGGCGGATCGTCGAGACCGGCACCGTCGACGAATTGTTCGAGAACCCACAGATGCCGTACGCCTGGGGCCTGCTCGACTCGCTGCCGCGGATCGACGATATCCGTGGGGAGAGACTACGGACGATCGACGGCATGCCGCCCCTCCTCATCAGGCCGGCCGCGGCGTGTCGGTTCAACCCCCGCTGCGCGTACGCCCGGGACATCTGTCGGAGTAGTGAACCGGGGCTCACCGCCCGCGGAAACGGGGATCATATGGCGCGCTGCTGGGCCACCGAGACCGAAGGGTGGATCGCGTGACGGCGGCCGAGCCCATCAGCCCGACGGCGCCGCGACCGCATGACAAGGACAACATCGTGGAGGTGGACGACCTCAAGGTCCATTTCCCGATCCGGGCGGGCTTCTTCAGGGGTGTCAAGGGAGCGGTCAAGGCCGTCGACGGCGTGACGTTCGAGGTCCGGCGCGGCGAGACGCTCGGGCTGGTCGGCGAGTCCGGTTGCGGCAAGAGCACGATCGGGCGCGCCATGATCCGGCTCCGCGCACCGACCGCCGGGACCGTCCGCTTCGACGGGGTGGATCTCGCGTCGCTGGAGAAGGGCGACCTGCGTCGCATGCGCCGTCGGATGCAGATCATCTTCCAGGACCCGTACGGCTCGCTGGATCCACGGATGACGGTCGGAGCGACCCTCTCCGAGCCGATCGACACGCACCATCTGGCCGAGGGCAGCGCGAAACAGGAGCGGATCGGCGACCTGCTCCGGCTCGTCGGTCTCGATCCCCTGTACGTGTCGCGCTATCCGCACGAGTTCTCGGGCGGCCAGCGCCAGCGCATCGGCGTCGCGCGGGCCCTCGCCGTCGAGCCCGAGTTCATCGTCTGCGACGAGCCGATCTCGGCGCTCGATGTGTCGATCCAGGCCCAGGTGCTCAACCTGCTCAGCGATCTCAAGCAGCGGCTGGGGCTGACCTACCTGTTCGTCGCCCATGACCTGTCGGTGGTCAAGCACATCAGCGATCGGGTGGCGGTCATGTACCTCGGCAAGATCGTCGAGATCGGGCCGCCGGACATCCTCTACGCAGGCCCTGGCCACCCCTACACGCGAGCGCTCCTGTCGGCCGTGCCCGTCCCCGATCCCGCGGCCGAGCGCAAGCGCCGGCGGGTCATCCTCAAGGGTGACGTCCCGAGCCCCGTCAACCCGCCGCCCGGCTGTCGGTTCCACACCCGCTGCTGGCTCTACGAGCGCCTCGGCCAGCCCGAGGAGTGTCGGACCATCGATCCGTCGCTCGAGCCGGTCGCCGGAGTGGCGGCGCATCGTGCCGCCTGTCACTACGCCGCCGAGACACTCAAGACCGATGTCGGGATCGCCCACATCGGGGAGGTGCTCGCCCGGCGCGGGACCCCGGCGGCGGCCCTCGCGTCACTCGGCGGAGATGTCGGTGCGACCGTCCATGAGGGCGACCTCGAAGCGCCGGCCTATGAGGACATGTCCGAGGCGGGGGCCGCGACGGAGATCACCGGTGGCGCGTCGGCCGAGAACCCGTTGGACACCAACACACCGTCGAAACGAGCCTCCCGCTGGCGGCGAGGACGCTTCGGCCGCTAGGACCGGATCCCCGCGGCCTCCGGCTGGCGGACG
>Ga0326597_10009455_pt1 | contig 13051 bp, 11 predicted proteins | sample RVTome_12_FD_203789 | JGI IMG/M metagenome (GOLD analysis project Ga0326597, IMG submission 203789) | Soil microbial communities from uranium-contaminated site in the Upper Colorado River Basin, Wyoming, United States - RVT100D185 | ecosystem: Environmental > Terrestrial > Soil > Contaminated >... | reverse complement strand
GCGGTGAAATGCGCTCGTGGCACCCACGGCAGCGGCCGCGCAGAATAATGAAACTGAGCAACGGCACGTTGTCATAAAATGCGATGGGCGCCTTGCACTTGGGACAATGGGACGGCGGCGTCACGATCGACTCGCCGTCGGGAATGCGGCCAATGCAGACATTGAGAAAGCTACCGACCAAGGCGCCGAACAAAAAGACGATAATAAAAGCAGATGTTGTTAAATCCATAACGACCATGGTTCGGTTAGCATCCGGTGCAGACTCGACTACATTGGCGTGCGATCCGTGCTCGCGCGGATTGGACAAATGTGCATTTCATTTCCGTCAAATTGCCACGGTTGTCCGAATTCGCTGCTCTCGCGAACCCATTGGCGCGCTGGAAAGCAAATCGCTCAAGACAACTTTAACCTGTTCAACGCTGATGCCCAAGATGCAATGAGCCACCGTGGCGCCGCACTCCTCGACACAAGGCGCGCGCTCGCTCGCTGGCTGAATGATCACCGCTCGGGTATTCCAGGGGCCAAACCGCAATGGGGAGTTGGCGCTGCGCTCGGAGCCTAACTTTGGGTGACAAGAAAGTTCGACCACCGGGATTTGGGCGGCAGCGGCGATATGCATCGGCCCAGCGTCGTTGCCGACGTAAAGAGTGCAACGCTTCAAAAGAGCCGCGGTTTGGCGCAGGGTAGTTGTACCAGTGCAATCGATCGGGGCGATCCCCAATCTGTTTCGAAACTCGCCGGTCATGGAGCGATCCCCTCGACCGCCGATTAAAACAACCCGGGCATGAAATTGATTGTGCAGCCACTGGCAAAGCTGACCATAGGACTCCAAAGGCCACTGGCGTTTTTTGGCGCCGGCGCCGATGCCCAAGGCGATCAGCAAATCGTCGGCGTGAACCTCATGTTGGTGCAACAGCGCCTCGGCGAAATGCTCGTCCTCGGCGCCGAGCCACAACTCAAGATGTTCTTCTCGGACCTCGCCGCCCAAAAAACCGACAACATCGAGATTATGGCGAACGTCATGTTTAATAACGCTGTCGTGGAACTGCTGGGTCAGCATAGAGTCAAAGCCGAGATTAAAGTGTTTCTTCGTAACATTGACGTGTTCCGAGAAGCCGGCGCGTCTTGGCGCACCGCTCAGATACGCCAGCAGGGTTCCATGATACCAGTCGATATCCCAGCGCGGCAGCAGACATAGCTCGAAATTGCGCCGGCGCAGAACCCGCCACGCTAATGCGGCTGCACGCCCGTGGCGCTGCAGCGATTCCAGCAACCCTTGTCCCCGCCGGCCGAAAGTCAGGACTTCGTTCACATGGGGACAGAGCTCGACCAGATTGCGCACCCCAGGCTCCACCACCAGAGTGATCCAAGCGCGGGGCAGGTTGCGCCGCAGTTCGCGCAGGAGCGGCGTGGTCAGAACCACGTCGCCGATCTCGTCGAGACGGAGCAGTAAAACGCTTTTAATCTGATCGAGCGGAACCGCTGAGTGCGCCGCGGCATTGCTAAAATTGCGGTAGCGCCAACCGAACAACGCGCGGATCAACGGCGTAAGAAACGCTCCACTGCGCAGTCGCCATTTGAATGAATGAGATAACTTCACGAATTATTCTTTGGCGCCGATCATGACGCTGGCTTCTTCGCGCAGACAAAAAAACTCTGCATGGCATCCGGCCCGTCATCGGCAGCGACGATCTTAAAGTTGAACTCGCCGAGCGCCGCTCTGATGATTTCGGGATCGGGAATCCACTTGTGTCCTGTGCCTACGAAAGGCGAACCCGGATGCCATATGGCACATTCGGGGTGCGGCAAATAAAGAAACAGCGTACCACCCGGTTTTAGTTTTTTAATCCAGTCGATCAAGGCCGGCCGCCAGTTTTCAATATGCTCCAAACAGTGGGAACTGAAAACGTAGTCTAGCGAGAGATCGTCAAAGTCAGCAACTTTCCGCCCCGATCCGGCGCCGCGCTCCAAGTCCAGCGGGATTGCCCCCGGAAGCGGCCAAAGCCCCGCGCCAACATCGATGCCCCGTCCCTGACAATATTTGAGCGCCACGGAAAAGATCACCGGGCTAGCGCCGCCGACGGTCAGATAGTCGGGATAGAATTTGCCGCGATAAATCCACCCGCCCGGCTTGCGTGCCAACTCCGGATGGCTCTGCAGCTGACGATAGGCCCGAAACAAATCAGGCGCTTGGGGTAAGAATTCCAGCGGCATACGGCTGATTCGAAACCACATCGACCAGAATAATCTCAGCGGCTTTTTCACCGGTTCGGGGAGGGTCCTCGCCAACGCTATGACCGCTTCCATCGAGATCTCCCAATTCCAGCGCGACCCGCCAACAACCATGTCAGCGCGCCGGTTTCACGTAGAAAAAATATTTTCGACACGTTGATTTCGTCACACCGCCGGCCGATTGCCGACCAGATGTTCGATTCTGCCGTCCGGCGAATCGCCAGCTAATCGGCGCTGTCTTTTTTTGCTCACCGCGCGCCAAGCATTAAAGGGCAGCCGCCAAAGTTCCGGGTTGGTTGGATCGGCGGCGACAGCCTTCATCATGTATTGAAACGTTTTGGCGAGATCGCCGTCATAGAAGTAAAAAGCCGCCGCCTTCAAATAGACCACGCCGGCAACTCGGCGAAATGAAGAGCCCAAACATTTTCGGAAATCCGGATCGCCCAAATAGCGTTCTCGGACGCGAATGCCTTCGCGCTCGACGGCGCTACCCGAAGAGACCGTCTTGGTGCCGTCGTGAAGTCGGTAGCGTGCCAGAATCCGCGGCATAAAATCGATCCGTCCCTGCATCGCGACGCGTGCCCACAAATCGAGATCCATGGCATAGTGAAGCTGGCTATCCACCAAGCCGACACGGTCTAGGATAGATTTTCGCATAAAAACCGTAGGCTGGGGAATGAAACAGAATGGCAGCAAAGAGGTAGCGTTAAATTCGCTACTCGGATACATGCCGATCGGCTGGCCCTGGCTGTCGATATATTGGGATTCGCCATAAATCATGTCGGTGCCGTCATGCTGGTGAAAATGCTCGACGACCTCGCTGACCGTGTCGGGATAGTAAAGATCGTCGGCGCACAGCCAACTCAAGATTTCTCCTCGCGCACGCCGAAACCCTTTGTTGATCGCCTCCGATTGACCGCGATCGGGCTCGGATATCCATGAAATTTTCCCGTCATAGCGGCGCAGTATGCTGAGGGTGGAGTCGGTCGAGGCGCCGTCGATAACGATATGCTCAATGTTCGGATAATCCTGGGCTAAGACACTTTGGACCGTCTCCTCGATGAACTCGCCCTGATTGAAGGACGGGGTGACGATGGAGACCAATGGCAAATCAGTTTTCACATCCATAAAATATCGGCGTTCAGCGATTTTAACTCGCGGAGGATTTGCGCTGCTCCCATTGCCAGCGTAGCGCTCGGTAAGCCGTACGGGCGTTCCCCTTGGTGACACGGAGCGCGTCTTTCCACAGCGCTTCCTTCCATGGCGCGTTCGTACGGCGCACCACGGCCGCGCCGGTGACGTAATTGTGCCAGGGCGCCGTTTCACGGTGCCAGGCGAGATACGCAGGAATATCGCCGGTGTTCCAGGGCAGCGTTGCGAGCCCCGGTTCGAACCAGCCGCAGCCGTCAAACAGTTCGTCGAATTCTCTTGTCGTTAGCGCCCGACCATTCCACTCGGGAAAGCTCATGCCCAACTGCGCTTCGCAGATGTCGAAGCTCATGATCAACAGTCCGTTTGGCCGCAGCACGCGGGCCGCTTCGGCCAGCGCCTGTTCCTTGCCGGAGAAGTGTTCGATCACCGACACGCTGAGATAAATGTCGGTTGACGCGGTTGGCAGATTGAGCTGCTGGGCATCGAGCAAGCGCCGGCGGATGGCAATTTGCAACCGCTGCTTGGCGTTTTGCCACGCCGACCAACTGTTGATCGTATGATCTGATACCGTCACCCGGAAACCTTGGGTCGCCAAAAACCAAGGCAGCGGGCTTCGTTCACTGCCAATGTCGAGCAGTTCCAATCCCGCGCCTTTAAACGGTTCAAGTTGTGACCACAGCCAAGGATATTCCCAAACCCTGCTGAAGGTATCGTAGCGATCGAGCCCACATTGCTCGGCGACTTGATTGAGCTCCGCCATGAAATTTTTCCACGGTGGGCTCCCCAATTCGGTCATGCTCGCAAGACATTTCATCATCGGACAAATCCCAAAAATGCTAATTCGTTGTCATCCAGCGATGCATCGCTGCTCTCGTGCGCCGTAAAAGTTTTCGCGCCGGCTGGGGGATGAAAAGATCACGAAACGAACACCATCCTTGACGAACCACGCGCAACACCGCCGGCACGATAAAATACAAACAATGAAGCCATAAAGTCGCCGCCCGGTAGCGCCAAGAATTCAGTAACGCCTCGATGTCGGCGTTGGGGCGCAGCTCGAGATCGACGATGTGATGAGCCGCATCCTCGATCATCAAGTTGATCTCGGCCGGATGCTCGCCGCGGAAGCGCAGCAACCAGCTCGGCGGCTTTACCCCGTGAAGAATATTGAATGGACGGCGCAGGGTTACGAATGTCTCCTGATACCACTGCGGCATATCGTCACATTCTGCTATGAAACTTGTATAGTAGACCGTCTTCTGTTTGGCCTGCGCCGGCAAAACCATGCCATAGTGATAACAATATATGCCCAGCCGCGCGGTTTCGTCTGCGGAAAACCAGTTTAAATTGAAAAGATCGCGACTCTTGTCGTCCATCACAGTCGGAGGACGATGCGCGGAGTAGTGATAACCATTCCCCCAGCGAAAAACCCGGCGGATGCCCCCCATGTTCTCGACCAGATCGCGATAATCCCAGCCATCGACCAAGTAGTCGAAGCCGCCCCAGAAATTTTTCCAATGGAATGACACACCGCTGACCTCCGGCCGCGCGGCCAGCAGATGGACCACGCGGTGGATATCTTCGGCGCGGTAGAATTCGTCGATGTCGACTTGCCAAAGATAATCCCCGGTAGCGCGGCGAGCGTAGGCATCGCTCTGCTCGTCCTTCTCACCGGGCCAGAAGCCATTGGCGTAGCCACGGTCCTCCGCGGTCACTATCGTCAGTTTGTTTTCTGGGTCTTCTTCGATCTTGAAGCGGCGCAACACGGTGAGAGATCCGTCAACCGAATGGCCATCGGCGCTGGCCGACGCGGCAGCGTTACGGCTCGCCCCTTCGACGACGATGATCTGGTGCGCAAATGGATAGAGAGAGCGCAGGTTGTAGCGAATGAAGGGCTCGCCATTGAGGACAATGATACCAAAAGTCAGGCGCGGCGGTTTAGCGCTTGGAACACCAGCGATTGTCACCTCGTCTCGCGCCGCCGGCGACGTTGGCGCGGCACAACGATCAGCCGATGAAGATTTTTGTTGGCGGCGAAAATTCATGACACCTGGCCTGCGGCTAAACCTTTGCCGACCGGAAAAATTCCCTCGATCTTGATTTTTGGGAAACGGCGCCAGCTTCGTAAAAATTCCAGCTCGCCGTCGCGAAAAGCATCATCTAAGAGCCAACGACAGCCGCTTTTACAAAACGGCAGAACCGCCGGCAGCGTATCGCGCCGGCAGCCTGGCGGCCCGCTCGGACCATCGACCAAAACGTAATCGATCGCCGCGCCGGCCAAGACATCTGGCAGCATAGCGATGTCGTAAACACCGCGGTCGTCGCGACCCAACTGCAAGATCGTTGAAGCCTCGCCCAAGTTGTTTTCTTTTAGCCTACGCTCCACGGCGGCTTTGTGTTCGCCATCGGCCTCGAGTGAAATCACCCGGCAGGCCAAGCCGGTTCGCTGCGACAGCAAGGATGCATAGGCAGCGAACAAAAGCGTGCTGCCGCCCGAGCCAAATTCGAGAATCAATTGCGGCGTATCGCGCCACAGCAGCTCCCACAAGAGCTTGATCGTCTGCGCATCCAAAGCCCAAGCCCCCAACAATTCGCCGGCCAAGATTTTTTTCAGTTGCGGAATCTCAAGACTATCGCCTCGACTTTGAAGCGACTGGAAAGTTGGAAATAACGGATCGGGTTCCGTCGTTAGCAAACCGAATAGTTTGCGGCAAAGAATCCAATAGCCCATGGGGATAGGGAAATCGCGGTTCGACGAGCCCAGCAATGCCAGGTGACCCTGAACCAGCTGTTTGGCGACTTGATTAGCCAACATGAAACCCCGTGTTTTCACTCGACCCGGCTTGTTCTGAGAGATCGGTGACCTGCGCGCATGGCAAAACGTTCCATGAATGAGACAGCAGCAATGATCCCTGATCCGACGGCGGCAACTTTCCCGAGTTGAAAAAATCTCCGGCTGCGACCTCGATCACCCCGGCGTTTTGCACCCAATCGGCGATTTCCCCGCTCACTTTGCAGAACAGGTTGAAACTATAATGTCCCGGCTGCAACGGCAGACGGGGAATGCGGCAAACAAACGATCCGTCAGGCGGGATGGTTGCAAAATCCGCCACGCTCACATCGGTGGAAAGATGAAACAGGTTTTCATCGTTTCGGCCGTGCACACCCACCGCCACGTGAACGTTGCGCAGAACAGTTTTTTCCGAGGCTGAATATTCAAATCGCAGCAACGCATCTTGTCCGGAGATCGCGTGCGCCATCGGCTGTCCCTCGCCGGTTAACAGCTGGAAGCCGGTGAATTCAATGCGCCGATTGCCGACGCGATCTTGCCGTTGACCGAGCGACTGGCCCGTGCTGACGTAGACACTCCGCAAATAATTGTCGACCACAGCGCTGGTCGCGCCATACTCAAGGACTCGGCCGCGATCGATGAGAATCGAGCGGGAGCACAGATTAAGGATAGCGGTCATGTTATGGCTTACGAACAACACCGTGCGCCCTTCCCGGGCGACCGCACCCATCTTCCCTAAACATTTTTTCTGGAACGCTGCGTCACCGACCGCCAAAACTTCGTCAACCAGTAGAATTTCCGGCTCGAGATGGGCGGCAACGGAAAACGCCAAGCGCATGTACATCCCGCTGGAATAACGCTTGACCGGCGTATCGACAAACTTTTCAATCTCGGCAAAGTCGACCATCTCATCGAACTTGCGGTCGATCTCAGTCTTTTTCATACCGAGGATCGCGCCGTTTAAGTAGATGTTCTCCCGGCCCGTAAGTTCTGGGTGAAAGCCGGTGCCCACTTCCAAGAGCGAGCCCACTCTACCGTGAATTTCCGCCCATCCGGAGGTCGGCTCGGTTATTCGCGAGAGGATTTTCAACAGTGTGCTTTTCCCCGCACCGTTACGGCCGATCACGCCGACAACTTCGCCCTGTTTCACCTCGAAGGAGACGTCTTTTAAAGCCCAAATCGATTCCGCATGTTGGCCATCGGAATGTAAGCGAAAGCACTTTGACGAAGCGCGGTTTTCTGCCGTCATTTTTTTTCGGTGAGGAAACCGGCGAAACGAACGGTTCAGTAACGTAGCGAGGGTGTCCCGCAAAGTATCGTAAGACCCACGCTCGCCGATTGGATAGAGCTTACTCAAGCCTGCCGCGCGAATAGCGACTTCACTCATATTCACACCACGTCGGCAAAGGTTCGTTCCATGCGGCGGAAGTAAAAGAGACCACCAATAAATAAGATCAGCACGATACTCGCTGATACCGCCAGCTCAATGCCTGGCCTTATGGACCCTCCCAGCAGAGCCCAACGGAACCCCTCGATAACGCCAACCATTGGATTGAGGGCGTAGAGCCAGCGCCACGATTCAGGGACTAGGCTGCTCGAATAAGCGACAGGACTAATGAATAACAAACCCTGAGTCATGAAAGGGATCGTGTATCTAACGTCGCGGTACCGGACGTTCAAGGCAGAAAACCATAAGCCTGCCGCCAATGCGGTCACCATGGCGAATAAAACAAAAATAGGCAGAAACCATAACGCAGTAGTGGGAGCGATTCCATAGAAAAATAAAAGCACGAACAAAAGCACGAAGGCGATGAAAAAGTCAATCAGTCCCGATAAAACCGCGGCGACCGGAATGACCAGCCGCGGAAAGTAGACTTTGGAAATGAGCCGATCGTTTGCCACCAGGCTGTTGCTCGACTGGCTCAGCGCGTAGGCAAAAAGCTGCCACGGCAATAGAGCGCTGAAAACAAAAACCGGGTAAGGCGACCCATCGGAAGGAACTTTGGCCAAACGGCCGAGAAAAAAGCTTAAGGCGACCATCAAAAACAGTGGTTGTACGACAGCCCATGCAACTCCTAGTGCGGTTTGCTTGTAGCGTACTTTGATGTCGCGCCAAGTGAGGAAATAGAGCAGCTCGCGATATTCCCATAGCGCGGGCAAATCGAGCGTCACCCATCCGGAGCTAGGTTTTATAAGCAGCGTATCCGACGTCATGGGGTATTGGGCTTATCTGAAAAAATGCCTTTCGAGTGTCACGCGCATAGGTTCTCGAAATACCGTAGTTTGGCAAATTTGTACTCTTCGCCAACCCGTCTAACCATTTTTGGCACTTCTTAACGGCTACGGTGCTATTTATTCGGGTTTTCTAGTAACTTTAGCAATTCTAGGGCCATCTGGCGAGCAAAATTCCAGGAGGCTTTTCATCGGATGGCTGACGCTCCTTGGCAGTCGCGGACGTTTTAGTGAGCACCAACCCGCACTTTTCTTTGTGCTATAATACTTTCATGGCAACTACGGCGGTGGTGATTCCGACTTTCAATCGACGTCAAACTCTCTTATACGGCCTTTCGAAACTTTTCGAAACATTGCCGAAAACGCACGTTGTCATTGTCGTCGATTCAGGATCATCTGATGGGACACGGGAAGCGGTTCGCACGTTATACCCTCAGGCACTTCTTATTGAGGGCGATTCATCTCTGTGGTGGGCAGCCGCGACAAACCTCGGCATACGAAAAGCAAAAGAACTAGGGTGCGAATATGTGCTGACCTATAACGACGATAATGTCGTGACCGACACCTTATTTGGCCACCTGTCAGTCGCAGCGGAGAATGCGCCGGGCTGCATCATCGCTGCCGCGTGTGGCTATCTGGACAACCCTGAGATGATATTTTTTTCCGGCCGTGTGCGTGCCAAGAACAGCGATCGCTTCTTTTACGTCGATCACGACACCCCCTTACCTCTTCTCGGCACGGGCCTTCGCCGCGTGGACATGCTTCATGGCATGTGTACGCTCTTCCCGATTCTTGTGTTTGAGCGGGTAGGTTTTTTCAACGAAAAGGTATTCCCCCAGGTTTTTGCCGACGACGATCTTCTCATGAGGGCGAGTAGGGCAGGTTTTGCATTAGAGGTCGCGCTGGAAGCGGTTGTATTGAACGATCGAACCAAGACAGGCTTCAATCCTTATGATCGCCGGCTCGGTCCACGGGGGATTTTCCAATTATTAATCTCGCGCAAATCTACTTTTCAACTCATTGCGAGAACTCGCTTTCTTTGGCGCCACCGTAGAAGCTTCCTTTTCTTTTGCAAGACATGGCTCTTCGACTACATTCGATTGTTTGTCGTGTTATCCGCCCGATGGTTGCTGCCGCAGTCAGCCTTCCATCGGCTCGGCATTCAGTGGGGCCGTCAACACCAACGATGAAGATTCTCGTCCTCACCAAACGCCAGTATATGGGTCAGGATCTGCTCGACGATCGTTTTGGCAGATTCCGCGAGCTACCGTTGGAATTGGCGCGCCTGGGTCATGAAGTTCGCGGCCTGTGTTTAAGTTACCGCCCTCGCAACCGAATCCCGGTCATCGACTCCGCCGCCAAGGGGGGCGGCCGCGTAGAGTGGCAGTCAGTCAATTTAACGCGTGGTTTCTTGCCGGCATTGCCGAGCTACTTCCGCCAGGCGCGCCAGCTCATAGGAGACTTCAAGCCCGACATAATCTGGGCGGGTTCGGATGCCTATCACGCAATTTTGGGGTACCAGTTCGCCCGCGAGTTTCAGAGTAACTGCGTGATCGATCTTTACGACAACTTCGAAGCTTTTGGCGCGACCAAACTGCCTGGCGTCTTGTCCAGGTTTCGCAAGGCGGTTAAGGCGGCCGACGCGATCACCTTCTTCAGTCAACGCCTGGCCGAGTATGTCACCCAGACCTACCCGCTAACGAATCCCCATGCGGTGATCTTGAGTGGTGTACGCAAGGATCTGTTTTTCCGCCAAGACAAGAGCGCTTGCCGCCGAGAATTGAAACTGCCGGCGAATGCCAAATGCATCGGGGTCGCAGGTGCCCTCGATTCCAGCCGCGGCATCGACACCCTGTTCTCCGCATATGCGACATTGGCCGAAGAAATGCCAGATCTCCATTTAGCTTTAGCTGGCGCGCGCAGCGCGAGACAAAAGATACCGACCGGCATGCGGATTCACGATTTTCATTCCTTGCCGCACGAAAAAGTGCCAGCATTCTTGAATGCTCTCGACGTTGCCGTAATCTGTTATCGCCAGTCAGCTCAAGGCGAATACAGTTTTCCGCAAAAGGCCTACGAAATCATTGCCTGTGGCGCACCGTTAGTCGCCGCGGCGGTCGGCTCGATGAACGAATTGCTGCGGGACTATCCTGATTGCCTTTATCAACCGGAAGACGCGAGCAGTTTGGCAACCGCCCTACGGCTGCAATTAGAGAAAAAAACAACAGCTCAAATCGACGCTCCCTCATGGTCCGACTCTGCTGCACGCCTGGATGAGTTCTTCAAAGAAACCCTGGGCAGCAAACGCTCCGCCGGACAATCTTCGATTGTTGAGACTTCGTCCTAACCAGCACTCTCGCTAAGGCATTTGAATTCAGATTCGTAGCGCGAGACCACCGAACCCCAGACAAACTCTTTCATTACCCTTTGCCGGCCGGTCTCTCCCATCGAGGCGGCAAGACCACGGTCCTTCAGCAGCAAAACGATCGCCTCGGTCATGCCCTGGTAATTTCCCGGGGCCACCAAAATGCCGCTCTTGCCGTCCTCGATCGCATCCGGAACGCCTCCGACGCGAGTCGCGACCACCGGCTTCCCGGCAGCCGCGGCCTCCAAGGCCACCATACCGAAGCCTTCCACGTCGTAATCCAGCTCCAAAACAGGCAACACCAAAACGTCGCAGGCGGCGTAAAGTTGAACCAGCTCGGCGTCACTGACCGCGCCGAGCCAGCGCACCTGCTGAGCAAGATCATGGCGCGCAATAGCTTGACGAATCTCGCCCGCGACATTGTCATGGTGCGCCAACGACTCCGTCGGATTATCGCCGGCGATGACAAAACACGCGTCCGGCATTCGCTTAACGATATCAACCAGTGAATGTTCGATAAATTCTTTGACGCCCTTGCGCTTGGCCAGCCGGCCGACGAAAAGAATGACCTTACGGTTCGCCAATTCTCGTGCCTTCTTAACGGTGTCGGCAGTCTCCGGGACTTGGAAGCGCTGCCAATCGACACCCGGAGGGATGACGGCAATTGCCGGCTCCCCCACGCCTTTTTGGCGAGCCAACGCTGCGGTATAGCGGCTGTTGGCGATGACGCGGTCGGCGCCACGGAGCCAACGGACAAATACAAATTGATAAATCGGATTGTGATAAATCAGATCTAACCCATGGACCTGGACGACAGCGTTCCGTCGAAACAGGTGGGCGAGCACCAGTACAATCGGAGTCATGAGCGCGCTACCGCCGAACACAACCCGAATGCTACGATTTCCGCGCAACAGCGCAATCCCTTTAGTAAGAGCGAAGAGAAAGTATCGGACCAGGCCTGGCGTAGTCGGCCGAAATATCTTTTCCTCTGTCCCAGCCGTGGTTTCCGCAGCGTAAGCGGTGATGACCCACACTCGATGCTGCTTACTCAAACCACCGCACACACTAGCGAGCAGCTGCTCCATGCCGCCCCGGCGCGGCGGATAGTTCCAGGTGATGACAAGAATCTCCATACCGGCAGTAATCAACTCTTAGTCGTGCACAGATGATAAACCTGATACTGCCAATCGAGCGGCCAAGACGGTAAAACGAGCGCTTGCGCGGCGCGCAGCGGCCATAGGTACCACGGGCCGCGGAAAATCCATGCCGGCGAGATCACATGGAGATCGCGCCAACGATAGCGCACTGTCAATCCAGCGCTTTCGAAAAGCTCGCGCCACTCCGACAGGGTGCGGACATCCTCGCGCACATCGGCTTGCTGCGTTCCCGAATAGAGCCCCAAGCGCAGCGGCAAAAATCCAGAATTGGGCACGAGCAGAATGAACACCGCGCCCGGTTTCGCCACCCGTACCATCTCGCGCAGCGCCGCCTGCGGGTCTAAGAAGTGTTCCAACGCGCCCAAACACGAGATGACATCGAACCGCCGGTCGGCAAATGGCAATTGCTCGGCCGGACCGCAATGAAGGTCGGCGGCAGGCAGACAGGTACGGCAAATATCGAGCGCTTTCTGGGAAATATCGATGCCGGCGCAAATCGCTCCCAGCGCCGTCGCGGCGCCAAGCCATTGCCCTGTACCGCAGGCGACATCGAGCAAATGCCGGTCCTTCCAGGGCTGAAAGTTTTTCGCGAGCCGGCGGTAGTGCCCGGGGATGTTTACAGTCGCGGTCGCATGGGCGTAATAAACCCGATCATAGAAATCGCGCAGTGCCGCTGCATCTGAAAGCCCTCGATTTTTTGCTTGCGGATTCACGCTAGGAAAAATCAGCCGTCGTCGTAGCGCCGCCCGGATTGCTGCCGTTCCATGCGCAAGAGCGCGATTTGCTCGGAAATCAAGCCGAGCATGAAGATGATCACGGCAGTGGTGAGCGCGAATACCGACATATTGGTGAAGCGATTTTCCGCAAAGAAGGTATAGGCATAGTTCGTCATGCCGGCGAGGAAAAAGAATAGGCTTACCGGCAGAAACACCCGGAACGGTGAAAACAACGTGGCGATCTTGGTGATGATGAGCAAGAACCGGATGCCGTCGGTGATCAAGCTGATCTTGCTTTGACCTGAACGGTAAAGCGACTGAATCGGTACATACTTGACGGTGAGTCCTGAGCGTAAAAAAGCCAACGTTAGCGTGGTCGGATAAGAGAAAGTGTTGGGCAACAGATCGA
>Ga0326597_10009453_pt1 | contig 13054 bp, 12 predicted proteins | sample RVTome_12_FD_203789 | JGI IMG/M metagenome (GOLD analysis project Ga0326597, IMG submission 203789) | Soil microbial communities from uranium-contaminated site in the Upper Colorado River Basin, Wyoming, United States - RVT100D185 | ecosystem: Environmental > Terrestrial > Soil > Contaminated >... | reverse complement strand
CCGGGGAACACCGCTCCACGAACAGCGAATCCGGCACCCGCGAGCTCCATCTCAGCGAAGAACTCCGGGAAAAAGTACCCGACCTGAGGCCCGGCGACGAAGAGAGGATGTCCCGTCTCCGAGCGCTTGGCCCCGATGAGCAGAGCGTTGGATGCGACCGACGGCGCGTCGAGCGGCGCCCCCGTGAAGCTCCCGGAATCGAGCACGGCGCTCCCGGGCGAGCTCTCGGACGGGAGCTGCTGCGGGTACCGCCCAGGGACGCTGACAGGCGCATCGGCGTCGTTTGCCGAGCGGAGGTCCGCGAAAACGCGACGCGCATCTGCTGCGCCTAGGCGCTCTTCGAGAGCGTCCAGGAACATCGCGTTCTGCGCCTCCTGCCCGCCGTTCGTCCCGAATCGAGCTGCGATGAGCGCGGCCGACGCGACGACGTCGTTGGGTGTGAAGGGCGCCGCCGGAATCCCCTTCGACCGATAGTAGCCGTTGATCCCGGCGGCATACGCGTTGATCAGCGTGAGCACCTTGCGCCCGATAGCGCCCTGCGAGCGGACCGCATCGAGCTGATTTGCCAGAAACGCCTCGGCCTCGGCGCTCGGGACGAAGCTCTTCCCAGACAGAGCCAGGGCGAGCGGGTCGAGGCCGGGGACGTCGAGCGCAGAGACGCGGGCCGGACCTCGGATGAGCTGGAGCAAGAGCCCACGATCCGCGGCGGTCACCCAGCCCGCCCCATACGCAACATCGGCCTCCGTCTTCCCCGTGACGTGCGCGACACCGAAGCGGTCGCGAGCGATCGTGAGCCCCGGCCTGGGCCGCTCGCGCTTCAACGCCTCACCCGGGGCGAGGCCGAGGCGCGCGGGCTTGAAATAGCGCCGAATGTCTCGTGCAGTGACGGTGCCGAAGAGTGGCGTCAGCGCGTCGTAGAGCTTCGCCTGGTCGTTCGTGTTGCGGTCGAAGGCGAGGCTTCCGTTCTCGCCGGGCGGCAGGATCGACCAGGCCGCGGAGGCGTAGTCCACCTTCGGAGCAGCCTCGAGCGGAGACAGGACGAGCGCCAGCGCAGCGACCACGGTCGCAACGAGGGCGGCGGCAGCCCGGTGCACGCGCGCCAGCGTACACCACGGTGTCTGACACCTGCCACCGTAGACCCACGTAACCATGCGGGTTTAGAGGATTCGGTGTCAGACACCGGGCAGAACTACAGTCCTGCGTCGTGGATGCCCTGCTCGCGTTCGCTGCCGCGCTCGTCTCGCTGCGCCTTTCGGGCGACCTCCTACGACGGTTTCGGGATCGCCGCGCGCCCGAGCTCGCAGCCTGGTCGGCGGCGCTCGCTGCCTACGCACTTGCCGCAGGCGCTCTCGCGTGGGGAGCTGCAGCGGGCTGGAGCGACGTCGCATTTCGCGTGTACTACCTCGGCGGAGGATTGCTCACTGCCGCGCTCCTGGGCACCGGATCTCTCCTTCTCGTGGGTCGAACGTGGGTGACACCCGTCGCTCTGGTCTACGCGGGGCTCGCGGTCGGGGTCGCGCTCGCCGTGCCGCTCGAGAGCGAGATTGCGGGAACCGGGATTCCCGAGACACAAGGCGTCCTCGACCTTTGGCCCGCACGGGTCGTGGCGATCGCCGGCAACTCCCTCGGGATACTTGCGGTCCTGGTGGTCGCGGTCGTGACTCTCCCCTCCCGCCCGCTCGGAAACGCGCTGATTCTCGCCGGCGTTGGAGTCGCGGCCGTCGGGAGCGGTCTCGCCGGCCTCGGCGTCGGAGCACTCGCGCCCACCATCGCGCTCGCGGCCGTTCTCCTCTACGCCGGTTTCGTCGCGCCTACGAGTGCCTCGGCTCGTCGTCGCTGAGCCGCTCGAGGCTCTTGCCGGCCGCCGCACGTCGCTCGTTCAGCCAGACAGCGGCGAGGACCCCGACGACAGCGACCACGATGAGCGCCTCGACGACCGCCCCAGTGATCCCGCCGTGCGCGACTAGCCACGCGTGAGCAGCCACATCCCACCCAGCGTGTAGAGCACCATGAGCGCGAGCATCGGGAACTGGGCCTCGAGCGCGGCCACCCGGTCATCGAACACCGCAACGGCGCGGTCATGCGCGATCGCCAGTCCGGCGACGTGACCGACCACGAGCGCCGCGACCTGCACGTACCACACCGTTTCGGGCGAGACGATCGCCAGATTCGGCGCGAAGTCGGCCGTCCCGAGCAGATCCCAGCCCTCGCCGAACGGGTCCGAAACGAGCGTGATGATGAACTGCCCCTGGATCAGAAAGAGCGTGAAGTAGTGAGCGACGAGGTAGGCCGCGGCGATCGGAACGAGCGGCAGCACGAAGTCGGGAACGAGAGAACGCCGCGCGCGCCCGAGCTGCGCGGCCAGCCCGACCGCAACCATGTATGTCAGCGCGACCAACGCCACGAAGACCGCTAGGCCGGTGACGTTGACGAGCGTGATCGCGAGGTCGACTGTTCGTTGTGACGAATCGGCGAGGTCGGCCTGGATGTTCCCGATGAGGTTCTGCCAGTTGCTCGTGCGCGAGAACCCGTCAAAGCTCGTCGAGCCGAGCAGCACGGCGATGAATACCAACGTCCCGCGGACGGGATCCGTACCGGCGAGCCCGGTGAACGGCCACCGAACAGCGATGCGGCCGTCCCGGACCGTAAACGGAGCGATTCGAGCCAGCAGGCCGAACGCGACCGCGAAGCCTTCTCCGTATCGCGTCCAGGCATCACGTCCGTAGACGGCCATCCCCGCCAGAGCCCAGTAGCTGTAGAGCGCGATGGCGATCGCCAGCGTCCGCGGATATGCAGGCCGCGGGTGGGCGAGCTCGAGCGCGACGAACGCGAAGAGCGCGCCGGCAGCGGGGTAGCGCCCCCAGCGGCCCGACCACTCGAGGACCGGGCGCGCCTCGCGCCCTCCCCGCTCCAGCAGCCAGACGGTGGCGTCCGCGATCGCACGCCAGGGACTGAGAACGCTCCAAACGTTGCCGAAGATCATCGACAGCAGCGGAACTCCGAGCCAGAAGATGACGTAGACGAACGTCGGCGCGAAGTTGAGCAGCTCGATCGTCGTCCCGAAGAGCGCGGTTGTCAGCGTGAGGACGAAGACGCCGACCGCAAACGTCTTGAGCACGAGCCGCAACGCCCGCGAGAGGGCAAGTGCGCTCAGCCGGCGCGGCAGGAGCCTCCCGCCGGAATGCGACTCGAGCAGAGGCCGGCGCCAGAGGACTCCCAGCAGGATGAACGACACGACGAGGACGACGAACGCCCCCACGAAGAAGTAAGCCGCTGGAACCGGGAGGTCGCGAACGACGCCGATTCCGTGCGCGAGCAACCTCACGGCTGGACTGTGATGTCGGCGATTTGCACGCCGCGGTTCTCCAGCTCCACCTCGAAGCGACCGGGCAACGTGGCCAGGAAGGCAATGCGCGCCATCCCCCCTGCGGTCACGTCGCGCACGATGTCGTAGCCGTGTAGGTGGACTTCGTCGGCGACATCCGAGCTGACGACGATGACCACACGTTCTCCCTTGTCGACGGTCTCGCGAACGATCCCGCCTTTCGGTGAGCCATTCACCACCGTGACGCGAACGACTTTCGGCTCGGCGACGTCAGGCGTGGTCTCGGTCTCCGTCGTCGTCCGTGTCGTCGTCTGCGTGTCGTAGATGTCGGTGGTGGTCCCCGCCGGCTCGTCACCGCTGCCACAGGAGGAGAGCGCCAGTCCTCCGACCGAGAGCGTGATCGCTACCACGAGAGCGAGAGTGAGCCTGCTCGCGCGCACCGGCGCAGACTAACGGGATACCCCGCTGCGGCCGTCGCCTAAGCGATGCCGAGAGCGGCGCGCGCCGCCGGCGCCCAACGAACCGAGAACTCAGGATTCAGGGCGAGCGCGCGCCGGTACCAATCCTGCATCGCCGCCCGACTCCCGGCGCAGCCTTCGGCGAAGCCGAGGTGGAAGTAGAGGAGAGCGTCTTGCGTGCCAAGGCGAAGCGCACGCCTCGCGATCGGGAGCGCCTGGTGACAGCGTCCTGCCCGGGCGAGCGCCCACGCGAGCGCGTCGTCTCCGTAGATCGACGGCCGGTCGGCGCGTGCCCGTCGTGCGAGCTCGATCGTCTCGAGAGGGCGGATGCGGTTGTCGGCGCGGTAGGTGGCGGACTCGAGATCGACCTGCACTCCGTTCGCCTCGAGCAGACGCTCGATGATCGCGACAGTCGACCGCTGGCGGCGCGCCTCGTCGTGCTTTCCGGCACGATCGAGAATGTCGGCGAGAAGTGAGACTGCCTGTGCCGTGGGAACAGCGTCGGCGGCGCGCCGTGCCTCGATGACGGCACGATCGATCCGGCCCCGAGTGACCTCGACACGAGCAAGCTCGATCCGCGCGGCCGGATACCCGGGGAAGACGCGGAGCGCGGCGCGCGCGTGACGCCCGGCCGCATCGACGCGCCCGAGACTCAGCTCGAGCTTGGCGAGCTCGACGAACGACCACGCGGTCGGCTCGGGCTGACCGGCCGCCGCGTCGAGCGCGAGGCGCATGGCCGCGATCGCACCGTTGCGGTCACCGGTCAGCTCTCGTGCGTACGCGACCCGCGCGTATGAGGCGAGGCTCGGGCGAAGCGAGATCATTCGCTCGAACGCGCGAAACGCCTCGTCGTAGCGGCCGAGCTCGACGAGCGCGTCACCGATCACGCCATATGGGCGGGCGGATCCCGGCAAGAGACGCTCCGCACGTCGCCCGAGTACGAGCGCCTCTCGGAACTCATGCCGGATGAGCGCGAGCGAGCCTAGCCCGAGGACGGCATTCGCGTCCTCGGTCCCTGTCTCGACCGCGCGTCGGAGAGCAGTCTCCGAGCGCGGCAGGCTCGAGGGATCGGCGGTCTCCCGCCATCGCAGCTGATATGCGAAGCCGAGCTGGATGAGGAGCGCGGCATCTCGCGGACGGGTACGAACTTGCTCCTCGAGCGTCGCGATGGTCGAGGCCGAGACTCCTCCCCCCTCTCCGAGCCCGCTCTCGGCGAGCGCGATGGGCGCAACGGACGGCTGCGCCGCGGAGTGGGACTCGAAGAGGACGCCACCAGCGAGGCCCCCGAGAGCGAGCGCGAACCCAGTCGCGCAGCCCATGAGCAGTGCCCTTCGACGTCGCACGCTCAGGTCTGCGTCTCGGTCACGCGAGCTCGTCGAGAGCTGCCCCGGCGACGGGTGCCTGACGGAGGTCGAAGTGTGGATTCATGCGCAGAGCCTCCGAGAGGAGACTCCGCGCCACGGCGTTGCGGCCCTGAGCCTTGGCGATCATGCCGGCGTGGTAGGAGAGCCGGGGATCGCGTGTGCCGAGTGAGAGCGCCCGCTCGCTGAGCCGCTGGGCCTCTTCGAGCCTGCCGCTCTTGTATGACGCCCAAGCGGCGGCGTCGTAGCCGTACACGTCCTTTCGTACACGAAGCTCCGTGAGCGCGAGCCGCCTTGCCTCGCCCAAGCGCAGGTCGTGATCGGCGTAGAAGTTGGCGAGCTGGCGGTTGTAGACCTGGCGGTTGATCTTGGCGAGCTTCGCGATGAACTCGACCGTCTCATACTGCTCGCGGGCAGCTCTCTCGTTCCCCAACGTGGCGTAGACGTCGCCCAGTGCGGCGAGCAGGTCCGGCTGCGGAACGATCTCAGTGGCCCGCCGATAGAGGTCGATCGCCGCTTGATAGTCCCCTTGCGCTGCCTTCGCCTTGCCCAGCCCGCCGAGAGCGAGGGGGTAGCCCTCGAAGAGGGCCAGCGCGGCACGGTAATGCGACTCGGCCAGGTCGATCCGCCCGGCCCTGAAGGAGAGCTCGCCGATCTGGTACGCGTACCACGCGAGGCTTTCGCCGTAGTCGCCGGCCTCTTGTGCGAGCCTTGCAGCGCGATCCATCAGAGCGAGGGCCTGATCCGTATCGCCGCGGAGATCGGCGAGGAACGCGAGGCGGCTGTATGCGCCCGGGGTGGCGCTGAAGGCGAGAAGCTTGTTGTAGTCGGCTTGCGCCCTCGCGTACCGCCCGAGTGCCAGGTGCGCGTCGCCAAGGGTGGCGAGCGCCTGCAGGCCGCGGGGGTCGTCGACGATCGGCCGCGCAAGCGTGACAGCGCCGCTGAAGTCATGCAACGAGAAGAGGACCGTCGAGAGCGATGCCGCGGCCTGGACGTACTTCGGGTTGGAGCGAAGCGCCCGCCGGAGCGCAGCTTCCGCGCGCACGTAGTAGCCGACATCGCTCGTTTCGCGCGCCTTACGGGCAAAGGCCTGACCCAGGTAGGTCAGGTCGATGTACGCGCTCGGATTCCCGGCCGCACGCCGCGACCAGAAGCCGATCTGCACGTCGGCGTCGGGCACGTCGGAGCGTGAAACCGCAGTCCGACCGTCGCTCGACGCGAGCGGAACCGGTGCAATGGAGCCCCCACTCCGGCTGGACGCCACGAGATAGGCGCCGCCGTACGCGACCGCGACGAACCCGAGGGCCACGGCGACGAGTACAGAGATGAGCCTGAGGATTTTCATGTCGGGTGATCGTCCGATCGATCCACGGGGGCGGCACGAGGGCCACCCCCGAAGATCGGATGGGACGTGATTCCTTCTAGTTCGGCACTCCCAGATACGGGAAGCCGCTCAGGAAGTTCGAGTCGTTGTTGACACAGTCGGTCGTGATGAGCCCCTCGGTGATGAGCCCGAGCTCAGCGTCGATCACGTCGTCTGCGAGACCGCGGCCGTTCAGGAAGCCCGTCGCCATCGACAGGTCGACCGTGAGGATGTCCGGGAGCAGGATGTTCGCCAGCCCCTGGACCTTGCCCGCGTCGTCTCCGACATTCGTGTCAGTCGCGTCGTTCAGGCTGTGGAGAAGCGTCAGCGAGTTCACGACCTCGCCGCGCCACCGAGCCTGATCCCTGTGCGGCAGCGTCCGGTTGAACTGGTCCTCGAGGTTGCCGTCGGCGGTAGAGCCAGCCTCGAAGGGGTTCGGCGGAATGAACACGGTGAGAATCGCCGGGCGGCCCATCCGCTCGATCTGATCCCCGCCGACAACCGTCCGTCCCCACACACCGACGGGGCCCGAGCCGATCATGCTGGTCGGAACCTCGACCACGATGGCGGACGTGTTCAGGCCCAGGAAGAAGTCTGTGCCGACGCCTCCCGGGCAGAAGGCTGCTCCCGCGTTGAAAGCGGCCAGGTCGAAGAAGAACGGGTCGTCGCGGAGACCCGCGAACGCTTTGACGCCGTCTTCTGTCTCGACCTCGCCCGTCTCTCCGCGGGCGATGACCTTGCTGTTATCCCCCTTGATCCGACGGACCGTGTAGTCCTGCTGGCCGTCTTCGACCGCCGAGAACTGCGTGCGGATCGTGATGTCCGGCCGGGCATCGCCGTTGTTGTCGATCAGGAGCTCGTAGCGCGCGTTCGGGCGAAACGTCGTGCCGCTGATCACGCCAGCGGCCGGGTTCACCGTCACGGCGAGCACGGTCCTGTTCAGCTTCTGCGACGCCCCCGGATGGAATACGTAGACGTCGTTGATGTCGATTCGGCCGTCCTTCTTGACGGCCGGAGCATCGAGGTGATCCGCGCTCACTGCCGGAATCGCCGCCACCGTCGCGATAGCCGCGACGGCAAGCAGCCCCAGCACCTCGATGCGAATGAGCTTTCGTACGCGTCTTGCTGGCACCTTGCCTCCTCCTTCTGTTCGTTCTTCCCTGGTGTCCTTGCCGGCTGCGCGTTGTTCGTCGGTCGGCGCGCATCGGTTCGTCGGGAACGAGTGGCATCGAGCTCAGGCGTCGCGTACGGTCCTCCCGCCCACACGACAGGAGGCTGGCCATGGATCGCGAGCAGTACGTCGTCTGGATCACGACCCGTCGGATCCGGCCCGGCGCGTACGAGGACTTCCGCCTCGCATGGCGTCCGCGCGAGTTCCCCGACGGGATGCTGCGTGCGTACGAGTGCTTCTCGGAGGAGCGAAGCGAGGTCGTCGGGATCTCCACCTGGGAGTCGCTGGAAGCGCGCGAGCGCTATCGGCTGTCCGAGGTCGAAGCCGCCCGCCAGCAGGCGATGGCGCCGTTCGTGGAGGCCGAGAGCTCCGGCCTCTATCTCGGCCGCGAGCTCAAGATCCCGGGCGAGAGCCTCTAGGTCTGGAGCTTCGAGCGAACGAGCTCGCTGACGACGCGGGCGTTGGCCTTGCCCTGCGTCTCCTTCATCACCTGGCCGACGAAGAAGCCAAGGAGGCCCTCCTTGCCGCCGCGATACGCCTCGACCTGACCCGGATTGGCGGCAAGGATCGCATCCACGATCGGCTCGAGCTCTGCGGTGTCTGACACCGCCTCCTGTGCGAGGTAGAGGTCGGCGGTGAAGCGGGGGTCGCCGACCTTCGCGATTGCTTCGTCGAAGGCGGCCCGCGGGATGCGCTCGCGCGCCTCGACGAGCCGCGCCAGCTCCGCCGGCGCAACGGCGTCGACGTCGACACCCGCACCGACGACGCTGTTCGCGATGACGTTCGCGGCGGCGACCGCCCCCGCGCCGGCGGCGACCGTGTCCTCCCAGAGCCGGTCGAGCCCGCCCGTGACGAGCACGGTCGCCCGGTCGAGGTCGAGTGCCACTTCGATCCGCCGGATGCGCGCTGCCGGCAGCTCGGGGAGTTCCGAGCGAAGCCGCTCGACGAGGCCCGCGGGGGGCTCGACCGGAACGAGGTCCGGCTCGGGAAAGTAGCGGTAGTCGTCTGCCTCCTCCTTCGCGCGCCGGGCGGTCAGCCCCCCGTGCGCGGCGTCGAAGTCGTAGGTCTCCTGGCGGACCTCTTCACCCGACTCCCAGACTGCGATCTGCCGCTCGGCCTCCGCTTCGATCCCGCGGGCGATGAAGTTGAACGAGTTCATGTTCTTGAGCTCGGTGCGCGTGCGCAGCTCGTCAGATCCTGCCGGGCGGACGGAGACGTTCGCGTCCGCGCGGAGCGCACCCTTCTCCATCTCGGCGTCCGAGATCCCGAGCTCCACGATTGTCTGGCGCAGGAGCTGGAGGAACCGCTTCGCCTCGTCCGCTGAATGGAGGTGTGGCTCGGTGACGATCTCCACGAGCGGTGTCCCGCCCCGGTTGAAGTCGATCAGCGAGTACTCGGCGCCGCCGATGCGGCCCGTTCGCCCGCCGACGTGCACGGTCTTGGCTGCGTCCTCCTCGAGGTGAGCACGTACGATCCCGATCACGCGGTCGCCATCTGCAGTGGGTAGTACTACATTGCCATTAGTGCAAGATGGCAGATCATACTGAGAGATCTGATAGCCCTTCGGCAGATCCGGGTAGGGATAGTGCTTGCGCGAAAACATCGCGACCGGCGCGATCTCGCAGTTGAGGGCGAGCCCGAGCAGGATCGTCCACTCGATCGCCTGTCGATTCATGACCGGTAGCGCGCCGGGGAAACCCAGGCATACGGGGCAGGTCTGCGTGTTCTCGCCCGCGCCGAACCCGACCGGGCAGCGGCAGAACATCTTCGTCAGCGTCTTCAGCTGGACGTGGATCTCGAGGCCGATGACCGGTTCCCAGGTCATCGGCGTCTGGCTCCGCGCGCTCGCGCGTCCACCACCGGTGCGCGCTCATTCCACCTTGTGGCTCTGAGCAACAAGGTCGTCATCGTGCTCCACTCTCGGTCGCGGCCCGCCACCGCATGGGCACGGTGTCGAAGCCGATGGCCTGCTCGAGCGCGTGCCCGGCGCGGAAAAGCGCGTTCTCGCCGAACTGGGGCCCGAGGAGCTGGAGCCCCACCGGGAGGTCGTCGGAGAGACCGCACGGGATCGAGAGCCCGGGCAGCCCCGCGAGGCACGACGGGATCGTGAGCAGATCGCAGGCGTACATTGCAAGCGGATCGGCAGCCTTGTCCCCGAGCGGGAAGGCGACGGTCGGCGATGTCGGCGTCGCGATGACGTCGAACCGGGAGAGCGCCTCGCGATGCTCCCGTATGAGGAGCGTGCGCACCTTCTGCGCCTGACCGTAGAAGGCGTCGTAGTACCCGGCCGACAGGGCGTACGTGCCGAGCATGATCCGCCGCTTCGGCTCGGCGCCGAAGCCCTCGTCTCGTGTGCGCTCGACCATCTCGTCGTAGCTCGCCGCCTCGGTGCGCGGCCCGTAGCGGACGCCGTCGTAACGCGCCAGGTTGGAGGACGCTTCGGCCGGGGCGACGAGGTAGTAGCAGGGCATTCCGTAGCGGTAGGACGTCGGGAGGTCGCACTCCCCCACGTCCGCCCCGAGCTCCCGGGCCAGCTCGAGCGACCGCTCGAACGCCGCTCGAACGCCGGGCTCGATCGCATCGAGCGACTCGATCTGCTTCGGCACGCCGATCCGGAGTCCGTCGAGCCGCTCTCCGTCGGGAAGCTGCACCGGCTCCGGCAGCTCGACCGTCGTCGAGTCGTTCGAATCCCTGCCCGCGATGATCGAGTACAGGAGCGCGACGTCGCGCACCGTCTTCGCCACAGGCCCGACCTGGTCGAGGCTGGAGGCGAACGCGACGACGCCGTAGCGCGAAACCGTCCCGTACGTCGGTCTCAGCCCGACGTTCCCGCACAGCGCCGAGGGCTGTTTGATCGAGCCGCCCGTGTCCGAGCCGAGCCCCCATGGCGCGAGCCCCGCTGAGACCGCAGCCGCTGTGCCGCCCCCAGAGCCGCCCGGAACGAGCGACGGATCCCACGGGTTGCGCGACGGCCCCCAGGCCGAGTTCTCGGTCGAAGAGCCCATCGCGAACTCGTCCGTGTTTGTCTTCCCGAGAAGCGTCAGCCCGGCCGCCTTACAGCGCGCCGCAACCGTCGCATCGAAGACCGGGACGTAGCCGGAGAGGATCCTCGATCCGGCTGTCGTCTCGACCCCCTTCGTCGAGATCACGTCCTTGAGCGCGATCGGGATGCTCGCGCCCTCCGCGCTCTCGACGATCCGAAGGTATGCGTGCAGTTCGCCGTCTCGCTCACCGATGGCCTCCAGGTACGAGGCGTGTAGCTCGGCCGGCGAGACCTCCCCGCGCTCGACGAGATCCAGCGCATCCTCCGCGGTGAGGCGCAGCGTGTCGACGACGGGCACCATCACACTGTCGGCGGGACGCGGAACAGGTCGCCGTCGCGCGCAGGCGCGTTCGCGAAGACGTCTTCGAGCGGGAGCGAATCGCGCGGCTCGTCCTCGTCCCAGACGTTCACGAGATCGAGCGGATGCGACGTCGGCGGCACGTCTGCGAGATCGAGCTCCGCCACGATCCCGACCGCCTCCAGGATCGCACCGAGCTCGCTCGTGAGCCGCTCGACCTCGTCCTCGGTCAGCGCGAGCCGTGCGAGCCGCGCGACGTGAAGCACCTCTTCTCGAGAGATAGCCATCAGAAACCTGAGTCGGTGTCAGGCTTAAGCCTGACACCGCACGCTCCTTTCATCCTTTCAGAAACGAGGCGGGCCCCCATCTGGGAGCCCGCCGCCACATCGATGTGCGTCCGGTCAGCTCGCGGCTGCCGAGACGTTCGCGGCCTGGGCACCCTTGGGACCCTGGACGACCTCGAACTCCACACGCTGGCCTTCGGTGAGGGTCTTGAAGCCGTCCATCGTGATCGCGGAGAAGTGGACGAAGACGTCGTCCCCACCCTCGCGCTCGATGAAGCCGTAGCCCTTCTCGTTCGAAAACCACTTGACGGTGCCCTGCTCCACGTACGTCCTCCTACAACATGACGCCGCCCGTTACGGCAGGCGCCGATGGCTTGAACGCGCGAACCGTAGCGCCTAGGAACCGGGCAATGCAACTCCTGCGCGGCGATGTTGCGCAGCCGTCAACGTGTTGCGAAGAAGCATGGCAATGGTCATCGGCCCCACGCCGCCCGGAACCGGGGTCATGAGGCCTGCGACATCGAAGGCCGCTGGGTCGACGTCGCCGACGAGCCCCGCCTCCGTACGGTTCATACCGACGTCGATCACCGTCGCTCCCGGCTTCACCATCTCGGGCGTGACGATCCCTGGACGTCCGACCGCGGCGACGAGGACGTCCGCTCTACGCGTGTGCTCCGCGAGATTCACGGTGCGTGAGTGGCAGATGGTCACCGTCGCATGCTCGGCGAGCAGGAGCATCGACATCGGCTTTCCCACGATCTCGCTGCGCCCGACGACGACCGCCTCCTTGCCCTTGAGCTCCACCCCGTGCTCGGCGAGCATCACCATGACGCCCGAGGGAGTCGCGGGGACGAGAAACGGCTCGCCGAGGAAGAGAAGGCCTGCATTTTGTGGATGGAAGCCGTCGACGTCCTTCGCCGGATCGACCGAGCGCAGCACCTTGGGCTCGTCCATGTGCTCGGGGAGCGGAAGCTGGACGAGGATCCCGTCGACGGCGTCGTCCGCATTCAGCTCGGCGAGGAGGTCGAGAATGTCGCTCTCGGGCGTCGCCTCCGGAAAGCGGTGGTCGCGCGAGTCGATACCTGCCTCGTGCGATGCCTTGTGCTTGCTGCCGACGTACACGTGGGAGGCCGGATCGTCGCCGACGAGGATCGTCGCGAGGCAGACGGGCTCGCCGAATGCCTTCACGTCCTCGGCCACCTGGGCGCGCACCTTCAGCGCGAGCGCCTTCCCATCGATGCGAACGGCGGTCATCGGCCGAATACCCTACTGACGGCCCTATGGGAAGCGCCGCACAGCCCGGCCGCATGGCCGGGCTGTGTGATCGGATGAGAGCTGTCGTACGCTGCTAGCGGGCCAGACCGCTGCGCGACAGTTTCAATCCGGCGGCCTTCACAACAAGCTGCTTCGAGATCTGCGACTTTGCCGCGACCCCTGAGACTTGTGCCCTCGCGGCGAGGCTCGAGACCTGGGCCGTGGCGGCAAGATCCGCTGTCTGGGCCGTCGCGGCGATGCTCGCGCGCTGCGCCGTCGCAGCGGCATCGGAGGTCTGGGGCACAGCTGCAAGACCCGTGGGCGCCGCGATCGCAGCGATCGCGACCGTGGCGGCCAGCGCTCCCCGCAGCCCGTGCGCCTCAACGTCGGGACCGGCGAAGAGGCCCGTGACCGCATCGCCGTCGAACGCGACAAGGATGTCGTCGCCGCCCGCGATGCGCAGCATCTGCTCGAGCGCGGCTGTATCCAGGTCGACC
>Ga0326597_10009452_pt1 | contig 13054 bp, 8 predicted proteins | sample RVTome_12_FD_203789 | JGI IMG/M metagenome (GOLD analysis project Ga0326597, IMG submission 203789) | Soil microbial communities from uranium-contaminated site in the Upper Colorado River Basin, Wyoming, United States - RVT100D185 | ecosystem: Environmental > Terrestrial > Soil > Contaminated >... | reverse complement strand
GGCGCTGATAGTCCTTGCGCGGCAGGGCCGCCAGCAGGTGGTTTGCAACCGGAACCAGGTTCATGGGCTCATGCGCTACCGGGAAATTCAACCGACGCGATGCCGGCAAGACTACCGCGGGGAAATGAGCCCGTATGTGCGGTCGCGTACAAAGCGTTGCGGAGCAGCGTCTTCGTCGCTCGGTGCGGAGTTCACCCGGCAGTACGCACTGGCGTTCGGCAGCCTCCGGCAGGAGACGCAGCCCCTGGCGACAATGGGGCATGCCGCAGAACCCGTTGTCGGCCGATATCGCGCCGGATTATCCAAGAGCGCCTGACGGTTCCGGCATTCCGGCGAAGATCAGGCGGCTTTGCCGACGTTTGCCTGCGCGGCACGCGGCTTGGCGCTCAGTTTCGTGCTCAGTTTCGTTCTCAGTTTCGTGCTCAGGTCGCGCAAGGCCGAGCGCAATCCCTCTTCGATGACCGGGTGATAGAACGGCATCTCGAGCATCTGTGCGACGGTCATCTTGCCCTGCAGCGCCCAGGCAAGCAGGTGCGCCAGATGCTCGGCGGCAGGGGCCAGCATTTCCGCACCCAGGAAGCGACCGGTGGCGAGATCTCCATAGACATTCAGCAGGCCCTTGTTCTTCAACAGGATGCGCGAACGGCCCTGGTCCTCGAAGCTCGCCTGCCCGGTGGCGAAGGCGCCGGGTTTCATCGAACGGAATCCGCCGCCCACGATGCCGATTTGCGGATCGGTGAACACCACGCCGATGGGCGCGCGGCGCAGGCCGGGGCTCACCGGTAAGCCCCGCGCGAGACGCGCGGCATTCCCGCCTGCAATGCGCCCCTCGTCGGCCGACTCGTGGAGGAGCGGGATGAAGTTGCCGGCATCGCCCGCGATGAAAATCGGGCTGGCCCCGTCCGAGCTCGCGGTCCGGGTGCTCGCCGGATCGAACGACGGCACGCCCTTGGCGTCGAGCTTGAGCGTGGTCTTCTCGAGGCCAATGCCCGTCACGTTGGGCGTGCGGCCGGTGGCGGCCAGGACATAGTCAAAAAAATCCGGCTCCCGGGAGCCTGCTTGGGAACCATCGGGCCCCGTGCGTCGAATGGCGACGCGGTCGCCGTCACGCTGCATGGCGGCAATGTGCGCGTCGGGCTCCAGCGTGAATTCCTCCTTGAACGACGCGATGGCGTAAGCCAGTATCTCCGGGTCGCTGATGGGGCCTACGCGGCCGCCGCGTCCCAGCACGGCAACCTGAACACCCAGGCGATGCAGCGCCTGACCCAGCTCCAGGCCGATAATTCCCGGGCCGATCACGGCCACGGCTTTGGGCAGATCGTGCCAGTTGAACACGTCGTCGCTGATGATCAGGCGGTCGCCCAGGGCCCTGAACGAATCGAGATTGGCGGCGCGCGAGCCGGTCGCGATAACTGTGCTTTTGGCCGCGACGCGCGTATGGTCAGCGACCGCTATCGTATGGTTGTTCACGAAACGGGCATGGCCGCGAATGCGGTCCACGTCGGGAATGTCCTGCACGTCGCGCAGCACGAAACCGACGAAGCGGTCACGCTCGCGCCGTACGCGATCCATGACCTCGCGGCCATCGATGCGGATTGCGCCATCGACATGGACGCCAAAGCCCGGCGCTTTCCCGGCGGCATGGGCAGCCTCGGCGGCCGCAATAAGGAGCTTGCTCGGCATGCAGCCCACGCGCGCGCAGGTGGTGCCATCGTCGCCGCCTTCGATAATCGCGGCGCTCGCTCCTGCCGCTTTGGCTGAGCGGTACGCGGCAAGGCCTGCCGTGCCGGCGCCGATGACTGCAACGTCAACTTGCAGGGTCTTCATCAGGCCGCCTTGCGCGCGCCGAAATACGCTTCCAGCCTGGCGCTGGGCAGCATGGCCAATCCCCTGGAAATCAATCGATGAAAGATAGCGCCTTTGCCGCGGAATGCTCTGTGCGACAGCGCACGCAAGACCGGCGAATGCGCAAGCCCAAGTTCCACCTATGTACGCCAACGCACAGTGCGTTGCGCAGGGATGGCAATAATCGAAGCAACGATAGCCAGCGGCCGGCGGGTGCCGCCGCTTGCCGTCGCGCAGTCATTCTGAATTCTGAACGAGGTCGTCTTCGATGGGCAGGATGCGGATCACGGGTCTCGCAGCGTTCGCTGCACTGGCCGGGTGGGCAACCCCGGCGCTGGTGGCCGCAGGGCAACCGGTCCCGGCGAACCTTTCGGTGGCCGGTCCGATTGCGCCTGCACCAGGGGCCGCGCCGGACGTGCTGCTGAAGGCGGTCACGTTGGAGGTGCTCGCCATCCTCGGGCAGGACCAGGACATCCAGGCGGGTAAACCGTTGAAGGTCGCCGATCTCGTCGAAACCCGGGTCCTGCCGCACTTCGACTTCGCTCGCATGACGCAGATCGCCGTGGCGCGCAACTGGCGCCTGGCTACGCCCGGGCAAAAGCAGGCGCTCACAGCGGAGTACAAGACGCTGCTGGTGCGCACCTATTCCACCGCGCTGGCGAGCTATCGCAACCAGGTGATCGAGTACAAGCCGCCGCGCGCGGCGCCCGGTGCCACCGAAGTCACGGTCCGGTCCACCGTGAAGCAGCCCGGAGCCGAACGGACGACCATCGACTACGACATGGAAAAGACGGCGGCAGGGTGGAAGATCTACGACATCAAGATCGCCGGCATCAGCCTGAATTCGACCTATCAGCCGACTTTTGGCCAGATCATTCGCAATGGCGGGGTGGACGGGTTGATCGAGTCCCTCTCGGCCAGGAACCGGCAGGCCGACTCCGACCTCAGGGCCCGCGAGCACGCCGCACGGCCCTTTCTTTTCATCCTGTACGCGGTGATACCCAGCGTGTTCCACAGCGGCCGATAGCCGCCACTTACTGACGCTCTGAAGTGATAACTATCTGTTTTGTAATATAAATCGTATATTACACGGCCACTCCACTCATTTGCGGTCGAGCGGCTGTCCAGCGGCGCTGGTCTTGGTCTGCGGTATGTATGCGGACGCACAAATCGTCCCGCCTATGTACAATTCGAACATATAATGGCACCGAATGCGCATGCAAACTGTCGGACATTGACGGCCCTCTCTCCCCAATAATGAGAAAGAAAACGGCTATGTCGAAAATAAAGTTATTCACCGTTGCCTTATTGGCATTGAGCCAAAGCGCCTTCGCTCAGACTCCGCCACTGGGCGGTCAGATCCAGCAGATTCCGCCCGCGCCGGTGCCGCAAAAAGCCATTCCGGATATCCGCATCGAGCAAGGCACTACGCCGGCCGCCCCGGCTTCGGATCAGGTCAAAATTCTGGTCAGGTCGCTGCGCGTGACCGGGCAGACGCTGTATTCCGAGGCCGAACTGGTCGCGATTACGGGGTTCAGCCCGGGTAGCGAGCTGACCCTCTCCGATCTGCGCGGCATGGCGTCAAGGATTGCGGAACATTACCGCAGGAATGGGTATTTCGTGGCGCAAGCCTACCTGCCCGCGCAGAACATCGAGGGCGGGGCCGTGACGATCGTCGTGCTCGAGGGCCGCTACGGCAGCGTCACCCTGCGCAACCAGACAAACCTTTCGGATTCACTGGCGAACGGATTGCTCGACGGCGTGAAAAGCGGGGACACGATCGCCATCGCCCCGCTGGAGAGCCGCCTGCTGCTGCTCTCCGACATTCCCGGCGTGAACGTGAGATCTACCCTGGTTCCCGGCGCCGCGGTGGGCACGTCCGACTTGGCCGTCGAATTGACTCCGGGGAAGCGCGTGACGGGGAGCGTCGAAGCCGACAACGCCGGCAACCGCTACACCGGCAGGTATCGCGTAGGGGCGACGGTGAACCTCAACAATCCCACCGGGCACGGGGATGTAGCGAGCCTCCGGGTGCTGACTTCGGGTTCCGGGCTGAAATATGGCCGTGCGTCCTACCAGGCACAGTTCGGCAAGGCGACGGCGGGGGTCGCCTACACCGCCCTGGAATACCAGCTGGGCGAGGAGTTTGAGAGCCTGCGGGCCCACGGCACGGTCGAGATCGCGAGCGTCTACGGCAGCTATCCGCTGATCCGCTCGCGCAACGCCAACCTGTACGCCGTAGCCGCCTTTGATGCCAAGACCTTCCAGGACAAGATCGACCTGACCTCATCGGTCACCGACAAGAAGGCCCAGGTCTTGCTGGCGGGCCTCCACGGCAACTTCCGCGACAATTTCGGCGGTGGCGGGCTGAGCAGTTATTCGCTCACCGCGTCTTCCGGCGACCTCGACATCGAAACCCCCTCGGCGCTGGCCCAGGATGCGGCGACGGCGCGAACCAACGGGAATTACGGGAAGCTGGAATTCACTGCCGCGCGGCTGCAACGCGTCACCGAAAGGTTCTCGGTCTACGGCGCAATCTACGGGCAGTTCGCCTCGAAGAACCTGGATATCTCGGAGAAGATGGGGCTCGGCGGTCCGTACGCGGTGCGGGCCTATCCGGTCGGCGAAGGCTATTCGGACGAGGGCTACCTGGCGAAACTGGAGGCGAGACTGCTGCTGCCGAAGTTCTCGGAGGGCCTGCCGGGGCAGTTTCACCTGGTTGGCTTCGCCGATACCGGCACCGGGACCATCAACAAAAATCCCTGGACAACCGGTGAGAACCGCAGAACTTTGAGCGGGGCGGGGATCGGGATCACCTGGGCGGACTACAACAATTTCCTGGCGAGCGCGTACTGGGCCCACAAGCTGGGCAATGAGGTGGCGACCTCGGCCCCGGATTCGGACAACCGGTTCTGGGTCCAGCTGGTGAAATACTTTTGACGGCGGCATCCGCAACGAAGCTCGACTGAGGTTTCCCTCCCCGTAGCACCAGCGGCAGCGCGCCCCCGCTGCCGCGCCTGATCGCCGTGCGACGCGGCGATGGAAGTTTTCCGTTGTAAATCAAAAAGGATCCCGCTGGAAGCCGGCGTTGGCCGTGCAAACGGGTTCGCCTTATGTCTGTTACCGCACAGAGCGCCCCTGGCGCCAGGGGTAAAAAGGGCTTGCGATGGGTGTCCCCACGGCCGGATACCTCCGGCCGGGCACAACCTTCGAAACTGGCGGAAAAACACCATGAACCGCATTTATCGATCGATCTGGAACGACAAGACCGGCACCTTTGTTGCCGCCTCCGAAATCAGCAGCAGCGGCGGCAGGAAATCCTCGCCTGGCGCAACCGTGGTGGCGGGAAATTCGCGCTTCGCGCTGAAAGCGCTGGCGGTGTCCCTGATGCTCGCGTTCGGCTCGAATAGTTACGCCCTGCCAACGGGCGGCGCAGTGTCAGCGGGCAGCGCGAGCATCGCCAGCGGCGCTGGCACGACGACGATCAACCAGTCGAGCCAGAATGTGGCGATCAACTGGCAGGGTTTCAGCATTGGAGCCGGAGAAGCGGTCCGGTTCGTGCAGCCCAACAGCAGCTCGGCTGCGCTCAACCGGGTGCTGGGCTCGGATCCTTCGAGCATCCTCGGCAGCCTGTCGGCCAACGGCAAAGTGTTCCTGGTGAACCCGAACGGCATCCTGTTCGGCCAGGGGGCGCAAGTGAACGTGGGCGGGCTGGTGGCGTCCACCCGCGGCATTACCGACAGCGACTTCATGGCCGGCAATTACAAGTTTGCCGGCAGCGGTGGCGGCACGATAGTCAACCAGGGATCGATCACCGCCGCCGGCGGCTATGTGGCGCTTCTGGGCGCGAACGTCAGCAACGAAGGCGTGATCTCGGCCAGGCTCGGCACCGTGGCGCTCGCCGCGGGCAATGCCGCCACCCTCGACGTGGCCGGCGACGGCCTGCTCAATGTCACGGTGAGCCAGGGCGCGGTGAACGCGCTGGTGCAGAACGGCGGCATCATCCGCGCCGACGGCGGACAGGTGCTGCTGACCGCGCTATCGGCGGGGAATCTCCTGCAGAGCGCAGTGAACAACACCGGCGTGATCCAGGCGCAGACCGTCGAGAACCACAACGGCACCATCCGGCTGATGGGCGACATGCAAAGCGGCACCGTGAGCGTGGGCGGAACGCTGGACGCTTCCGGCATGGGCGCGGGGCAGACCGGCGGCAGCGTCACGGTGACCGGCCACCACGTCGGCCTGTTTGGCGGGCACATCAATGCCTCCGGCGACGCCGGCGGCGGCACCGTGCTGATCGGCGGCGGCTACCAGGGCAACAACCCCGCCGTCCAGAATGCCTCCGCGAGTTACATGAGTGCGGACTCCACGATCAGCGCTGACGCCGTCACCAATGGCCGCGGCGGGACGGTCGTGCTTTGGTCAAACGACTCGACGCGCGCGTACGGCAGCATCACGGCGCGCGGCGGCGCGCAGGGCGGCGCGGGCGGCCTGATCGAAACCTCCGGCCACTGGCTGGACGTCGATGGCATCCGGATCAACGCCGGCGCGCCAAATGGCCAAAACGGCATGTGGCTGCTTGACCCGGCTGACGTGACGATCTCGGCAGCGGCAACGTTGGACGCAACGTTGACCGCCGGTGTTTTCGCGCCGGACACCGGCGCCGACACGTCCAATATTAATGCCGGCGTCCTCCAGGGACTTCTTGACGGCGTGGGTGGCACCGACGTCACCATCACCACGACAAACACCGGCATACAGGGAGCGCCCCCAAGCGGGCGTGGCGACATCAACGTAGACGCGACACTCACCTGGACCCGGGTGGGGGCTGCGCCCAACACAACGCTGACATTGAACGCGGCTGGCGATGTCAACATCAATTTTGCAATCAGCCCCACCCAAGGAAACCTGGTGGTTTGCTGCGGGAGAGACATCAACGTGAATGCGGCCATTACGATGGTACGTGGCAGCATGCTGCTGAGTGCCGGTCGCAATGTGAACCAGTTTGCGGCAATCACGTCGACCGACGGCAACATTGCGATGTGCGCCGGACAGAACATCAACGTAACTGGCGCCATGTCATCGACCCGCGGCACCGTTATCGCCGATCGGTCGCTCGCGACCCTGGGCGTGCAGCAGGGCCTGACGTTCGCGGCCGGCAACGCCGCGACCGGACCGGGGCTTGCTGGCGGCGGCGGCGCGGTGACCATTGCGCCGCCCGGCGGTACCGTTACGGTCGTCCAAAGCGCCGTGGTGGGGGAAGAGGTTCCGGTGAGGGTTATTTACAATCCGCTTACCTACGGAGCGCCGGTGATCGATTATTCGCTTAGCTTCTCCACCGCCAACCCGCTGACTGTACAGCGGCTGGTGTTCCCCGGTGGCGCGGACAAGGTGTTCGACGGCACGATCACGGCAGTCTTCACATCATTTCAGCCTGACATCAACGGTTTAGTTCCTGGCGGTGGCGGCCTCACACTGGCAGGTGGTACTGCCAACTTCGCTAACGTAGGCCCAAGCGCCTTGCCCATACCAATCACCTATAGCGGCTTTACGCTTGGTGGTGCGAGCGCCGGTTTTGCTCTGCCGACTGCCTGCTGCGGTGTTGTTACGAGAACAACCGGGAATATCATCGCGGCGGTCGTCGTGGTGCCGCCGGTGGTGCCGCCGGTGGTGCCGCCGGTGGTGCCGCCGCTGGTCGTGCTGCCGCTGCCGTTCTCGCCGCCACCGGTTGTGATAGATGCGCCACCGGTTGTGATAGATGCGCCACCGGTTGTGATAGATGCGCCACAGGTTGTGATGGATGCACTTCCGGGTGTTGCGCTGTTCGGCGGACCGTCCGGATTGAATCTCACCGTGACAGGCATCAGAATGCCGCCGGTCCAATTGGCCTTCACGCCTCCAGTCCCACCGGCACCGGTTGTCGTTCCGCCCGAGGTGCCGCCGCAGATCTACATTCCGCCCCAGCTTCCCCCCAGGCGAGACCGCAATTAGGAACCGTTGGCCCGGGGGCCGGCTGATATCCACGCCGAACCGCGCCAACGGGCCACTCGCCTGCGGCGATGCCCCGGCCCAGTGGCGCTCGCCAGGGTCCGTACTGTGTATGTGAGCGCACAAATCGTCCCGTATATGTACGCCACCGCACAGAATCGCTTGCAGCGGAAGCTGATACTCGAAACCGTGAAATTCCGCGCGAAAGCGACTGTGCGGAACGTCAGGGTGTGCACCGACACGGGGTCGGCCGATTACACCGATGCTTTTCGGGATCAGATAACGAAGGAAAGAAAATGAACAAATTCGAGAGCCATTCCAGATTCCTGACGTGGTCCATTGCATTGCTGCTGGTCGCATTGGCGGCAGGATGCGGCGGCGGTGGCGGAGGGCAAGATCCAATCCTGGGCGCAGGCGGTGCCGCCCTAGGCGGTGCCGGAGCCGGCGCAGCCATCCCCGGCGCGCCACCGGGTGCGGTCCCCCCGGGCTCTGCTTCATGTGCTGCAGCCGTGGGAAACCCCCTGATACCCAGGGTGACTTCGACAGATCCCGCTAATAGTGCCCTGAATGTGGCGACCAGTACTGCTGGTGTTGCTGGCGGCGGCAAATTGATCACTGCCTCCTTCAGTCTGGCGATGAATCCGGCAACGATCAACTCGGCCACGGCGCCGGGCACGTTCACGCTCATCAACAATACAACGGCGGGGAGCAACGTCGCCGGTGCTGTCACCATGAATGCCGCAGGCACGGTAGCGACCTTCACGACAGCTGCAGCACTCCCAGCCAACAATAATTTTACGGCGTCTATTACCGTGGCTGCCACGAGCGCCGCGGGCACCCCGCTCGCCTGTATCTATGCATGGAACTTTACGACGGCCGCTGTCGCCGCTGCCGGTGCCCCGCCGATAAACCTTGGATCAGCCTCGACGTTCGGGACGTTTGGGGGTACCGCCGGGATGACCAACCAGGGACTTCTTACCATCATCAATGGTGACATCGGGACCACCGCTGTCTCCACCGCGGTGACGGGATTCCACGATGCGGGGCCAGGGTGCACCTATACGGAAACGCCGCTTAATGTCGGAACCGTAAACGGGCTGATATTTACGGCGCCGCCGCCGCCGACGGTTGCCTGTCCTACTGAAGGAACCGGAACTGCGGCTCCGCCCGTCGGCACCTTCGGGATCGCAACGATCGCCGCTGGCGATGCGCTGGCCGCGTATAACACTCTGGCGGGATTAGCACCGACGGGTCCCATTGCCGCCAACCTGTCCGGCCTCACGGTCGCTCCCGGCGTTTATTTTTCCGCGACGGGGTTCCTGATACAAGACGGACTCGTAGGTCCGGCAGGAGATCTGACCCTCGACGGCCAGGGCGACGCGAATGCCGTCTGGGTGTTCCAGTCGGCGAGCACGCTCACGGTGGGCGGTCCGGGAGCGGCATTCCCTCGAAGCGTCAATCTGATCAACGGCGCCCAGGCCAAGAACGTCTTCTGGCAGGTCGGCAGTACCGCGACGATCAACGCAGGCGGGGGCGGCACTATGGAGGGAACCATCATTGCTCAGCAGGGAGTCGTGATCTCCACCGCCGGCAATGTCATCCTGGTGACGCTGAATGGCAGAGCGTTGTCCCTGGTTGCTTCAGTCACCATGGTGAACACCGTCATTAACGTGCCCGCCCCGTAAGGCTTGGGGCAAAAAGGCCAAGGTCGGCAGAGTCATCTCTGCCGGCCTTCTTTTATAGATGAAAACAAAGTGTTAGTGGATATGGCCCGATTGCCAGAATTGCCCATGTTGCATGAATGCAACGGATAGAAGCTTGTTTTGTAGGATATTCCAGAGAGTTTTGACAATCGCGGGTCTCCTAACTTAGGATTCACACTAATAATTCACTGTAACCTCATGACTTTATTATGAACAGTGAATCCTCCTGGAGAAGAACATGGACAGAGTGAACAGGGCAAGAATCTTGGGGACGCTGGGTCTGGCGGCACTCGCTGTCATCACCAGCCCATTCGCAGTGGCGGCCGATTCAGGCTGGTACAGCGGGATCAACATTGGTCAGTCAAGAGCGAAAATCGACGGCGTGAGGATCACCAGCAGCCTGTTGGGGGCGGGTTTTACCTCGACCACGATCGCCGATGACGACCGCGACACCGGCTATAAGCTTTATGGCGGGTACAAGTTCAACAAGAATTTTGCCGTTGAAGGCGGCTATTTCAACCTGGGAAAGTTCGGTTTTGTTGCGACCACGGTACCGGCGGGAACATTGACCGGCGATATCAAGCTCCAAGGCCTGAATCTCGACGCCGTCGGCATTTTGCCCATCACTGAAAGGTTTTCTGCGTTTGGCCGGGCCGGCTTGAACTACGCTCAAGCCAGAGACTCCTTCACCGGCACCGGGGCAGTCACTGTGGCCAATCCCAACCCCAGAAAGAACGATACGAACCACAAGTTCGGCCTGGGGCTTGAGTACGCTCTCACTGAATCTCTCGGACTGCGCGCCGAGGCGGAACGCTACCGGATCAACGATGCCGTCGGCAACAAAGGCGACGTCGATCTTTTTTCGGTCGGCCTGGTCTTTCGGTTCGGCGGGAAAACGCCGGCCCCCGCCCCGCGCGCGGTGACGCCCGCCCCCGCCGCCGCACCGGCTGCTGCGCCTGCGCGCCAGCCGGAGGCCGTGGCACCGCCCCCTCAGCCGCGAGTCGTGACGCCGGCGCCAGCGCCGGTTGAAAAAGCGCCAAGAAAAGACCGGAACTGATCCCCTCTGCCTGCAGCCCGGTCGCTACGTGGAAGCAGAAGTCTCCGGCACAAGGTAAAGCGACTGCTTGAGTCCGGGGTAGGGACCAGGGTGGCCTGCGGGCCATCCCTGGTCGCCGCGCCTGGTGCCGGTAGCACACCGCGGGGCTGCTCCATCTGCATGATCAGTGCCTGCGTATAGCACAGCAGCAAGTGCTACAGCGGGCCACCGCGTTCGAATTCCCCTTTCAGGATGCTCTCTTTGGGCCGGTAGGCGTCGCCCGCACTTTGCGCCACCGCGCGGCTCAGGATGATTTCGCCGCCGATGGGTCAATAGAACGATCAAGATCTGCGCGGCTGCGCGGCACCGGGAATCCCCGGCCCCACTTATTGCGTGGTGGTGGGCAACGCCCCCGCGAGGGTCGTATTCTGCGGCGCCTGAACGGCGTATTGATTCCGCACCTCGACGTCGTACGAGCCGAAGACCTGGCGTACGGGCCGGATTTCCGGCAGCACGTAGACGATGCCTTTGGTGCCGGTAAAGGACGGGTTTACCACTTCGTTGTAGAACGCGGCGGGCACGTTGATGCAACCGTAGGAGATGCGGTTGTCCGCGGGCGTCGGCGTCGCCAGGCGCTCGAGTCGGCGGTCCCGGGGGTTGCTCGTGATCACGCGATGAAGGGATACGCCCGAATTGTAGTCCACCCACACGACGTCCTCTCCGCGGGCGCTCATGCCGCGCTCCGCCACGAAGCGGCCGGCGGGCGTGGTGCGCTCCTCGGGACGTATGTTGGAGAGTTCCCGCTCGCCGATGCCGGGCACGGTGTCATCGCCGCGTGCGATGCCCAGCAGCGCAGGGGCTGCCCCGCGGATCCGCCCGCTGGCGTCGAACACAAAAATTCTGGCTTCCGTCTTGTCGATGATCACGAACGGCAGGCCCCGATTGTCGCTGGAATCCACGACCCAATCTGCGATATGGCGAGCGTCGCGGGATACCGGTTCGCGCGCGAAGTCTGCGCGCTTGTCGCCGGCGGCGGCGTCCGCCTGCGGCGCGTTGGCCGCTTGCGGCGGCGCGCCCTGGAGCGTGGAGGAAATGCTGTCGCTCGACGCGGGCACTGCGCTGTCCGAAGCCGCCGCATACTGGGGAAGCAAGACCAGAGCCAGAACGAAGATTCCGATGCGATACATACCCATTCTCAATTCGAGGGCTTTCCGTCCATGCGCCAATTCTCTGCCCCGCGCAAGCTTTCTTCTGTCTGGCAACGTACATAGGACGCAAAAAATGTTTACGCTTCAGCCTGTTGCCGAAGCGCCTGTTAACGGTGATGGATTAGCGTTACGCGCCCCGGTGAATGGGGCCCGGTCCGGCAGGCTGCTAGGACGCGGTGACTTGCGGAAGCAGGCGGTCGTATTCGCGTTTCACCACGGCATAACACTCGCACACGCGTGCCTCCAGTTTCGGACGGTCGACAACGGATATGTGGCCGCGGCTGTAGTGAATCAATCCGGCCGCCTGCAGGTGTCCGGCCGCCTCCGTGACGCCCTCGCGGCGCACCCCCAGCATGTTGGCGATCAACTCCTGCGTCATCATCAGTTCTTCGCCCGGCAAGCGGTCCAGGCTCAACAACAGCCAACGGCATAGTTGCTGGTCGACCGCATGGTGCCGGTTGCACACCGCGGTCTGCGCCATCTGCGTGATCAGCGCCTGCGTGAAACGCAGCGCCAAGTGTTGCAACTGTCCGCCCAGCGCGAATTCCCTTTTCAAGATGCTCGCCTTGAGCCGGTAGCCGTAGCCGGCGCTTTGCACCACCGCCCGGCTCGGCGTGCTTTCGCCGCCCATGAACAGGGCGATGCCCACCATGCCCTCGTTGCCGGTGATCGCGATTTCCGCCGATGCGCCGCTTTCCATGACGTAGAGCAGCGAGACGATGCTGGTGGTCGGGAAATACAGGTAGCCCATCTGGCCGCCGGACTCGTAGACCGCCCATCCCAACGGCATCGGTACGAGTTCCAGATCGGGCAGCAGGCGCGCGTAATCCTCCGCGGGCAGGGCCGCAAGAACATGGTTTTGCTTCGGGCTGTGTGGTGACGCCATGGCGGCTCCCTCCTATTGGCAACGGGCGTGTGACCGATAGGGTCAAGGTCGAAAACGCAGCGCAACGACGAAGGTTGATCCTGTTGTAGTCTACCCCCTATGTACGCTACCATACAAATAGGCTTGGGTGTTCGACCTCCTCCCTTTGGGTCTTCGACCTCCTCCCTGTAAGAACACCTGAAGTACTCGGGCCCGGAACGGCTATACCGTTTCGGGCCTTTTTCTTGCAGGCGATGCACCCCATGACGGCGCTGACGGTGGCCGCTAAGCCCGCGCGCCGTCGGCTACGTCCTTGACGATCTGGTAACACCGGCAAGCCCCCGCTTCGAGACCTTGCCCGTCGAGAATGCTGATGTTGCCCCGGCTGTAACGGATCAGTTTGCGCCGC
>Ga0326597_10009451_pt1 | contig 13054 bp, 14 predicted proteins | sample RVTome_12_FD_203789 | JGI IMG/M metagenome (GOLD analysis project Ga0326597, IMG submission 203789) | Soil microbial communities from uranium-contaminated site in the Upper Colorado River Basin, Wyoming, United States - RVT100D185 | ecosystem: Environmental > Terrestrial > Soil > Contaminated >... | reverse complement strand
CAAATTTTGCTTGCCCGCTTTTGCAACGCACGGCTCACATTGGACCCATGGCACCCTAAAAAACTTGCAACCTCCGACGCTTGATATCCCTGCTCCAGCACGGAATTTCCGGGAACATAATACCAATTTTAATTCGCGCCCAAGCTTTTCCGGCTTCTAACAAAGTTCGCGGTCTTCATGCCCATCACCGTTTCCCAGTTATTTCAAACCCGATGCCGGCGGAGGTCAAGCGTCGCGTGATATTACGTTCTGCTTCCAGGCCCACGGGAAGTCGGTTTATTTTCTTTGGTAATCCTGATGAGAAAACGCAGCGCTTCATTCACTGCGTCCGCCGTGGGGAATGATGCTGCAACGTCGGGCTCTAGGCGGACCACCGAGCCTCCGAAACTCTTTCGACCAGGGCCCAATTGGCGCACCGGCAAGCTTTTGAGGTCGTACTCTGCCCGCAGATCATCTTTTATGTCGGGTTTATTCTTCTTCATACACTTTTCTCTCCGCAGGAGTGACTTCTCTAGCGCATGGGGTCTGTGCAAATTGACTCGGCGGTCCAGGAGAATGGTTCATCATGGGATCTGGTAGACCGTACCGACTGAACGCGGGGCAATCTCTTTGCGCGCGAACTCGTCTCGTAATCGATCGAGCTGCCGCAAAGTCTCCGCGGAGTAATAAGCCTCGCCGCACTCAACACAACGTTCCGCCTCGACGGTCGTCAACAGGTAATCGTACCCTACTTTAACCTCGACCTGGACAGGGGAATTTTTCACTTCGCCGACCTTGCAGATTACACATTTCATTACCGTTTCCTCCCTTTAAAATCCGCTTCCCATCTGGCCGGATCGGGTTGATATATTGTGATGACGATCAGCCGCTGCTCGGTTGACACAGGGGCACTTACGATATGGAGCGGCCGTTGTGCGTGCGTTCGTCCCAGAATCAGGCAGCTCGGATACGGTTGATCGTCGGGGTATTCCTCGATAATCTCGCCAACAAGGAGAGCCTCAAGAACTTCGTCAACACGGATTATTCCGAAAGATTCGGATTCCATCTCTCGACGCGCATGTTCGGTGAATCGGCAATCCCCCAAACAGGATCGAATCTCGGAATAATTCACGCAACAACTTTAAACCATGTAGCGCAAATTTACCATCTTCTAGGGTTGTCCAGTTGGTCAGGCGTCCCGGTCGATACCGTTGATGGAGAACGGTGCACTGCGCCGTCAAGGAGTAAGGTCGGCTCTCCGGAAAAACAGAGCCAGGGAAGTTTTTTATTAGCGCTCGATACGGCCTTTCTTGGTTGTCCTCCTGAATCGTCTGGAGCGTTCCCGTTCTCGGTGTTTGCACTACGACAAAGCGTAATTGCAAGACCTGTTGGTATGTCTTCCCACGTCGGTTCACTCGAACCGCGTGTTGGATAGTGATCGACCGATCAGGCGTATTTCTTGCCCGCGTTCTCGATGGCGCCGCCGGCCCTGGCTAGGTCGTCCGGTGTCATGACCGGATGAATCTCGATGCTTGCATTGAACGCGAGGAACCACGGTTCAGCGATGGCTGGGATTTGGGAAGCATCTTGCATGTCGAGAAAAATATACGCTGCACGCTGACCGTCGCTGTCGGTAAAATAGACGGCCTCCGGCTTTGAATCCGCCAGAATGGATTGGATAGTCGCGCCGAGCTTGCCGGCCTTCGCCGCCGCGTTGCCGGACTCGACCGGGATGTTGACCTTCAGCAAAAATCGCATGGTTTACCTCCAGAAGGGTTGGTTACGTAGCGTCATTGGTCGGTGTCGTGTTCATGGTCAAGTCTCGCACTCCGACAATATGTTTTTAAATCTAAACATTCCCCGAAGGCTGCTGCGGGCACCATCAAATGGGGATTCCAAAGGGGCGAGCATCCCCTTTGGTCGTGTGCGGGGTTAATACCCCGTACGCGAAAGGCCTTGTTTACTCGATCTGTTTCCCGCTCTGTAGCACCAGATGTTTGATAGTTACTAAAACTCCGTCGTATCGACAAAGAGTTTTTCCAACGCCATCTTCTTGCCGATCAAACCTTGCTCGTGGGAGTACTGCATCAAGGTCTCGAGGTTTTTCCGGTTCGCGTCGCCCAGGCCGTAGATCCAAGGATCGCTGCGGAATATTTCTTCCTGTTCTTCGACGAACGAACGGAACCACGCCAAGGGGACGATTCTTGGGTTTTCCATGCGTTTGTAGGAGAGCTTTTTCGACTTTTCGAAAGCTTGCATCAGGCTAGCCGGCACCCAGGGGTGCTTGTCGACAATCTCTTGTTTGATCGCCGTGGTGTGCATGATCGGGAAGATGCCGGTGCGTTGAAAGTAGGCGATTTCCAAATCGCGGTAATTGGGAAACAGGCGGCGCACGCGCGGGTCTTGGTTGGCGACTGGCTGGATGACTTCGGGATCGATGACGGCGTCGAGCGCGCCGGCGAGCAGCATGTCGACGATGTGCTTGCCTGGAGAAAGTTTTTCTATCTGCAATCCCGGCGGTGCTCGCCAGGGAATTTTTTCTTCGATCGCTTTGAACCAGTGAATTTGCTTGTGGGGCAGGTCGAATTCATGCTCGAGAATGCCGCGCATCCAGAGATTCGCCGTGGCGTGATAGCTGCCGACGCCGACTTTTTTGCCGATCAGATCGGTGGCCTGATTGATTCCCTTCGAAGTATTCACGAAGACAAAGCCATGGCGGAAACGGCGGTGGAGAAACACCGGGATCGCGATGAACGGCAGGCCGTTGTCTTTGGCGACCATGTAATTCGACATCGACAGCTCGGCGATATCGAAGTGCCGCCCGCGCAACATGCGCGCATGGCGCACTTCCGGGGTCATCTCGGTCAAGATGGTCAGCTCGATGCCCTCGGGCTTGACGCTGCCGTTTTTTAGCGCAGCAATGCTGTCGTAATCCCCGGCGGCGAGGGTCAATTGTAATTTGCTGTTCATGCGGCTGTGTCTAACACGCTTTTTTGACCATACCAATCATCTTGTTTATCTCGGCAAATTGCCTGCCGCGTGCAGGTTGGCAGCAGAATGACTCGGCGCCGAAATAAACTGGCGCCGGTGTTTGCGGTGGTCAAGAACCTCACATCTAACCGGGTTGTTTTTGACCCCCGCGCGCAATGCTTTGAACCTCGTCCATGACCCTCAGCAGATTGCCGCCCCAGAGTTTTTCGATCTGTGCTTCGCTATAGCCGCGACGCACGAGCTCCAGGGTGACGTTGAACGTTTCGCTCGCATCATTCCAGCCGATGACACCGCCGCCGCCGCCGAAGTCGGAAGCGATGCCGACGTGGTCGATGCCGATAAGTTTGACGGCATGGTCGATGTGGTTGACTACGTCTGTGACGTTTGCTGGGGGATCGCCAGGGAATTGCTCGTCGATCTCGGCTAGGTTTTCTTCGTACTTTGAGCGCTGTTCGGCGGATAAATTCTTGAGCGCGGCCTGGGCGCGGGCGCGCTGGCTGATCGAGCTGGGATCGGGGAGATCGTAGGTTTTTCTCGCTTCTTGCAGCGCCGCCTTGCGATCGACGGATTCGGCTTGGGTGGTTTTGAGGAAGCCGCCATAGGCGACGATCTGGATCAGGCCGCCGGCTTCTTTGAGCGCCAATAGTTGCTCGTCATCCAAATTGCGGCTGACATCGCAGAGCGCGCGAGCCGCGGAGTGCGATGCGATGACCGGCGCCTTGGACAGCTCTGCGGTTTGCATCATCGACTCTTGCGACGCATGCGATACGTCAACCATGATTCCCAGCCGGTTCATTTCGGCGATGACTTGTTTGCCGAGCGGAGAAACGCCATTCCACTTCCAGCCATCGCGCTCGCCGGTGTGCGAGTCGCCGAGCTGGTTGTGGCCGTTGTGCGCGAGTGAGATGTAGCGCGCGCCGCGGTCGTAGAATTCTTTCACACGAGCCAAATCTTCGCCCAGCGGGTAACCGTTCTCGACGCCCATGAGCGCGGCTTTTTTACCTTTGGCGTGGATGCTTCGAACGTCGTCGGCGCTCAATGCCAATTCAATCTGGTCCGGTGCGATCTCACTGGTGAAGCGGCGAACCGCATCGAATTTATCGACAGCAGCTCGGTAAGCGCGCTCGAAGCCCGCAGGTTGGAGCGCATCCGGATTTTGACTTTCCCTGGTCTGGCCGACGTAAATGACGAAGAACAACGCGTCGAGGCCGCCGTCGATCATATTCGGCAGGTTGAACTGGGTTTCGAGTCGTTCGGTGTAGTTGCGCTCGCCGGTCAGGTCTTGGGGCTCGAAATCGATGTGAGAGTCGAGGACGAGGATACGCTCGTGGATCGTCCGGGCTTGCTCCAACAATTTATCCGAATCCGCTGCCGCGAAATTGCGCTGTTGTGGATTTCTTTCATCCATATTTGTCGCAATACCTTACCATAGAAACAAGATACATTCTCGGTAGCGCGAATTTCACTACTGTGCTTAGACTGTTAATTGACCTTTTGGGAGATCGTGTTTTTGATGGAGCGTAAATGGTGGCTGGTGATTTTTGGCTGTATCACGCACGCGGTGAATACCGGGTTCTGCTATTTCGGCATGAGCGCGTTTTTCCCGTCCATCGAAGGCGAATTCGGTTGGAGCCGAACCGCCATCTCGGGAGCTTTCTCTTTGGCGCGCATCGAGTCGGGGATTCTCGGGCCGATCGAGGGTTACCTACTCGACCGCTTCGGGCCGCGCCGGATCATGCTCATCGGCATCGTGATTTGTTTCTTCGGTTTTGTCGCGCTGAGCTTCGTTTATTCATTGCCGATGCTCTACGGATCCATCGTGCTGGGCATCGTGCTCGGTTCGAGTCTCGGCTATCACTTGCCGATCAGTTTGCTGATCGCCAAAATATTTCACCAGCGGCGCAGCTTCGCTTTCGGGATCTTTCGCATGGGTCCGGGCCTGTCCGGCGCGATCGTGCCGCTGGTGGGCGCGATGATCGTTGCCTGGGGTTGGCGCCCGGCGGCCGTACTGTCGGGCTGCGTGCTGCTGATCGTTGGATTGCCGATCGCTTTTGTGATCAACAAAATTGCCGCTGCCGAGGAACGGGACGCCGAGGCGGCCGCCGCGACGCAGGCGGGAGGACAGGCTGCGGCGAATCGCTCTTCGGACCCGCAGTTCACTTTGAAAGAAGTGCTGCGCCTCAAAGCCTTTTGGTTTCTGTCCGTTGCGATGGCGCTGCGGCATATGGTCACCGAAGGGGTGTCGGTGCACTTTGTTATTCTGCTGGTCGACCGTGGTTGGAGTATTGAGGCGGCGAGTAGCTTACTCGGCGTGTCGGCGTTGATCGGCGCGCCGACGCGCATCGGCATGGGCTGGTTGGGTGATCTGGTGGCGAAGCGAAAGCTCATTATCGGTTTGTTGGCGGCGCTGAGCTTTTCGGTGTTCTTGATGGGCTATACGGCCGTAGCGCTGGTGTTTACCCCGTGCATGATCATCTACTCGCTTGCTTACGGCGGCTTGGCTTCGCTGCAAGAACCGATTCGCGCCGACTATTTCGGCACCAAGGCGTTTGCGACGATTCAAGGTGTCAGCCGCACGGTAACCACCATCGGCACGTTCATGGGCCCGATTATCGCCGGCTACCTTTACGACGTGACCCATAGCTATACGATTGCCTTCGGGATTTTCGCCGCAGTCAGTTTGCTGTCGATGCTGCTGATGTTTTTCGCTACGCCGCCGCAATTGCAAGCTCGGGATTAGCCGCAAGGTACGCAAAGGGCGCCAAGAAGCTTTCCGTTGGCGTTTCTCGCTTGACAATCGCCGGCAAGACGATAGATAGATAGCGGCCTCGAGTTCCGAAGCTAATCGCTTGCTAATGCACCAGCGCCGTTGTCCGGTGATCGGCGGCGGTTACGTTATAAAACGAAACGAATCACCGCGACTTAGATAATTTCAACCTTTGAGAGAGGGACACCATGAAAATCGCTGCTATTGAGTTGGTCGAGTTGCAAAACATTCCGGTCACGCCGCCTCTGTTTAAACAACCGGTGCGAACCGGTGTGCGGCTGGTAAAAGTAAAAACCGACGACGGCTTGGTCGGGCTCTCGCAACTTGGCGGATTCATGCATTCCGCCGGAGCTGCATTCATCCGCCAGGAACTGGCGCCTTTCTTGATCGGCAAGGACCCGCTGGAGACCGAGCGCCTGATGCATCAGATGCTTTGGAAATTCAACACCCGCGGCCACTCGGGGATTTGGAATTTCGCCGTGAGCGCCATCGATGTCGCCCTTTGGGATATCAAAGGGAAGTTCTACAACACGCCGGTCTGGCGCTTGTTGGGCGGCGCGCAAAAATCCGTCCCGGCCTATATTACCTTTGGGTTGCGGGCCTATACCCGGGATGAGCTCGCCGCCGCGGCGAGGCATTGGGCCGCCCAAGGGCAACGTCGCCTTAAAATTCAGGTGGGCCGCTCGAACATCCGGGGCGAGATGGATCCCGCGGGAGCCAGCGCCGAGCATCGCGAAGACAACCCGGCCGAAGACGAAGCGCGGGTCAAGGCGGTGCGAGAAGCCGTGGGCGACGACGCCGAGTTGATGGTCGATGCCAACTGTCTCATGAAACTCGACAACGCGGTCAGATGGTGCAAGCGTTTCGAACCCTACAATCTCATGTGGTTTGAAGAACCCATCGTGCACAACGATCCGCATCTATTGGCCCAGCTGCGCAAACAGACTAGCATTCCCATCGCCGCTGGACAGTGGGAGAACTTTGCCAAGCTCGCGGATTTGGTAAAGCAGGATGCGGTGGATTTTGTCAATATCCACGTGCTTTCGGTGGGCGGCTATACCATGGGAATGAAAGCCGCCGGGTTAGCCCAGGCGTTCAATCTCCCCATCGGCAACGGCGATCACTTTGATTTTCACCTACAGGCTGCGGTACCGAACGGGTGGCGCGCTGAAATACATGTGAATAACTGGTTGACCGCTAACACCGTTTACAAAGAGTTGCCCAAGTTATCGGATGGCTGGGTAACCTTGACTGAGAAGCCCGGCCTCGGCGTTGAACTCAACGAAGACGCGGTCAAAGAATTTCACGTCAAATAAATCACCTCAAGTCAAAAGTTACTTTCAAAGATGTTGGGCAACTGATTTTCAACCGGTCGAAACTAGTTCCAATAGGTGCAAAAGAAGCGAGGGAGGAACGGGGAATCGGCCGGCCTTGGCGCTCGCGATCGCTTCGGCGCTTGCGGCAATCACGAGCAATGCGACGCAGGCCCGGGCTGTAGTTCTAGCTCGTCAATTAACCGGTGTGAGATATTCCTTGCGAACGAAACCGATGACGGCCGCTTCGGCTATTCTCACTTTTAACCAGTTCCCCTTTTTCTCCAGCAGACTCAACTCCGTGTCGGCGTCGATCTCGTGGACTCGTTCAGCAGCGAAGCGCGGCTGTTGCCGGAGCGCCACGGCTCGGGTGGTTTTGACAACGGGCAAGGAAGTTTGAACCCCCGTGGGTTTTATTAAATTTGGAGTGTCTAATTGAACGCCGCCCACGGGGCTGGCGCCGCTGCCGGTCGGCCCTGCCGCCGGCATCATCGCCCGTGACGCCGTTGCCGTTGGCGAGCCATGCGCGGGATTGGTGAGTTTTTGCTCAGCCTGTTTATCCCTGGTGCGCCGTTCCCACTGAACCACAGTGTCGGCGTCTAGTCCTTTGGGAACAAAGAGCAACGGCACGATGATCTCTATCGGTTGCCCCGGGCCAACCGGAAAATTCCACTGGCCTATCTCTTCAAAAACCACTCTGGAAAAATCTGCGCTGGACAGGCGCGACCGCAAGGGCTCGATTCGCGCCACCTTGCCGGTGCCATCGACGTGGAGTTTTAGCAGCATGCTGCCGAGCGCCTCTTCGTCGGTGGCGGCCCAGCCCGCGTAGATAGGGTGCAATTGCGCGAGCTGTTCCACCGCGGCTTGCTCCAGACGCTCGCGTGCGACGGCCGAAATGTTCTTGCCTCGAATCGTTAATTGATGGACGTCGACCGCGAGCACGGCGCTCTGGTTCGACGACGGCGGCGAGAAAATCCGATCTAAAAACGGCACTGTGAACGGAAAATCCTGCCGGTATGAAAGAGCCATACCGACTGGAAGCACAAGAATCAGCAGCGCGGCCAGGGCGAACATTCTGCCGCGCGTGATCGTGCCCCGCCATGCTGTAAAACCAAAACGTTTGAAGCGGATTTCTCTGATCTGCGCCTGGGTGATTAATTCATAAGAAATTTCGTACGGCTCGACCTCACGCGTCGGTTCCATGTTTACCTCCCCGCAGCGAGCAAGTCCTGCGGAATATTTGAGCTTGCGGTCGCGGTCGCTCCACCAGGGGAGCGATTTTAGTCGCGCCTGCTACTTTCGCGCCCCATCGGCTATGAATTCTGCGGTGTCTTCGCGTGTCACCTCAAAGCCGGCAAATAATCGCCCGGTGCGCGGCCGACATGCGAAACCTCTCGGCGAATGCTGCGGTTCTATCTAAGCTCGAACTCGAAGGTGCTGACGACGCGAAGTTTTTTCACCGGGGTGCTGGTGGGACTACAGGGATCGGACTCGTTTTCACCGTCGCTGCCGAATATTTGGATCGTGCCTTGGTCGGCCGAATGAATTTTGCCGACCGAGACGCCGGAGTCGGTGGCAAACTGCTGGGCGATGACGTGGGCATTCTTGGTGGCGGCGGCCAGCAGTTGCGGTCTCAAGTCGTTCAACTTCGACACCCCATAGCGCGGATTGGCGACGCAGCCTTGGCGCTCGCCGTCAAGCATCACGCCGGCGTTTAGCAGCTCTTCGGTGGCACCGAGCGATTGCTGCACTTGCTCAACGTTCGCCGTGCGCACGACGATGGCGCTGGTGACGAGAAAGCGAAAGCGTTCGGCGGTTTGTGGCCGACCGAACTCGCGCGCGCGCATGTCGACGATACGGGTCGGTTGGCGCGTGAGCTCGGCGTCGTTGAATCCTTGCTGCTGCAAAAAGGCGAGCAGCGCGTGGCGATCTTTGCTGATTCTCCGGTGCGCCTCTGATAAGTCGTTGCTGGCGCGCCTTAAGCTAAACGTCCAGACCGCTTCGTCGGCTTTGACCTCCCTTTCGACCGAGCCTTTCACGGTCACGGTGCGAGCTTTTGATTTAAAGCCGGCCATGCCCCGGCCGATAAAATAACCGGCGGCGGTAAGGCCAACAATAAGGCAGCAGCCGACGATGATAGCGGCCTTTACGGTCTGATCATTTTCCGAATCAATCATTGGACTGAGTCGCCTACACCATGGAGTAGAGCATATATGTCGATTAATTACACAAAGTTCATAGTTCAAGGAAATGCTTGTTTACAAGATTGCTGGTTTTTCAAAGCCTTGTAAGAGTGAAAATCTGGCGTGGCTTTTGCTACGCTGGGCCATCGGTGGTTCGCGCGCTAGCTGGCGATAAACCGGAAAGGGAAAAAATGCTGTGGGATCTGCTTACCTACGCGCCGCTGGCTAGCGTGTTTCTGGTCACCGCGCTGCGCATGTTTTTTGAGAAACCAAATCGGCCCGAGCTTGTGTTTTTGCGCTTCAAATCGGATCAGCGGGATAGTCAGCCCAAATAATGGCAGCGATTTCGTGGTCGGCGTATTGCCCCGGCCGAAGATTAAAAAATCGCATTGGGAGGGACCGCGCTTCCCTGGGAAACTTCATGAAACCATTGCACGCTGCAAGCCGTGTGGTCGAAGTCAAGTCAAGTCAAGTTCAGTCGATTCGTAGGTTGCCATCAACACAGGTGGCGACAAAACCGCCAATCCAGACCCTGTTCCCTCGCACCCGCACGGTTATTTGACCGTCCCGTCCCAGCTCCATTCCCTGGCGGGCTTGATACTCGGTGCCGAACTCTTGCATCAGGCCGTAATGAATCAAATATGCCGCGACACTGGCGTTGCCGCTGCCGCAGACCGGATCTTCCACGACGCCTAGGGCTGGCGCGAAAGAACGCACGTGGATTTGGCTCAAGCCGTCAGAGGCTTTGCCGAAAATTGTAATTCCTGAAGCCTGGTGAGCCAAACTGACTTGTAGGAGATGATCGATATCTGGTTTGAGCTCAGCCACCCTTTGGCCATCGATCAGATTGGCAACCAGCCACACGACCCCGACATCGACCCGCAGCGCCGGTTCGGTCAATCCACCCTTGACACCGAGGCCGTGGGAGAGGGTGGCGGTGCTTGTGTCATCGAGCGCGGTGATTTTGGCTTGCGGCGATTCGAGCAGAATGCGCTGCCCCTGGTCGCTCGCTTCGACGGATAGTTCGACGATTCCGGCGAGGCATTGTTGGCGCAGCTTTCCTTGCCGCGGGCTGGCAACACCGCTTTCAATGACCGCATGGGCGCTGCCCAAGGTCGGATGGCCGGCAAAGGGCAACTCTTGTTTGGGCGTAAATATTCTTAACCAATAATCTGCATCCGCCGATGACGGCGGCTGGACGAACGTGGTCTCGGAAAGATTGGTCCACGCCGCGATCCGCTGCATCTGTTCGCTCGTCAGCTCGGCGGCATCGATCACGACGGCGACCGGGTTGCCCAAAAATGGTATCGTCGTGAAAACGTCAACTTGCTTGAAGCGCACGGTTGTCATGGATTGAATCGGTAGTGCCTTACCATGCGAAGATTTTGCACAACCACGGTATCATTTGCGCAGAAAATTGAAAATGTTCTCTTGGTCCAACGTTTTGAGAAAACGGCTGTTGGCAAAATTTCCCAATTTTTTAATTTCGACCGATGGCATGTGCGGGACAAGCTCGTCTACATTGACGGCTTGCCAGACATCTTGCAAATCTGCGCCTGCCATAGTTAATTGATAGCCTCACGAAATTAACCAGTGGGAGCGTTTGATGACTGACAATCTAAAACCTCGAAGCGGTGTGATCACCGACGGGCCCGACCGGGCGCCGACCCGGGCGATGCTGAAGGCGGCGGGCTTTTCCGACGAAGACTTGCGCCGGCCGATCGTCGGCGTGGCCAATACCTGGATCGAAATCGGTCCGTGCAATTTTCATTTACGGCGATTAGCGGCAAAGGTGAAGGAAGGAATACGCGCCGCCGGCGGCACGCCGATGGAATTTAACACCGTGTCGATCTCCGACGGCATCAGCATGGGCGTCGAAGGCATGAAGTGCTCGTTGATCAGCCGCGAAGTGATCGCCGATTCCATCGAACTGGTCGCTCGCGGCAATCATTTTGACGCGCTGGTTTGTCTATCGGGCTGCGATAAAACCAATCCCGGAGTCGTCATGGCACTGGCGCGTCTCGATATTCCGGGGCTGGCGCTTTACGGCGGCTCGATTGCACCCGGCCATCTGGGCGACAAGGATCTCACGATTCAAGACGTGTTCGAAGCGGTGGGCGCGTACGGCAGCGGGCGGATCAACGCGGAGCAGTTATTGGCGGTGGAAAACGCTGCCTGCCCCGGCGCGGGCGCTTGCGGTGGACAGTTCACTGCCAACACCATGTCGACCGTGTTGGAGTTTCTCGGCATCTCGCCGATGGGCAGTAACGGCATTCCCGCCGCTGTTGCCGAAAAGGACGAGGCGGCGTTCAACGCCGGCAAACTGGTGATGGACTTGCTGCGCCGTGATTTACGCCCGTCGCAGATTCTCACGCGAAAATCGATCGAGAACGCGATCGCTTCCGTCGCCGCCACCGGTGGTTCGACCAACGCGGTTTTGCATTTACTCGCCATCGCGCGCGAAGCGGGCGTCGATCTCAACATTGACGACTTCGATCGGATCAGCGATAAGACGCCGCTGATCGCCGATCTCAAACCGGGCGGCCGCTTCGTCGCCAGCGATCTCTATCACGCCGGCGGCATTCAGCTAATCGCCAAACGATTGATCGACGCCGGATTGATTCACGGCGACACGATTACGGTCACCGGAAAAACGCTTGCCGAATCTGCCGAGATGACCAAAGAAACGAAGGGACAAGAAGTGGTGCGCGCGATCAATAACCCGCTTAAAGCAACCGGCGGGTTGGTGATTCTCAAGGGCAGTCTCGCGCCGGAAGGATGTGTGGTCAAAGTCGCCGGCCATGAACGGATGATTCACAAAGGCCCGGCGCGGGTGTTCGATCGCGAAGAAGACGCGTTCGCGGCCGTGCAAGCAGGAAAGATCAAAGACAACGACGTGGTGGTGATTCGTTACGAAGGGCCGAAGGGCGGACCGGGAATGCGCGAGATGTTGGGTGTCACTGCCGCCCTGGTTGGCGCTGGCTTGGGTGATTCGGTTGCGCTGATCACCGACGGACGTTTTTCCGGCGCGACTCATGGTCTGATGGCCGGTCACGTCGCGCCCGAAGCCGCCCATGGCGGGCCGATCGCCGCAGTGCGCGACGGTGATTTCATCGTCTTCGATATCAAGGCGCGCCGCCTTGACCTCGACATCTCGGAGCAGGAATTGAAACAACGGCTTAGCCAGTGGACCCCGCCCGCGCCGCGTTACAAGACTGGAGTCATGGCGAAGTATGCCAAACTGGTTTCCTCTGCGTCTGAAGGGGCGGTAACCTGTTGAACCGTGCCTGCAAATGCTTGAGACGTTCATAGTCACGGCGCCGAAAAAATTAATCTCATCGCGATCAAAACCTATAGGGGATTAACATAATTATGGATCGATATAAGGCGTCGTTGGTGAAATTTCTTATGGCGCCCGCCATCGCCCTGTGCCTTCCGGCGATAGCGATGAGTCAGCCAGCGCCGAAGAGCCCTTGGAGCGTCAAAGCGCCGCTGCCGCGGACCAATTCGGAGTTTGGCGTCGCCGAGCTCAATGGTCATATATATCTCATGGGGGGTTATCCGGCGGACCGTAAAACCGTCGCTGAAGTGCAGGTTTATGACGCGAAGTCGGACAAGTGGCGGATCGTCGCACCGCTGCCTCAGCCGTTGAATCACATCGTGCCGGCTGCGGCGAACGGCAAGGTTTATGTCATCGGCGGACAAACGAGCGAGACCAGCGATCCGGCAAGGGCCGGCTTTGTCAACACGGTGTACGAATATGACCCCGCGACTGATAAGTGGACGAGCCGGGCAGCGATGCCGACGATGCGGGGTGGTGG
>Ga0326597_10009450_pt1 | contig 13055 bp, 13 predicted proteins | sample RVTome_12_FD_203789 | JGI IMG/M metagenome (GOLD analysis project Ga0326597, IMG submission 203789) | Soil microbial communities from uranium-contaminated site in the Upper Colorado River Basin, Wyoming, United States - RVT100D185 | ecosystem: Environmental > Terrestrial > Soil > Contaminated >... | reverse complement strand
TACGGTGTCGAGAAGCGCAGGCGTCGCCTTGCCGGTTCGCACGCTGGCGAACTCCCGGCGAAGCGCTTCCAGAGCCTCGTCCATGCGTCGCTTCGCGTCTTCCACGGTCGGCATCAGTACCTCCGATTCGATGGATTGCTCACGATACTAGAGTTCCCACTGCCTTACCACGAATTGCATCGGCCACGGCGCCCGGCTCCTGGAATGTGAGAACGATGATCGGGAGCCCGTTCTCCTTGCAGAGCGAGACCGCCGCCGCGTCCATGACCGCCAGCTCGCGGGCCATGACTTCCTGGAACGAGACCTTCGGGAGGAATTCCGCCGTGGGGTCTACGGAAGGGTCCGCGGTGAAGACGCCCCGCACCTTCGTGGCCTTGATCACCACGTTGGACTCCATTTCGATGGCTCTCAGCACCGCTCCGGTATCGGTCGAGAAGTACGGGTTCCCCGTGCCTCCGGCGAACAGGACCACCCGCCCCTTCTCCATGTGCCGAAGAGCCCGGCGGCGGATGTAGGGCTCGGCGATCTGCTCCATGCGAATGGCGGTCATGACCCGGGTCTGAACGCCCTTGTGCTCGAGCAGGTCCTGGACCGCGAGCGCGTTGATCACGGTCGCCAGCATGCCCATGTAGTCCGCCTGCACGCGGTCCATCCCTTCCTTGGACGCGATGGCCCCGCGGACGATGTTGCCACCGCCGATCACGATGCCGAGCGACACACCCATATCCGTGAGCGTGCGAATCTCGTCGGTCAGCTGATCGACGACCTTCGCGTCGATGCCGAAACCGCGCTCTCCGGCCAACGCCTCGCCGGAGATCTTGAGCAGGACGCGACGATACCGCAGCTCTTCCGCCATGGCCGTCAGGCCTCCTCACCCACCTTGAACCGGGCGAAGCGCGCCACTTGGATCTTCTCGCCCGTCTTCGAGGACACCTCGGTGATCAGCTGCTCGATGGTCTTGTCCGGATCCTTCACATAGGACTGCGCGAGGAGCGCACTTTCTTTGAAGAACTTCTGCAACTTGCCCTCGACGATCTTCTCGGCGATGTGATTCGGCTTGCCTTCCTCCTTCACCTGCTGCCGGTAGACACTGCGCTCGTGCTCCACGATTGCAGGGTCGATCTCGTCGGGCGACACGGCGAGCGGAGCGGTGGACGCGATGTGCATCGCCACGTCGCGCGCCAGCGCCCTGAACTGGTCGGTATTGGCGACGAAGTCGGTCTCGCAGTTCAGCTCCACGATCACCGCCGTGCGGCCGTCGTGGTGAATGTAGCTCCCGATGGCGCCCTCGTTGGCGTTCCTCTCGGCTCGCTTCGCCGCCTTCGCCGCACCCTTGGCCCGGAGAACGTCGACGGCCTTGTCCAGGTCGCCCCCGGCCTCCGTCAGAGCCTTCTTACAATCCATCATCCCCGCGCCGGTCATGTCGCGGAGCTTCTTGACGTCCTGCGCACTTATCGTCGTGGCTTCAGCCATCTTGCCCTCTCGGTGGTCTCTTCCGGCCCCCGTGGCCGGGTCGTAAAAAGAGGCGGAGCGCACCGCGAACCCCCCGGCCGCCTACCGCCTCTACTCGGTCCAACTGTCGGTACGGGCGAACTCTAGGAGTCGTCCTCGCCCTCGGCACCCTCGGCTTCGCCTTCGCCGGGCCGCTCATCGGTCCCGGTGGCGTCCAGGTCGTCATCCGTGTCGTCTTCGTCGTCCCCATCGCCTTCGTCCCCGTCCCGGAGGTGCTGCGCGATCACCTCGGGCTTCGGACGCCGCTTCCGCCTCGGACGACGACGCTGGGGCGCCTCCTTCTCGGTAGTCTCGCCCGTCTCCGTCGAGTACGTCGTGGCCTCGAGCTCGTCCACCCGACGCCGCTCGTCCTCGGGCACCTCACGGCGAGCGATCTCGATGGAGTCGGCGATCGCCTTGCCGATGAGCGTCACCGACCGAATGGCGTCATCGTTGCCCGGAATCGGGTAGTTGATGAGGTCGGGGTCGGCGTTCGTGTCGGCGATCGCGATGATCGGGATGCCGAGCTTGGCGGCCTCGCGTACCGCGATGACCTCGCGTCTCGCGTCGACGACGAAGACGGCCCCTGGAAGGCGCCCCATGTCCTTCACGCCGACCAGGTACTTGTCCAGCTTCGCGCGCTCGCGGTCGAGCATGAGGCGCTCTTTCTTCGTATAGAACTCGAAAGCGTTCTCTTCCTGGCCGCGCTCGAGCTCCTTGAGACGCCGGATCTGCTTCCGGATCGTCTGGAAGTTCGTCAGCATCCCTCCCAGCCAGCGCTCGGTGACCCAATAGGAGCCGCTGCGCTGCGCTTCCTGCTCGACGACCGAGCGGAGCTGCTTCTTCGTGCAGATAAAGAGCACCCGATCACCCCGGAGGACGACCTCGCGGACCGCCTGCTGGGCGAGCCTGAGCCGATCCAGGGTCTTCCGCAGATCGATGATATGGATGCCGTTGCGCTCGGTGAAGATGAAGGGCTTCATCTTCGGATTCCACCGGCGCGTCTGGTGGCCGAAGTGGACTCCGGCTTCCAGGAGCTGGTCGAGACGTACGTCGGACATGTCGCTCGTCGTCACTTTTATGTGGGGCCGATTTACGCCCCGGTCAGGATATCGGTGCGGGCCACCCGCATCCGTTTTTAGGATGCGGGGCCACAGCCGCATCCGTACTTCGTACTTCGCTACATTGGCCTAACGCTTCGAGAACTGGAACCGCTTACGGGCCTTGGGTCGTCCGGGCTTCTTCCGCTCCACCTGCCGCGCGTCACGCGTGAGCATTCCCTTCTCACGTAGCGCCGGACGGTGCTCCTCATCGTGCTCGACCAATGCCCGGGCCAGCCCCATGCGTACGGCGTCGGACTGGCCGGTGAGGCCGCCCCCCCGGACACGGACCGTCACGTCGAATGTCCCCTCGAGACCCGTCACCTTGAGCGGCTCGACGAGCCGGATCTGGTGCGTGGGACGCGGGAAGTAGTCGGGCATGGTCCGCCCGTTGATCTTCCACTGGCCGCTTCCGGGGCTCAAGAGCACCCGCGCGACGGATCGCTTGCGACGGCCTACGGTCTGGATGTGCGGCTCAGTTGCCATTCGTTGTCATCCCTTCAGATGTCCAATGGCTCGGGCCTCTGGCCCTGATGGGGGTGCTCTGCACCCGCGTAGACCTTGAGCTTCTTCTGGAGCACACGGCCCAGCGCGTTCTTGGGAAGCATGCCCTTGACGGCAGACTCGATGATGCGCTCGGGGTGCTTCTCCAGCACACGCTGAAACGGAATGTGCTTCTCGTGGCCCATGTATCCGGTATGCCGGAAGTAGGTCTTCTGCTCGGCCTTCCTTCCGGTCAGACGGACCTTCTCGGCGTTGACCACCACGACGTTGTCCCCCACGTCGAGGTGCGGCGTGTACATCGGCTTGTGCTTTCCGCGGATCACTCGGGCGATCTCGGTGGCGAGCCTACCAAGCGGCTTCCCTGCCGCATCGACGAGCCACCAGCGGTGCTCGATGTCTTCGGCCTTCGGTGTATAGGTTCTCATGCCGTGGTCGGACGAGGGGCAACTTCGAAATACAGCCTTGAATGATATCCGGGAGTCCTTCGAAGTGTCAACGAGGGGCGGAAAGCCGCGCTAGCGATACGTCTCCAGGAATCTCGCCCGCGAGGCATGGCGGAGTCTCACGAGCGCCTTCTCTTTGATCTGTCGGACGCGCTCTCGCGTGATGCCGAGGATCGATCCGATCTCTTCGAGCGTCATGGGATCCTGGTCGTCGAGCCCGAAATAGAGCCTGAGGATCTTAGCCTCGCGCTCCTTCAGCGTCGCCAGCGCCTCCTCGATGGTCGCCTTGAGAGCGTGCTCGTAGGCCTCGTCCTCCGGGCCCGGGGAGTACTGGTCGGGCAGGTAGTCCAGGAGCCGGCTGTCCTCGCCGGGCGTCATGGGCGCGTCGAGCGAGAGGTGGGAGTGCGAGATGGCGAGCGTCCGCTCGACCTCCTCGCGGCTGACGTCCAACTCCTCGGCGATCTCTTCGACCGTCGGCTCCCGACCGAGCTCCTGAAGCAGATTGGAGCTGCGCCGTCCGATGCGATAGAGCGCGCCGGCCCTGTTCAACGGTACGCGCACGATGCGGCTCTGCTCCGCGAGCGCCTGCAGGATGGCCTGACGAATCCACCACACGGCGTAGCTGATGAACTTGATGCCCTTGGTTTCGTCGAACTTATGGGCCGCGCGGATGAGACCCAGGTTGCCCTCGTTGATGAGGTCGGAAAGCGGCACGCCCTGGTTCTGATACTTCTTGGCGACCGAGACCACGAAGCGGAGGTTGGACCTCACCAGCTTGTTGAGGGCTTCCTCCTCACCCTTGCGGATCAGCTTGGCGAGGCGGCCCTCTTCCGCTCGGTCGATCAGCGGGTACTGGCTGATCTCCTTGAGATATTGGTCCAGCGATCCTTCTTGTGCTGCTCCGCGTCTGGATGAAAAGGCCATTTAGTGCCGTAGGTCAGCCGAGTCGGGGATCAACGTGGGAGGCGGAACCGTCGCGAGGACGGCATAGAATCTCGACGGAAACGCGATCGCGCAACAGGCCGCCGAAGGATTGGCGGGACCGCCCGTCGGCACCCCGGTCCGATCGATCAGCGGATCGCCGTCCCCATGCGTCCCCACCGTACCCGTCCGTACCAACGCTCGGACCCGGCGCCAGCAGGCGCCTGCGAGTAGTATACAAGCCATGGCCGGCCGCGGATCTGGTGGCGCGGGACGAATCCCCAATACCGCGAGTCTTCGCTGTTGTCCCGGTTGTCGCCCAGCATGAAGTACCGCCCTGCCGGAACGACGAGCGGACCCCAGTTGTCGCGGGTCGGATGATACTCCCTGGGCGGCGCTGCGATGAGATGGTTGGATTGCCAATCCATGTCCGGGTGAACCGTGTCTCCGCGATCATCCACGTATCGGGTATAGGGCTCGGGCAGGTGCAGTCCGTTCACGAAGAGGCCCTTGTCGCGCATTTCCAAGGTGTCGCCCGGGAGGCCGACCAGACGCTTCACGTAGTTCCGTTCCGGCTCGTGAGGTGGATGGAAGACTACCACGTCGCCCCTCCGGGGCCCTCTGAGGCCGCGGAAGACTATGTCCGTGCCCGGGATGCGCCCCCCGTATGCGGCTTTGTTCACGAGGAGGAAGTCACCGGCCAGAAGCGTGTTCTCCATCGAAGAGGTCGGAATCTTGAATGCCTCGACCACGAAGGTGCGCACGACGAGGAAGATCCCCAGGGCCACCAGAAGCGACTTCAGCCAATCGGCTGCCACTCCACGAAGGGTCCTACCGCGCCCCTCCAGCCCGATCTCCGGGCCCTCGAGCTCCACGTCGCGGGTCGCATCCGCTTCGTCCACCTTGTCTTCTCCAAGAGCTGTCACGGTTGGGCCGGCGGGCCATCGCATCCCCAGGCCCGTCTCGTCGGTACACGAACATCCGGAAGCCCGTTCCCGAAGAGTGCTACCGAGAGGCCTCCGGCCCGAATACCTTCGACCCATCATCGTACGAACAACCACCCGGGGCCATCCGGTATGGCGCTTCTGAGCGCGAAGCTCAATCCGCTCCCACTCCTCGCGGGCGTGCTCGTGATCGCAGGGGCGGTCGGGCTCCTGCGGGATCGCATCTCGGCCGGAGCAGCCGCGGCCAAATGCGCCGCGGACGGCGAGCCGGCCTGCGGCGCCGAGCGAGCCGACGCAGGCGTCCAGCTCCGAGAAGGCCCCGCGCCCGCCCCGGTCCTGGAGGCGGGGACGGCGTGCCGCGACGCGGGCTATCTCTGCGCCGATCTCGCGAACGCGGACCGCATCCAGGTCCGGAGGTGGAAGAACTTTGCCGGGACCCTCGTCGTCCACGTCCCACGCCCCGACTTCGAGGACCGCAATGAGGCCGCGCGGCTGCAGGAAGCGGCCGTGCGAGGGCTGCGGGCTTGGAACGGCCAGCCCTTCGCGATCCTGGCGGACCTCCGTGGCGATCGCGAGGCGCACTTCGAGGTACGCTGGTCACGCACCCTTTCGGGGACCCAGGTCGGCGTTGCCCGCACCCAATGGACGACCCTCACGGGCCTCTCCGTCGTGGCGATCGAACTCTCGACACGCAATCCGTTCAGTCCCGACCGGATCAACGACGCGCTACAGGTTCAGCTCACCGCCGCCCACGAGATGGGGCACGCCCTGGGCCTGCCCCACAGCGACGCCGAGCGCGACGTGATGTACCCGACCAATACCGCGACCTCGATCAGCGCCAGGGACTACCGGTCCATGGAAGCGCTCTACGAATTCGCGGACGGCACCGAAATCGTCCGGTAGCGGCCTCACCCTACGCGCCCCCCCCGAGCCCCATCGAGACACCCAGATACAGCTGCCTGCCCGGAGCCGCGAAGCCCCACGCCTCGTGGTACGCTTCGTCCAAGAGATTCTCCGCCCTGACCGACACCGATACGCTCGGGAGCCTGCCGTCGGCCGACAGCAGATCCCATTCGCCGCCTAGGGTCCAGAGCAGGTATCCGGGCAATTCCTCTCGTGTCGCGGCGAATGTGATCGGGTCGAAGCTCCGGTCGGCCCGGACGCCGACGAAGGACACGGACGTCGTGACCCGGCCGCGGTCCCCGACGGACGTCGAACCGCGGACCGCAAGGGTATGCGTCGGGCGCCGCAGGAGCGTCTCACCGTCGACGAGCTCGGCGCCGGGACCGCTATCGAAGCCCGAGTTCGTCACCTCGGTGCGCAGCCAGGTATAGGTGACGTCGGCATCCAGAACGCCCCACCGCAACCCCGCGTCAAGCTCGACGCCCCTCGAGGCGGCTCCAGCCACGTTGTAGTAGTTGGGATCACCCGGAACCGGAGGCGCATAGGTGTACTGGATGAGGTCCTCGATGCGCTGGTCGAAATACGTGGCCTGCAGTGTCACCGCCTCGCCGACCGACTGCTCCAGGCCGAACTCCCAAGACCGCGACCGCTCCGGGTCGAGATTCGGATTCCCGATCACGAAGCCCGTGGCGAAGTTCTCGAAGAAGCTCGGCTCCTTGATCGCGGTGCCGATCGAAGCCCGAAGTCGCGTACCGGGACGACCCGGCAGATGCGCGGACACCCCACCCTGCCAAGTGGCTCCCGTCCCGAAGCGTTCGTTGTCCTCGAGTCGCCCCCCCGCATTGAGCGCGACGACCCCGCTCTCGCCGGTGGCGTGCACGAACACTGCCCGATTGAGCCTCTCGCTCTCGCTGCGGCCGTAGGACGTGCCGAAGGAGCTGGCGGCCTCGCTGAAGGACCTCTGACGCTCCTCTTCGATCTCTCCGCCCAGGGTCAGGATGCTGGGCCCCAGGGTCACGTTGGCGCGCACCTCTCCGCCCGTTCGTCTGAAGTGGTCGAGGCTCACGAAGCCGTCCGGATCCGAGGGATCATCCGGCGCGTCGTCGGTTCCTCCGTCGATCTCACTGAAGCTCAGCATGGCTTGGAGCTCGACCCGGTCGGCCACCCTCCTAGCCAGTCGCAGGCCGGCGAGCGTCTCGTCCCCGAAGTCGAACGCGTTGCGGTCGACCACCTGACCGGAACCATCGGTGGGACGGTGGAAGCTGCGGCCCGTAAGGCCCACGGTGAGATCCACGTGCGTCTGTTCGTCCGGGGCGAAGGCGGCCTTCCCGTTGAAGACGGACCTCACGAAGCGGTTGTTGAATGCCAGGATGCCTTCGTTCGAATCGCGACTGAGAGACGTAGAGTAACCGAATCGATCGGAGCCTCCTGTCATGTCGACCGATAGTCGGGTCCCGTCGATCCGCTCGTCTCTGGGCTCGGAGAACGAAGTGATTTCCACCCTCGTGCTCACCCGCGGGGCACCCCTGCCGGTCCTGGTGACGACGTGGATCACCCCGGCCATGGCGTCGGAGCCATAGAGCGCGCTCGCCGGACCTCGCACGATCTCGATCCTCTCGACGTTGTCGGTCGTGAGGGAGGCGAAGTCGAAGCCACCGCCGGCCCGGTTCACCTGCACCCCGTCCACCAGCACCAACGTGTGGTCACTCTCTCCGCCCCTCAGGAAGAGCGAGGTCGTGGCACCGAACGACCCGTTGCGGACCACGTCGAGCCCCGCCACGCCCCGCAGCGCGTCGGCGACCGTCGTGAGGCCGGCGGCCCGGAGCTCCTGTCCGTCGAGGATGGTCACGTGGCTCGCGACCGACTCGATGGCTCTCAGGGTGGGGCTCACGGTGACGACGAGGCCCTCGAGTGAAAACACGTCTTCCTGGGCCCCCGCGGCCCATGGGAAGAGCAACGACGCTGCTGCGACGAGCACGATGCGCATGAAAAACCGGTCCTCCCTGCGCGGAGAAGACCGGTGAGCCAGGCGATGAACACCCGCCCACGCCGCCTCCCCACGGAGGTGTAAGCGTTGGCAGCGGGGTGGGTCGGTCTCCTGGCTTAGGCCGACTGCTCGCCTTCCCAGGGGGTCCTACCCCCAGTGGCTCGTGACCCGTCCGGATCACGCTGAGCAGCCGTTCCGAGCACCGCGCTCGGGCCCATCACAGTGGCGGGGCCGCGCCGGTCTTTCACCGGCTTCCGATTTGACCCACCCGCCTATCGTATTGTGCCCGAAGGTAGGGAGCGCCGTGCGTCCCCGCAAGATGCGTCCCAGTACGGGTCGTGGGCCGATTTATTGACCCACGACCCCAGTACGCGCCTCATTCGTGGTAACGCCGGTCCGGACGCTCCGTCAGTCGTCCCGCGTCAACCCGTACTTCTCGATCTTCTTGTAGAGATTCGAACGGGGCATATCGATGCGGCGCGCCGTCTCCGCGACGTTCCAATCGTTCTCCCGCAGTCGCTGCACGATGTAGGCACGCTCGGCTCGGTCCTTGAAATCGGAGAACGTCTCAGCGGCGAGCAGCTCTCCCCCCACGCCGGTCTCAGACGCCCTTCCGGACGCGAGAAGATCGACGTCCTCGGCGCGAACCATCTCACCGGCGGACAGGATCATGAGTCGCTCGACCGTGTTGCGGAGCTCCCTGACGTTGCCCGGCCAGGGAAGGCCCAGCATCCGCTCCACCGCGCCCTGCTCGAAGCGGCGCGGCGTGACGCCTTCGTGTGTCGACATGATGTCGGCGAAGTGGCGGACCAACATCGAGATGTCCTCACGGCGCTCCCGTAGGGACGGCACGTGGATCGGGACGACGTTCAGACGATAGAACAGATCCTCGCGGAAGTTCCCGTCCTCGATCTCCTGGGCGATGTCCTTGTTGGTGGCGGCGATGACGCGCACGTCCACGTTGATCGACTTCGAGCCACCGACCCGGGTCACGACACCCGTCTCGAGCGCTCGCAGCACCTTCGCCTGGGCGTCGAGCGACATGTCGCCGACCTCATCCAGGAAGAGTGTGCCTCCGTCCGCCAGTTCGAACTTGCCCGCCCGCTCCGCGATGGCGCCCGTGAACGACCCCTTCATGTGGCCGAAGAGCGCCGACTCGATCAACTCCGAAGGAATGGCCGCACAATTGACGTCCACGAACGCTTGGTCCGCACGCGCCGAGAGCCTGTGAATGGCCCGGGCGACGAGCTCCTTTCCGGTGCCGTTCTCGCCCGTGATCAGCACGCGAGCCTCGGTGGGCGAGACCTTCTCGACGCGCTCCAGCACGAGACGGATCGCGTACGACGTGCCCACGATCTCGTAGCGGCTCTCGACCTGACTCTTCAGGTCGGCCATGCTCTCCGTGAGCCCCCTGAGATCGAGGGCGCGCTTCAGCGTGACGAGCAGGCGATCGGTGTCGAGCGGTTTCTCGAGGAAGTCGTAGGCACCCTTCCGCGTGGCCTCGACGGCCGTGTCGATCGTTCCGTGCCCCGAGATCATGATCACGAGGGCCGAAGGGTCGTCCGCACGGATGCGAGCGAGCACGTCCAGACCGTCCAGACCTGGCATCTTCACGTCGAGAAAGATGACGTCCGGTTTGAGCTCGGTCGCGAGTTCGACGCCCTCCTTGCCATCCTCGCCCGACGCCACCTCGTGCCCCTCGTACTCGAAGACCTGGACCAGTGCGTCCCTGATCCCCTTTTCGTCGTCGATGACGAGCAGTCGCGCCATCACCCAGTCGCGAGCTTAGCGCTCGCCAAGGAGGTGTACTTAGCCCCGCCCTTCGACAGACCGCTGCGCATCAAATCCAAGGTGTGGACTTTCACGTCGCCTCCGAACGCCAGATCGGCCATGAGGTCATCCAGTCCTCGGAACGCGCCCGCGCCGCCTCGGTCGTCGGCGCGCCCCAGGGTCACATGGGGGTGAAAGGCCCGCGTCTCTGCCTCGAAACCGACGTCACCCAGAGCATACTCGACATCCTGTTTCAGGCAACGAAGCTCCGGATTCGCTTTCAGGCCCAGCCAGATGACACGGGGGCGACGGATCGTCGGAAACGCGCCGAACCCGCCGAAGTCGGTCGCAAAGGCCTTCGTCGAAGCGGCGACCCGTCCGATCGCTTCTTCGACCTGCGGTATACGCTCCCGTCGTACGTCGCCGAGAAACTTCAGGGTGACGTGGAAGTGCTCAGCTTCGATCCAGCGGACCGGCATCTCGCCCTCTCGAAGGGGCCGCGCCGCGCGATAAATGCGCTCGCGTTCCTTCTTGGGCAGGTTTACAGCGATGAAGAGCCGCATGCCGATGTGGTGATGGTTCCGTTGGAGGGCGGATTCCTCTGAATACCGACTTCCGTGAGTCCACCGCAATGGGGTGCCGGCTCTCACCCTTCCGCCTGACGCACGCTCACGCCTCGAACGCCCTGGCCCCTGCCCTCGGATACGATGACGATGACCGACCCCAGAATCACCGTCGCGGCCACGACCGATGACAGGCCCAGCGGTTCGTCGGCGAGCGCCCAACCCAAGAAGAGGGCGATGACGGGGTTCACGTAGGCATAGGTGCCGACCCGCGCCGGGGTGGTGACCCCCAGCAGCCACACATAGGCCGAGTAGGCGATCAGTGACCCGAAGACGATGAGGTACAGAAGGGAGAAAAGGGATCGCTCGGTCATCTCGCCGAAGTGAATATCGGGCAGCTCCCCGGCGACGAGTGAAACGAGGCCGAGGACGGCCCCGCCCATGAGCATCTGCATCGAAACCCACAGCAGCGCGTCGCGGGGCGCGTCGAGCTGGCGCAGATAGAGCGAGCCGGCGGCCCACGAGGCGCACCCGCCCAGGAGGAGCACGATGCCCAGAATGCCCTGCAGCCCGCTTCCACCGACGCCGGGTGTACCCGCGAGGGCGGCAACGCCGCCAAAGCCGACCATGAGGCCGACCTGAGCGCGGGCGCTGGGTCGCGTCTTCGAGCCGAAGCCGGCATCGAAGACGACCATCCACAGAGGCACGCAGGCCACCAGAAGGGCCGTGACCCCGGACGGAACCCACTGCTCGGCCGTGACAACGGCACCGTTCCCCGCCGCGATCATGAGCGAACCCGCGATGGCCGCGCCGCGCCATTGAACCCACGTCGGTCGCCTCCCCCCGCGAGCCACGACCCAGGCGTGCAAGAGCGCTCCCGCGGTAAGAAAGCGCACCGAGCCCATGAAGAGCGGCGGCATCGAATCGATGGCGAAGCGGATGGCCAGGTAGGTCGAGCCCCAAATCACATAGATCGCGGCGAACGCGGCGATCACGAGGGCGACGCTTGGCCCGGATCGATCGATACCACTGGAAGGAGGCGAGGTGCCCGACATGGCGGGAAAGCTCACCTCACCTGGCCGCCCGTTCAATCCACCGCCTGGCGTTGACAGCGGACGGGTCGGGAATCCACCATCGGCGTACCATCCGCAGCCAGGGAGGCCCATGTCCTCGCGACTTCTGTGCATCTACGTCCTCTCAGGCCTCGTGGCGTGCTCACCCGGAGAAGAGTCGCAGATGCCAGCCATGCCGGAGTACGTGCCCACGGTCGTCGCCGAGTCCGACATCCCCGCAGATATCGACAGGGACTCCTGGGGGCGGCTCCCCGTCCCCGCCCGTGACACCTTGGACTCCGACGGTCGGCGTGCCTACGACGCGGTCGTCAACCCAGACAGCCGCTATGCCAGCGGTCCGCGAGGACCCACGACGCCGTGGCTCTACAGTCCACTCATGGCGGAGCACATCTTCCCGGCGAGCACCTACCTGCGCTTCGGAACCGAGAAGGATCAACGGCTCACCGAGTTGACGATCCTCTCCACGGCCAGAGAGGTCCGGAACCAGTACGAATGGACCTCGCATGAGCCGCTGGCCCGAGCGGCCGGGCTCGAGCAGGAGCTCATCGACCTGGTACGACACCGCGGCGCCCTCGACGCTTCCGTACCAGGGCTCGGTGAGACGGAGCGCACGGTGATCCGCTTCGCCCGAGAGGTGGTGAGCGAGGAGAAGGTCAGCTCGACCACTTTCGCCGCGGCCCTCGGACTCTTCGGAGAGAAGGGCGTCATGGATCTCGCCGGCCTGATCGGCTACTACAGCTTCGTCAACGTGACGCTGAAGGCGTTCGACGTTCAGCTGGCTCCGGGGCGAGAGCGGCTCCTGCCCCATTTCTGGTAGGCAGCAGGGCTAGGGCGCTCCCCTGTCCAGACTCCGGTACTGGACGGCCTCCGCCGCGTGTTCCGGCCGAATGGCATCGGCCCCGTCCAGGTCCGCGACGGTGCGCGCCACCTTGAGGACCCGGTGGTACGCCCGGGCCGACAGGCCCATCCGGTCGACCGCGTGCTGGAGCATGGCGGCTATTTCCCTGGACGGCCGGCACCACCGCCGGATCTCCGCGGGGCGCATATGACCGTTCGCGAGCACCTCGGGCGTTCCGCGAAAACGCCTGAGCTGTAGCTCGCGCGCCGCCACGACCCGCTCGCGTACCTCGGAGCTGGACTCGCCGCAAGCGGTGTCTTCGAGACTCTTGAAGGGCACCGGAGGAACGTGCATGTGGATGTCGATGCGGTCCATGAGGGGTCCGGAGACGCGCCCGCGGTATCGTCTCACATGCCCCGGATCGCAAAGGCATCGGTCCGAGCCATCGCCGAAGTACCCACACGGGCAGGGGTTCATGGCCGCCACGAGGATGAATCGGGCCGGGAGGCGGAAGCTGC
>Ga0326597_10009449_pt1 | contig 13055 bp, 12 predicted proteins | sample RVTome_12_FD_203789 | JGI IMG/M metagenome (GOLD analysis project Ga0326597, IMG submission 203789) | Soil microbial communities from uranium-contaminated site in the Upper Colorado River Basin, Wyoming, United States - RVT100D185 | ecosystem: Environmental > Terrestrial > Soil > Contaminated >... | reverse complement strand
AGGAGCGCGAGGGAGAGCGTGAGGCGCATGAGCGGATGCGACTGATAGCCGCCGTTCTGAAGGTACTTCATCGACGCCGCTCCTTCGAGACGGCCACCTCGTAGATTGCGAGAATGCGGCGGATGCCGTCGGAGAACGCCCACGACGAGAGGGTCGCCCCGGACATCCCGTGAATGCCGCCCTTCACGCGCAGATCGTCGTGGAGCGTCTTGCCGGTGAACTGCGCGAGCCAGCGTTCCGGCGGGAGGTAGTCCTCGGGTTCGTGGAACGCGAGAATCTCGGCGGCGCGGATCGAGCTGTCGGGATCCACGACCGCCATGTACGTGGCCGGCATCGTCCGGATCGTCCGGGTCTCGAAGAAGGCGTGCCCCAAGAGGCGGCCGGTCGCATCCTTGCCGATGTAGTACGTGACGACTTTGGTGTCGACTTTCGCACCCGCCTTGGCCTGGATCGCATTCACTTCCTCGTCCTCGAGGAAGAGCGTCCGCCGTTCCACGGAGCATCCCGGAGGGAACGCGTGCTCGAGCGCCTCCTTCTGCGTGAGATAGACGCGGGACCACGCCGGTGATGCGGCCGCCAGGATCGAGCACGCCGCCAATGCCGCGGCGTGGCGGAAGGCGCGCGCGCGCCCCGCAGGCGCGCGCGTCCCCGCACGAGGCGACGACCGGAGGGCCGGCGCGCTCAGAAGAGATAATTGATTGCGAGATTCCATTGATCGACGCCCGTCTCTGCCTCGTTCTTCATGCTCTGGTGATCGAACTTGATCGCCACGTTCGGATCCGGCTTGTACGTGAGCCCCACCGTGAGGACCGTGCGCTCGTTCGCAGGATCGGGGTCGAAACCCGACGGCACCGCTTCTTGGGTGTTCAGCGACTGGTATTGCACGAACGGGGAGAGACCCTGCCGCGTTCCCCGGACGAGCAGCGGCAGCACGTCGTACGCGGCGGTTGCGTACCAGCCGGACATTTCCTCCCCGATCGACCGCATGCCCGTCAGGTCGAGGAGCGCATTGAGCCGTCCGGCGTCGTCCACCGTCGCCATCGCGTAGAGCGCGCGCATCTCGAGCCCCCGGCGCGCGTAGTCGCCGTGAACGCTCACGACCGACGTCATGGCCGACACCCCGCCGAGCGAGTCGGAGGCGGCCTGCCCCGAGTTGCCGGCATAGAACGAGCCGCCGAACTTCGCGCCGAGCAGGCCGTCGTACTCGATGCGCCCGCTCACCCCGAAGTCCTCGGCGACCGCCCTGGACCCGCTCTGGCGGCCGCCGCGGATGCCGCCGGCCGTGAACCCCGCGGCGTTCAATCCCTCGACGAGATAGAGCCTGTACGCCACGCCCGACACGATCTCGCCGAACACTCCGGCGCCGTTCGCCCTCCAGGTCGACGGGATGATCACCTGTTCGATCTCGGTCCTACGGCTCCCGTGGAACGTCGAGGGCTCGTGCCGCTCGTTGACGATCCCCACCGGGACGAGCAGCATGCCCGCGCGCACGTTCACGGGATCGGAGAGGAGCAGGTCGAGGTAGGCGAATTCGACGGACACCTCGCCCCGCTTCCCGGTCGATGCGTGCTCGAATTCGAGCTCCGAGTTGAAGATGATCCAGTCGCTGAACTTGAAGCCGGAATAGAGGACGGCGCGAACGAAGTCGATCTCGTCGAGCCTCCCGGATGGATCGTCGTTCTCGTTCGAGTCGGAGACGTTCTGGTAGAGCGCTTCGCCGTATCCCGCTATGGAGACGCCCGGCTTGGCGAGCCGGTACACCTTCGACGCGGCGGGACCGAGACCGTACTTCGGTTCCTTGGCCGGCTCCGCGACCTCCCCGAGCCGGAGCCGCTCCAGCTCCTCGGTGAGAATCTGCACCTGCTTCTCGATCTCGCCGAGCCGATCCGCATCGTCCTCCGCGGCGACGGGGACGGCCACCGACATCAAGGCAACGACTGACGCAACGACGTGCGAGCGCAGACGCCGGATCTGGACAGGTTTCATCGAGAGCTTTCCTCCTTGGGCGCACGACGGCGCTCATCGCGGCGCGCCGCGCGTTGGACGGGATTGGACGTGCCCGGAGATTCAGGGAGGCGTGAGCGATTTCACGTAGATCTCCTCGGCGATCTCCGGATCGACGGCGACCGTCGTCTCGCCGATCTCGAGGACGTACGACGGATGCCGCTGGTGCAGGCGGATCTCGGAGCCGGGTGTCAAACCGAGCGTCGCGAGCCGCGACAGCCGCGTGAGGAACCGCGGCGTGATGAAGATGACGCGCGCCTGCTGCCCGATCGGCAGCTCCTTCAAGCGCACGACGAGCGGGCGCATGTGATCGCGCACCGCGTTCGAGCAGCAGCCTCCGCGGGGGATCGGACGCCCGTGCGGGCAGGTCGGCGGATGCCCGAGGAACGTGCACACCGTCTCCGTGACTTCCGGGCTCAGGATGTGCTCGAAGTGGCACGCCTGGCTCTCGGCCTCGTCGCCGGACACGGAGAGCACGTCCGTGAGGAGACGCTCCGCGAGACGCCTGCGGCGGACGAGCATCTCGGCGCGCGCCCTTCCGGCGCCGCCCAACGACACGACACCGTCCTGCGACTCGACGAGCCCGTCGCGCGACATCTCGGCGAGCAAGGTGTCCGCATCGGGATCGCTCGTGCGGCGAAGGAGCGCGGCGCGGTTCTGCTCGCCGTTTTCCTCCAGCACCCAGAGCTTCTCGAGCAGATGGTCGATCCGCACCTGGCGCGGGTTGATGGCTCGCACCGTCTAGTCCCTCCGCATTCGCCCGGCGAGCCGCCGGAAGAGAGCGACGACCGCCGACTTCGTCACGAACTGATACCCGCAATGCGGGCACGCATCCACGTTGCACTTCTCGTGGAGCGGACACGCGTTGCAGACCGTGGCCGGCTTGTCGAAGCGGTAGCCGCAGAGAGGACACTGCTGCGGCGCCGCGACGGCGGCCTGCCCGTGCGTACGATGGTTCGTCATGGCCGTTTCAATACACCGTCGTCAGGAACCAGATCGGCATCATCCCCTCCCATCCGTCAGAACGTCACGCCGAGTCCCCTCAAGACGAGGTTCAACAAACCGCCGACGCCGAACGCGAACGGAACGATGAACGCGACCATCCAGAGCGACGACTTCACACCGCGCTCCTTGATCATCATGAAGAAGTTCGCGATGCACGGGACGAAAAGCGTGATGGTCGTCAGGCTGACGAGCACCTGCACGTCGTCGAGCTTGCCTTGGCGCGCGAGGTTGAAGAATCCCGCGGCGCCGTAGTCGCGCCGAAGGAATCCGATGATGAACGCCGCGGTCGCTTCCTGCGGAAGCCCCATGAAGCGGACGACCACGGGGCTCGCGAGCTTCTCGAGCAGGCCGAGGAGGCGGAACGCATCGAGCGCGAAGAGCACGAGCGTTCCGAGCACGAAGAGCGGCACCGCTTCCTTCAGGTACCACTCGATCCGCGCGAGCGTCTTGACGACGAGATTGCCGATCGCGGGAACGCGGATCGGAGGAAGCTCCAGGATGAAGTCGCTCGTCTCGCCGGAAACTACGCGCGAGGCCATCCATCCCACGCCGAAGATGACCGCCATGACGATGGCGACCCAGAGGAGCATCGCGCTCGCCGAAAGGCCCGAGAGCATGCCGAGCATGACGCCGAGCTGGGCCGAGCACGGCACGCCGAGCGCGAGCAGCAGCGTGACGAGGATCCGCTCCTTCTTCGTCTCGAGGATCCGCGTCGTCATCGTCGCCATCGTGTCGCATCCCAGGCCGAGGACCATCGGGAGCACGGCCTTCCCGTTCAGCCCCATGATCCGCATCGGACGGTTCACCATGACGGCGAGGCGGGGGAGATACCCCGAGTCCTCGAGGATGCCGAACGCGATGAAGAACGTCCCGACGATCGGGAGCACGATCGCGATGGCGTACGTCAAGGCCATCGTGATGATGCCGTATTCGCCGACCATGAGGTCGCGGAGGAAGGGGATCGGAAGGAGATCGAAGAGCCGCGTGGCGAGCGGATTGAGGAAGCCGCCGAAGACGGTCGCCTCGAGGAACTCCACGCAGACGCCGGCGCCGAACACGCCGACGAACTCGTACATGAGGTAGAGCACGGCGAGGAGCACCGGCACGCCCCAGATCGGGTGCATCGAGAGACGGCCGAGCGCCGACGTCGCGCTCGCCTGGGGCCGGCCGCGCCGTCGCGACGCGAGCGCGAGGATGCGCTCCGCCTCCTGCATGCGGATGCGGTTGATCACGTAGCCGAGCGGCTCGGGGATGCGGGCGGAGGTCTCGCGGACGATCCGGTCGATGTCCGCAAGCGCCTGCTTCGGGAGGGCGCCCGCGAGCCACGGGCGCAGGCTCTCATCGCCGGCGAGGACCATGAGCGCGAGCGCGCGGCGGCTCACGCGCGCTTCGGGAAGCCAGGCGCCGATCTTGCCGACGGCGTCCTCGATGAGGTCCGGGTAGCGCACCGGGTGTGTGGCGGGGCGAGCGCGCCGGACCGCCTCGGCGAGCGCGCCGAGGCCGCGGCGCTGTGTGGCCACCGTCGAGACGACCGGCACGCCGAGCGCCTCCGAAAGGGCCGTTTCGTTCACGTGGATTCCACGGCTCCGCGCCTCGTCGGCCATGTTCAGGTCGAGCACGAACGGCACGCCCATTTCCGCGAGCTGGAGCGAGAGGAAGGCGGCGCGGCGGAGGTTCTTCGCGTCGGCGACTTGGATGACGACGTCGCTCGGCTCTTCCAGGAGGATGTCGCGCGTGACGCGTTCGTCCTCGGACATCGGCAGCAGGCTGTTGACGCCGGGGGTGTCGGTGAGATGGAAGCGAACGCCGTCCAGGTGCGCCGTGCCTTGCGTGACTTCGACGGTCGTGCCCGGGTAGTTCGAGACGGTGACGTAGCGGCGCGTCAGTGCGCCGAAGAGCACGCTCTTCCCGACGTTCGGATTGCCGACGAGGAGCACGCGCATCGCGGATGACTTCGTGGGGGCGGCGGTGGTCGTGGGCATCGCCGGCTCAGATCTCCGCTTCCGGACGATCGACCGGGGCGGAATCGTCGGCCAGGCCTTCGAGCGCGCAGCGGTTCGTGCAGACGGGGCAGGAGCTGACGCCCCCGCAGGCGAGGCTGTACTGGTGGAAGCGCTCGAGCATCTCGAGCGCGCCGGGCTCATCGGAGCCGAAGAAGCGGACCAGGTGCGCCAGCTGCTCGGCAGTGTCGCGGCTGATGAGATGCTCGATCTTGCAGCTGTCGATCTCGGCCTGCTCCTCGGGCACCCGGAGCACGTCGGTGAGGAACGATTTCACGAGCGAGCGCTTCGCGAGCACCACCTTGACGATCTTCTCGCCGTTCGGCGAGAGGCGGACCATGCGGTGCTCGTCGGTCTCGATGAGCCGGCGGTTCTTCAGCGAGCGGAGGTTGATGGAGACGCTGCCGCGCGTCACGGCGAGCGCGCGAGCGATGTCGGTGACACGCGCCCAGCCGCCGTAGCGCTCGCCGACCTCGCGAATCGCGAGGAGGTGGTGCGCCGCGCTATGCGTCAACCCGTTCGCTTCGAAGTGCTTCCAAGTTTCCATGTTCGGACCGAAGAATACGATATTTGTTTGGCATGTCAAGCAAAACTTTGAGATACCCTTCGGGCGCGTGTCGCTTCCGGCGGAAAGGCCTTCAACTTGTTATGGCACGGGGTATTGGTGAGGGCTGCTCCATTCCAGGGGCCCGCGAGGGTGGGTCTGGATTTGCTAGATTCTTCAGCTATTCCGCACTTCCGCCTTCGCTGGTATCCTGCTCAAAAGCTCTTTTATCGCCTCTTCTTGGCTTGGATGTGTGGAGGAAGACGGGGATGGAGTCGCCTCTCGATCTCGTGGCGAACGTGTTCGCGCTCGCCGGAGCGATCTGTGTCGTCGCCGCGGTGCCGTTCTTCCGCCCCGAGCCGGTCATCGACTGGCGGGAAGTGCTCTTCAAGCCGTTTTGGCTCCAGAGGGATCACTTCCGCCGGCCGGGCTACCGTTTGTTCATCTTCGGCCTCTGGTTCGTCGCGGTGCGGGTGCTGGTCTCGATCGCCCAGATCGTGATGCCCGCGTAGCGCGGAGCGCCGAACTTCCTCTCGTCCCGATGCCGGCGTCGCCCGTGACCTGCCACGCGCTTCCTGCCGTCGCTGCCTCGCGTACGAGCGCAGCCCCACTGCCCGCGCCCCGATTGAGCCTCGCTTCGAGTCCGTGCTACGGTGCCCGAAACGGCCCCAGCCGCGCGCCTTTCGATGCGGGAGACCGATGCCCGAGCCCCGCCGTGTGTTCGACGAGCTGATGGAGCTTCTGACGGAAGCGGCCGATCCCGCCTTCCGCGATCTCGACACGCGCGACACCGTCTCGATCCTGGAGACGATGAACCGCGAAGACGCGAAGGTGCCCGCGGCGATCGCCTCGGAGATCCCGCACATCGCGCGCGCCGTGGAACTCGCCGCGGAGGCGCTGGCCGCGGGCGGCCGCCTCATCTATGCGGGAGCGGGGACGAGCGGACGCCTCGGCGTCCTGGACGCGGCCGAGTGTCCGCCGACCTTCGGCACGCGGCCGGAGCAAGTCGTCGGGCTCATCGCGGGCGGTCCTCGCGCTCTCATCCAGGCCGTCGAGGGCGCGGAGGACCAGGCCGCGGACGGCGTCTCGGCGATCGATTCGCTGAAGGTCGGAGTGAACGACGTCGTCGTCGGGCTCGCGGCGAGCCGCCGCACGCCGTTCACGCTCGCGGCGATCGAGCGGGCGCGCGAGCGCGGTGCACGGACCGTCTACATCACGACGAACCCGCGCTCCGAGCGTCTTCCGAGTGTGGACGTCGCGATCTGCCCGGTCGTCGGGCCGGAGATCGTCGCGGGCTCGACGCGCCTGAAGAGCGGCACCGCGCAGAAGCTCGTCCTCAACATGATCTCCACGGCGACGATGATCCGGCTCGGCAAACTGTACGAGAACCTGATGGTCGATCTCCGCGCCACGAGCGAGAAGCTCCGCGAACGGTCGAAGCGCGTCGTCATGGCGACGACCGGGGTCGATTACGAGTCGGCCGATCGCGCGCTCGCCGCGGCCGGGGGGCACGTGAAGCGCGCGATCGTGATGGTCCGTGCGAAGGTGGACGCCGCCGAGGCGGACCGCCGCCTGGAACGGGCGGGCGGTTTCGTCCGGCGCGCGCTCGAGATGGAGGAGCCGACATCATGAGACGTCTCGTCGCGTGCGCCGCGCTCGCCGCGGCGGTGGTCCTCGCCGCTGCGCCGGCGGGGTGCGGCAAGAAGCAGGAGAGGGGCACCGTCATCACGTTCTGGCAGTTCTTCGAGCCCGGTGCGATCCGTCCGGTGCTGGAGAAGTTCGAGAAGGAGCATCCGGGCGTCCGTGTCGACATGCAGCAGCTCACGTGGGCGGATGGGAGGCAGAAGATCATCGCGTCCGTCGCGGCGGGGGGACCGCCCGACCTCTGCGAGCTGGGTTCCACCTGGGTTGCGAAGTTCGCAGCCGACGGCGCGATCCTCGATTGGACCGAGGACGCGCGCGCGCTCCGCGACCGCTTCCGCATGTGGGACACGGCCGAGTACGACTCGCGCGTCTACGGCCTGCCGTGGGTCGTCGGGACGCGAGCTCTCTTCGTGAACCGCGATCTCTTCGCGCGCGCGGGCATCGACTCGTTTCCCGAGACCTGGTGCGAGCTCCTCGACGCGTCCGAGAAGGTGGACGATCTCGGCGACGGCGTCTACGGCTTCGGCCTGAACTCGGGAGAGCGGTACGTGCTCTACAAGAAGTTCATGCCGTTCGCGTGGGGGAACGGGGGCGCCGTGCTCTCGGCCGACATGCAGCACTCCGTCTTCGATTCGCAAGAGAACCTGGAGGCGCTCCACTTCATGACCGCGCTCCGCCCTTCGTCGCTCCTCGAGAAGCAGGACGTGCTCGACCGCGCGTTCATCGAGGGGCGCGTGGGCATGGTGCTCTCGGGCGCCTGGTTGCTGCGGACGCTCGCCAAGGAGGCGCCGTCGCTGCGATACGCCGTCGTGCTCGTCCCGAAGCCCGACGCGGGAGGCTCGCACGCATCGTTCGCGGGCGGCGAGGTGCTCGTGAGCTTCCGGAACTCGAAGCATCCGAAGGAGGCGTTCGAGCTGGCGCGCTTCCTCGTGGAGCCCGAGAACGCGATCGCCGTGGCGCGCGTCGTCCGCTCCGTGCAGCCCGCGGCCGTCGGCGCCGAAGACGATCCGTACTACGCGGAGCACCCGGAGGACCGCGTGTTCGTCGAGCAGCTCCGCACGTCGGTCTCCACACCGGCGCATCCGCGCTGGTCCGAGATCGAGGACGTCGTGAACGAGGCGCTCGAGCAGGCGATCCACGGCACGCGCAAGCCCGAGGACGCGCTCCGCGAGGGCTCGCGGCGCATCGAGGCCTTGCTGGCCACTTCTTCCTGACGGAGACCGGATGGCCGGACGCCGCGCGACGACGGGCCTCTTCCTCTCACCCTGGATCCTCACGTTCGCGGCCTTCGGCATCTTCCCGATCGTCTTCTCGTTCGTGCTTTCGTTCCTACGCTACGATCCGCTGAACCCGGCAGGCGCCTCGTTCATCGCGTTCGAGAACTACGCGCGCGCGCTCCGCGACCGCACGTTCTGGCAGTCACTCGGGAACACCGCGTTCTTCACGATCGGGACGATCCCGGTGACGACGGCCGGCGCGTTCCTTCTCGCCGTGGCGCTCGACCGGCGGCTCCCCGCCCGAAGCCTCTTCCGCGCGGGCTTCTTCGTCCCCTCGGTCGTCTCGATGGTCGTCATCTCGCTCATCTGGAAGAACCTCTACGCGCCGTTCGGCGCGCTGAACGCCGCGCTCGACGCGTTCGGCCTTCCCGAAGTCGCGTGGCTCCAAAATCCGAAAACGGCGCTCCCGGCGATCATGCTGATGGACGTCTGGGCGAGCACCGGGTACTACATGCTCCTCTTCCTCGCCGGGCTCCAGAGCATCCCGCGCGAGCTCTACGAAGCGTCCGCGCTCGACGGGGCTGGAACGTGGGCGCGCGTGCGGCACGTCACGGTGCCGCTCTTGATGCCGGTGACGCTCTTCGTCGTCGTCATCAACACAATCCGCTCGCTCCAGGTGTTCATCGAGGTATTCGTCATGACGCGCGGCGGCCCGATGAACTCGACCCTGACGACGGTGTTCTATCTCTACGACATCGGCTTCTTCAAGTTCGAGATGGGGTACGCGAGCGCGATCGCGTATCTTCTCTTCCTCTTGATCCTCGGATTCTCCGTGCTCGAGATGCGGACGATGCGGAGGCGTGCGTGAGCCCCGCGCTCGGCGGCGCGCGGCGCGAGGGCCGCGAGGCACACGCGGCGCGGGACGGCGGGCGCCGTGGCGGGCTCGCGCACGCGTTGCTGCTCGTCGCGCTCGTGGCGATCCTCCTCGTGTCGCTCTACCCGCTCTTCTGGATGTTCGCGCTCGCGCTCCGCGTGCCGGGAGAAGCCGGCTGGCGCCTTGGGTTCGAGCATTTCGAGTCGGTCTGGAAGAGCGGGCCCTTCGACCGCTACTTCCTCAACAGCATCTGGGTCGCCGCGTGGGTGGTCGGGGCGAACGCGCTCCTGGCCTCGATGGTCGGTTACGCACTGGCCCGCCGGCGCTTCCCCGGGAAGCGGGCGCTCCTCCTCGGCGTGCTCGCCACCCTCATGGTGCCGCGGCAGGTGACGATGATCCCCGTGTACCTTCTCTTCGCGAAGATGCGCTGGATCGACACGTACGCGGCGCTCATCGTCCCGTTCGCGGTCGATGCATTCAACGTGTTCCTCATGTCGCAGTACATCCAGACGATCCCGGAGGAGCTGGAGGATGCGGCGCGCGTGGACGGGGCGGGCGACTTCGGCGTCTTCTTCCGCGTCGTGCTGCCGCTGGCGCGCCCGGCGCTCGCGGTCGTCGCGATCAACACGTTCTTGACGAACTGGAACTCCTTCCTCTATCCGCTCATCTTGACGAACTCGGAGAAGATGCGGACGCTCCCGGTCGGGCTCGCGCTCTACGCGCAGGGGGAGCACAGCGTGGATTGGGGGCCGCTCATGGCCGGCTCGTCGCTCGCGACGATTCCGATCTTGATCGTGTTCCTCATCTTCCAGAGGAACATCATCGCGGGGATCACGCAGGGGGCGCTGAAGGGATGAGCGTTTCGATGCGGAGGTCGCGGGGGCTGAGCGCGGCGCGCAGGCGGCGCGCGGGCGCGTTGCGCGCCGGGGGAGTGCTCGTGGCACTCTCGCTCGCGATCGCCGTGGTCGCCGGCGGTTGCGCGCGCGGGCCGCGCCGGCCGCCGGGCGAACCGGTGCGGCTCCCGACGGGGCCGCGCCCCGGCGCGACCACAGCGGCAGGCGTGCCGCTCCTTCGCATCGGTCTCGCGACGGGGCTCGACACGCTGTCGATCGGGTGCGGCGAGACGTGGCGGATCGCTCTCCGCGGGAAGGCGCGCCGTCCGAACCGGAACGACGGCGGAACGCGCTGGCGGTTCAGCGCCGAGACCTCCGGGATCGGCGTCACCGATGAGCGCGGTCGCTACCGCGGCGCGTTCCCCGAGACGCTTCGCTTCTATCCGGAAGCCGGCGGCGCCATCGCGGCGCTCGGCCGCGAGTATCGCGACACGCTCGAGGTGTTCGCGGGCTCCGACGGAAAGCTCACCGTCGTCAACGTCATCGATGTCGAGGACTACCTCCGCGGCGTGGTCGCGCAGGAGATCGGAGAGGGTGGCCCCGGCGGGATCGAGGCCGTGAAGGCGCAGGCCGTCGCGGCGCGCACGTACGCGCTCTCCTACGTTGGCCGGTGGCGCGATCTGGGATTCGACCTCCACGCCGACGTGCGCGATCAGGTCTATCTCGGGATCCCGGGGGAGCGCGCCGCATCGGACCGCGCGATCAACGAGACGCGCGGCGTCGTCGCGCTCTACGACGGCACGTACATCCGCGCGAACTACTGCTCGACGTGCGGCGGGCATACCGCGAGCAACGACGAGGTGTGGAACCAGGCGCCGCTCGCGTTCCTGCGCGGCACGCCCGACCGCGACGCGAAGGCCGATTTCTGTCGTACGTCGAAGCACTACCGCTGGGAAGAGACGCTGACCGGAGAGGAGTTCTGGAAGAACTTCCACGCGTATTACCTCACCGATGCGAGCGAACAGGGCGAGTCGCTCCGCGGCATCGAGGTGAAGGAACGGTCCGAGAGCGGGCGCGTGCGAGAGTTCCTCGTGCGCACTTCGCGCCGCGACGTCGTCGTGAAGGGGGACGCGATCCGCTGGGCGGTCCGCCGGCCCGGAGCGGGGAGCGCTCCGCTCAGGAGCACATACTTCGACGTCGAGACGAAGAAGAAGAACGGCCGCATCGAGCGGGTGGTTCTGCGCGGACGCGGATTCGGCCATGGCGTGGGGATGTGCCAGACGGGCGCGCTCGGGATGTCCCGGGAGGGATACGATTACCAGAAGATCCTGCGGCACTATTATCGAGGCATCGATCTTCGCCGGCTCTACTGAACGCGATTCCTGAAAGGCCTTGTGCATGAACCGCCGCCGTTACGGAGGTCCGGCTCCGCTCGTCCTCACGGCATTCGAAGGCGAGAGCCTTCCGGGCGCCGTCGCCGATCTCTTCGGTGAAGGGCATCTCGCGGGCGTCTTCCTGCGCCGCCAGAACGTGACGAGCATCGAGCAGGCGCGCGCGCTCACGGCCGAGATCGCGGCTCTCGCGGGCGGGGGCATGCCGTGGATCATCGCGATCGACGAAGAGGGCGGGCTCGTCTCGCATCTCGCGCACGTGGTCCCCGCGCCGCCCGCGCCGATGGCGATCGCCGCCTCGGGCGTCCGCGCGCGCGAGGTGGGGCGCCGCGCGGGGCGCGTGCTCAGGCGGCTCGGCATCAACACGGTCTTCGCGCCCGTCTGCGACGTGAACGTCAACCCCGCGAATCCGGTGATCGGATGCCGCGCGTTCGGCGGCGAGCCGGAGAAGGTCGCGAAGTGCGCCGCGGAGATCGTCGAGGGGTACCGCGACGCGCAGATCCTCGCGACCGCGAAGCACTTCCCGGGACACGGCATGACGGGCGACGACTCGCACGCCACGCTTCCGATCGTCGCGCTCGAGGAGGGCGCTCTCGGCGGGCACCTCCGGCCGTTCCGGACGGCGGTGCTCGCAGGGGTCGATCTCATCATGACCGCTCACGTCGCGTATCCCGCGCTCGAGGCGGCGGTGGCCGCGCGCGCGGGCGAGGAGCCGCCGCGAGAGCCAAGGCCCGCGACGCTCTCGCCGCTCCTCCTGCGGAAGCTGCTCCGCGAGGAGATCGGATTCGGCGGGCCGGTCGTGAGCGATGCGTTCGACATGGCCGGGCTCACCGGCGCCGGATCGCCGCAGGAGTTGGCGGAGAGGGGGACCGCGGCCGGCGTGGATCTCTGGCTGCTGATGGACCTCGCGTCGCTCGATGTGGTGGAGCGGGGGATCGCGCGCGTGGCGCGCGACCCGGGCGGCCGGTTTCTCGTGCAGCAGGCGGGGGCGCGCGTCAACCAGGTGCGCTTGCGGATCGCCGCGGCGGAGCCGGCCGACGGGGATGCGATCGATGCCGAGACGCTCCGGTGCTTCGAAGACGTCGCGGCGCGCGCGGTCGCCGTCGTGCGTGCCGGAGCGAGCGTGCCGCTCGTCGCGGAGAAGCCGCTTTTCGTGATGCCCGAAGGGTGGCCGGTGCACCTGGTCGTCGATCGTGCAGCGTTCGAGGCCGCGGCGCGTGCCGTGTGGCCGTTGTCGAGCTTCATTTGGACCGCGACCGATCCGGATGAAGGCGCGCGCGAGGCGCTCCGCGCGAGCGACGCGGACGCGGTTGTGGTCGGGACGCTTTCGCGCGGGCCCATGCGCGAGGGCGCCCGCGCGTTGCTCGAGGCCGCGGATGGGCTCGCGAAGCTGCTCGTCTGCGTGGCGCTCCACGATCCGTACGACGTCGCAGCGTTCCCCGCGCGCGCCGCGGCGATCGCGACGTTCGGCGCCCGGCCGGAGAACGTGCGCGCGCTCGTCGCGGTGCTCGCCGGGCGGGCGCAGGCGACAGGGAAGATGCCG
>Ga0326597_10009448_pt1 | contig 13055 bp, 16 predicted proteins | sample RVTome_12_FD_203789 | JGI IMG/M metagenome (GOLD analysis project Ga0326597, IMG submission 203789) | Soil microbial communities from uranium-contaminated site in the Upper Colorado River Basin, Wyoming, United States - RVT100D185 | ecosystem: Environmental > Terrestrial > Soil > Contaminated >... | reverse complement strand
TCGAACCGGACTATACTGCAGCGGCGCGCATGCACGGAGACGGTCTCTCCGTGATTGCCGGCGAAGTCGACAGCAGCGCGACCTATCGTAACTTGCGAGTTTCCCAGGCGCGTCTCGTGTTTGCCAAACGCAGGCACAGAGCGAGTTCTACGAGGGAGAACGGAAGCCTGTTAGGTTTCGCAGACTACGCGGGGACCACGCGAGACAAACCTTAAGAGCTAATTCTCTGTGCCGAAAAAATCTCGTATGCGTTCTTTTAATGTTTTATCGATAGCAAAGCGCACGCCTGCGGAAAGATTCTCATTACCCAATGCTTTAGCCAAATCGATCTGTTCAGTTGTAAGCAAAACGTCAACCCGCTTCATATTTTCCTCGCCCAGCGGTTTACGACCTGCGCCTGGACGACGACCGCCGTGATTGTACCTTTTCTTCGCCATATGAGTTTCCTCCTAGTCGCAGCTTGATTATGTACACATACAATCGTCCGCGTCAACTCGTCCAGTTTGCCTGAAAACGGCATAGCCACTATATTCCGCAGGTCGGTGACTTATGCTTGACCCCGAAAGAACGCCCGAACGAGAACTGCTTCTGAAGCGACTCTGTGAACTCGATCGGGCGTACGCAGAAAATCAGCAGGAATTATGGGATGTGAAGAAGCGGCAAGCTTCGCGTTTGCCCATCAAAAAACAACTTACCTTCTACCTTAGAGAATATTTACAAAGCGTCAAATAGGATCAGCCATGCGCTACCAGAATGATAAGGTGAATGATGTAATGGCCGTCTTAAAAACGATGAGGAACGAGTTCAGGAAAACGTCCGATTACCGTAGCTCTACTGAATTGCGTAAAGAAGCCGTGAAAGAAGTGGCTGAAGTTGAGCTACAGGAAAAAAGGTACAAGAATCAGGATTCCGCTTTCAAGACCATTCACGATGCTTGTGCACGTCGTCTGAGACCGCAAGTGAGCAACATTAAGGATTTCGATCGACTTACTGATCAGTGGCTACGCCAGAACTCAATGAAACTGAAAGACGTACTGTTGAGTCACTCGGAAAGTCGTTCACAACGGGCTGCGGTGGCGGACTTTTTTGAGGACAAAAACTGATTACATTAGCAAACTAGTAGCTTCATGGGGAAGATCAGTGCGCCGCTAGTCAAACGCCGTTCACCACGACGGCGACGATAAGCTTGAAAAGATTTTTGGACCACAAACGGACTTCACAACGGGCAAACTAGGCGAATCCCCGCACGGCGCTGAAAATGGAAATTCCTCTCGCTGTAGCAACTATATTGGGTGGAATCGCCGCTATATGGTTTTTCTGGGACAAGCTGAAATATTTTTTTAAAGGGCAACCCGCCAAAGAAGAGAAGCCTTCACATTTAAGCGATGATTCTATTCTGCAGTTGATTAGAAATTCTGCTCCTTCTGATTGGACCTACTACGATCCTGAGGCTAAATACTACTTTAAGAATGACGTTCAACTTACGATTGACCGTCATCCTGCTGAAAGAAAAAATCAATTTCCTGAAGAGTGGTCTCACAGATTCCCCGATAAATCTGCTCACGCCGTCAAGTTCACAATTTATTACGGTGCGACTCCGATTAAGGACGTTTGGGCTGTAGAAGTTGACGGGGGAAGGTCATACATACCCTACCCGAAATCCGCAGACGTTCTCACCATCAACCGCTGGGAATATGCCGTCGGCCACATAATAAACATTACCAACGGAACGCATAGCTTCGCCGATTATTTTGAACGTGCCGGGTTCAGCATCGTCGATGAGTAACACGGTTCATTAACTCGCTTCTGCCGCCTTCGCTTTCCCTCCGCGCTTCTTCGCTCCGGGTGCCGCGAGTTTCTTGCCGCCGATGACGACGTGACCGACTTTCAACGCATGGCGACGGAGCATCAAACCGGCGCACATGCGAAACCTGCCGATCGCGCCGTGGCGCTCCATATCGACCTTTGGCGCTTCGATGTCGTTGTCTTTGAGGCAAGCCTTGAACGCCGTCAAATCTAAACTGCCGTCTTCGGTTCGGAAAGAATCCTTCAACGCTACGGCCAACCAGTCGCCGCAGGAATTCACGTCGCCGCGCGCGGCGTAGACCAATTTCGCTTTCGACAATGCTTCAATGTTTTCAGCGGCGCGCTGCTCCTGCTCCAGTTTGTTCACGGTCGCGCCGGTCTTGCGCGACACCGATTTTTCGTAAGAACCCGCCTTTTTCGTTTTACGTGTCTTCTTAGCCATTTCGGGTTTCCTCCTATTTGGGGTTGATAATCAAAACTTCGGGTAACAGTCGATCGTCTTGTAGCGGTCGCCAGCGGGAAGCGTGGCGACGGGTTCGCCTTCGGTCATCGAACCGGAGATCGTCGCACCGTCGCCGAATTCGGTGTAGTAGCCCACATACGCTTTGCCGGTGATGCCGATGCCGCGATAAGTGATGCTTGTCACCGTGGCCATGGTGCCGAAGCAGGTCGGCGCGAGATCGCCAACGGAAAGCCGCTCCACGTCGTCGCGAGAAGGTCTTGTAATGAGGCAACCGTCGATTGTTCGTGAGTTCATACCCGGAAAAATTGCAAGCCTGGTGCCAGGAAGCGACCAAAACCACTTAGAAATGCGTTGGAGTCTCTTGGAGCGTCTTGGAGTAAGGTCGAATATCGGTAAGGGAGCGGAAGTGCGCTTTTGTCACGTCATGACATGACAACATGACGCTCTTGACATGTTTGACGGGGCCTACATACCGATAGGACGGCGTTCGCTCGACGCGAGGCCGGACGACGGGAGAGCAGGGTTAAAAGCTGGTCGGGACTACAGACGGACTTCGCTGGCGACGACGACGAACATCGGTCGTCGTGGCGTGGCGTCCTTGGAAACTCTGCTTCCGATTGGTTAGATTTCCACGCTGAAGTAGCTTTAACCTTACCGGGTCGGTTGGAAGGCCAAGTTCGTCGCAAATGAACACAAAGCTGAAAGGATCATCGCCCGTGTCCGCGATCCACTCGCGCGCTTCGCCGTACAATTTTTGTTTTTTACAATTGCGGCTATTTTGAAAGCTCAAGCAAAATATCGCGTCTTCAAGCAGGGCTACTAAAAGTCGTTTTTCCGGCGACGCTTGTTTGGAGGTGTAAACCTGATTAAACGTTTGCACAGCCAGTGTATCGGGCGCACTGAAGGGCGATGATAACGCTAATCCAGTATCGATGAAGTTGGTTTCCATAGGTCACTTTTCTTTTTAAAAAAGCTGAACCACGGCGACCGCCAGGCCGGTGCATGCGTGTAAACACTGCATGCCGAGACGTTTCCATCTCCGGTCGCCGTGGCAGGCTGGCTGATTGCGCACGTATGCAGCCGTGCGCACCATGATCGCTAGTGGGAAGCTAGCGACGGAGTTTGGCCAGCTAATCGACTAACGAGCAATAAACCAAATGACAAATGCGATTGCATTGCCAACTACCAATCCAATAATAATGGTAACGGTGATTTCCATTATGGTCTAACGAAAGCCGCGATTCTTTCACCAAGTGTCAGCGTCGGCGCTGCGCTTTTCTCGGCTTCTGTTTGCTGTGCCGCTTGGACACGGCGCTGATACTCGCGACGTTTCCACGCTTCCATTTTATTTTGCGCCGTCATGAACACACTTCGCGCTTCGTCGCACAGGCCGCGCGCAATGAATGACGCGCGGTCGGCTTGATGTTCAACTTGTTGCAGGTCTTTGACGTGCGTGTAGCCGCGCTCGTTCACACCACGACCGCCAAGAAGCTTTTCCAATGTGGCGATCTCGTGAGTAGCCGCGTCCCATTTCGCCATTGCGTCGGCACTAATCTTTTCAGCGAGTTCCAACTGCTGTTTTGCCTCGTTGAATTCGGCTTTCAACTCGTCCGGCGCTTCTTCATCTTTTATCCGATCGCGCGACGTGTGGAGCAGCACCATGGAATTTCCGAGCCAAGATGTTAGGCCCCAACTCGCGCAAGCCAAAAATTCCGTTCCAGTTAAGATGGTGCCGCGGCGCACGTGTCCCGGTCGATCAGGTGCCTCGTAATCTTCGCGGCGATAGGTCTTACCGTTGCTACCGGTGTAGGTGTCCTGGCCGTTCGGCGCAGCGGCTCCATTCCCATTTTCTTTTGTCATTATTTGTTTCCTCCTGTTAGTTTTAGTTTTTTACTATTGGTGTTCGGCCTCGATTAAACGCCGTCGTTCGTAACGTAACCGGTAGTTAGCAAAAGCACCCGGACTCCACGCGAATTTCTTTCGCACTAGTCGTCCCACCTTCGAATTTCTTTCCAGCCACCATAATCTTTTTCGTACGTCGCACGGGCCACGAAATTAAAAAGGACCGAGCCGCGGGGCGCGCCGAAATGAGTTGAGCCGCCGGGCGTGAAGACTTGATGAAAAATCCCGTTCTTGTGGACGTAAACGTCACCGGCGAAGCTGTAATCCCTCGGCAAAAGCTTGGCGAGCATCCCATAAGCGATTGAGTCGGCTTCCCGTTCGTTCGCCGGTGTTTGCCCATGATGATTGCACTTGATGTGGGCGATTTCGTGTAGGCAAGTTTTCAGCATGGACAAACCTACAAGCGTTTCTTTAAGATAAAACGCACCTTCTGCCGGAATCGCCACTCCATTTATGGCGCGACCATTTCTGCCCCAAGTTACGAGCGCTTTGCTCGCAGGTTGGCCGGGTCGGATTTCGGCCATTAATTTGAAGCGTGGTTGCGACATGCCGAGTTCCTTCGCCGCAAGTGAAACGAAATCTTTTAAACCGCTCGCCGGAACGTCTTGGCTCTCGACGTAGCGAAAACTGTCGAGCGGAGCAGCGCCTTTTTGCCTGGCGCTCTTGCTCGCTATACATTCAGGACACAAGCAGGAAGCGTCGGTGCAGCCAGTTTTGCCAGAAGCGATTTTCAAGGCCAATGTTCGAGTAGCAACTCCTGCTCCCAAAAGTACAGGAGAAATCTCGTGTACCTTAAGCGACTTAAGAAAGCGGACCGGTCGACCTTCGAATTGTCCCTGGTCGAACTCCAAAACAGAGAAGCCATAACTGAACTCTTGCTTAGGCGGAGGATTGTTCAAATCAAACTTTAAAGCTTCGTACCAGTCGCGTCCTAGGGAAGTTTCTAGGTTTAATTGAAAATCAGCGAGAACCTCATCGCCTTCTTCATGAAGGGTTGCCTTTCCAATGGGGGCTGAATGCCAGTCGTGAGCAGGCACCATCGGCACTACTTGTTCACCGAACGCGCCCGGTAACGTCACATCGTTGTCTTTGTCGATAACGTTTAACGTCGCGATGACGGCCACACCTTGGCCTTTGTCGGATAACTTTTTGACTTGGAACTGACGTGTCTTCATCGAAACGGACTTGCCCTTCGCACCATTGCCATTGGTCAATAAAAGTTGCTTGATCGGTAAAAGTTCCAATGCTAACGGTGGTCGGCGCGATGTATGTCGTTTCTTTCCTGGCACGTAATCAGGACCATTCTCGTAATCGAGCGCAGCGTCGTAAGCGCCAAAGCCGTACTTGTGGTCGTACCAGATAACGAATGGGCGGAAGCCGGCATCGTACTTCTGGTAATAATCATCGGTCAGAGAGTCGAATTCGAAATGACCGTCGCCGTTCCTTTTCATCTCAATCGCCGTGCCGCCGGAATTGCGCCTGCTGGGTCCATATCGGCTATTCCACTCCTGCTCTGACAGATCAGTTAAGACGCCTTTAACAAAAGTTTTAGGCATAAAGCGTATCCTCCATCCGAGTTCTACCGAGCGCAGCGGCTTTAATTTTTCCGATTCGCTCGTGCACACCGTTGAGCGAACCAGGAGCCATGTTTTCAATCTGGAAAAGTTGCTCTGACAAATCGTCGTCGCGCACTGCCAGGCACGCTCGGCGCGCATCATCGATCAACTGCGGCAAATAAAAGTAGTGCGGCTTACTTTTCATCGTCGGCCTTTCGCGACAAAGCATCAGTGTCATCGGCACCAAGTTTCTTATAGAGTGAGTTGATTTGCGCGCTGACGTGGATAAGCCGTTCTGGATTACCCTCGCGGAAAACATAGACGGAAGGGTGGCCGGACCGATTATAATTACTCTTTCGAATCAGCTTACCTTCGCCGCCTTCAACGACGCCCTGTGCGTCCCGCTCTAGAACCAAAGTTAGATTGGCTATCGCTATGACTTTCGAACGAATCGACTCCCGCTTGAACTTCTCATCGCCGATACGCTGTTTTAAGTCCAAAACAATGTCGTACCAGCGCTGCGCGTCTTCAACGTTTCTAAGATTAGGATCAAGAAGTTTGAATACGTCTAAAGTTTTTGGAGCCGGCTTAACTGACAACGCGTTACAATCTGTGGTCCCGTTGGAGTCCGCGCCGTTAGCGGAAACGTCTGCATCATCGATGATCGGAAATGCTTGTGCCTGTCGGCTCTCCATTCGTCGATTTTACCACACGACGAGCGTCCGCGCTATATCTCAAACAGCGTTCTATACTGCGTATGGCAGACGCCGAACAGCGCTTCCAGAACGGAAGCGCTCAACACTAGCATTAGAGGTTGAGTCAGGGAGGAATAGGTCGCACCACTCGTGCGCCCCGGCCACGATGGCCAGGGGAGCAAAAGCGGAGGGGCAAGGCGGGTACTCGGCGCAGGGTTCGAGCGGGTCTCCAAATCTATAGGGAGGGATGGCTATACACCAGAGTCCGCAGGGATTTAGGGACTCAGCAGGGGTTCGGGAGTCTCGGCCCTTTGTGTTTTTTTATTTGTACTCCTCACACACACACACTACTCCGTCAAAATTCAGAAGAACGACGTTGTCAAAATCCCTGCCGAGTCCCTAAATCCCTGTCCTGACATCGGGATCACAGGGATTTCGTCAGGTCAGTATTCATCTGGTGTTGCGGCATCGCTCTGTTCTTTGGAAGCTTTTTCGTTATGATCCTGCTCCTCTGGAAGTTTGCCAACCTGTTTCAATTCGTACTGCGCCACGTGGGTCTTGTGTTGGCTTTCACACTTCACCAGCTTCAGACCGCTTGCTATGTTGGCTCTTTTCGAGTGCAACCAGTTACCCAGCGCCGCAGGGTCAATTGTCGTGCCGTCGTCTTTTTTTAGTTTTCCATCCTTAACGTTTTCAATCGCCTCAAATAACGCTGCGTTCTTTGTCGCTAGACCGATTAACTCCTTAGTTGCTAGTGGCCCATGCTCGCTGCTGCGCCACCATGCGAGTAGCACATCGGAAAGTTGCGATGTGTGTTTACTCTCATCCTTTACGTTATCAGTCGTCTTTCCGGGGTCGCCGCATCCTAGCCACACCAGCGCTTCTCTCAGCACGCGCGACCACGTTGCAAAGGATGAAAAGGTCGGCGTTATCGGATTCGGTCGTCCAGCAAGGATGTACGCGCGCGGAATCGTCAGCGCCGCCGCTATGTAAAGACCGCGAGCGTCGAGTACGGCTTTTTCTGGGTCACCTTTAAACACTCGCTTGCCAGGGTCTTCCTCGTTCGCGTCCAGCGCGCAGCGCAAGACACGGCGCGTCATGTCTTCATTCACGTCCGTGTTGATGCCGTTGACAAAGAACGTGTAGGAGTTTCTGACCTTCGCACCGTCCGACGTACCTAACGGGCGAAGCGAGATTATTGGTTCACTCACTGCTTGACAGAGCCTAGGGAAGCTCGGCAGCGTGCCATTCACATTGTCAAAGGCGATCAGCGATTGTCCAGAGAGCAGCGCGGTTGTGAGAATCTTTTCATTTTCTTCCAGCTTGTAGGAAAACGAAAACGCTGGACACTTTTCGCCCGTGGCGATCAGGGAAGCGAGATTCATTAAGAAACTTTTTCCGGTGTCCGGTGCCGGTGCGACGATCAAGTGCATCGGCGCTGTGTCCATGATGCCGCGCACTACTGGCGTGATCAGCGCCGACAGCGCCACGGCGCGGCTATCTTCATCGTTGAATGGAAACTCAGCAAGCAATGTATTCAACGTCGCGAGCGCTCGCTCCGCGTCCTCGCGGGTCGGGTGCGCTGGAATTTCCGGCATTGGGGGTGGGTTGTAGAGCAAAAGCTGTGTCTCCGGATCGTAACCGGGTGCCGTGAGCAATGAGCCGTCCGGTCGCAGCGTCGGCGTCGTAATGATGCCGGACAATCGTGGCGACTTTGAATGGTCGGCGCGCCCACGCATCATGCCCATCAAACGGAAACGTTCAATCAGGCTGAGGGGTCGTGGTCCTTTGTCCGTAAAGTATTCAAGGCCGATGTAAGGAGCCAGGTGCTCCGTGATTGACTCAGAAGACATGGACACTAAACCCGGAAACTTCACAACTTTGCCATTATGGTCTTTCAGGAGAATTACTGAAGGTCGTTTTAGCGCCTCGCCATGCAAGTAGATCGGATCGTCCACATCGATTAGCGCTTGCTCAATGGCGTCAAGTGCCTTTGGCTCTTGACCAGTCTGCACCGTAATGATGACCTGATGTTCGGCAGGCACGTACGCCGCCAGAATGCCAGCGTCAAGACCTCTTTTAATCGTCATCTTGGTCTTATGGTCGTCACTACCACAAGCCGTGGCCGCAGTGAGCATCCGGTCTTCAACCTCATCATAATGCAAGAGTTCAAGCCGAACGTATGCACCGGTTTGAAAGGCACCAATATTGAAACGGTGATTGCGGGTGCCATCCTGTGCCACGCTTAACTCGTCAACGAGTGTTTGAAACCATTTTTCCGCCGTCAATTTTAGCATCTCGTATTCTTTGGGGCTGTAGTCATCCTTCGTTTGTGGCCGCCGCTTCTTCAATTGACGACGGCTAGAACCGTTGAATAACAGCTTGATCACGATGTCCGGCCACGGTGTGAGCAAGCTCAAATCACCGCGCTTGGGGTCGAACTCCCAACCGGGTGAGCCGGCCAGGATGACGTAACCGCCACGCGTTCGTACATCGACGCCGGGAAGCCGGCCAACCCAGTTCCTTAAGTCAACGTCGCGATCCGGCAAATACAGCAGATGGTAACCGCCGCTCCGAGTTCGTACGACGACTTTCGCTTTTTTAAGCACATCGTCCGGTAAACTACTAAGGCCGTGCGTCTTTACGTCGATGTCGAGAACTTCAAATAGATGGCCCGTCGGTCCGGCCACCAGTGCACGCGGGTGCGCCGTCCACCAAAGACGGATTTGATCTTCGTCCATAGTGGCGTCGTAAAAACCGTTCTCAGTTAACGGGGATTTGTCGTCGTTGCACGGAAACACGGGTTGCCTGCGCCGCGCCCATTCCAGCGCGACGGCCAGCGCCGCTTTGCCGATGGGTTCTGTTTTTGCTTTAGATTTGTTGAGTTGTTGGAGTTCAATCGGGTCTGTCGGTGTGTGGCGTTTTGCCATGATAGTTTCCTTTCATCGATTGCATATTTTCCTTCTTTCCTCGTCGCCGTGGTCTCCGCCTTCTGGAAAGAAGGGGTGGGATGGCGACGAACCATCCCACCTATGCGAAAGGAAACCACCGAACACCTGGCCGGGTGTCCTATTTTTCAGTAAACAGTATGAGATATAATTTCGTCAATAATTTAAGAACGATTCCCTCGGATGGGAAGCACCTGCCCAATACACTTTCCTCGCTGCCAAATCTCGATCTTGTTTGTAAACTCATTTAAGCGACACTCAAACCCCAACGCTCGTAATGCCACTATGCCGTTGTGCACCGTGGCGCGAGGTGCACCATTGGGAAGAACGTCGGGAAAATCTACCAACAGTTTACCATGTATTTCTTCTCTCCTTTTCTTCTCCCACTCTTGGTAACGTTTGAGTCCAGCCGGTTGCGCTCTTTTTTCTTTTTTAGTTTCCATTTTCTTACCCTTCCGTTATTGGTTTGTTTGGCCTCTCGCACACGCCGTCGCGCGCGGCGGGCGACGGTTACTCGCCGTCCTTTGGACTACTAGGTAACTCCAGCCCCGGTGGCCAATGGCCGCACTGGTTGTAGGTATGGTTGCGCTTCATATTGACGCAATCGGGAAATTGACAGCGCTGCTTCCCAACAGTGGCTCTAAGTTTCCCAAATTTGATTCTGGAGTCGTGCCAACAGGCGCTTTTGAATTGAATCAGAATCAGATCTTCAGCCCTGCGCGCCCGGTCGTAAGTCCTTTGCGCTAAAAGTTGCAACAGGCAACGCTCGATTTCGAGCAGCACTGCGATTCGAAGTTCAATTCTCGCTAACTGCTGCTCGCGGTGCAGCAGCCGGCGACGGTGCACGGCCACTAGCCGTTTCCGCTCTACAAGCAGAAATTTCAACTGTAACCTTATGGTGGCTACCTCGGCACCGATTATCACGGCCAGATCGCACGACGCATGGACGTCCCGGCGCAGGTCGTCGTACATTTTTTGAATCTGTTTTGGAATCGGCCACTGGTCGAAATCACCGATCCATTCGTAACCGAGCACCTCGCGCAATCGCAGCAGGGCGTCGGGTTCCAAGGATACTGCGTCATCGATTAGGGCTTCCATGTCGGAATTGACGTAAGGCCCCAATCGGAGTAACCGATCAAATGGGACCCACGCTGCCAGAACGCGCGCACGCCGATCGTCGGCAAGTGCCCTCAACTTTTCCAACTTCCGTTCGCGTTGACTCATGACCGTATACCTCGCATTTCTGCCAACTCTTTTTCCAGTTCTGCGCGGGGGCGCCATCTCAACGGTGGCCTTTCTTCGACGGCTTCGGTGAAATAGGCTTCGATTTCAGCTTTTTTCCAAATCGCGGGCGACCACGGTCCGCCGAGATGAAATCTTTTTGGAAATCGCAGATTTTTTTCCGCGAGTAAAATCGAATTGCGGTGCGGGACAGGTAGCCCGCGCTTTTTGAATTCGAGCGCGAGCGTTTGTGTTGTGAGCAGTTGGTCTGGGCTGGTCTGAACACTGGCCGGCGTTGGCGCTGTCGATAACAGCGGCGACGCTGACTTTGATTGAAATTGTATGCGCTTTCGCATGAGGCCCCCTTTTTCTTGTCGGTTCGGGCGGTCTGCAAAAGCGCAGACCGCTAAACTGACCGTTGCAGGGGGTTCGGATGACTCCCATCCGAGTCTTGTTAGGACAACAAGACTATTTTCGCCGCTGGTCTTGCGACTTGATTGATTTCATACCGCCACCTTCGTTACCTTCGGGTCTATACCCTGGGGTCCTCGCCCTGGGGCGGTCGTGAGGAGGTTGAATCGTTTTTATTCAACCTCAGAGCCATGTTGGCACACGGTTTTGATTATAGGTTCGTCTCCCTTCTCAGTCTAAAATTTCACTACTTATGGTACCACAGAGCGCAGCAGAACGCAATGGGTGGTGGTTCGCTTCTATCCGCGCCTGTGCATCGGAAGCACCTTCCGCACCGGTGCGGGGTGGACCAAATTCAAAATGAAGCGCTCATACTTGGTGAGCGCATTCAACATTTCCGGCAAGCGATCGTAAACATCGTAAGTTGCCAAGAGCCCGGTTTTACGGATGTGACTAATACACCGCTCAGCGGTGTCCAAGTCGCAAAGGCGGTGCTTTGTTAAGTTTGTTCGGAAGCTTCTGCGAAAATCATGAAGTGTGAACGTTAGTTCATTTATTGGTCGATCCATCAACTTCGCCGTCGCGATTTTAAGTTGTTTGAAAGCACGCGAAAATTGGTTTATTGGTAACTTCCCGTCACGACTGAAAAGATAATCGTTTTCAACTTGTGCCGAGCGCTCCTGAATGATCGAAAAAGCCAACGGCGGCAAAGGCAAGACGAAGGGCTTGCCCATCTTCGTGCGATCGCCGCTGAGTGACCAAGTTTTAGCCCGGAAATCGGTTTCAGATTTGGCCATGCCGGCTGTCGCGCTTCTGCGCTGACCAAGAAGAAGGGAAAGTTTGAAGAATGCGGACCAAAGACTATCCATTGAATCAGTGGCCTTCCAGACCGCGACAAGTTCGGTGTCGTCGAGAACACGGGAACGCGACATGAAGACGCCAAGAATCTCTGGCTTGATGGCCATCGCGGGCGAATTCTCCAGTCCATACGAGTCCGTTTGCACAGCGAAGCCAAAAATTGATTTCGCCAAACTTAAAACGCCCCTGGCTGTCCATCGACTTCGCTCGGTTTTGATACGAAGCACCAAATCTCGAATCTCGCCGCGAGTGATCGTTTTTATTGGTCGTTGGCCAAAAACCGGAAGAAGATGTTGGCGCGTGTCGTTTTCCATGCGCCGAGCGCGGCGCTTTCCCGCCACATGTTCGCGGAGCCATCGTTCAAAAACTTTTTGGAAAGTCGCATCCCTTTGCAAACCGGCCTCGTGGCGCTGACGTTGTTGCTCTTCCTTTGGATCGATGCCCCTGGAAATCAGTAAACACCACTCCTGAGCAACCAGTCTTGCCGTATCGACCGTCATTTTCCCGAACTCGCCTATTTCACGCTTCACCGGGTTGAGCCTATCACCGCTGGTTTCACGCCGAAACTTGTTTTGGAGATGTGCCGAGTTCGGGTAGCGCGCGCGCAAAAGTAACGTCTTTTTCACGCGAGAAGTCCGGGCACCACAGGTCACGCGGCACAGAAAGCCCATCAATCGCTCATCGTATACTTCGTAGCGCTCGCCGGGTTGGGGCTTTTTCAATCGCTCGACTGATCGATCGGTCAGAAGTTGTCGGTTCATCGTGTCCCTCCTGGACTACATCTGGACTTACAACAGCGCGGCTTATCGACGCCTAATGTCACTGTGCACCAATATCTACTTATAGCACAGCAGGGGCATTTAACGCAATGATAACCGGTGGTTAGAATGGGCGAGTTGTGGTGAAACAGTGGGCTTTTAGGCGATTATGTGCAGACAATAATTAGTGTTTGCCAACCGCAGCGACACCGTGAACACAAACATCACCTTGACCGTGCGGGAAGTCGCGCCCCATGTGCCCATCATCGGCGCAGTGAAGGAAGAAGATTCCATCGACATTCTTCAGCTAAGCGGCTGCAGCTATGTACTGCCGTTACATCACAGACTGGGGGCGCGGCTCGCCAGTCGCGTCAATGCCGGCCACGCCCAATCCCACGTCATCGGCAAAATTCGCGATCTCCTGGTTGCCGACTTCG
>Ga0326597_10009447_pt1 | contig 13056 bp, 13 predicted proteins | sample RVTome_12_FD_203789 | JGI IMG/M metagenome (GOLD analysis project Ga0326597, IMG submission 203789) | Soil microbial communities from uranium-contaminated site in the Upper Colorado River Basin, Wyoming, United States - RVT100D185 | ecosystem: Environmental > Terrestrial > Soil > Contaminated >... | reverse complement strand
ACCCTGGCTGTCCTCCAACGCGATGCGAAGAGCGAGCGCCGACACGTGCGGCGCCTGTACAAGCTGGGTTTCCTGGACCACCCGGAGGCGCCGGGCCTGGCTCCCAGCGGGCGCCTGGACGCCGACTTCATTCTCGTTGACGAGAATCGGCCCGACCGGGACGCCGCAGACCTGCTGCTGCCCCTGCTCCATCGCGGGCTGCCCCGGCTGCGTGCGGCCGGCTGGCGGATCACCGTGGCGGACGACCTGCCCGTGCGGCTCGTCGAGCCGGACGCAGAGTGGTCCGTGTCGGTGCAGCCGCACGGCGATGGCCACTGGTTCGACCTGGGCCTGGGCATCTCGCTCGACGGCCACCGCGTGGACCTGCTCCCGCTGCTGCTGCAGGTGCTGCAGCGCCCCGGCGGCTGGGAGGCGCTGCGCGAGCTGAGCGACGACGAGCCGGTGTTTGCGCGCCTGTCCGAGCGCGACCATGTAGCCTTGCCGGCGGGGCGGCTGCGGCCCGTGCTGGAGACCCTGGCCGACCTGCTGGACGCGACCGGCGACGGCGCCCTGCGCCTGCCCCGCTCCCGCGCCGCGCTGCTGGCCGAGCTGGAGGAGGCCCTCGGCGGCCATGGCCTGCGCTGGCAGGGCGGCGAAGCGTTGCGCGAGCTGGGCCGGCGCCTGCGGGACCTGCGCGGCTTGCCCGCCGTGGATCCCCCGCAGGGGCTGCACGGCACGTTGCGGCCCTACCAGGCCGACGGCCTGAGCTGGCTGGCCTTCCTGCGCGAGCAGGACTTCGGAGGCATCCTGGCCGACGACATGGGCCTGGGCAAGACCGTGCAGACGCTGGCGCTGCTGCTGGCCGAGCAGGAGGCCGGCCGCCTGGATGCGCCCAGCCTGATCGTGGCACCCACCAGCGTGCTTAACACCTGGCGCGAGCAGGCCGCGCAGTTCGCGCCCGCGCTGCGGGTGCTGCTGTTGCACGGGCCACAGCGCAAGAAGGACTTCGCCGCCATCCCCGCGCACGACGTGGTGCTGACCAGCTACGCCCTGCTGCGCCATGACGAGGCGGTGCACCTGGCCCAGCCCTACCACGCGCTGATCCTGGACGAAGCGCAGTTCGTCAAGAACCCCGAGACGCACGGCGCCCGCATCGCAGGCAAGCTCCAGGCGCGCCTGCGCCTGTGCCTGACCGGTACGCCCATGGAGAACCACCTGGGCGAGCTGTGGTCACTGGTGCACATCGTCATGCCCGGGCTGCTGGGCAACCGCGCTCAGTTCCACAAGACCTTCCAGCTCCCCGTCGAGAAACGGGGCGACGCCGCCCGCCGCCAGGCCCTGGCGCGCCGAATTGCGCCCTTCCTGCTGCGCCGCGGCAAGGACCAGGTGGCGCGCGAGCTGCCCCCCAAGACCTTCCTGCGCCATACGGTGGAGCTGGAGGGCCGCCAGCGCGAGCTCTACGAGACGGTGCGCCTGGCCATGCACGAGCAGGTGCGGGCCGCGCTTGCCGCCAAGGGCCTGGAGCGCAGCCGCATCGTGATCCTGGACGCCCTGCTCAAGCTGCGTCAGGTGTGCTGCGATCCGCGCCTGCTCAAGCTGCCCAGCGCCAGGACGTCCGCGCCCTCGGCCAAGCTGGCGCGGCTGCTGGAGCTGCTGCCCGAGCTGGTGGAGGCGGGCCGACGCATCCTGCTCTACTCCCAGTTCACGTCCATGCTGGCGCTGATCGAGCCGGAGCTGGCGCGCCTGGGCCTCGCCTACGTCAAGCTCACCGGCAGGACCAAGGACCGTGCCGCGCCCGTGGCGCGCTTCCAGGATGGCGCGGCGCCCTTGTTCCTGCTGAGCCTGAAAGCCGGCGGCACGGGGCTCAACCTCACTGCGGCCGACACGGTGATCCACTACGACCCCTGGTGGAACCCGGCCGTGGAGGACCAGGCCTCCGACCGCGCCCACCGGATCGGCCAGGACAAGCCCGTGTTCGTGCACAAGCTCGCCACCGCCGGCACGGTCGAGGAGCGCATCGCCGCCATGCAGGAGCGGAAAGCCGGCCTGCTGCGCTCGCTGTTCGAGGACACCGGGCGCAGGTCCCTGCACCTGACCATGGAGGAGGTGGACGGACTGCTGGCCCCGCTGCCGGGATGAGCCGGGCGGGGAGTGCGGGCCGTCCACGTGCCGTGCACCCGGGACGGAGCATGAAGCCATGTTCGCTCGAAAGGCCAAGCGCAAGGAAGTGCTGAAACGATACCGCCGACTGCGCGCAATCAGCACGGAGCACGCACACCAGGCCCTCAAGCTCGCTTCGAGAAAGTCGTACGAGAAAGCCGGCCGGCGCCTGGGCATCGTCCGGGGCAAGAAGCTGCTCGTGTTCGACAGCGAGCAGGAGATGCAGTTGCTGGCCGACCTGACGCTATGCATGAAGCTTTCCGGACCGAGCTTGATCGAGCGCTACCGACGAAGCGTGCATGCGCCCGAGGGGTCCGAGGAGCGTACGGTGCTCGATGCCATGTGCGATTGGCGGTTCGCGTTGCTCATCGTCAAGCACAAGCACCCCGTCGCCGGATTGGTGGTGGACGACCTGGTGCGCCAGGAGGAGCTGTGGCTGATGGACGAGTCCATGGAAGCCACCGCGAAGCCGGGGCTCGCGCTGGCAAGCCGGCTGATCAAGCCCGCCGAGTTTCACACGACCACCGGCGCTGCCGTGCCCATGGACGAGTTGTTGCTGTTGGAGGTGTTGCGCACGTTGCCGCCCCAGCTGCGTGACCCGGCAGTATTTACGGCCCGGAGTGACAAATTCGTCGCAATGGTCTACGAGAAGGCGATCGCCATGGGAACCGCGGAGCGAATCGAATACGCCTGAGCGCCGGTCCGATCTCGGAGACATCGGTGCGGGCAAGCGCGAGCTGATGGCCCACGCCTGCCGCGCATCGGCAGCTCCCAGTCCTATCACCCGGAGGCGATGCTGGTTAAAGGCGCTGGCGAACCCACGCAGTTCAGTACTCCTCTTCCAAGTCCAGCGAGCTTAACCCCGAAATCGCGAGCGCTTCCGAGGACGCGCTGGCTCACTCGTCGTCGTAGTCGTCATGGAATTCCCCGCCCTGGCCCGCCATGACCAGGGCTTCCGCCGCCACCTCGCGAAGCTCCTCGTCGTCCGAGTCGAGCAGATCGACGAAAAGGTCGCGTGCTTTCTGCGGGTGGATCGCGGCCGCCGCCTCGATGGCGGCCAATTGCAGGGGCTTGTCGGTACGATTCGAGGTCGCCAGCGCCGCCACGTGCTTCCAGGCCGCCTTCACCTCCCAGTTCCCGGCGGCGCGAACAGCCTGGTAGTGGATGTCCGGGTCGTCGCTGTCCAGTGCCTCGCAAATTTCCTTTTCGAAACCGGCCACGTAGACCATGCAGAACACGGCGGTGAGCTTCCACTCCTCGTCGTGACTCCCGTATGCGCTCCGTATCGCCTCGCGGTGCCATTCCTGGGGCGCGCGTACCGCGGCCTCCAGCACCATCCTCCGCACATCCTTCGGCTGGCCCGTGTCCTGGTAGACCTCGCGCAAGGTCTGCTGCAATTTGCCAAACAGGTCTTGCGAGATCGGGGAGTCGTCGGGGTCGTTGAACCCCATCGTATCCGCCTCCTCCAGGGCCGGCCCCAGCGCAATTGCGGCTTTGCCCCGCAACAGCTCTTGTTCATCGCGATTTTGCACGATGGCGAGCAGGACTTCGGCAAGCTCGTCGTTCACGACCGTCATGTCGCCCGCCATCTCCACCGCCAACAGTCGCCGCTCCGGGGAAACGTCGGAATCCCGGAGGTCGCCCAGGAGTTCCAGGGCCATGTCATCCGGCCAGTCCCAGGGGGGTATCTGTGCCAGTTTTCTCAGGTCCATGGTTTACCTCTGCCGAGTGCCGGAGCCGATTGCCGGTGCGCCACCTCGCCTCACCCCCGCCTCAAATAGCAAAGGCGACGCGGGCCCCTGGCCTCACGTCACCTCAGTCACTTCGGCCGCGCCATCCGGCCCTAACTCACTGATCTGCTTAGTAGCGGGGGGTGGATTTGAACCACCGACCTTTGGGTTATGAGGCCTGGACGCCTTTCTGCCGTCATCTGCGTGATGTCAATCAGATAGAGCCAGGGCCAGATCGGCCCGCCTCGAATCGGCCTCGGTGTCGAGGCCGAAACATCGCCGGGCAAGCGAGGCATCCACGCCCGTCCGGCAGCAAATGGCTAGGCCTGGCGGCCTCGACGACCCCTCATCCTTGGGGTCCACTGGCACTTGGGATTCTTTTAGGTAGAGGGCAGCTTCCGCGCCTTGTCGCGAGGAGGGCCTTTTTGTGCGTTTTTGTTTCCGCCAGCTTGCTGGTAAGGTGCATTGAAACGTGGTGCACGCCGCGACCATTCAACCTGCGGGTCTCAGCGATGTCCAGAATAGACTTTGACCGGGACTCCGTCGCTCGTTTTTGCCGAAGCCACCACATCCGCAAGCTGGCCCTTTTCGGTTCGGTTCTGAGGGACGATTTCGGGCCGGACAGCGATGTGGATCTGCTGGTCGAGTTCGAAGAGGGGCAGGCACCCAGCCTATTCGGCATCGCCCGAATGGAGCGGGAACTTTCTCCGCTCTTCGGTGGGCGAAGAGTGGACCTTCGCACCCCACAGGACCTGGGACGACATATGCGCGATCGGGTGGTCTCCACGGCCGAAGGGGTGTATGCGGCCTGAGGACGAGGAACGGTTGCGCCATATGCTCGATGCCGCAAGGGAGGCCTTGTCATTTGCGGCAGAGCGGACCCGAGCCGATTTGGATCACGACCGCTTGCTTGAGCTGGGCCTCGTCAAGGAAGTGGAGATCATCGGGGAAGCGGCCGCGGGCGTTACGGACGAGGTGCGCGCCATGTTGCCGCAGATCCCGTGGCTCGACATAATCGGGATGCGCCATCGGCTGGTCCATGCCTATTTCGACATCAACCTGAATGTGCTCTGGAGAACCGTTCAGGAAGACCTGCCCCCGCTGGTTGCGGCCCTGGAGGATATCCTCGGGCGCGACCGATAGCCACAAGACACTTCGCTGTGACTATCATCGCCCATCCAGCAGCGCCACCGCCGCCCGTTCCCGCGTCTGGCTGGCGGGGAAGTAGCCCTCGGTGACCTTGATGTCGCTGTGCCCGAGCAGGTTCTTGATGGCGTCCAGGGGCGCGCCGCGCTCGCGCAGGCGGTGGGCGTACAAGGCGCGAAAGCCGTGCACCAGCTTCACGCCACGACCGTTGAGACCCAGTGCCGCCCGATCCCGCTGGAGTTGTGGCGCGAATGCGCCGGGTGAGGTGTAGGCCAGGCGGCCTCGTCCGTCGTCCAGCAGGTAGCGCTCGTTGGGATAGCACTTGCGCACGGCGGCGATGAAGCGCCGCAGCCGCCGCGTGAGGGGGATCACTTTCTCGCGGCGCTCCTTGATGGCGAAGCGCGGCTTGAACTCCACCCGCAGCAGCCCCCGCTCCAGGTCGAACTGGGCCAGTTCCAGGTGGAAGATCTCGCTGGAGCGGCAGCCGGTGTCGTAGGCGACGCGCAGGAAGCGCTCCCGCAGGGCCGCCGAGCGGCGCTGCATACGGTTCGGGTGGAAGGCGGTGCCGTTGGGCAGCCGCACGGGGCCTTGACCGGGCCGATGGCGGCGGATGGCTTGCAGCAGCCGGAACCAAGCCGAGACGTCGTTCTCGGTCAACACCCTCGCCAGCCGCTTCTCCCGGCGCAGCAATCGGATCGGCGGGATGCGCTGGAGATGCTCCCGCTCGTGGGCCCAGCGCAGGAAGGTCTTCAGGTTCTGCAGGCGGATGTTGATGGAGGCGACCGACAGCGCCTGCTCGGCCAAGTACGCCCGGTAGCGGTCCATCTGCACCAGCCCAAACCTGTTCACGGGGTGGTCACCGGAGGCAGCCAAGTATTCCCGCGTTGTGCGTGCATAGTACGCACGAGTGCCTGGGGCCTTGTCCGCCGCCGCGGCAGCGATCCACTCGTTGAATAATTCGCCGATGGGGCGCGAGGGCTCGTTGCCGGACTTCGCCGGGCATTCCTGGTGCAGTTCGCCCAGCTTCTCTTCCCACAGGCGCTGGATGACCTTGTCCAGTTGGGCGGGCGTGCGCCGACGGCCCTGGGCATCGCGCTGCAGGTCAGCCAGCCGAGCCAGCACCCGCGTCGTGCGGCGGCCCTCCAGGTAGTAGAAACCGTCCACCGTGCCCCCATTGCGGACCCTGTAATTGACCCCGTGGGGCGGTGCGGTGATGCGCCTTTGCATGCTCATAGGCCCTCCATGCCGGTTTGGCGACGTCTGCGAGGAGGGTCTCTAGCGTCGTTCGGGCGTGATCTCAACTCCCATCTTGTCGGCGGGAGCACAGGAACAGGCGGAGGCGCAATAGGACGGAGTCAGGCGCGCCGCCCCGCAGCGCGAGCCCGGGCCGTCGGCTCACCCAGCCTCTCGGCCAGGTAGCGGCGCCCGCGGGCCTGTCGGGTGCGACGCTGCTCCCGCAGCGCCGAGTCCGCCTCGCTGCCTGCCGAGAGGGCCGCGAGCACCGGGATGGCTTCCTCGATGCGGGCCACGCGACGGCTCAGGTCCTGGAGCTCGCGGAGAATTAACGCCTGGGCGTCCCACGCCGCAGTCCAATCGGTCAGTTTCGGGACCGGGTTTCCCCGCGATCTCCTCAAGCCCTGCACCGATACGACAGGCGAGTGCGGACAGTGGCGAGCCAGGATACTGGTGAGTGGGTCCAACCGGATCTGACCCTCATCGGGGACAGGCGAAACTTGCGGTATGGCGTCGTCAATCGCACCTCCCTGTTGAGTTGACGTGGTAGGGGCTCACGGGTACAGCGCATCTCGAACGCCAACCGACTGAGCATGAGGGTGCCGCCCAACGCATGTGCACCGACGCCGACCGGCCGTCGCGGCAGGAATCATCACGCCCGACCACGATTTGTGTCGCCGCCGGCGAGCGGGGCTTCCGCGGCACCCTCCTCGGCTCGTGGCACTTCTTTGGCAATAGCCTGCGCGCAGCAATGACAGTACCGGTCGCTCTGGTTGTGCGCTGACTGCGTCACCTGTGCGAACGTGTGGGCAGGGGGGCAGCGAGGCCCATCACGGCCTGCCGCCTCCAAGCACGCTTCGGCCGGTTCGGCTTGCGACCCCCTGGTCGCGCTCAGCCGATACCTCCGGGCATCCCTTCCCCAGTGGGATTGCCAAGGCCCGTGGATCGCGAGCTTCTCTCCATATTAGCCGCCCTCGGTCCCATCAACCAAGTGAGTTTATGGTGCTTCTCCGTGCATGTCCGGGGATTCGCCGGGAAAGCACCTGGAAATTCGATCGGACTGCACTTGCATCCGCCCGCCCGCTGCCTCTCGCCTTGCGATCCGCCGCGAACGACTCCTTGGTCTCGATCCCCGTCAACCTGCACAGGAGGAAACCATGGCCGAGCCCAACAAACCCAACGCCGAACCCCTATCCGCCTTCGTTGCCCGCAAGGCAGAGATCGACGGCCTGCTGGAGCAGTCACTGCCTCAGCGGCCCGCATGCTCTGGATCGCCTGGCAATGTGGACCGGCGGTCTTCCATGTATCGCAGTGTGATCTCAACCAATTCCTCCGGCGGAGGATCGTCCAGGTACGCTTGTGCGAGCGCCATGCTGTCTCGGTAGCGGCGCAGATATTCCAGGCAGCCCCGGCACATTATGAGGTGCATGGCGAATTGCAGCCGCTTGAGCACGGGCAGATCGCCCTCCAGGTAATGCAACAGGAATTCGCGCACTTCGGCGTGGGTGCCCATCAGAAGTTTCATCATCGGCGCACTCACCTGTCACCGAGGAGCAATATGCACTCCGCCTTGCCGGCACTGCGGCCAGCGGCGCGACCGCGCCCAAGCCAACAGTACAGGTTCGCAGGTCACGGCCGCGCTGGATGGTCCCGACAGCGGAGGTGGTGGGCATCGGCCAGGCCGAAAGCAGACTGCGCGCCCAATGCCTACCCGCCAGTCTGGCGCTGCAACGGGGTGCCCGTACCGCTCGATGCGGTTATCACTGTCTCACGAACTGGCAGGACCCTTCCGTAACGCGCTCCACGGTTCGGGCAGCCGGACGCCTGCCAGTCCGGGTGGGTGGCGCCAATCGAATGCGGGAATATTACAGATCGATGCCCCACTACCATCCGGCGCGGGCATTGCTTCCGAACCGCAATCCGCCCCGCCCTCCAGCAGGGCTTCTGTAACATTTCATTCACATTCGAGACTACCGCATTGGTGGGGCCGACGACGATCCGTTCCTGTAGTCTGTGCCAATTCGCGTTCGGACATTGCACCTCGCGAACGCATCTCACAAGTAGGAGACAGACGATGGAAATGTTCGTCAATGGAGCGCCCCCGGCGCAAAACACGCCGCGTGGGCCGCTGGAGCGTGGAATGGAAATCCTGTTGCGGCAGCACGCCACCCCGCGCATCTTTCGCCGCCACGAGCCGCTATTCTTGATCGGTGACGTGGCGACGCACGTGTTCCTCATCGAACGAGGAGAAATCGCTCTGTCCTGCATCACACCCAATGGGCGCGAGCTGACGCTAGAAACCCTCGATGCGGGCGAGCTGTTCGGAGAGGCGGACATCCTGCTCGGCCAACCGCGCGCCTCGCAGGCATTGGCCTGCGGCGACTGCGTGGTCTACCAGATCCCTCGAGACGACCTGATGTCACGAGCGAGCGGAGCTCGGGCTGTGCCTGGCGCGACACATGAGCGAACGTCAGGCCCGGCTGCAGGCACGTCTGGAAACACTGCTCTTCTCCAGCGCCAGCTCGTGGGTCGCCCAGGTGCCGCTCGACCTGGCTAAGCGTCACGGAAAGCAGGTCGCCGGGGGCGCGCTGATCGACTGCACCATCACCCACCAAGAGATCGCAATCCTGATCGCCACGACCCGTGAGACGGTCAGCTATTCGTTCATGGAGTTCGCAGGCGCGGGCTCATCGCCACCCATGAGCGCCAAAATATCATTCGCGATGCGCGGAGGCTTGCCGACGTTGCGTCGGATGGCTGGGGCGACCGGCGCCGAATCTGAGCTGAGGCGGTGGCCGCCACCCATTCCGCGCACATCTCGGGAAGCCGCTATTGCCTGCGCTCCCGGTCCGCAGCGCGTTGCTCCGCAACGTGGCGCGACGATTCCGCGCGGGCCGAAGAGTAGGTCGAAACCAGATACGGCACGCAAAAGGTCAGGCAAGTCTTGATCAGGAAGTCGCCTTGCAGGGCCCCGCCCACGATTCGATCCCATTGGTTCACCAGGATCAGCACCGGTGTGATCACCGTTGCCACGCCCAAAGCGCGCAGCACGGTCGATCGTTTGAGCGAATACCGAACGAACAATCGAAGTGAATCCATGGCTGAAGCGTGCCGGCGGCGCTCCGTACCGATCCGCGCCGCACCGTGCTCATCGCACGGCAGCGACGATGCGCTCGAACAGCGAATCCAGTTCCCGGGCCATCGCGTCCAGCGCCTTGTTGCCGTAGGGTGCGAATACGACCGACGGCTTGACGTAGGATACCGAAACCTTTCCCTCGGGCGACTCCACAATATACAGACGAACCGGGGCTTCGATGCCTGCTTCCACGCTGGCCCCGAGCATCCGCACGGCGAACCTGGGGCCGAAGATGCCCCACACCTGATTGCCCTGGATGTTGACTCCCAGAGAACGGGCACCGTTTTGCGCATTGGCCTTCGTGACCACGCCCAGCCCGTTCGAGGCGACCGCATCCTGCAGACGAACCAGCGTGGCGGCGAAGTCATGGCGCGACGCGACGCTCACTCTGGGCAGCGGTCCGTCTGCGAGGGCCGGTGCACCCGTCAGCAGAGCCAACAGCAGCACCCAGGCCGGTGCTTGAAGTCTCGAAATGCGCATATTATATGCTCCGTTGCGATGTCAGTGGTCTTTCTGTCTGCGCCGAAGTCCGGCGGGACCATGCCGTCAACACGCAAATGCCCGATTTACCAGCGTCCCGAAGTACGGTCCTTAACTGCCGGTTCTGGTTGGCACCATCGCTGCCAATTCCGTGAGCGGGTCTAGGCGGCCGTGCCAGAGGAGTCTCCCGCATTGGACGACCGGTCAGCGACGTCCATCAGCCGGTGCACGTGCTCTTCGTAGTGCAGGTTCTTCAGCTCCGCCACGCCTTTGTCCTCCAGTCTCAGCCCTAGCGACGCCAAGGCTCCGCCGTTGGCTACGCGTCGCGCCGTCTCCGCGCTCAACAGGATGCTTCCGCCACGAGCAAGCTGCTGCAGCCGGGCTGCGATGATGGTGGTGCGGCCAGACGCAGTGAATGTCACGCGGGCACCCGAAACCGACTCGAAGCGAGTGAAACCGACCAGGGCAGAGCCCGAGCTCACTCCAATGTTGATGTTCAGGCCCGATCCCACCGCATCAGCGGCACTCAGCGAGCGGGCGACACGTTGAATGGCCGCGGCGCTCCTCACGGCGCTGATCGCGTGGATGGCGGGAGTATCGCCCTGGAACAGAATCATCAGGCCGTCTCCGGCGGTTTCCGTGATGTCGCCCTGGTTCTCGTAGATAAAATCCAAAAAGTGCGAAAAGTAGTCTTGGATCAGTTGGTCCAATCGCTCCGCGTCCATGACTTCCGAAAGCGCCGAAGAACCTTCCACGTCCAGGAACAGCACGGTCACGTCGGCCTCTCGTTTGCCGCGCTCGAGGGCCGCGGGGTCGGCGCGCAACGCGTGGCGCACCGAACGCGGCACCAGCTTGAGCAAGCTCCGTTCGAGGTCCTCCATCAACTTTACGCGCGCCAACGTGCGTTCCAGCTCCGCGTTCTTGCGCTCCAGTGCTGTGCGGCTTTCGCGCAGCTCTCCGACCATGGTGCGGAAACTCGAATTGAGTCGGGCTATCTCGTTGTGACCCTTGATGGGTCGGATCTCTACGTCAAGGTTGCCACCGGAGATCTCGAAGGCGGCGTTGCGCAAGCGGCGCAGCGGCCGCAGGATCCAGGCGGTGAATGTGCCCCACACCGCAATGCCGAGCAGCGCCACCAAGCCCACCCCGATGGCGATGATCCGCTGCTGCCGCTCAATTTCTACCGCCAGAGGGCTGGCAAACTTGTTGATCAGCAGAAGAGCCACCACGCGCCCACCCAGCTTGATTGGCACGTTGCTCTGGAACCACCTGAAGTCACCGCTGCTGAACAGACTCGTCTTGCCCAGGTCGCCTGAGTCCCAGGCTCGGTTCGCCGCCCCAAACGTTGCAGGGAACTCGTCGTGCAGGTCAACGTGCTGACCGATGCCGAAATTGCCCGAACCGTCGGCGATGTAGACGTATGTGCGATCCGCCGTCCGTCGGTAGAGCACGGCGTTGTCCACTTCAAAGTCGTCCTGGATGCGCTTCAGGACGCGACGGACGTCTCCGTACTCTTGGGTGTCTGCGTCGGAGGGTGCAGCGATCGCCGCCACTGCCCCGGCATCGAGCATCGCGCTGCCACGTTGCCCCACCACTTCGATCTGGGCGGCCAAACGCTCCGTCAGGAGGCGTTCCACCGAGCGCAGGTACGTATATCCAATCGGTACCACGACGACCAGGAGGATCGCGATGAACGTAGCAATATTCTTGAACACCAGCGACTGGGCGGTCACCTCGACCCTCCGCTGCAATCGGCGCAAGGCTTTAAAGTTCATAAACCGCTCGATCCATATGGCCGGGTCAGGTTCTCCGCGGTGCAGGGTCGGCGTGGGACGCCGACCCTGACCACGGCACTGTTGACGGGCGACCGGCTACGACTTCTTCTTGGGGGCGCACGGATTGGCCTTCGCTGCGCACGGGTTGGCCTTGGCCGCGCAGGGGTTGGCCTTGGCCGCGCAAGGGTTGCCCTTGGCCGCGCAGGGATTGGCCTTCGCCGCACAAGGATTGGCCTTGGCGGCACACGGATTGGGCGCGCAGGGATTGGCGTTCATCTTGCCGGCGACTTTCTCTCCCGCCGCCTGCACGGTGCCCACGAAAGCGTTCGGAATCGCAAGGCTGAGCGCCATGCCGGTGACCCACAGCAGGCTCACCAGCACCAGCACCTGGTTGAAGCGATTGTTCATCAGCGTGCGCATTTGAATTTCCTCCATACTGTGCCGGTTCATCCGGCAGTGGAACCACCCACGGGGTGGCATCGGCGGAAGGTCTCCCCCCGCAGTCGTTGCTTGGCGCCGGCGTCGACGGGAGGAGACCCGCAAACGCCGACGCCGACTCATCAGCGGCGCGCCCCTCGCGGCTGTCCGGCCGCGAGCGGTACCTCGCGCTGAAACAGGGTGTAGGGCGTCGCACGCGCCCGCTCCAGCGCCAGGCGGTATTGGGCGGCCACGTCTTCCGCGGGATTTTCCCGCAGCCGATCCTCGTAGAAGCGGGCATAGAACTCGTCGGGCTCAACTTGGACGCGAAAGCGCAGGGTGGCTGCACCGGCCGGTACAACACCTGTGAGTGCCGCTTCGGCGCTCTGCCCCGGAAATAGCCGCGTGTCCTGCAGCTCGCCCCAGGGACTGCTGTTCATATCCAGCACCCGCTGCAGCGCGTGCTCGGCGCCGGCTTCCGAGGCGACGGGCTGCCCGCCCGCGTCGAGGAATGCGATCTGCAATCGCACCGCCGGCGTCGTGTAGGTCGGGAAGGCGTGGCCCGTTCCGGTATTTCGCAGCGTAAGCAGTGCCCGCACAGGCTCGCCGACACGGGGCGCTTCCGGGGTCACGGTGGCGGTGATGGTCACGCCCGAACGGGTCAATTCCGGATCGTGAATGCCCTTCCACAGGTGCCGGCGTTCAGGCATGTGGCATTGCTGGCAGGTCACGCCCTGCGCAGCGAACGGGCTCGCCAGCCATTCCTGGTACACGTTCTCCACCGGCTTGCCGTTAGGCGCCATGTACTCCGGCGTGTGCTGGTGGCAGGCGTTGCAGAATTCCGAAGCCTCGAAGAACGGAGATCGCTGCGGCTCACCATGATAGGCCTGCGAGACGCTCTCGCGTCCGGCCGCCAGCGGCGGACCGTTGCGGACATGGGTGCGCAAGTGGCACGCGGCGCAAACGAGACCCTGACGGGACAGTGCGGCATCGAATCCGC
>Ga0326597_10009446_pt1 | contig 13056 bp, 7 predicted proteins | sample RVTome_12_FD_203789 | JGI IMG/M metagenome (GOLD analysis project Ga0326597, IMG submission 203789) | Soil microbial communities from uranium-contaminated site in the Upper Colorado River Basin, Wyoming, United States - RVT100D185 | ecosystem: Environmental > Terrestrial > Soil > Contaminated >... | reverse complement strand
TACATGCCGTGAACTCTCGGGCATTTGCGCGGCTTGATCGTGCTCCGACCTTTGCAACCGATGAAGGGAGACGGTGCTCGCCTGCCTCAGAACCGCAGCCCTGTTCGGCGTCGACACGTGCCCCGTGCACGTGGAGGTCGACGTGTCGTTCGGCCTGCCCGGCCTGACGATGGTGGGGTTACCTGATGCGAGTGTGCGGGAGAGCCGGGATCGTGTTCGGAGCGCGATACGAAACTCCGGCTTCGAGTTTCCCGTCCACCGCGTCACGGTCAACCTCGCTCCCGCCGACGTGCGCAAGGCCGGTGCGTCGTTCGACCTCCCGATCGCGCTTGGCATACTGGCGGCCCAAGGCGTCGTCGAACGGCGTGAGGTCGTCGATGTCCTCGTCCTGGGTGAATTGTCACTCGACGGCGCGATTCAGCCGGCCCGGGGCGTGTTACCGATTGCAGCGGCTGCCTGGCGCAGTGGGATTTGCACAGTCTTGCTTCCCTTCAACAATGCTCGCGAGGCAGCGGTCGTCGAGGGCTTGCGGGTCCTGCCTGTGTCATCGCTGGCCGAGGCGGTACGAGTGCTCAACGACCCGTCCACGGCCGCTCCAACGCCGCCTCCTGCCCCGGCGACCGCCGGCCCGGGACTGGCGGACTTGAGCGACGTCCGCGGGCAACTCCTGGCTCGCCGTGCCCTCGAAATTGCTTCTGCGGGCGGTCATAACCTGCTGCTGGTCGGTCCGCCCGGCGCAGGAAAGACGATGATGGCCAAACGGCTACCCGGGATCCTGCCGCCGATGTCCTTTGAGGAGGCGCTCGAAGCCACGGCGGTGCACTCGGTGGCCGGACTGCTCCCCTCCGGTGTCGGTCTGCTTGGCCATCGACCGTTCCGGGCGCCACACCATACGGTGTCTGCGGCGGCTCTGGTCGGAGGAGGAACGCAGCCACGTCCAGGCGAGGTGAGTCTGGCCCACCGAGGCGTGCTCTTCCTGGATGAGTTACTGGAGTTTCACCGGCACGTGCTCGAAGCACTGCGGCAGCCCATGGAAGAGGGATGTGTGATGATCGCACGCGCGGCGAGGACCGCGACCTTCCCCGCTCGCTTCGTTCTTGTGGCTGCCATGAATCCATGCCCGTGCGGGTTTGCTGGCGACACAGCTCGCGCATGCCGGTGCACGCCGCAGCAGGTCGCGCGCTATCGGGACCGATTATCCGGACCACTGCTCGATCGCTTCGACCTTGCCGTTGACGTGCCGGCTCTTGCCCCCGACACGCTGGGTGAGCCCGCACGTGGCGAACCGTCGTCGGCTGTTCGGGGTCGGGTGGAAGCTGCGCGGTTGCGACAGCGTGTGCGGCAGAAAGCGGGCGGCGCCAGATGGCCGGGTACGAACGCCGAGTACGCACCGGGGCTGCTCTGGCGGACATGCCGACTCGACCGAGACGGGCGTCGCCTCTTGAATGATGCCGTGCGTCGCCTGGGTCTCACCGCGCGCGGGTACGACCGCGTTCGAAAAGTCGCGCGGACAATTGCCGACCTGGATGACGCTGACGACATCCGGGCCGACCATGTGGCCGAGGCCATTCAGTTTCGCCTCACATAACGCCTCCAGATTTCGCCATATCTTCGTACAGACAAGTTCTCGCTTGGGTGACAAAATTCGTTGTGATAGAGTTCACAGGCTTTGGCGCGACAGAAGCGTAAGGACGTCGCGCTGCTCTTAGCCAGTAACCCTCGTACTTTCATCGGTTTGCTCTGATCGCATGCACGTTCGACGTTACACAGTCTTGATCGCGGATCGAACCACAGGCGTCATTCGACGTGTCACCATCGGTCTGATGCCCATGGCCGCCGTTATTGTGGGGGCCCTGCTAGTTCCGATGGCGGTCGGCCTCGGTGTGCGCTGGAGCGCGGACGGCGATCTCGAGTGGCTGCGGGCCGCCAACTCGGCCCTGGAACTCGAAAACAGTAGTTATCGCGCGGCAACATACGAGCTGACCAGTCAGATTCAATCGCTCGAGGCGGTGATCGAGGATCTCGGTGACAGAGCAGCACTCGAGCCCGAGCAGGTCAAAGCGATGGAACGGCTGCCAGCGGTTGTGAAGACTCGGGCGGCCGGTGGCGTGGCGCACGCGAACGCGCCGATCTCGCACGTGTTGTCCTCGACGTTCATTTCCCCCGAGGACACGTTTGGCGTGCTCCGGAATCTGCTCAGCGGTCTCGAGCGTCGCCTCAGTTCCGTACGGCGCGATGTCGAGCGTCAAGAGGCCCTGGCGGCGGCCACTCCTTCCATCTGGCCAGCCCACGGCTGGCTGAGCGGCACGTACGGTCGTCGCGCCGACCCTTTCACCGGCGAGTCGGATTTTCATCGCGGGCTTGACATCGCCACAGAGAAGGGCCGACCGGTCTTCGCGACGGCCGAGGGGACCGTGAGCTCGGCGTCGCGCTCTGGAGAGTACGGCAACCTCGTCGTCGTGAACCACGCGTTCGGCCTGTCGACCAGATACGGCCACCTCAGCAAGTTCAACGTGACTGCCGGCCAGTCGGTGAAGCGCGGAGATGTGATCGGATACGTCGGATCAACCGGGCGGTCGACCGGTTCGCACCTGCATTACGAGATTCGGGTCAATGGCAAGCTGCTGAATCCCCTTCAGCTGCTGACGCGGCCAAACCTGCGCGTCGCCGACTGAACGATTTCCTTCACGAATTCGGGGCAGGCTATCTCACGGTCGCCCGCCCGTTGCTTCGTTCCCGTAACCTCCAGTACAATCAGTGGATATCCCCGGGCGGTTCCCCCGTCGTTAGATGATCCAGAACCTTCTCGCCAAGGTCGTCGGCACCCAGAACGAACGCGACCTCAAACGTCTGCGCCCGATTGCGGGCGAGGTCGCCGCGCTCGAAAACGGCTTTCGGGCTCTCTCAGACGATCAGCTCCAGGCCAAGACCGCTGAATTCCGAACGCGGCTCGATCAAGGGCAGCCCCTTGACGACCTGCTGGTCGAGGCCTTTGCCGCGGTCCGCGAGGCGGGACGGCGTGTCTTGAGCATGCGGCACTTCGACGTGCAGCTCATCGGCGGCGCGGTTCTCCACAAGGGCAAGATCGCCGAGATGAAGACCGGCGAGGGCAAGACGCTCGTCGCTACCCTTCCCGGTTACCTCAACGCGCTTGACGGGCGGGGCGTGCACGTCGTCACGGTGAACGACTACCTGGCCCGCCGCGATTCGGAGTGGATGGGGCGAATCTACCGATTCTTGGGCATGAGCGTCGGCGTCATCCAACACCACCTGAACGACGCCGAACGTCAGACCGCGTACGCCTGCGACATCACGTACGGTACCAATAATGAGTTTGGCTTCGACTACCTGCGCGACAACATGAAGTTCGACCTGGCGCATTACGTCCAGCGCGAGCACCGGTTCGCCATCGTCGACGAGGTCGACAGCATCCTGATCGACGAAGCGCGCACACCGCTCATCATCTCCGGTCCTGCAGAGCAATCCACCGACCTGTACTACGAAGTCGACCGGATCGTCCCGAAGCTCAAACCCGGGGCGGTCACGCGCGGAGACGCGAAGGCCGAGGAACGAGAGGCTCTGGAGGCGACGGGTGACTACCTCGTCGACGAGAAGCACAAGGCCGTGACGCTCACCGAGAGCGGTATGGCTAAGGCCGAGCAGCTGCTGTCGCGGTTGCTCCAGCCTGGCGGGCTCTACGACCCGGCCAACATGCCGCTTCTTCATCACATCAATCAAGCCCTCAAGGCACACACGTTGTTTCGCCTGGACGTCCACTACATGGTCAAGGACGGCGAGGTCGTCATCGTCGATGAGTTCACCGGGCGATTGATGCCGGGACGACGCTGGAGTGACGGACTCCACCAGGCCGTGGAGGCCAAGGAGCATAACGGCCGTCATCCCGAAGTGAAGATCGAGCGAGAGAACCAGACGCTCGCGACGGTCACGTTCCAGAACTACTTCCGGAAATACGACAAGCTTGCGGGTATGACCGGGACGGCAGACACCGAGGCCGAGGAATTTGCGAAGATCTACCGCCTCGACGTCATCGTCATTCCACCGAATCGGCCGCTGGCTCGGATCGAGCACCCCGACCTGGTCTATCGAACCGAGCAGGAAAAATGGACCGCGATCGTCACCGAGATTCTCGAGGAACATGAGAAAGGGCGTCCTGTCCTGGTCGGAACGGTGTCGATTGAGAAATCGGAACGACTCTCTGGAATGCTCGACCGTCGTGGTCTCAAGCTAGGCTCAGCCACCGGCGGTCAGATCAACAAACACGTCGTCCTCAACGCGAAGTACCACGCCCAAGAAGCCGAAATCGTCGCCCAGGCCGGACGCTGGGGTGCTGTCACGATCGCCACGAACATGGCAGGCCGCGGCACGGACATCTTGCTGGGCGGAAACCCTGAGTTCATGGCGCGCCAGCAGTGTCTCGCTGAAGAGCTGGCCGAGCGTCTCGCGAAGGGGGATGAGCGGTTCGCCGAGGACGAGGAGTATGTCTACTTCTTTCATCTGGACAGCTTTTACCGTGTGCCGAAGTTGGAGTACAAGCGGATCTTCGAGCACTTTCGACAACTGACGGAGGCCGAGCACGAAGCCGTCGTGAAGGTCGGTGGCCTTCACATTGTCGCCACCGAACGCCACGAGGCCAGGCGCATTGACAACCAGCTGCGAGGCCGCGCCGGGCGTCAAGGAGATCCTGGTTCCTCCCATTTCTACTTGTCTCTCGAGGACGACCTGATGCGCATCTTCGGGTCGGACCGCATCTCGGGTCTGATGCAAAAGCTGGGGATGGAGGAAGGGGTCCCGATCGAACACGGCATGGTGACGAAGGCCATTGAACGCGCCCAGCGTCAGGTCGAAGCCCAGAATTTCTCCGTTCGCAAGCATCTGCTCGAGTACGACGACGTGATGAACAAGCAGCGGGAGAACGTGTACGCGCTGCGCCGCGAGATTCTCGAAGGCAAGATCCGGTTCGAAGAAGACGAGGTTGCCGACACGCGGGCGTACCTGATGTCACTCGCCGAAGAGATTCTGGAGTCGCTCGTCGATACCTACGCGTCGGGAGAGGTTGATGTCGACGAGTGGGATCTCGACGCGTTGAAGCGAGAAATTGGTCGGATCTTCGCCTTGGATCCGGCCACTCTGGAGATCGACGATCTCAACTCGACCGAGATCCAGGACTTTGTCTGGGAGAAGCTCCGAGCCTCCTACGAAGAAAAGGAGCAGCTGGTTGGCCGCGACATCATGCGGCGGGTTGAGCGCGACATCATGCTCCAGATCGTCGACGGGCAGTGGAAGGACCATTTGTACTCGCTCGATCACCTGAAGGAAGGCATTGGGCTTCGTGGCTACGGTCAGCGCGATCCACTCGTTGAGTACAAGAAAGAAAGCTTCACGCTGTTTCAGGACATGAAGGCGCGGGTTGATGAAGAGATTGTGCGCTACCTCTGGTGGCTGCGCCCGGTCGTCGGCGAGGGTGGGGCTGCGGTGTCGGCTCGCCCGGTCAGAGCGGCCCGCCAGCCGCTGACGCTGAAGGGCGCAGAGGCGGCACCGTCGGCTTTCGGTGCGCCAGCGTCAATGGGTGTGACACCCTCGGGCGCCGCCGGCCAGCGAGCCCGGCGCCCTGCTCGTGTCGGTGGCGACGACGCGAAGATCCAGACGGTACGGCGGGAGGAACGGAAGGTCGGCAGAAACGAGCCGTGTCCCTGCGGTAGTGGAAAGAAGTATAAGAAATGCCATGGCGCGGCCGCCTGACGCAATGACCGCCGTGCGAGGTTGCGACGTCCTATGAGCCTAACAACCGAAGCGCCAGCGGTTCAGAGTATCGAGGCCGGTCTTGCGACCGCCCTGACCTTCGACGACGTCCTGCTGGTGCCGCAGCATTCAACGGTGCTGCCCCATCAGGTGGACGTCAGCACGCGGCTTACGCGCCGTATCCGGCTGACGGTGCCTCTGGTGAGCGCTGCGATGGACACTGTCACCGAATCACGGCTGGCCATCGCGATGGCACAGCAGGGCGGGCTCGGCGTCATCCATAAGAACCTGTCCATCGAGGATCAGGCGAGCGAAGTGGACCGTGTGAAGCGTTCCGAGAGTGGCATGATCGTCGATCCGATCACGCTCTCGCCCACCAACCGGATCTTCGAAGCGCTCGAGCTGATGAAGAGGTACCGGATTTCGGGTGTGCCCATCACCAAGGATGGCAGCAAGGAAGGACGGCTGGTTGGTATCCTCACAAACCGCGATCTCAGGTTCGAGAACAATGTTGGTCGGCCGATTGCCGAAGTGATGACGCAGGAAGACCTCATCACGGTTCCCGTCGGCACGACGCTCGACGCCGCACGCGAAATCCTCCACCAACGGAAGGTCGAGAAGCTGCTGGTCGTCGACCACGACTTCCGCCTGAAAGGACTCATCACCGTCAAGGACATCCAGAAGGCGGTCAAATACCCATACGCGTCGAAGGATTCTCTCGGTCGATTGCGGTGCGGTGCAGCGATTGGTGCCGGGAAGGATGCAGTGGAGCGGGCTGAGGCGCTGGTGGCGGCTGGGGTTGATGTCTTGGTCATCGACACCGCCCATGGCCACTCGCAGAGCGTGCTCGATAAGGTCACGTTGGTGCGTCAGCGGTGCAGCGACGTCGATCTGGTTGCCGGGAACGTCGCGACGGCGTCGGGGACGATAGCGCTGATCGAGCGGGGTGTCGACGCGGTCAAGGTGGGCATCGGGGCGGGGTCCATTTGCACGACACGCGTGATTGCGGGTATTGGGGTTCCCATGATTACAGCCGTCGCCGAGTGCGCGCGGGCGGCAGCCGACCGTGACGTCCCGATCATCGCGGACGGTGGCATCCGCTTCTCGGGTGACATCACCAAGGCGTTGGCGGTGGGCGCCAGCACAACCATGATCGGGAACTTGTTTGCCGGGACCGACGAGAGCCCAGGGGAGATGATTCTTTACCAGGGACGGAGCTTCAAGGAATACCGCGGGATGGGGTCGATCGGTGCGATGCGTCGGGGCAGTCGCGATCGGTATTTTCAGGACGATTTCGACCTCGATGCAGTCACGTCGGGCGAGAAACTCGTCCCGGAAGGCATTGAGGGCCGTGTCGCCCACAAAGGCAGCGTTGCCGCTTTGATCTATCAGCTCGTTGGCGGCTTGCGCGCGGGCATGGGGTACTGTGGGTGCGCAAACATCCCGGCGTTACAGAGAGGCGCCAAGTTGATCAGGATCACGCCGGCCGGCTTCCGAGAGAACCACGTCCATGACGTGGCGATCACGAAAGAGGCGCCGAACTATCGGTCCGAGTAGCACCGATCGGCTCAACCGTTACCGTTCGTGTCGTCTCGTCGCTGTGCACGATGCGGACTCGAACAGCCTCCTCGAATGGCCGAGGCAGCCGGTCCGGCCATTCAATAGCCGTCACTCCCCCCGCAACGGTCAGCTCGTCGAGTCCTAGCTCGTCGACCTCGACCGACACCAGCCGGTACAGATCGACGTGATACAGGGGTAGCCGACCGCCGCGGTACTCTTGGATGAGCGTGTAGGATGGGCTGCTGACCTCCTGGGGATCGAAGCCGAGGCCCTCCGCCAGCCCTCGGACGAAGGCCGTCTTCCCCGCCCCAAGTTCGCCCTCCAGCAGCACGATCGCTCCAGGACCCAGGGTCGGCGCCAGTCGGCGCCCGATGGCCGCGGTCTCATCTTGCGACCGTGTGGTGTAGGTCGCGACGTCAGGCACGCGTGATCACGGCGATGAAGGCCCGTCAGTAGCCTTCCGCGGTGCAGTGAGCTCGAGCACGGCATCGCCGAGATGGGCCGCGATGTCCCCGGCGGTCATGGCGACCTCCCCTTCCGACGCCTCCGCCAGGTCGCCCGCGATACCGTGCACATAGACCGCGAGTTTGCAGGCAGCCTCGGCGTCGAGCAGCTGCGCGAGCCACGCCGCAATCATGCCCGTGAGCAGATCACCGGTACCACCGGTGGCCATACCGGCGTTGCCCGTGGGGTTGATGAAGATCTTGCCGTCCGGGGTTGCGATCAGGGTTCGATGTCCCTTGAGGACCACATAGACGTTGTGGCCCGTCGCAAAGTTTCGGGCCACATCCATGCGGTTGGCCTGGACTTCGTCACTCGACATCCCCACGAGTCGACCCATTTCGCCGGCATGAGGCGTGATGATGACGTCTTGACCCTCCCGTCCTGCGAGTTGCTCCGGGGCGCCGACAAATGCGTTCAATCCGTCGGCGTCGATTACAAGTGGCGTGGTCGCCCGATCGACGAGAAGTCTGACGAACTGCGTCGTCGACGATCCCTGACCGAGGCCCGGTCCAAGCGCGATGACGTCACGCGCCATCAGCAGGACAGGGTCGACGCCGGCCGGGTCAAGATCGCTTCCGACCTCGGCGATGGCCGTCGTCATGTACTCCGGCGCCATCGTCGCCACGATGCTCAGGCAGCTGGCAGGTGTTGCCACCGTGACGAGGCCGGCGCCCGACCTGAGCGCAGCCAGCCCGGTCAGATGGGCGGCTCCCGTCTTACCCGGTGAGCCCGCGATCACCAGCACGTGTCCGTAGTCCCCCTTGTGCGTGTCGGCGGTTCTCGGCGTCAGCAGTTCCCGCATTGCCACGCGCGTGAGCAGGTCCACTCGTGGACCCTCGATGGCGTCGATCACCTTGAGGGGTATTCCGATGTCGGCGATCACGATGTCGCCCGCGCGAGTTTCCGCGGGCGGAAGGATCAACGACAGCTTCGGCGCGGCAAGCGTCACCGTGAGACCGGCTTCGATCGAGCTGCCGATCGGCTCTGTCGCGTCAGCCGAGAGCCCCGACGGGAGGTCAACCGAGACGATCGGAATGCCGGCGGCGTTGACGTCGGCCACCACCGACTCGACCAGACCGGATAGCGGCTCTCGGAGGCCCGTGCCGAAGATCGCGTCCACGATCAGTGTGCAGGCACTGAATTCTGCAAAGTGAAGTTCCCAGGCCTGGCTATCAGAGACTTCGATCACCGAGAGGCCCAGGCGCCCCAGAACCTCCAGATTTATCCGGGCGTCGCCTCTCACCTCGGCGACACTCCCCAGGAGGAAGACGGAGATCTCTATGCCGCGCTGTGCGAGCGTGCGCGCAATGACAAATCCGTCCCCGCCATTGTTTCCTCGGCCGCACAGTATGCCGACGTGCCTCTCGACAAGGTCGGAATACGCGGACTCGATGGCGGCGACGACCTGTCGACCGGCGTTTTCCATCAAGACGATCGACGGGATGCCGATCTCGTCGATCGTCTGGCGGTCGGCTTCCCTCATCTGGGCGGCTGTCAGGACACGCATCGATCTTGCGCGAGGATAGCACAGGGCATTACGCTGGTCTCATGAAGGCAACGGTGAATGTGAACGGCCGGGTGTTCGATGAGCAGGACGCGGTAGTTTCCGTGTTCGACCATGGATTCCTGTTTGGCGAGGGAATCTACGAGACGCTCAGGACCTATCACGGGCGCCCGTTTCTGTTCGAACGCCACATGCGGCGTCTTCGAACCTCTGCAGGGATGCTTTCTCTGTCGGTTCCTCAGTCGGACGTTGAGATCAGGGCACGAATGGACGAAACGATGCGGGCTGCCGGGCTTGGTCCGGCGAGCGCGATCGAAACGTATATCAGAATCTTGGTCACGCGCGGCATCGGCGACCTCAGCTACGATCCGGCGGCTTGTCCGGACCCGTCCATGGTGATCATCGTGAAGGATCAGGTTGATCCACCACCCGAAGCCTATGAGCGTGGTGTGAAAGCCGCGCTCGTGTCGATCGTGCGCAACCATCCGGGCACGGTCAACCCTCTGATCAAGTCGAACAACCTCCTCAATAGTGCGCTCGCGATGCAAGAGGCAGTGCGCAAGGACGCGTTCGAGGGCATCATGCGGAACTATCGGGGCGAGCTCACGGAATGCTCGACGGCGAACCTGTTCATCGTTCGAAACGGCACGGCGTTGACTCCCCCCCTCGAATCCGGACTCCTGGCCGGCATTACACGGGAGTTTCTGTTCGAGATCGGAGATGACCTGGGTGTGCCTGTTCGAGAGGAAGTGCTGCGCGATGCTGATCTCTTCGGCGCCGACGAGGCGTTCTTGACGAGCACGACGCGCGAGATCGTGCCGATTGTCCGGGTTGACGATCGGATGATCGGGGAGGGGAAGCCTGGAGCCATCACGGTCGCGTTGTTAGACGCGTTTCGAGCGCGGGCACGTGCACCTATTCATACGCCTCAGGAGGCGGGCACGAGCACATGAGATTCCTGTCTCCAGACGGGTTGTCGACACGACCAACGCTCGGCCAGAACTTGTTCCGGCGGAGCCACGCTAGCGGGAACGCCGCCTGCTCCCGCCCGTACGAATGCGGCCACTCGTCAGCACACACCGCTGCGGCCGTATGGGGAGCGTTCTTCAGAACGTTGTCCGTCGGGTTGGCCGTTCCGTCGATGACCGCCTGAATCTCTCGCCGGATTTCGATCATCGCGCTGCAGAAGCGATCCAGTTCATCCTTCGGCTCACTCTCTGTCGGCTCGACCATCAGGGTGCCCGCGACCGGAAACGACACCGTGGGTGCATGAAATCCATAGTCCATCAGTCGCTTGGCGACGTCCGTCTCGTCGATTCCGCTTGCGTGTTTGAGTGGCCGCATGTCGAAGATCAGCTCGTGCGCGACCCTCCCATTCGACCGTGTGTAGAGGACCGGGAAGTGCGGAGCCAGCACGGATTTGATGTAATTCGCTCCCAGGATCGCGTAGCGCGTTGCGTCGGTCAGCCCGTTGCCGCCGAGCAGCCTGATGTATGCGTACGAGATAACGAGAATGCTGGCGCTCCCCCACGGTGCCGATGTCAGGGCATGGATAGCCCGCGCCCCCCCTACGCGTGCGAATCGATGCCCCGGCAGGTACGGCGCCAGGTGAGCGCCGACCCCGATGGGCCCCATGCCGGGACCGCCACCGCCGTGCGGGATGGCGAACGTCTTGTGCAGGTTCAAGTGGCAGACGTCGGCCCCGATCGCGGCAGGGCTGGTGAGCCCGACCTGCGCATTCATATTCGCGCCGTCCATGTACACCTGACCGCCGTGCTCGTGCACGATCGAGCAGATGTCCTGAATGTCTTCTTCGTAAACACCGTGGGTTGACGGGTAGGTCACCATCAGGGCCGCGAGGCGGTCGCGGTGGGCCTTCGCCTGTCGACGAAGGTCGTCGATGTCGATGCTTCCGTCGCTCGTGCTTGCGACCACGACGACGCGCATGCCAGCCATCACCGCGCTGGCGGGATTGGTGCCATGAGCCGATGCGGGGATGAGCACCACGTTGCGCGATGAGTCGCCACGGTCACGATGATACGCGCGGATGACCATCAGACCGGCGTACTCTCCCTGCGCGCCCGAATTCGGTTGGAGCGATACGGCTGCGAAACCGGTAATCGAGGCAAGCGCCTGCTCGAGCTCCGAGAAGATCTGTGCGTACCCGGCCATCTGGTCGGCCGGCACGAACGGATGAAGGGTCGAAAACTCCGGCCAGGTGACGGGCAGCATTTCAACCGCAGCGTTCAGCTTCATCGTGCAAGAGCCGAGAGGAATCATCGAGGTGTCGAGTCCGATGTCTTTCCGTTCGAGGCTACGGAGATACCGCATCATCTCGATTTCCGAGTGATGTCGGTTGAAGACGCTGTGCGTGAGAAACGGCGTCGTGCGACGGACGCCGTCTTCGTAGTCGGCGTCGGACAGCTCGAGACTCCCGGTGTCACGCGCGGAAGCCGACCGTCCTGTGGCACGCGAGAAGACCTCGATGATGGCATCGAGATCTGACGAATCGGTTGTCTCGTCGAGCGCGACGTTGATCCCACCGTCATCCCGATATCGGAAGTTCATGCAAGCGGCGACTGCCGCGGGTCTTACTGTCTCGTGAGCCGGGCCTTGGAGCCGCAGCGTGTCGAAGTAGCGATCGTTCAGTTGCCGGACTCCAAGATCGGCCAGCGCGCGTTCGAGCGACTGTGCGCGCGCGTGGACGCGCCGGGCGATATCCCGCAACCCGTCGGGTCCATGGTAGACGGCATAGAAACCGGCCATGTTGGCGAGAAGAGCTTGCGCCGTGCAGATATTGGACGTCGCCTTTTCACGCCGGATATGCTGCTCGCGCGTCTGAAGCGCCATGCGATATGCCCGGTCGCCGTGAGCATCGACCGACACGCCGATGATTCGACCCGGGACCTGGCGGACATGCTTCTCGATCGTGGCGAAGAAGGCGGCGTGTGGCCCGCCGAATCCAAGGGGCACGCCGAAGCGCTGGGAGTTGCCAAGGACCACATCCGCACCCATTTCACCAGGCGGAGTCAGAAGCGTCAGGCTCAGCAGGTCGGTCGCAACAGCGACCATGACGCCGGCTTCTCGTGCGCGGTCGATGAAAGCCCTCAAATCGAGTACCCGACCGGCTTCGTCCGGCGTCTGAACCAGTGCGCCAAACGTGCGCTCGCCGAATGCCATGTCAGAAGGGTCGCCGACGAACAGTTCGACGCCGAGCGGCTCGGCGCGCGACCGAAGGACATCAATCGTTTGAGGGAAACAGGAGTCAGAGACCAGAAACTGGGGGGCGCCTGCCGCGTTCCGGAGCCGATTTTCCTGCACGCGATGCAGCATGGTCATCGCTTCGGCGGCGGCCGTTGCCTCGTCGAGGAGAGACGCCGATGCCACGGGAAGGCCCGTCAGGTCCGCCACCATCGTTTGAAAATTCAAGAGCCCTTCGAGTCGGCCCTGTGCGATCTCGGCCTGATAGGGAGTGTAGGGCGTGTACCATCCAGGATTCTCGAGCACGTTGCGACGGATCACGCTGGGCGTGACAGAGTCGTGGAATCCCAGTCCGATATACGATTTGAACGCGCGGTTCTTTGCCGCAATGCGCCTCAGCTCGCGCAGGAAGCGCTGTTCGGACACGCCGTCTGGAAGGTCGAGAGGGTCGTCGAGTCGGATCCGCTCGGGGATCACCTGGTCCATGAGGCCGTCAAGCGAAGGGGCTCCAACCACTTGAAGCATCG
>Ga0326597_10009445_pt1 | contig 13056 bp, 14 predicted proteins | sample RVTome_12_FD_203789 | JGI IMG/M metagenome (GOLD analysis project Ga0326597, IMG submission 203789) | Soil microbial communities from uranium-contaminated site in the Upper Colorado River Basin, Wyoming, United States - RVT100D185 | ecosystem: Environmental > Terrestrial > Soil > Contaminated >... | reverse complement strand
GCCGAGCCTTGAAAATGCTAACTTGAATGGTAGACATGAGGACTCACAGCCCGCCAGCAAACCCGCGACGTAGTTGAATTCCCTTATCGGAGGGGTGGGAGAGCGGTTTAATCCACCGGTCTTGAAATACGCAACCAGGGAAAATCGGAATTCTGAAAAAGGACGGGAGCTTAGCGATAGGTTCCCGTTTTTTTTATTCTTTCTCGCCGTCGCTAGATTCTTCGCATTCAATCACGTTGTCCACGAATATACCTGTTTTTAGCGAAAAGTGTTCCCAGATTGTTCCCAGGAATTTTGGGAACAGTGCGATCACCGGCGCCGCGGCGTGCGGGCGATCTTAGCGCGTGGGGCTTTTGGTTGGTGCTTGGCAGCGTCCATGCATCGACTTACGCTCTTTTGCCCTATCGAAGGCGGGCAGTATTTCATTGTTTGATGGGTCGCGATGAAAAATCGACCGCATTTTGAATATGCACACGTTCTCACTTGGCTCCCGATCACTGCATTGGCAAGGTGCCAGTATATGCAATCCAAAAGATTTTGTGGCACAAAGACCGACGTGAGCAATTTCCGCCGTTTCTTTTCATCGTAGTCGATGGCAAGTGCTCTCGTTATGCCTTCAAGATTGTGGTTGAGAATAGCCAAGATAATATCCAATGCGTTTTCGCGCAGGTCTTTCGATTTTCGCCATTTCGCTTGAACAGGTATCATTTCGCCACGAATGGCCATCGGGAATGAAATAATCTCGGACCCTGGCTGACTAGGTTGGGACACCAACAGTTTTTGAACGCGCAAGTCTAATTGGCTCGCATCGTCGATGGCCGCAGATAATTCCATGACAAGGTTCACGGTCGCAGCGTGGGCGAGAATCCACGGCACAGGATCACCTTCTAATGTGGCTCGTGTGGATGTTCCATCGTTTTTTAACTTTTGGGCGAGAGCACCGCGCGGAATTTTCCATTCGTGAATTTCGCTACTCCGATAGGCTTGAGCGTATCCAAGCAAACCGTACTGCCTAACAAACTCTAATATCTGGTTGTCCGAGCCGCCGGCTATCTTCGCAAATTTACCGGGGAGCTCCGGGCGCGCCAAAGGCATATACTCACTTGCGTGGGCGCGTGAAAGCGAGAGATAGTCAGCCGGCTTACCTTTCATCAAGGGCACGACTCTGCCGTTGTCAATCCGGTAATTTTCCGCCACCCACCGACAGGTCGCGAATGAATTAGCGCGGCTCTCTCTCCACTCAGAGTAAGTGGGGTTATTCACCATAAAAACACCAGTTCTCGGTGTAGATATCACCGGTGGACGCATCCTATACTGGGGCCATGGAAAAGCGCAATCCTGCGATGCAAATCGTTTACCCGTTGAGAATAAGCATCGGTGAATACAAGCGGCTGAAAGCACTTGCGCGCGAAGAGGATCTCAACGGCGCGCAGTTTATCCGGCGATCAATCCGGCAAGCCATCGAGCGCCGGCAGAAGCGCGCGCGCACCGCTGAGGAACGATGAGTTTGCTAACGAGCAGCGGCGACACGACCAGGCCGCTTGACCTGTCCGACTATCACCCGCAGGGCGATGCGGACGGTCTCACGCGGGCCGAGTTGGAAAGCAAAATTGCCAAGATCGAAAGCGACATTGAATTCGGTGAGGCTCATGGCGCCGAAAGGATTTTCTTGACGATGCTGCGCAATGATCTTCGGCAATTCCGGGCAGTACACCAGCGGCTAAATGGTCGAGCCGCAATCGAAGAAATTGCGGCCGAGGCCGAGACGGTCGAAGAACCGGCCGTTAAAACATTCCCCGAAGCCGCTTGGACCGGACTCTTTGCCAAGTGGCGCGACATCGTGGCGCCGAGCACTGAGGCTTCAATGGAAAGCTTGTGGGCCGCGTTCCTTGTCGCCTCTGGATTGATTCTAGGTCGTAGCGTGTGGAGATCCAGTCCAAGGCCGCTTTATCCGAATTTTTACTTACTACTGCTTGGCAGCACTGGCGACAGTCGCAAGAGCACGGTGCTTTGGTTGGCGGAAGAACTGCTTCAACGTGCGGGCGGCGACGTTGAAATTATCAAAGGGATTGTCTCCACCGAAGGATTGCTAGAAAAGCTGGCGGTCAAGGAGGAAACCCGCGCGCTAGGGTACGCCGATGAATTTCGATCGCTCTTGGCAGTAGCCAGGCGCAAGGGCACTCAAGACATACTGCCGCGGCTTCAATCGCTTCATGCTTGTCCGAATCGTGACACCGTGACCCGGCGCGAAAAATCAACCACCGCGGTTAGGCCGTTTCTCTCGTTCCTTACCGCTACACCGAAATCTTTCGTCGACGATCTACTCGGCGAGCTCGAAATCACGGGCGGCTTCTTGAATCGATTTCTACTGGTTGCCGGCGACGTGCAGGCCCCAAAGCCAATAGTCCACCCGCCATCTGAGGCTGAATGGAACAGCATTGTTGTTCCACTCGGGGAGATCGCCAAACGAGTCGCAGAAAATCCATGTCATATGGAATTCAATCCCGAGGCCGAGCAACTATGGATTGAATTTTATACCGGGTGGCGCACCGCACGAAAAAGTGCCAGCCCAAGAACCGCAGACCTAACCGCGAGGACTTTTGAGCATGTGTTGAAGTTGGCCGTGGTGTATTCCGTGTTGGCCGGGGAGCCGATGATAACCCCTAGAGCCTTGGCAACTGCGATCGCCATCGGCGAGTGGTTGGAAGGCACCGCGTTGACCATGTTCGGCGACACCGGCCTTGACCGGCGCACCAAAGCGCAAAATGCGATCGTGACCCGGTTGAGAAACGAACAGATGCAAAAGAACCGCGACACGATGTTCGTCAGAGACTTGCAGCGGAGCCTTAGCGTCAAAATCACCGGCGCCGATTTTCGAGATGCCCTCAAAATTTTAGCCGACAACGACCTGATTCGAGTCTCTGAAATTGTTAATGGAGCAGGCCAGAAACGCAAGCTCGCGCAACTCATATCATCCGACAGCCGACAGCGTTCGCTAACAAATCCAGCGGGTAACGCGTCGGGTGTCGGACGATACGGAGCGGGGAGCGGCCATGAATAGCCCCTTTGCAGTAGCGCAAAAATATCTCACCGAGGCCACGGCGCCGATGACGGACCCGACCGAGGGCGAGATCGTGGCCGTCTTGATCGCCTCGACCGTGCTGGGCGTGCCGATCTGGTTCGCGCTGCGCGATGATTGGCGGCCGGTTGCCGGCGACGCGACGCCAGTATTCTATGCGAGCGAGTTGCCATTTCTCCGAACCAAGAGCCCGCAGACCCTGCGCGAGATTTTCAAGACGAAAACTACCTTCGGTGGCGGGATGGTGCGGCAGTGAAACTGCTGAATCTCAATGACAGCGCTAAAATCATGGGCGTCTCGCGCCAGACCACCATGCGCATGATTACCGAAGGCGTCTTGCCGGCAATCTGCTTACGCAGTGGCAAGAGAAAAAAAGTGTGGCGCATCCGGGAAGAGGTTTTGGAGAGGTGGATCCTCGTGCGTGAACGGCAAACCGCCAAGGGGTAGGGGCGGGTCAAATCTCTAAAGGTTATTGTTTGTAGACCGTGCTCTTCGCCCCGCGTGCAACGCCGCGAAACTCGCTAAGGAGAATTTCTATTAAAAAAATCCAATGAACAACTATAAATACGACAAACCGGAACCGCCGTCCCACCTGAGCCCCGAAATGCAAGAATTTTGGCGAGCTGTTTTCCAGAGGATCCGCATTCAAGAATTCCAGGTGCATCTTTTTCAAAAAGCCTGCGAAGCCCATGACCGAGCCGAAGCTGCAAGAAAGATTTTAGACCGCGAGGGGCTGACTTTTAGCGATAGATTCAATCAACCGCGCGCGCGACCGGAGGTAAACATCGAAGTTCTTTCACGCGCGCAGTTTCAAAAACTTCTCACCGACTGTGGAGTGCATGACTGTTTTTTCCAACATGAGCGCAGAGAGGCGAAATCCTAATGAACTTGGATTTTTGCAACGGCGACACCAAAGGCGCCGCGGAAGTCTTAAACGATCTGTGCGGCAAGACATCACTGACCGCGCTGTCACAAGACGAAGCAGCGCGAGCGATCGAAGAGTTCGAAAGCCGTTATTTGGCCGCCGGACCGCGGATGGAATAAAACCGACCGCCGCATTCGCCCGACGATTGACGATCGGCAAGCGGGCAAGGCAGAGAGGGCAAGGTTGTTTCGAGATCGTCTAACCTGCTTGCACTGGGCGCGTCGTTCAGCTATTGCGTAGCCAGCGGCGATGAGCTGGCCAACGACGATTTGAAAAACTACGAGCTGAAAACCAAACCAGGTTAGACCCGCTGGTTCTTTGATTGTGATCGGCAGTGGTCGTCTGAGGTTATGATGAATAGCGAGTATGGAAGAATTATCGGCGCACAGACCAACGCCATGCGCCATTCTTTAGGCGCACTCGTCGGCATCGCCCAAGGGTTGCTCTGTGACGGCGTGCTATCCGACGTAGAAATTCAATATTTGCGCGATTGGTTCACTCAAAACGAGCAGCTAGCCTACGCGTTTCCAGGCGATGTGATTTACGACAGAGTAAAAGAGGCGCTGACGGACGGTATCATCGCCGATAGCGAGCGCACTTACCTGATCACAGTGTTGCGCGATTTAGTCGGTCGGCCAGACCAGGATCTAGCGGACCGGACGCGCGTAACCGAGTTAGCATATGATTCGGTCGAGCGGGTCGAGTTTCCAGGTAAAAAATTCTGCGTGACCGGCGACTTTATCCATGGACCTCGCAAGCTGTGCGAATCCGAGATCGCCCAGCGCAACGGATTGGTGGCGAAGAGCGTCACTAAAAAACTTGATTATTTGGTCATCGGGAAGCTCGGTAGCATAGAATGGAAAAACGGCAGCTTTGGCATTAAGATCGAAATGGCCCAAAAATACAAAAAGACCGGATGCCCTATACTCATTGTGAGAGAAGAATGCTGGATTGCTTCCCTAAAGAGCGCACCGCAATGAAACTAATTTTCGCTTGTAGCATAGCGCTTGTGGTTCTCCAGACCGGCGCCACGGCCTTGTCCCAGATCAAGCAGTGGACGGATGATCAAGGCGTCACACATTTTGGCAATGATCCACAAGCTGAGCGCCGGCAAAACGACGATCAACAAATCATTTTGAAAACAAAATCTCACGAGGCCGTAGAATCCGCCATACAGAAGGGCATTTTTTTGAAGATTGAGAAACCTGGCGAAGTGCCGCTCGCAACCATCGGACAAAGATTTTACACACTAAACCTAGATGGACGGCGAACCATTTTGGACGCCGTTTGGTTGCAGTATTACGCCGATCTTCCATCTATCACCGGCAGAACGTCGATCATCGTCGAAGTCTTCGATGAGCGCGGGCAGCATTTACAAACCCATTCGGTAGGTCACTTACTCAAGTGACGAGCGCGATCGAGTACGAATTGAAAAGCTAAGGAGGACGGTTAGTTTACCGTCGCTCCCCACGCCTTGCAGTACGGATCGCTTGCAAGCACCATTAGCCGCCAGCGTTGACGACGTCTGTCATAGCCGCGTCGAAAACTATTTCGCGGAAGTGCCAGTTAAGCAAGTTAGCAAACGAGTTGGAGAGATTAGAAAGAAAGGAGGGCAGATGATGAACAGACAATCGAGGGAAAGGAGGGGTGAGCATGAATGAAACCTTTGAGAAAGTAGCCGAGCATCTTTATCGGCGACAATACCAGACTGCCAATGGCCAGTGGAAAACGATCTTTTACGGGATCTTCACCGACTGGAAAGGCAAGCGGCGCAAGATGGTGCTGGGGAGTGATCTGAAAGCGGCGAAGGATGGCTTGAGCATCCGGCTTGCAGACAACGTGAAGCAAGTCGACTTTGACGGGGAAAAACAGAGGGCTAGGCGCCAGGGAATGACCATCGCCATATGGTCGAAGTGTTACCTTGAGCTTGAGCAGGTCAAGAAAAAACGCTCATTGAGCCGCGATCGCGATTACATCGCAGCGATCAACCGCCACGTCGGTTCCGTGCTGTTGACCGAGGTCAAGCGCGAGCAGCTATTCCGTTACCGGAACGAGCGCCTTAAAGAGCACGTCCGCGGGAAACCATACGCCAGGACCATTTCGGCGGGCACCGTGGCCAATGAGCTGTCTTGTCTTAGAACCATGCTGAATCGAGCCAGGGAATGCGAAATTGAAGCGGCTACGCCGTCGTTCAAGGGTTTGATACAGAGAGCGCAGCGCGACCGAATCCTTGACGCAGATGAAGAGGCGGCACTGTTGGAAGCCTATCCGGCTTGGCTCAAACGGGTGAGCATCGTAGCGAAGGAAACTTGTTTATCCCAAGGCGACATCATCCGCTTGACCAAGGGAATGATCGATTACAAGCAGCGGGAGATCGTACCGACCGGCGGGAGAGTCAAAACGGGCGTCGAGCAGCGCGCGCCGCTTACTGACCGCGTTATTGAAGTCTTGGACGAAATCGAGCGTGAGAAGCGCCGGGGTAAGATCGTCGTCAACGTGAACGGATTGATCTTTACCCGCGACGATGGCCGGGCGATCAAGAAGAACACGCTCATCCATGCCGTGAAACAAGCGCGTGATCGTGCCGGCGTTGCTGACTTTCGCTTCCACGATTACCGCCATAGCGCCCAGACCGAGTGGTCACGCCAAGGCGTCCACGTCGACGTTGCGATGAAAGCCGCTGGCCATAAAAGCGTCGCCATGCACCAACGATATGTAAATTTGAAGCCGGGCGACGTTGCAAAAGCCTTCGGAATCATCGAAAATTGTTCCCAGTGTGTTCCCACGGACTTACACGCCAATCGAGCACATAGCGCAAGTTCCTGATTTTCCTTATCGGAGGGGTGGGAGAGCGGTTTAATCCACCGGTCTTGAAAACCGGCGCCCACTTCGTGGGCCGCGAGTTCAAATCTCGCCCCCTCCGCCATCACATCAAAATACTGCGATCGGTCGAGGATTGAGGATGGAGGATCGCGTGTCGTTGGACTCGCGACACTTGCGCATCCGATTTTGCTCTGTATAGCTATTAGCACCAGGTTCGGAGAGGATGGATTCAATGGCTAACTCTTCTGCACCGACATTGCAGTTCCTCGGTGCTGCCGGCGGCGTCACCGGCTCGAAGTTTTTGTTCTCGATCAATTCAGACCAGGTCTTGATCGATTGTGGTTTGTTCCAAGGGTTGAAAGAACTTCGCCTGCGTAATTGGGCGCCGTTGCCGATCGATCTGGCGCGGTTACGGAGCGTGGTTCTGACCCACGCGCATATCGATCATTCCGGCTACCTGCCACGGGTCGTCGCTAAAGGTTTTAAAGGCTCGGTGTACGCCACGCCGGGAACCTGCGACCTCTTGCGCGTGATGCTTCCCGACGCGGCGCACTTGCAGGAAGAAGAAGCGCGCTATGCCAATCGTAAAGGCTACTCGAAGCATGCGCCGGCGCTGCCGCTTTACACGATTGAGGACGCGGAGGCGACCTTGAAGCTTTTGCGTCCGGTGCGACCCGGTGAGAAAGTCGAAGTTGCCAAGGGCGTGGTTGTCGACTTCGGCCGGGTCGGCCATATTCTCGGCGCGGCATCGGCGCGCTTTAGCTTTGACGTCAATGGGCAAAGAAAGACTCTCCTCGACTCCGGCGACCTGGGCCGTTACGACCGGCCGATTTTAAAAGATCCGGAGCCGGGCGGCGCCGCCGACTGGCTGTTGATCGAATCGACCTACGGCAATCGAATTCATCCAAAGGAATCCGAGGCCGAGCTGCGCGCGGTGATCAAAGAAACCGCCGAACGGCGGCGTTGCCTGATCATTCCCGCCTTTGCCATCGGCCGCACGCAGGAGTTGGTCTACGCCATTCGCAAGATGGAGGATGAAGGCGAGATCCCAACGATGCCCGTATACGTCGACAGCCCCATGGGGATCGAAGCGACCGAGATTTACTCCCGCCACACCGAAGAGCATGATTTTGAAATGGCGCGGTTGAGCAGCAGTGAACTCAGCCCGCTCCGGTCGCGCCGTATGGTTGTGGCCAAGACGCCGGAGCAGTCCAAAGCGATCAACAACGTGAAAGGCCCGCTGATTATTATCTCGGCAAGCGGTATGGCGACGGGCGGACGGGTGCTGCACCATTTGAAGCACCGTTTGCCCAATCCGGACACCACGGTGTTGCTCGCCGGCTATCAGGCCGAGGGCACCCGCGGCCGATCGCTTCAGGACGGCGCTAAGGAAATCAAGATGCTCGGCGAAGTCATTCCCGTGCGCGCTGAAGTAAAAGTACTTGACGGCTTCTCGGCGCACGCGGATCAGGGCGAGATCATGCGCTGGTTAGGCACGTTTCCGAAGGCGCCGAAGACCACTTATATCGTGCACGGCGAGGCGGCCGGCGCGAATGCATTGGCGGACGTGATTCGCCAACGGCTCAAGTGGAATGTCGAGATCGCCAAGTTTCAGCAGAAGGTTTCGCTGGCATCGTGAGTTGAAACGATGCTCTTATTCACGGTTGTCATTCCGAGGCGAAGCCGAGGACTCTCGCATTCGGTCGAGACCCTTCGCTACGCTCAGGGTGACACCCTTGCTGTAATTGTCACTTTGCTGTGAGAGCTTGCCGCACGGAATGACAGATTAACATGATCGATCCGATCTGTGACATGAATGTCGATCCGGCGAACGCTGCCGGGAAATTCGACTTTGATGGTGCGACGTATTATTTCTGCAGCGTCCACTGCGAGAAATTATTTCAGAGCGATCCGGCGAAATATCTCGCCGCTGCCAAGGCACGGCGGAGTTCGCAGCCGTCGGCGCCGAGCGCGCATCAACTCCACGAACATCATCGAGAAGCTAAGCCGAAAGTTCCCGGCGCGATCTACACCTGTCCAATGGATTCCGAGGTGCGCCAGCAAGGGGCGGGTGCTTGTCCCAAGTGCGGCATGGCGCTGGAGCCGCTCGATATCGGCGCGGCGCTGACTAAGACCGAATACACCTGTCCAATGCACCCGGAAATCGTCCGCGATGGGCCTGGCACCTGTCCGAAATGCGGCATGGCGTTGGAAGCGCGGACCGTGGCTCTAGCCGACGAAAAAAATCCCGAGCTGGAAGACATGACGCGGCGATTCTGGGTTGGCGCCGCGTTGTCGATTCCGGTTCTTTTGGTCGCCATGTCCGATATGCTTCCCGGACAACCGCTGCATCGGCTCATGCCAGTGCGCTCGTGGGTCTGGTTTCAATTCATTCTCTCCACGCCGGTTGTGCTGTGGTGCGGTTGGCCGTTTTTTCAGCGCGCCTGGGCTTCGGTCGTCAATCGAAGTCCGAATATGTTCACGCTGATCGGCATGGGGGTCGGCACGGCCTACTGGTACAGCTTGGTGGCGACGCTGGTTCCGGATATTTTTCCAGAATCATTTCGCGCCCACGGCGACATGGTCGCGGTTTACTTCGAGGCCGCGGCGGTGATTACGACGCTGGTTCTGCTCGGCCAAGTGCTCGAGCTGCGCGCGCGCAGCAAAACCAGCGGCGCGATTCGCGCGCTGCTAGGACTTGCGCCGAAGACTGCGCGCCTGGTTGGCGCCAACGGCCGTGAACAGGATATTCCACTGGATCAAGTGAAGCATGGCGATCTCTTGCGCGTTCGACCAGGCGAGAAAATCCCCGTCGACGGTGTGGTCACCGAGGGACAAAGTTCGGTCGACGAATCGATGGTCACCGGCGAGCCGATTCCCGTCGAGAAATCGGCCAACAGCAAAGTCACCGGCGGCACGGTGAACGGCACCGGCGCGTTTCTGATGCGTGCCGAACGGGTCGGCGGCGAGACTCTATTGGCTCAGATCGTGCGCATGGTCAGCGAAGCTCAGCGCAGCCGAGCGCCGATTCAGAAACTCGCCGATATGGTTTCATCGTACTTCGTTCCTGCGGTTATTGGGGTGTCGAGCATTACGTTTCTCATCTGGAATATAGTTGGCCCCGAGCCGCGCTTGGCCTATGCACTCGTCAATGCCGTCGCCGTGCTGATCATCGCTTGCCCTTGTGCCCTCGGTCTGGCGACGCCGATGTCGATCATGGTGGGTACTGGGCGCGGCGCGACCGCGGGCGTGTTGATCAAGAATGCCGAAGCGCTGGAACTTCTGGAAAAGGTCGACACTGTGGTGGTCGACAAGACCGGCACGTTGACGGAAGGAAAGCCGAAGCTGACGACGGTGGAAGTCGTGCCAGGAGGAAGTGAGTCTGAGGTGCTGCGATTGGCAGCCAGTTTGGAGAAGGCGAGTGAGCATCCTCTCGCCGCGGCGATTGTCGCGGCTGCGCAACAGAGAGGATTGCAACTCGCCAAGGAACAAGGCTTCCAGTCTTCCACCGGTAAGGGAATTTTCGGCATCGTCGAAGGCAAGCGAGTCGCGCTCGGTAATGCCAAACTGTTCGAAGAGTTGAAAATTTCCGCCGATGGCTTGCGCGAACGCGCCGAGCAGTTGCGCGCCGAAGGCCAGACGGTGATGTTCGTCGCGATCGAAAAGCAGTTGGCCGGTTTGCTCGGGGTTGCCGACCCGATTAAAGCTTCGACCAACGAAGCGATTCGCCTGCTGCACGAGAGCGGCGTGCGCGTGGTGATGCTTACCGGAGATGGCCAGACCACCGCCCAAGCGGTGGCGCGCCAACTCGGCATCGACCAAGTTCACGCTGAAGTATTGCCCAGTCAGAAAGGCGAGATCGTCAAACAGCTGCAAGCCGCTGGCCGTATCGTCGCCATGGCCGGCGACGGCATCAACGACGCTCCGGCGCTCGCGCAGGCGCAAGTGGGCATCGCGATGGGCACGGGAACCGATATCGCGATGGAAAGCGCCGCGGTGACGTTGGTCAAAGGCGATCTGCGCGGCATCGCCAAGGCGCGCCGGCTGAGCCAAGGCACGATGCGGAACATTCGCCAGAATCTGTTTTTTGCATTTTTCTACAATCTGCTCGGCGTGCCGATCGCCGGCGGCATTCTCTATCCGTTCTTCGGCGTACTTTTGAGCCCGATGATCGCCAGCGCCGCGATGACCTTTAGCTCGGTTTCAGTGATCAGCAACGCATTACGGCTAAACCAGCTGGAACTCTAAGCAACTTAGCAAAGCGAGGAGGTCTTGTGAGACTATCCATGAAGGCGCGAAAAGTGTGTCAACAACATGGGCTACTGCAAACCCTGCCGGTATGAATTGAAAGCGCAGCGTGCGTTCGCTTGACGCCGAGAAGCGGCGCGAAAAAAACTTCCATGAGCCCAAATTTTGAAAAAATGTCTCGTCTCGCAACCGTATTTGGCAGTCTCGTTTTATCGATCTGTTTAGGCGAGGCGGGTCTGCGCTTGATTTCACCCGATCAGTACTTCGTATCGCCCCCTGGTACGCGCGCAGTGTTTCGACCATCGAGTGAGATCATGCCCGGAGTTGAAGGTGAGTCGCATTTTTCCATTAATGAACACGGACTGAGAGGAGACGCATTTTCAGCGGACCAAACCTACAGAATCCTGGCAGTGGGTGGAAGCGCAACTGAGTGCCTATTCCTCGACGACAAAGAGGCTTGGCCTTACTTGCTCCAAGAGATTTTAAACGCAAAAGCCGAATTGGGAAAGCCAATTTGGATCGGCAATGCAGCGAGAAGCGGGCTCAATTCAAGAAACCATATCGTTCAAGTAGAGCGATTAACCGCTCAGTATCCGCGTGTTGATGCTTTGTTGATTCTGGTTGGAGTCAATGACTTGCTGTATCGGCTCCAAGCCGATAAACAATATCGCCCGTTTCCGGGGGTGGAGGGGTTGAGCTCTGATGAATATCAGGCGCTCATGGCGAGTTCCTTTTCGGTGCTGCCGAGCCGCTCAGTCCAGTTTCCATTGTATGTGCCCATGGAGCTATCGTCGAGGTTGCAGGCGATCAAAAGACGCTTTTTCGATGCTCACAACCCCGCACTCATCCAAGACGATGCGGGAAAAATTTACCTTGAATGGCGAAAGAACCGGCGGTCGGCATCGTCTCTAAGAACCAGCTTGCCTGACTTATCCACTGCCTTGGAGGAATACGCGAGAAATTTAAACCGAATGATCGACGACGCGAATACTAAGCAAATCAAGATCATCTTTGTAGCTCAACCGGCCATGTGGCGCTCGGAGTTGACCAAGGAAGAGGAGAATCTTCTTTGGATGGGAGGCGTAGGAGATTATCAAACGGAACCGGGTCATGAATATTATAGTAGCGCGGTTTTGGCACAAGCCCTTAACGTTTACAATAAAACACTGCTCGCCACTTGCCGAAACCGGAATATTCAATGTATCGATTTGGCGAGCCAACTGCCGATCAACACTTCGGTGTTTTATGACGATGTGCATTTCAATGAAAGTGGTTCCCGGCAAGTCGCTAGAGTGATCGGCGCCGAGCTGCTGGGTAATTTTGCCGTGAGCCACGCCGTGAGATAATCTGAGCTTCCGTTTAAAATTCGTCGGTCAGGCGGAGGTTAATCCAAAAATCAATCCAACAATCAACCCGTGCTCAGTGGAGGCGCAATGCGAAACATTCGGCAGAATCTCTTCATCGCATTCTTCCACGACGTGCTCGGCGTGCCCATCGCCGCCGGCATTCTCCATCCGCTCGTCGGCATTCTTTTGAACCCGATGATCGCCAGCGCCGCTATGACCTTTAGCTCGGTTTCAGTCATTACCAATGCGCTGCGTCTCAATAAATTAGAGATTTGAGACCGACCACGTTGCTTGCGCTGTGGAAGCAAATCTCCAGAGCGAAAAATAGGGCTTGTCGGCGCCGGCAAAAAGGATTAGTAAGTCGCTTAGGAGACCGGCTGGGTTGAGTTGGAAGGTTCGACTATTGAAAGTTTACTCCATCAATTGGCTGAGTCTTGAAAGGGGGATGCCGTCATGTCGATCGTAACCATATCCCACGCGGCTTTTAGCGGCGGAGCGGCGATCGCTGAAACTGTCGCTGCTCGACTCGACTATCGGTCCATCGAGCGCGAGGTGCTCATCGAAGCAAGCAAACGCTATGGGATCTCTGAAGCAAAGTACACCGAAGTGTTAGAATCTCAGGGCCACTGGTGGGA
>Ga0326597_10009443_pt1 | contig 13058 bp, 15 predicted proteins | sample RVTome_12_FD_203789 | JGI IMG/M metagenome (GOLD analysis project Ga0326597, IMG submission 203789) | Soil microbial communities from uranium-contaminated site in the Upper Colorado River Basin, Wyoming, United States - RVT100D185 | ecosystem: Environmental > Terrestrial > Soil > Contaminated >... | reverse complement strand
CCGGCGCGAGGGTCAGCGCGATGTCGGCCGGCCGGGCGGACCGCGGCCCGGTCCGCACCCGGAGGGCGCCCGGGCCGGCCTCCGAGCCGGCGCCCGTCAGCGCGGCCACCGGTCGACCCCGGCCTCGCGGGCCTCGCGGAGCCAGGCGTCCGCCGGTTCGCGCCCGGGCGGCACGAGGGCCGTGGCCGGCGGCTCGAGGACCCCGTCCCGGGCCGCGAGTCCGGCGGCGAGGAGGGCCTTTGCCAGGGCGTGCGCCCGGTCGGCCTCACCGTCCCAGTGCTCGGCGACCCAGTCGATCGACAGGTCGCCGGCGGCGAACCCGGCGTGGCGGGCCACGAACCGGTGGAACGGGAGGGTCGTCTGGATCCCGCCGACCGTCACCTCGTCGAGCGAGCGTCGGAGCCGCTCGATTGCGGCCCCGCGGTCGGCCGCCACGACGAGCACCTTCGCGATGAGCGGGTCGTAGTCGGGCGGGACCCGCTCCCCCGCCTCGACCGCTGTGTCGACCCGGACGCCCGGGCCGGCCGGCATCGTCCAGCGGCCGATTCGGCCCGGGGCGGGAGCGAAGTCGCGGGCCGGGTCCTCGGCCGAGAGCCGGACCTCGATCGCGTGGCGCTCGGGGCGGCCGGCCCGGGCCGCCGCGGCCAGGACCTCCGGCGAGAGCGGGGCGCCGGCGGCGATCCGGAACTGCTCGGCGACGAGGTCGAGGCCGGTGACGAGCTCGGTCACCCCGTGCTCGACCTGGAGGCGCGCGTTGACCTCGAGAAACCAGGGCCTGCGGTCCTCGTCGAACAGGAACTCGGCCGTCGCCGCGCTCCGGAGCGCCGCGGCGCGGCCCACCCGGACCGCCAGGTCGTGGAGGTTCGCCCGCTCGGCGCCCGTGAGCCCTGGAGCCGGCGACTCCTCGACGAGCTTCTGGTGGCGGCGCTGGATCGAGCAGTCGCGCTCGCCCAGGGCGGCGACCGTGCCCGCCGCGTCGCCGAGCAGCTGAACCTCGATGTGGCGGGCCGGGCGGATCTCCCGTTCGAGGTAGACGGACCCCTCGCCGAACGCGGCGAGCGACTCCGCCGCCCCGGATGCCAGAGCCGCGGGCAGGTCCTCCGGGCGGGTCACGCGGCGCATCCCGCGACCGCCGCCCCCGGCCGCCGCCTTGACGAGTAACGGGAAGCCGATCGCATCCGCCTCCTCGAGGACCGCCCCGACCGCGTCCGGCCGGTCGACCGCCGCCGGCGCGAGCGTGCCCGGGACGACCGGCACGTCCGCCCCGAGCGCGAGCCGGCGCGCCGCGAGCTTGTCCCCAAGCGCCGCGATGGCCGCGCTCGATGGGCCCACGAAGACCAGGCCCGCGTCCTCCACCGCCCGCGCGAACGCCGCCCGCTCGGCAAGAAAACCGTAGCCCGGGTGGATCGCCTCGGAGCCGGTATCGACGGCGGCGCGGACGATCGCGTCACCCCGGAGGTAGCTCTCCGTCGCGGGCGCGGGACCGAGCCGGACGGCCACGTCGGCCAGCCGGACGTGGGCCGCGCGCGCGTCCGCGTCCGAGTAGACGGCCACCGATTCCATCCCCAGCTCGCGACAGGCCCGGATGATCCTGACGGCGATCTCGCCCCGGTTTGCGACCAGGACCCGCCGGAACGGAGGGCCGGCCGCGGCGATGTCTTTGCGCAAAGACGACCGCCCGGCAGGCCGCGGGCCGGCCCCCCGGCGACGGGTCACAGCGGGATGTTGCCGTGCTTCTTGCGCGGGTTCGTGTCGCGCTTGCCGGCCAGCATGTCCAGGGCCGCGATGAGCCGCGGCCTCGTCTCCGACGGGAGGATGACGTCGTCGACATAGCCCCGGGCGGCGGCGGCATACGGGTTGGCGAACTGCTCCTCGTAGTCACGGACCAACCGCACCCGCTCGGCCGCCGGGTCCTCGGCCGCCTCGATCCGGTCCTTGAAGATGATGTTGACCGCGCCCTCGGCGCCCATCACCGCGATCTCGGCGGTGGGCCACGCGAGGTTGATGTCGCCGCGGACATGCTTCGAGCTCATGACGTCGTACGCCCCGCCGTAGGCCTTGCGGGTGATCACGGTCAGCTTCGGGACCGTCGCCTCGCAGTAGGCGTACAGCAGCTTCGCACCGTGCCGGATGATCCCGCCGTCTTCCTGGCCCACGCCGGGCAGGAACCCCGGCACGTCGACGAACGTGACGAGCGGGACGTTGAACGCATCGCACGTCCGGACGAAGCGGGCCGCCTTCGTGGAGGCGTCGATATCGAGCGCGCCCGCGAGCACTGCCGGCTGCTGGGCGACGATCCCGACGCTCCGGCCATCGAGCCGGGCGAAGCCGACGATGATGTTCTGGGCGTAGCCCGGCTGCGTCTCGAGGAACTCGCCGTGATCGACGATGCCCTCGATGACCCCGTGCATGTCGTACGGCTTCTGGGGATCGTCCGGGACGATCGAGTCGAGCGCGGCCTCGCGCCGGTCGCTCGGGTCGCTGGTCGCGGCCCGGGGAGGATCGGACACGTTGTTCTGGGGCAGGTAGCCGAGGATCCGGCGCGCGAAGTCGAGCGCCGCCGCCTCGTCGGGGGCTGCGAGATGCGCGACGCCGCTGCGGGTCGTGTGCGTGGTCGCGCCGCCCAGCCGCTCCGAGTCCACATCCTCGTGGGTCACGGCCTTCACGACGTTCGGCCCGGTGATGAACATGTAGCTCGTGCCCTCGACCATCACCGTGAAGTCGGTGATCGCGGGCGAGTAGACCGCGCCGCCGGCGCACGGCCCCATGACGACCGAGAGTTGCGGCACGACCCCCGAGGCGAGCGTGTTGCGGAGGAAGATGTCCGCGTACCCGCCCAGCGAGACCACGCCTTCCTGGATTCGCGCCCCGCCCGAGTCGTTCAACCCGATGATCGGGGCACCCACCTTCATCGCCAGGTCCATCACCTTGCAGATCTTCTCGGCGTAGGCCTCCGACAGAGACCCGCCGAACACCGTGAAGTCCTGGCTGAAGACGAACACCAGCCGGCCGCCGATCGTGCCGTGACCGGTGACGACGCCGTCGCCGAGAATCACCTGCTCGTCGAGCCCGAAGTCATGGGAGCGATGGGTGACGAATGCGTCGAGCTCCACGAACGACTCCGGGTCGAGGAGGAGCTCCAGCCGCTCCCGCGCCGTCAGCTTGCCGCGCTCGTGCTGCTGAGCGATTCGCTCCGGTCCGCCGCCGACTTGCGCCTCCGCCCGCATCGCCTTGAGGCGGCTCAATCGTTCCTTGTTGGTCGGCACGCCGTCTTCCTCCGCCCGTCTTTGCGCAAGGACACCCCGGGCCATTGTGGCGCGGATCGCGGCCGGCGGGCACGCGATTCACGCGACTCGCGGCCTGCGCGGGCGAAAACTGCCCTCAACCGCACCATCGGTAACAGCTCCATACCGGCGCGGAGGGCCAATTTCGTCGACAACGCCGCCGCAGCTATCCACAAAAACGGTGAACAACTCCCCGATCGTGTGGATAACCCGGGTGCCCGTCACCATCTCCCGTGCGGTAGCATGACTCGACCGTCCCCTTCCGCCGCGGTGCACGCGACGACCGGATTGTTGATTCGAGGTGATGCCCCGGTGACGAACGTGATCGCGATCGCCAACCAGAAGGGCGGCGTCGGTAAGACCACCACCGCGATCAATCTCGCTGGTGCACTCGCGGAAGAGGGATACCGCGTCCTGTGCATCGACATGGACCCCCAGGCAAACCTGACCGCGGGTCTCGGGATCAACCTCAACACGGTCGAACAGTCGATGGCCGACGTGCTCACCGACAACAAGTGCACCCTCGACCAGATCATCCTCAAGACCGAGGACGCCGGGATTGACGTCGCCCCGGCCCACATCGACCTCGCGTCGACCGAGGGCGAGCTGTTCACGGCCCTCGGGCGGGAGCAGATCCTGCGCGACGTCCTCGAGGGCAAGGTCGACGACTACGACTACGCGCTCATCGACTGCCCGCCCAACCTCGGGCTCCTGACGGTGAACGGCCTGGTCGCGGCGAACAACGTGATCATCCCGGTTCAGACCCAGTACTACGCGATGAAGGGCCTGAACAACCTCGTCAAGGTCATCAACATGATCCGGATGAAGCTCAACCGCGACCTGCGGATCCTGGGCCTCCTCCCGACGTTCTTCGACGGCCGGACGAACCTCGCCCGCGACATGCTCGACGAGCTGCGGGTCGTGGGCGATCATCACGTGTTCGGAAGCATCATCAGGACGACTGTGAAGCTCGGGGAGGCCCCGCTCGTCGGGAAACCGATCACGACGTATGCCGGAGCGTCCGAGGCCGCGAAGACGTATCGCAATCTTGCTCGGGAGGTGATCGATCTTGGCCAGGCCTGACTTCCGCGCCGCCGCTGCGCGTCGCCTGTCGGAGGAGCGCGAGCTCCCGCCCGCGATCATCAGCCTCCTGTCCGCCGACGACGCTCACCGGTCGGTGGGCGTCCGGGTCATCCCCGTCGATCGGATCGAGCCGAACCCGGAGCAGCCACGGCTGTCGTTCGACGAAGTCACGCTCCTTGAGCTGGCGAACTCGATCCGCGAGCACGGCGTCCTCCAGCCGATCCTCGTCCGGCCGCTCGGTCCGAACCGCTTCCAGCTGATCGCCGGGGAACGGCGCTGGCGCGCATCGATCGGCGCCGGCCTGTCCACGATCCCGGCGCTCGTCGAGAACATCGACGACGACACGGCGCTCGAGATCTCGATCATCGAGAACCTCCAGCGGGAGGACCTCTCGGTGCTCGACGAGGCCACGATGTACGACCGGATGATCCGCGAGCACGGCTACAGCGTCCGCAAGCTCGCCCAGAAGCTCGGCAAGGACAAGGGTTACCTCGAGAACCGGCTGCGGCTCGCCGACGCGCCCCAGGAGATTCGCGACCTGGTGTCTTTGCGCAAGGACACCCTGTCCCATGCCTACGAGCTGCTCAAGGTCGACGATCCGAAGAAGCGGCGCCGGCTCGCCGAGCAGGTCGCCCGCGGCGAGCTGTCACTCGTCAAGCTCCGCGAGAAGATCGAGGGCCGGCGGCGCCGGACGCCGGATGAGGGCGCGGTTCCCGAGGATCACTACGAGCCGGTCCACGAGGATCCTGTCGCCCGACCCACCGCCAACGACTACGGCGAGACCGTCGACCCGGCATGGGGCATCCGGGTGCATTCGTCGCCGATGGCCATGGGCGACGAGAGCCTCGTCGCCGCCAAGCAGCAGCTCGCCGACGCGGTCGAGGAACTCGTGGCGGTCCTCCGCACGCCGGAGGTGGTCCGCTCGATCGGCGACATCGACCGGGCGAACCTCGCGAAGTACCTGACGATCGCGAAGCTCAAGCTGGAGAACGCGATCGCGGTCGTCCGGAGCTCGGACCGCTAGGTACCCGCCCACCTTCTGGAGAATCGCGAAGCCGGCGCCCGTGGCGCCGGCTTCGACTGTCTTCGGGTGGAGGTCAGCGGCCTCGGCCGTGGCCCTTGCCCTTGCCGTGGCCCTTGGCCTGCTGGGACTTGCCCGGGCCGTCGTCCGCGGTGGCCTCGGCATCGGCCTCGTCGTCGCCATCGCAGTCGTCGGTGGTGAGGTCGGAGAGGGCGAAGTCGGTCGGTGCCTCGACGCCCTTCTTCCCGTAGGCCATCTTGGCTACGCAGCTGACGAAGGCGCCGCGACTCTCGAACCCGTCGGGAAGGGTCTCGATCTGGGCGGCGTCGGAGACGAGATCGCCGTGGTTGTCCCACTCGTCCCCGTCCTCGACCACCGGATCGTCGGTTACGACCTCGTCCTCGTCGCCGTCGCAGTCGTCGGGGGTGAGCTCGGCCAGGACGATCTCGACGGCCGGATCGGCGTCAGGGTCCAGGTAGAGCTTCCGGGCGACGCAGCTGACGAAGGCGCCGTGGTTCTTGAACCCCTCCCCTTCGGCGGGGACGGGGGTGTCCATCTGTGCGGCCTCGGAGACGAGGTCGCCGTGGTTTTCGGCATCCTCGCCGTCCCCATTCTCGATCACCGTCGGGGCCGAGCCATCCGTGGCCCCGTCGCTGCCGGCGAGGAGCTCCAGACCGCCCCCTGCCAGCGCCAGGCCGGCCGACAGCATGAGGACGACGACCGCGATTAGCAGACCGCGGAATTTGAGGGCTAGAGCAGCCACGATAGTTTCAGGCCTCCTGTGAGAGGTAACGAGAGCCATCCCACCTTACCCAGAGGGACTACCTGCGGCCCCCGTACTTTCGTTCAAATGGCGGGGGATGATGCGTGCAGGCGTCCGCGCACCGGGCATTTCCGTCAAGCGTTATCGAGCACGACCGCAGCCACCCAGGACGCCCCGAGGACCCCGATCCCGGCCGCCTCGAGCTCCCAGCCCCACTCTCGCCGGCGAGGCCCTGGGCCGGCCGTCATGACGAGCCCTGCCGCGAGAAGCAGACCACCCACGGCCAGCCCCACGACGGCAAGAGCGGGCGGCCTCGATGGGCCCAGCCATACGAGGCCCCCGACGGCCAGCGCCACCAGACCCGCGTGGAGCCCCGCATGAGCGGCCCATGCGAGCCGCGGTGCCAGCCGGGTGGCGACTGACCTCGTCCCGGCGGCCCGGTCGCGCTCGACATCGGCGAGCGCGTTCGCGATCGCCAGGGCCGCACCCGCGAGGGCCGCCGCCGGGACGAGGATCGCGAACGCGGCGGGAAGCCGGCCCGTCACGCCCAGCCACGCGTAGACGGGCAGGAGCGGGATGCCGAGCGCGAACGGGAGCCACGACCAGGGCGTCCCCTTGAACCGCAGGTCGTACAGGCCGCCGATGACGAGGCCGAAGAGGGCCACGGCCGTCGTCGCGGGACCGGACGGCATCGACAGCCCGATCCCAAGCGCCGCGCCGCCGAGGACCACCAGGCGTGCTGTCACCGGAGACACGAGCCCGGCGGGTATCGGCTTGCCCGGCTTGAGGCCTGCGTCCCGGGGCGCGTCGACGAGGTCGTTCAGGGCCCCGATCGCCGCCTGGAGCGAGACCATCGCGATCCCGAGCCGTCCGGCGGTGGCCGGCGTCGCGCCGGCGAGCAGCGCGAAGGCCGCCGTGACCGCGCCGTTGAGGAGGGAAGGAAACGGGTGGGTCAGGCGGGCGAGGCCGGCCAACCGGCGCCCGACGCCCACCGGTCCACCGTGCCCGGCTCGACCCGGGGCGCGGTCAGACGTAGACGAGCTCGTCGAAGTTCGCGACGAGGTACGCGATCAGGCGGGCGCGGCCGTCCGGACGCTGCGCGCGGATGCCGGCCACAAGCGCGTACAGGGTGATCGCCGGGACCATGAGGCGGCCCTTCGCGTCCCGCCCGATGACCGCCGACGGCCCGCCACCGGATGCGAACACCCGTTCGAATTGGTGCTCGTCCAGCTCGGCTGTCTTGCGGAAGTCCGCGATGACCCGGAGGACGCCGCGGCGGATCGCGATGTCGCGCATCAGCTCGGCGGCCCAGGCATCGATCTGCTCGTCGCTCTGCCCGGCGAGCCGCCTGGCGTACTCCCTGGGGTTCCCGGACAGGCCGGTCGTCGTTCCCACCGCTCCTCCTGTGTCGCCTCGAACCGGCGGAAGTATGGCAGAGACGCTCAGGCGTCGACCCGCGGTCGAGACCCCTCCGGCCACTCGTTGAACCGCTCGGTCAGCCAGCGCCCGAAGGGCCCCGGCGGCGGGTAGTCCGGGTGGCCGGCGACGAGCGCGTGAAGTGCGGTCCACGTGCTCGCGGTGAGGGCCGCGATCGCCTCGCGGGTGGGGCGGCCCGTCGCCGGGATCGGATCGCCGATCCGGACCCTGACCCGCCGCCCGAACCGCAGCCAGCTCGTGCCGTTGATCGCGATGGGGACGATCGGGACGCCGAACCGGAGCGCGAAGTAGGCCGGGCCCTCCTCGAGCGGCAGCAGCGCCGACTCCCCGGCGTGGATCCTCCCCTCCCCCGCGATCGCCAGGGCCCCGCCGGTCGTCAGCACCGACCGGACCCGGCGCGTCGCGTCGAGCATGTCGTCGTTGCCCGGCTTGTACGGCACCGTCGTGCCGGCCCAGGCCATGACCCGGTTCCGACCGCCGACGCGCATGTCGTACTCCTTCGGGCCGAAGAAGAAGAGCCGCGGGTAGACCGGCAGCCCCGACACGAGCATGAACGGGTCCGTCCAGTTCAGGTGGCTGAAGCAATAGATGACCGGACCGGCAGGCAGCCGCTCCCGGCCCTCGACCCGGAGCCGGACGTAGACCCCCACGATGAGCCTCGTGAGGACGCTGACGAGGAGGTAACGGCCGACTCGCACCCTCGCGTCCACCTGCGGGTGACGGTAGGCCGCGGGCGCCTCAGCCATCGCCGCCCGACGCCGCCGGCGCGAATCGCGATGGATCCAGGTCGCCCAGCCGATCGACGACCGCATGCGCGAGCTCGCGTGAGCCGGGAGCCGGGGGAATCGTCGCGTTCGGGACGAGGACGACGGTCATCCCGGCCGCGCGCCCGGCCCGGACCCCGTTGTACGAATCCTCTACGACGAGGCAGCGCGCGGGTGGAAGACCGAGCCGGCGGGCGGCCTCGAGGTAGACGTCCGGTTCGGGCTTTCCGTGCTCGACCTCGTCGGACGAGACGACGACCCGGAAGACGCCGTCCAGGCCGGTCGCACCGAGGGCCGCCTCGATGACCTCGGGGTGGGCGGACGAGGCGACGGCCACCGGCCAGCGGGCGGCGATCCGGCGGACGGACTCGATCGCGCCGTCAATCAAGGGCGGTCCCTCGCGGCGGTAACGGTCGACGACCGCGTCGACGACCGCCCGCTCGATCAGCTCGTCCCCGTCGTCGATCCCGAGGCGGCGTCGCATCGTGTGCGACCACTGGCGCGAGTTCGCGCCCATGACGGCCACCCGGTCCTCCTCCGTCCAGGTCTTGCCCCGCGCTGCCGCGAAATCGCGCCGCGCCTCGTCCCACCAGATCTCCGAGTCGACGATCACGCCGTCGAGGTCGAACACGACCGCCTCGACGCCGCCTGCGCGGTCGGACGTCACCCGGAGACGGAGCCCGATCCCGCCGGCAGGGCGACCTCGGCCGCCGGCGCGGATGCGTGCGAGGCCGGGGTATCGGGTGCTGCCGCGGCCCTCGGCGCGGGCGTCGGGGCCGTCTCGGCCCGCGGTTTCGGGGAGGCCGCGCGCTTGGTGGCGCCCGAGCCCTTGGCCGCCTTGGGCGTGACCTTCCTGCGGCGCTTTCGAGCGCCCAGATCGGGGATCGGCCGCCCGTCGATGGCGGCGAACAACGCGAGCCCGAAGGCGGCGATCCGGTCGGCCACGGCGTCCGCCCCGCGGAGCACCTGCGTCTCCACCTGGAAGGACACGAGCCGGTGACCGCCCGACGTCTCGACTGCGAGCTCGCCGAGCTGGACCCGATGCCATCGCACGACCTTGCCGCTCGCCCGCGGGCCTTCGCCCGGCAGGGCCAGACGGACGCTGCACGTTGCGAGGCCGGCCGCCGTCGGAACGAAGATCAGGTAGCGGATCCCGGGGTCGTCGCCCCAGGCCACCCAGCAGTGCGGGTCCGCCTCGGCCCCGAGCGACTCGAGCACCGGCCCGACGACGTCGAGAACCCGGCCCGACAGCGCTTCGCGGTTCGGGGCACTGGCGCGCCACTCGCTCAGTCGCATGCGATCATCCTCGCCTCGTCCGTGTCCCCCGCGCCCGAATGTAGCACGGCGCAACGACGCCGCGCGGTTCCGCGCGGCGTCGGTTGGCCGGGAGGCCGGGTGGGTCAGGCGGTCGCGTCCTCGCCGCGGCGGGCGCCCAGGCTGAGGAGCGCGATCACCAGCGCCTCGATCAGTGTCCACCCGATCAGCGCGACGATCGCCGCGATGTCGAGCATGGCACCTGACTCGGCGGTGACCCGATCGAGCTGGAACATGCCGCGGAACGGCTCGACGAATGGGTCGGTCACGTTGAGGATCAGGGCCACGACGTCGTTGCCCCGGTTCGCGATCAGCAGGAGCAGGATGATCCGCACGATCAGGAGTCCCTGGAGTATCCCGAACAGCAGCATCACGAAGCGCCGGATCACCTCGCCGCCGGTCGGACCCTTGCGGATGCTCGTTTCGGTCGTCCGGACACGTTCGCCCGCGTACGGTGCAGGGGCGACCGGGTCGCGGGAAACCACCGGCTCCGACGTCGACTCGCGAACCGTCGTTCGCTCCTGGTCAGTCATTTTCATCCCTCCGAAGTGGGCGTGGCTGGCGCGACGGTAGCGCGATCGGGGCACCTGGCCGGCTACACCCCCCAGCACGCCGATCTTGCAACGCCGCGACAGTCGGCGAGGGCGGCACGCCGGGACATCCCTGTCGCCGTCCGGCTGGCTCCTCGCAAGGAGGACGACGAATGGCTGGGCAGGCGACGGGCCCGGCGCGTGCCGGGCCCGTCGATCAGCCTGGTGCTGGCTTGGTCGTCAATCGCCGCTGCCGCGGCCGGGCCCAATCTGACCACGGATCTCGCCGGTCGGCCACGTCGAGGAGTGGACGTTTGCGTAGGCGTGCCCGGCCTTCATCGCCGCGACGATCTCGGCGAGATTGCCTGCCTCGATCCCCTGGCCGGTCGGCCCGATGACGTCGGCCGCCTCGATGTCACCCTCGACGGTGCCCGCCTGCGGGCACGCCGGAGTGGTGGGCCCATTGCACAGGAAGAACGAGACGCCGCCGTTGACCGCCGGCTTCCCGAAGTGCACGTGCGCCGCCGAGACCGTGCCCTCGAGCCCCGAGTAGCTGAGCTCGTAGTGAATCGAGTCGCCGTCGTTTGACAGTCGGGCCACGAACGAGCCGTGGGCGACCGTCGAGATGTCCGGGTTTTCCTCGTAACCGTTGAGGCTTGCCCGGAAGTTCCCCGAGTCGGCACCGGCGACGGCGTACGCGCCAGCTCCGATGAGCAGCACCATCGCCCCCAGGGCAACCGCCCGGAATACGAGTTTCGACATGCCTACCTCCCCATTCGGTCGCTTGTCGGAATCGGGCCCGGAGCGGGCCCCATACGGTCATACGCTCGCCCACGGGAGTCGGATTTCCGGCGTTCGCGCCGGGCTCGGCTAAACTTCCGATCTCGAAAGGACGATGCCGATGTTCTCGCTCCACGCTCCGAAGATGCCCAGCCCGGCCGAGGCCCTCCCCGGCCGAGCCGAGCCCATGGCCGTTCCGGCGACCCATTTCGTCAACGGCCGGCCGATCGCCGCTCCGTGGCCGGCGGGCATCCGGACCGCTGTATTCGGGATGGGCTGCTTCTGGGGCGCCGAGAAGGACTTCTGGCAGACCCCGGGCGTGTACTCGACAGCCGTCGGGTATGCCGGCGGGCTCACCCCGAACGCCAACTACAGCGAGGTCTGCTCGGGCAGGACCGGCCATGCCGAGGTCGTCCTCGTCGCGTACGACCCCTCGCAGGTTACGTACGACGAGCTGCTCCGGGTGTTCTGGGAGCAGCACGACCCCACCCAGGGCAACCGCCAGGGCAACGACGTCGGCACGCAGTATCGCTCCGCGATCTACGTCGACGGCGACGACCAGCGGCACGCCGCGGAGGCGTCACGGACGATGTACCAGGAGCGCCTGAAGGCGGCGGGCTTCGGGGAGATCACGACCGAGATCGCGGACGCCGGCCCGTTCTACTACGCCGAGGACTATCACCAGCAGTACCTCGCGAAGAATCCACGCGGCTACTGCCCGGACAACGCGACGGGCGTCTCCTGCCCCATCGGGCTCGGGGTGCGGGTCACCGCCCCGTCACGGCCGCTCGACTACGCTCCGGGCGGCCGGTAGGCAACCTCCCGCGCACGGCCAAGGGCGTCCAGGGTCTCGTCGACCGTGAGCAGCGGGGTCGTCTCGATCTTCGACAACGCACCACCGCTGCCGATCGCGATCGCGACTGCCGCCATCGAAACGTTGTCGGGCGCTTCCCAGAGGGTGTAGCCATCGTACGTGCCGAACGCGTACCAGAAGCCGTGCAGCTTCCCTCCGACTGACTCGATGTACTTGCGTGCAGCCTCGCGGCGGTCTTCAGGCTTCTTCGTCAATCGAGCCCAGGTTTCCGGCGTATAGCTGAAGCGTGTCAAATAGAAGGCCATGGCCAAAGTCCGCCTCCCGTGTCCCGTGCAACTCGCAATCTGCGGGCGGAGAAATTGTAGGCCGCCGAGGGTTGACTGACCGGACCGGCTAACCGGCGAGGTCGACTCGCAGGCTGACCACCTCGGTCGTGAGCTGCTTCCCCTTCAGCTCGAGACGCTTTCGGGCGAGCTCGGGATCGAGCCCCGCGGCCTGCGCAGCCTCCGCTGTGACGAGGACCTCGCCCGCGGCGGCGATCGACGCCAGGCGGGCTGTCGTATTCACCGAGTCGCCCAACGCCGTGAGGTCGGTGTGCGGACCCTCGCCCACGGCGCCGACCCAGGCCACACCCGTGTGGACGCCGGCTCCAACCGGCACCCACGGACCTGCCGGATCGGCATGGCCCGTAGCCCGCAGGAGTGCCTGGGCCGCCTCGACGGCACGGGCGGCGTGCCTCTCCCCGGTGAGCAACGGGAAGAACATCGCAACGACCTCGTCGCCGACGAACTTGTCGATCCCGCCGTCGTGGTCGAAGACCGTCTTCGCCGCGACGTCGTAGAACCGATCGAGAATTGCGTGGAACTCGCCGGTGGACAGACCCTCCGCGAGCGTCGTGGAGCCGCGGATGTCGGCGAAGAGCAGCGTGATCTCGATCTCCGCGCCGCCGTGATGGTCGGCGAGGAACGTGAAGCAGGAGGCGCACATCCTCGGGCTCTTGTCCGAGGGCCGCTTGCCGATGACCCGCATAACCGGGGCGCCAATGCCGGCGAACGGCGCGGCACAGATCTTGCAGCGCGGCTCGTGCGGGATGCGCCTGAAGATCCGCCGGGCAACTCGATCCCGCTTTGGGCCCTGGGTCAGGAACTCCCGCCAGAACGCGTCGTCGGCCCGTTTGGCCGGACGGTTGGAAGCCACCGAATTCCCTCCTCGGAGCTCCTAGCGTAATACTGGCAGTAAGCTCCCGTCCGTGGAGATCGACGTCGAGC
>Ga0326597_10009442_pt1 | contig 13060 bp, 12 predicted proteins | sample RVTome_12_FD_203789 | JGI IMG/M metagenome (GOLD analysis project Ga0326597, IMG submission 203789) | Soil microbial communities from uranium-contaminated site in the Upper Colorado River Basin, Wyoming, United States - RVT100D185 | ecosystem: Environmental > Terrestrial > Soil > Contaminated >... | reverse complement strand
CGCGAGCTTGCGCTCAAGGAAACCGACATCGTTCTGGCGAATACAGCGGGAGTTCGCCGCTACGGCTCGGCCGCCCTCGACCTTGCTTATGTGGCGGCCGGGCGGTTCGATGCCTATTGGGAGCGCGGGCTCAATGTCTGGGACGTCGCGGCCGGCATCGTGCTGGTGCGCGAGGCGGGCGGCATGGTAAGCGAAATCGACGGCGGCCCGCGGCCTTCGCTCAATGGATCCATCCTCGCCGCCAACGCGGAAATCTACGAAACAGCAAAGCGCCTTCTGAGCAGCGCGCGCTAGAGCAAAGTGCAACCGGATTGACGCTACGCTTGGGCGCCGCTCTTCGTGAGTCTTCGTGCTCTTTGTGTTTAACCACCAAGGACACGAAGGACACGAAGGGTGAGATCTGCACGGCTGATACGATCCGATCGCAACCCGCTCTAAACGCAGTCGAAGTGGCGATAGCGCCAGCGCACGGAATTCGGATCGATCGTCTCGTCGACATAGACCGCCGTCAGCCCGAAGGCTTCGCACTGCGACTGGGCCGCCGCGATGAGCTCATCGGGATCGTAATTGTAAGGGTCGTAGGGGATGGTGACCGACTCCGCCGGCGGAGCGGGGGCGGTCGCCGCGCAGCCGCCAAGACCGCTCGCCAATGCCGCAACGAGCGCCGGCCCGAGCGCGTTTGCGCGCATAAGCCCCTCCTCTTCAGCCGGATGAAGGCTAGCACAGACGCGGGGAACATGGAAAACCGGCGCGCCGGCCCCCGGAACGACCGAGAGGCAAGCGCGCCGCAGGGGATTCAGGGAAGCGGCGGGCCAAGGCCCGCCCTACGCGGCGTCCTGATCCTTCAGAACCTTAATATTCGACGCTTCGCCGCCGTTGATGGCGACCTTGCGCGGCTTCATCGCTTCAGGAATTTCGCGCTTCAGGTCGATGTTCAGAAGGCCGTTCACCAGGGACGCGCCGGCGACCTCCACATGCTCGGCGAGCTCAAAGCGCCGCTCGAACGAACGCCCGGCGATCCCCTGATGCAGGAATGCCCGGGTGTCGTCGGAGTCGGGACGCTTGCCGACGACATTGAGCGTGTTCTCGTGAACGACGATATCGAGATCGCCTTCAGCGAATCCGGCGACCGCCAGCGTGATGCGGTAGTCGTTCTCGCCGAGACGTTCGATGTTATAAGGTGGATAGCCGCCCGCTTCGCTCTTGCCGACGCTGTCGAGCAAGTCGAACAGACGGTCGAAACCAACGGTTGTGCGATAGAGCGGGGTCAGATCATAGCTGCGCATGGGTCGTCCTCCTTCATCAAGCAAGGGTTGCGAGCATGCCGCCGCCACGATGGCCGGCGGAACGCCGGCCGGAGCCTTGCGGCCTCCGGTCAAGGCAGAGATAGGAGCACTCCATCAGGGTTCAAGACGGCGGCAATGTCTCACGTCGCTGATGGCCTAGTCGCCGACACCCATGCTAGGAACGGTGCGGTTTCACCTTCGACCGGACAGAAAGGCAGGGAATCGCGATGAGAATTGCTTCCACGATATTTGCTCTTGCGGCCGTTGCGGCCCTCGCAGGCTGCGGGCGGACAGAAACCAGCGCCGAGGCTGAGGCCCCGCAAGCGGCCGCGTCGCTCGAAGCCGGGGCGGTGCTCGATGAGGCGATCGCCGGCGCGCACCGCTCCGATGAGGAGAAAGCGCGCGACGTTTACCGTCATCCGAAAGAGACCCTCCTCTTCTTCGGCGCCGAGCCCTCGATGACGATCGTCGAGATCTCGCCGGGCGGCGGCTGGTATTCGAACATTCTCGCGCCCTTCGTGGCGCGCGGCGGCGGGGTTTACTATGCGGCCGGGTTCAACCCGGCGGCGAGCGAGCGGGCGCGCGAAGCCGCCGACGCGTTCCGCGACAAATTCGAGAGCGATCCGTCTTTATACGGAACGGTTCATATGACCGCCCTCGACGGCGATGAGCCGATCGCCCCGGAGGGATCGGCCGACATGGTCCTCACCTTTCGCAACGTCCACAACTGGATGATCGGCGGAAACGCCGAGGAGAACTTCAAGAAATTCTACGCAGCGCTGAAGCCGGGCGGCGTTCTCGGCGTCGTCGAGCATCGCGCTGAGCCCGATATAGATCAGGATAAGGAGGCGTCTTCGGGCTATGTGCGCGAGGCGACGGTGATGGCGCTCGCCGAAGCCGCCGGATTTGAATTCGAGGCCCCCTCCGAAATCAACGCCAACCCGCGCGACACCAAGGATCATCCGTTCGGCGTGTGGACGCTGCCGCCGGTGCGCCGCTCGTCGGCGGTCAGGGGCGTCGAGGACCCCGCCTTCGACCGCGCCAAATACGACGCCATCGGCGAAAGCGACCGGATGACGATGAAATTCCGCAAGCCGCTCGCCGCCGACGGCGCGCTCCTAGAATAACCCTGGAAGGCCCCCTCGCCGGATGAGCGACGCGCCCATGAACGATCTTGCGAAGGCGGCGGCTGCGGCGTTCGCAAAGCCGTTCGGCGGCCTTATCCGGCTGGAGCCCGAAGGCGCGCCCGCGCTGTGGGTCGATGGGCGGGCTTTTCCGCCCGAGATCGGCGCGGGCCCGCCCGGCGGCGCCGACGAGGCGCCCGTCTGCGTCTGGCGCGCGTCCCGCGATACCCTCATGCGAATTTTCGAAGGCGAGCGGCTCCTCGCCAGCGCCTATGTGTCGGGGCGGCTTTCCATCGCCGGTGATATGAGCATCATGGCGCGGCTGCATCTGGAGCGCGGACCGCGTGGCTGAATTCATCCGTATTGCGAGCAACCCTCCCCCTGAAGGCGCGGAAGTTTTCGACTTCGAGGGCGCGGGCGGGTCCTTGCGCGCGGCGATATTTCCTGTCGCCGATGAGCGCGCGCGCGTTGTTCTGATGGCGGGGCGGGCGGAGTTCATCGAGAAATATTTCGAGGTCGTCGGCGAGCTTCAGGCGCGCGGGTTTTCGGTCGCGATGATGGACTGGCGCGGCCAGGGTCTTTCCGAGCGCCTGCTGCCCGATCGCGCGAAAGGCCACATCGCCAGCTTCGAGACTTACAAGGACGACCTTCGTCTGTTCACGGAGGAGATCGCGCTGAAAAAATTCAAGGCGCCGCTCATTCTGATGACCCACTCGATGGGCGGCGCGCCGGGGCTTCAGCTCCTCGCCGACGGCTACGACAAATTCCGCGCCGCCGTTCTGTGCGCGCCGATGACGCGCTTTCTCGCCAACCCGCCGAGGCTGGCCCTCTACCGTGTGCTGTCGCAAGTCGCCTGCGCGGTCGGCGCATCCACACGGCCAATCCCCGGCGCGGAAGACCACTCGCTGAAGTTCGAGGGCAATATCCTGACTTCGGACCGGGCGCGCCATGACCGGTTCCGCGACCTCCAGGCGGCCGCCCCGAACGCCGTCCTCCACGAGCCGACTTATGGCTGGCTCAAAGCGGCGATGAAAGCGATCGACGATCTCCATCGTCCCGAGCGTTTTCAGAGGCTTAAAACGCCGGTCCTCATCGTCTCGGCAGAAAACGACCGTCTGGTCGATTCATCCGACCACGAACGGCTCGCCGCGCTGAGCCCCTTTATCCGCCGCGTCATGATCAAGGGCGCCCTCCACGAGATCATGATGGAGGCCGACGCATTCCGCGCCGCCTATTGGCGGGAATTCGACGCGTTCATCGAGCCGCTGCTTGCGGGCGCTGAGAGCGAGAAAAGACCGACGCACGCGGCGCTTCCCCTCCCTTGAAAAGGGAGGGCTTGAGGCCCCGGCTTCGTTCTTAACGAAGCCGGACTTGGCCGAAAGGGAGGGTTCACAGCCGCAAGCACGGAGCCAGCGGAGGAAGAACCCTCCCTAACCCTCCCTTTTCAAGGGAGGGGACTGACCGAGTTCGCTGCCCTCGTAGGAGTTATCATCAGCGCCGCTTGGTCAGACGGCGCGCAGGCGTTCCAGCGCGGCGGCGTGAAGCTCGGGGCTTGCGGCGGCGATGATGCGGCCGCGCGCGTCCTCGCCGGGCGGAGCGCCCCGCCAGTCGGTGACGACGCCCCCGGCGCCCTCGACGACCGGAATGAGCGCGGCGAAATCGTGATGCTTGAGGCTCGCTTCGATGACGAGATCGATCTCGCCGAGCGCCAGAAGGCCATAGGCGTAGGCGTCAAGGCTGAAGCGCACAAAGCGCGCCGCCTCGGCGACCGCCGCGAAGGCCTCGGCTTCTCCGGGCGTGAAATAGCCGGCGCTGCGCGGATCGGTCGTCGATATTCTTGCTTCCGCCAGGCGTTTAACGCCGCTAGCGCGGCAGCGCGCGCGCGTCTCGCCGCGCTGATAAAAGGTCTCGCCTTCGGCGCCGATCCAGCGCTCGTCCGTAAACGGCTGATCGATAATTCCGACGATCGGCAGCGTGTTCTTTTCAAGCGCCACGAGCGTCGCCCAGCTCGCAATCCCGCAGACAAAGGCCCGCGTTCCGTCGATGGGGTCGAGCACCCACCGCCATTCGGCGCCGCCCTTTTCCGATCCGAATTCCTCTCCGATGATCCCGTGCTCGGGATAGGCGGCCCTGATCATGTCGCGCAGGCGCTGCTCGGCCTTGCGGTCGGCCTCGGTCACCGGATCGAACTCGTCCGGCGATTTATTGAAGATTTCCCCGCCCGCGCGGAATCGCGGCAGGGTTTCGCCGCGCGCCGCATCGGCAAGGCGCTCCGCGAACCGGGTGAAGTCTCTTGAGTCGGGTGCTTTGACCGGCATGCTAGGGCGATCATGGCCGCGGCGCGGCGCGACGGCAAGCGTCAACCTGGCTAGAGCGCCGTGCGCAAAAGTGGGAACCGGCCGTCGCCGGCCGAAGCCGATTTGATCCGCCTTCGCGCCAAACAAGCTATGGCCGGCGAAGGCCGGTTTTGCGCAATAACGTCGCGACCAAACAAAGACCTAGTCGCCCGACATCGCCTTCGCCAGATCGAGGAGGCGGCGGCGCGGCTCTTCGCCGAGGCTGTAGAAGGCCCTGACGAGATCGATGGTCTCCTTGGCGTTGAACACGTCGACCGGCGCTTTCGAACCGTTGGCGCCGTCTGCGTGAGCGCCTTTTATCTCGAAGTCTCCGGCTTCATCGCCATTAAGGCCGTCGAAAAAATACGCCACTGGAACCTCGAGCGCCTTGGATATCGCCCACAGGCGCGAGGCTGAAATTCGATTGGCCCCGCTTTCGTATTTCTGAATCTGCTGAAAGCGGATGCTCACCTCGCCCGCGAGCTGCTGCTGGGTGAGGCCGAGCAGCCGGCGGCGCTGACGCAGGCGCTTGCCGACAAAAAGATCAACCGGGTTCGCCATCTCTCATCTCCTCGTGGCGGTCGAGAGCGCGGGAACGCTCTTTCGCCTGAGGGGGGAGAAGGCAAGCTCCGTGCCGATTTCGCGGGATCGGCGTCCTGACACACGCGGCGAGCGAATTATCGCGGCGGCGTCGGGCGCCCGCGCGCCCGGATGGGGCGCGGATTGATGCGCCGTTCACGGAATTTTCTGCGAGTCTTCGCGAATTGCGCCGAAATGGCACAGCCGCCGCTGCGCCGGCGCTCGGGCGTTTACCTTATAGCGCGGAGAGGCGGCCTCGCCCCAACGCCCTTGCAAAGCTGACCTTTCGTGGGCGCTCTAGAGCGGTTTGCGATCGGATTGAATGAGCCGTCCAGCTCCCACCCTTGGTGATCCTTCGTGTCCTTGGTGGTTAACCACAAAGAGCACGAAGGCTCACGAAAGGTGGCGCCCAAGCGCTCTCGTCAATCCGGTTGCAGCTTGCTCTAATCGATCATCCTCGCCGAGCGCAGCCAGAAATCTTCGTCGAACCCGGGGGTTTCGAGATTGGTGATGAATTGCCGCGTCGCCGCTTCCCAGGAAAATCTCTCCGCATGGCGCCGGCACGCCGCAGGATCGCGTTTTTCATAAGCGGCGAGACACGCCGCGCGCAAATCCGCGCTCATCGCGCCGCACCCTTCCGGCGCTCCATCGAGAATCTCCAGAGGACCGCGCACCGGATAGGCGGCGACCGGAACGCCGCAGGCGAGCGCCTCGACATTAACCAGCCCGAACGTGTCGGTCCTCGACGGGAAGACGAAGACGTCCGCGCCTTGATAGAATCGGGTCAGGTCTTCGTCGAATTTCGGACCGACGAACACCGCATCCTTGTATTTCTCTTCCAGCGCGGCGCGCTGCGGCCCGTCGCCGACGACAAGCTTCGTGCCCGGAAGATCGAGCGCCAGAAAGTCTTCGATGCTCTTCTCGACCGCGAGCCGGCCGACATAAAGGAAGATCGGCCTCGGATAGCGATCGAAAGAGGATCGGTCGCCCGGCTGGAAGGCTTCGAGATCGACCCCGCGCGCCCACAGCTTCATTTTGGCGAATCCGCGTTCTTTCAGCTCATCCATGAGGCCGGGCGTTGCGACCATCATGGTCTCGCCGTCCTTGTGGAAGTCCTTGAGAACCGCATAGCCCCACGAGATCGGCACCGCCCAGCGCTCGGCCGCATATTCGGGGAACCGGGTATGGAAGCTCGTGGTGAACGGATAGCCCCGGCGCTTGCAGAACCGGCGCGCGGCGCGCCCGAGCGGGCCCTCCGTCGCGATATGAACGGCGTCCGGTTTGAAGTCGTTGATGATCTTCGCAACCCGCCGGTTCGGCAGGATGGAGAGCCTGATTTCGGGATAGGAGGGAAGGGGAACCGACTTGAATTCGTTCGGCGTGATGTAGCGCACTTCATTGCCGAACCGCGAAAGGATCTGTCCGAGCGTGTCGAGGGTTCGCACGACGCCGTTGAGCTGCGGCTTCCAGGCGTCGGTCGCGATGATGACGCGCAGACCTTCCCGGCCGTTCGGCATCCGGAAGCGCTGGCGCGGACGGGTCAGCCGCCCGACCGTCGAACCGATTTTCTTGAGAGCGCCCCTTCTGCGGGCGACCGGCGGCTCGCTTGCCGGCGCCGCCTCGCCGCCGGTCATGTCGGACCTCGGTTCATCTGCCATTCCCTCGCGCCTCCTGCCACAGCGGGACCGCGACCGATAAGGAAAATTGCGGGGCCTGACAATCGGTGACGCCTTTCCTGCAGCCGCTCCGGGGTCCCGTGTCAAGCTTTTATTGCAACGCAAAATAATTGTTGCAGCGCAGCAGGAGCTGGTCTAGATTCACCCTCGCAGCGTGCTTCACGCTGCTGCCCTTATGGGCGTTTCCTCCCTTAAACTTATAGCCGCGGGGCGACCCGCGGCTTTTTTATCCGGTTTCGGAGCCGGCCGCCTGATCACTCCGCCGCCTGCGCAGGCATGAGCGCGGCCGCATCGATGTCGGCGAGATCGGCCATCAGGGTCTGCATATTGGCGCGAAGATTCTCAAAACCCTCGCTGCGCTTGAACTGCTTCTCATCGAGATAGAGAGAGCGGTTGATTTCAATCTGCAGAACATGAACGCCGTCGGCGGGCCTGCCATAGGCCGCCGCGACATAGCCGCCCGCATAGGGGGCGTTGCGCGACACCTGGTAGCCCATTTTGGTCAGCGAGCGCTCGACAAGGCTGACCAGACTTTGGGCGCACGATGCGCCGAACCGGTCGCCGAGGACGAAATCGATCGGCCGGTCGCCGTGGCGGAAGGGCGCCCCGCCCGCCGAGGGCATCGAATGGCAATCGATCAGGATCGCGCTTCCGAACGACAGGCGGGCGGCGGCGATGAGGTCGCAAAGCGCCTTGTGGTAGGGGTCGTAACAGATCGCCAGGCGCCGGCGCGCTTCGAAATAATTGAGCTTGCGGGAGTAGATATCCTGCCCGTCGGCGACGATTCGCGGAATGACCCCGAGGCCGGCGAGGACGCGGTTCGACCGCACGTCCGCCGATTTCGGCAGCGGATCGGCGAACATGCGCGGATCGAGCTCGTGCCGGCTGCGATTGACGTCGACATAAGCGCGAGGAAACAGCGCCCTGAGCAGCGGCGCGCCAACCCGCGGCGCGGTGTCGAAAATCAGATCGACATAGCCGTCCTCCGACTGGCGGAGCGCGTGCTCGTCGAGCCGGCTGATGCGCAATAGGTCGCCCGGATAGCGCCGGCCGGAATGCGGCGAGGCGAAAACGAACGGCGTCAGAAGCACCGGCGGCGCCAGAACCTCGATCGGCGTTCTCAATCCGTCTTCGTGGAATTCGCTCATCCGTTGCACTTTCATCCCTGCGCAAACCCGGCCTCAATCGGACTCGACAGATGTTAACGCCAAATGACAAGATTCGTTAAGCCGGAAGACCGAAGAAGCGGCGCGGAAATTGCTACTTTAGGGTTGCGGGGCGGTTGGGGGACGAAAACGCCTCCGCCGGTGTTCAAAAAGGTTCCGACACGGCATAGGAGTGTCGGACCCCGACGGTGAGGCGACCAGACGATGGCGGCGATTCTCCTGGCTGAAGACGACGATTCGATGCGCCGGTTCCTGAAAAAGGCGCTGGAACGGGCCGGACACACGGTCGTCGCCGCCGCGCAAGGCGACGAGGCGCTCACCGAATTGCAGCTCCGGGAATTCGACCTTCTCCTGACCGACATCGTCATGCCGGTGATGGACGGCATCGAGCTTGCCCGCCAGGCGGCAGAAATCGATCCCGGCATGAAGATCATGTTCATCACCGGCTTCGCCGCCGTCGCCCTCAATCCGGCCAACCGCGCCCCGCAGGACGCCAAAATTCTCTCCAAGCCGTTCCACCTCAAGGACCTCGTCCAGGAGGTCGAGCGCATGATCGCCGCCTGACCCCTCGCCGGGCGAGGCGGCGCTTGCATCGGCCCGGCTTACCCGATAGAGAGCGGGCCTTCCAGCCTTCGCTCGCGAAGCGAGAGAGGGCTGGCGCGCCGGAGCGCACCCTTCGAGACGCCGCCTTGCGGCGGCTCCTCAGGGTGAGGACGCGAAGGCGGGCCGGTGGCCGCGAGCTTCGGCTCGGCAAGCCGGGGGCGCATAGCTCAGTGGGAGAGCGCCACCTTGACACGGTGGAGGTCCGTAGTTCGATCCTACGTGCGCCCACCAGTTTTCGCGGATCCCCGGTTTTGACCGCGTCAGTACGAAGGCGGCGTTAACTATTTCCGTTTAACTAGACCGACATGGATAGCCTGTCTCAAGAGGTCGGCGCCGCTCCGGGGGCTGGCGCGTCGTCCGCGCGGAGCGGTCGGCGTACGCTGCGATTGAGCCTCGACGAGTTCAACAGGCTGACGGCGACGTTTCGCGATCGGACGCTGGAAGCTGCGTATCAGCAGAATTTCATCGCCCATGACCTGATGCGGGAGCGGATCATCTGGCTCCTGATGTCCGCCGTCTATTTCCTCTACGGCGTGCTCGACCTGCTGACGATCAAGGAACATCTTGGCGAGATCCTGATCGCTCGCTGGCTTATCTTCACCCCGATCGCCCTTTCTCTGCTTTTTCTGACCTTCATCGAATCGATGAAGCGGTATTCCGGTCACCTTTTCACGCTCGGGGTCTTTCTGGCGGGCATTTCGATCATCTGGATGATTTCGGTCCTGCCGAGCGAGGGCGCTCCGCCATACGTCATCGGCGTTCTCGTCGTCTTCATTTTCGCCTCGTGCAATGTGCGGATGCCGTTCTCGACCGCCTCGCTATGCTTCACGCTCACCACGGCGGCCTATTCCTACGTGCTCCTTTCGCAGAGCCGTTTCACGCAGATCGAGATCATTTCGGGACATTTCTTCATGATTTCGTCGGTCGCCGTTGCGATGGTCACCAACTACGTTCAAGAAATCCGTTTGCGCCTCATCTGGCTGCACAACAGGCTGCGCAGCATGAACGCCAAGCTCGTTGAGGAGCTGATGATAGAGGCGACCGCCGCCGACCAGTCGAAGATCAACTTCTTATCGATTCTGAGCCATGAACTCAGGACGCCGCTTCATCAGATAATCGGTTTCGCCGAAATCCTGGGCGGACAATCCGGGAGCGATCTGAACGCATTCGTCGATGAAATCCTGACATCCGCCCGACAGCTCCTCTCCCGGATCAGCAAGATGCTGCGTTACGCCGACACGACGGCCGGCAGGATCGTCTATGACAGTGAAGATTACTCTATTTCGGAAATCATCGAGCTCACCGTCGGTCAGTTCGCGGCGCGGGCCGCCGAGAAAGAGGTTGTCATATCCACGGAGAAACTCGCAAAAGGGATCGTACACATCGACCAGGCGAGCACGACCTACGCCCTCGGACATCTTCTCGAAAACGCCATCAATGCCTCGCCGCGCGGCGCACGCATCTGCATCCTCGGGAGCGTCGGCGATGACGGCAGCTACGCCCTCGAAATCGTCGATCAGGGCCCAGGCATGACGGATAAGCAGATCGAAGCGGCCTTTGCGCCGTTCTCCCAAATCGGCGACGCGAAGACCCGCGCAGCCGAAGGGGTCGGCCTTGGTTTGCCGCTAGCCCAGAAAATTCTCACCGATCAGAACGCCGATCTGAAGCTGTCCTCCGTTCCCGGCAAAGGGTTGGCGGCGCGCATCGTCTTTCCGCCGCGGGAGACGGCTGAGGCTGCTTGCGCCTGAAGAGTGTCAGTCAGGCTTGCGCACGATTAGAAAATAGATCGCATCGAGACTGTCGCAAGCGATTGAAATCTCCCCGTCTGGAATATCCGAGGCCAAGGCCGCCATTTCCTCCCGGCTGCGGAAGAAAAGGGTCCAGTCGACAAGGAATTCGCTCGGCCACAACATGCCTGTGCGGTTGTTGTTCACATTGCCGATGATGATTGAGCCGCCCGGCTTCAGGAACTGATACAGCCGCCTCACAAAACGCTGCGCGAGAAGCGGATTGAGATAGTCGATTAGACCTGACGAATAGATCACCATCTTATCGCCGAATTGCAACCCAAAGGGAGACGGATCGAGCATCTCCTTGAACGAAACATGAAGCGCGCCGCACCTCGCCCTTCGGCCGCGGTGGGCGCGCGCGAAGCGGGCGGTGGCGTCTTCAAGGGCCTCACCCTCCTGATCGACGAGGGTGAAGCGCCAGGGCCGCTCCGGCGCGGCGTCGAGAATAAGCGCCGTCTCGCGCGCCGGCCCGGCGCCGATGCTCAATACGTCGACAGGCTCTTCCGTCGGGCGCCCTGCGACGGACTCGACGACGAGTTCGGCAAGTCGCACCATCCGCGTCCTCACCGGCTCAGCGCCGACGAGACTCAAGAGATGCAGGAAACGCGCGCGGATCGTATCGCCGACAGGCTCGCCGTCGTAAATATAGTTCATGATCCGAAAGTCGCCCGGATAGCCCATCGGCTTGCGATAGGTGCGCGACCAGCCCTCGCCCTCGAGCAGCGAGCGAGTGACGACAGTTTCAGTGAACGACTTGAAAAGCAGCCGCTCGCGCTTGATCCGCTGGATTGGGATTACGAGATCGTTGCCTTGCGCGACGAGCGCGCGCCAGCCGGGAGCGGCGGATGCGCAAAGATCGCGCGCAATCTCGTCCTGTTCGGTCGAAGCCAGCGCGCCTTCGATCGGAGCGAATTTCCGCTCGATCAAATTGAGATAGCCGGCGACGAAAGCGACAACATCGGCGCAGAATGATTTGTATTCGGTCGGGATCGGCTGAGCGATCGCCGGATGCGGCACGGCGTGCGCGATGGCGCGCGCGTTCAACCGCTGAAGCTCGGCGAGGTCGAATTGATCCGATTCAAGAGCGAAGCCGCAAAAGACGCGTCCCTCGGACGCGTCGGCGCGCGCATGGCGCGCCCGCGCACGGAAGATTTCTTGACTGCGCTGAACGAGACGCAGCACGCCGACTCGATTTACGCTAGCAAAGATGTCGTCGACATTGAGCAGAGGGGCGGCCGCGCCGCCGCCGGCGCCGCTGATGTCCTTGAGTTCAAACGGCTGGTCGTCGAAATACAGCGTCGGCGGCTCGCCGGAGAACAGTTGAGCGGCGTCATGGCGCGCCGGGCGGAAGAACCGCTCCCTGCCGGCCGCTCCCTGCAGCTCCTCATACGACTTCGCCATCGCTTACTCCGCCCGCCAACGCGCACCAGCGCTTTCTGCGCCCGGTTTCATTATTCTTAACAAAAGGTTAATTTCAAGCCAAAATCTCTGCGATGCTCACAAAGATTCCGGAATGCGGCCCGGCCGCCGCAGGCCTGCGTCATAAAGGTTAACGCAGATCGCCGATTTATTTGCAAAAATATCCGGGCGACGGCGGTTTTGACTTGCCGCAATCGAGCGCCCGGCGCGCCGGCCGCCCCTCGTCGAGACGCACGCAGTCTCGCCAGGAGCGCCGTCCTATTCCGTGTGGGGAAGAGACCGCGCTGCGGGATTTTCCGCCGGACGGCGCCGGCGCTGAGCCGACGGTCTTTCCCGCACCGCTTGTCGGGTTCCGGGGCGTGGTCTACCAGAGGCCGATGAGCGAAATTGATCCGCTTGAGCTCGCCCGCGCCCTCATTCGCCGGCCGTCCGTCACCCCGGCCGACGACGGCGCGCTCGACATCGTCGAAGCCTCGCTCGCCGCGCTCGGCTTTTCCTGCACGCGGCTTCGCTTCGACGATGCGGGCTCGGCGCCGGTCGACAATCTCTATGCGCGGCATGGCGCGGGCGCGCCGAACTTCTGTTTCGCCGGCCATACCGATGTGGTGCCGCCGGGCGATGAAGCCTCATGGTCGGCGCCGCCGTTCGGCGCGGAGGTGAGAGACGGGCTCTTATGGGGCCGCGGGGCGGCCGACATGAAGAGCGCCATCGCCGCCTTCATCGCCGCGGCGGGCAGGTTCATCGAGCGCGGCGGCGTCGCCCCCGACTGGATCGGGGGCTCGATCAGCCTGCTGATCACCGGCGATGAAGAGGGCGTGGCGATCAACGGCACGCGTAAAGTCCTCGCCTGGCTCAAGGAGCGGGGCGAGCGCATCGATCATTGCCTCATCGGCGAGCCGTCGAGCGCGCAGGCCCTCGGCGACATGATCAAGGTCGGCCGGCGCGGCAGCATCAACTGCGTCCTCACCGTCAGGGGCCGTCAAGGCCACGTCGCCTATCCCGACCGGGCGCAGAACCCGATCCCGGCGCTCTTGCGCAAGCTGCTCGCCCTCAGCGAGGCGCCGCTCGACAGCGGTTATCC
>Ga0326597_10009441_pt1 | contig 13061 bp, 11 predicted proteins | sample RVTome_12_FD_203789 | JGI IMG/M metagenome (GOLD analysis project Ga0326597, IMG submission 203789) | Soil microbial communities from uranium-contaminated site in the Upper Colorado River Basin, Wyoming, United States - RVT100D185 | ecosystem: Environmental > Terrestrial > Soil > Contaminated >... | reverse complement strand
TGCCCGCCCGCCTGCCTTCGAGGGCGTCGGCGATGGTGACACACCCGTCTGTGGTCAGTCGCTCACGAACGAACTCGACGGGATGGCGCACCGACACCCCGGTGGCCCAGAGGTCGGCCCGCGCCGACTCTTCTTCGGGCATCGGTGTGAGATCGGGGGCATCGGCGCCCGCAGCCAGCGGGAGCCTTTCCGGGCCCATCCCCGCCAGGGCCCCTGCCGCCCACAAACCCTCCCGCCGGGTCACCCCGATGGATTCGAGCGCCCCGGAGGCGGCAAGTCCCTCGAGAGCCCCGACGGGCAGGCCGGTCCGCTGGGCGAGGTCGATGACCGTCGAGAACCCGCCTCCGGCGAGGCGAGCCGCCTCGATGCGCGAGATCTCGGCCTCACCGAGGTCACGCACGTAGCGCAGGCCCATCCGGACGGCGGTGGCCATCCTCAGCGGGTCGTCGGCAGCCCCCCTCCCTCGTCGCCAGGTGATCCCGTAGCAGCGCACCGTGTCCCCGGGATCCGCGGTGTGGGGGACCACCGTGCAATCGTATTCGGACTCGTTGATGTCGGGCCGGAGCACCACGACCCCGTGGCGGATCGAGTCCTGTACCAGCGAGTTGGGGCTGTAGAAGCCCATCGGCTGGGCATTGAGCAGCCCGGCGAGGAACTCCGCAGGCCAGTGGTACTTGAGCCAGGAGGACATGTACACGATGTACGCGAAGGACACGGAGTGGCTCTCGGGGAAGCCGAAGGAGGCGAACCCCTGGAGCTTCTCCCAGATCTCGTCGGCGGGGCGCCCGGTGATCCCGTTGCCCTCCATCCCGGCGAGGGTCTCCAGCCGGAGCTTTTCCATCTCGTCCTGGGACCGCTTGTGGGTCATCGCCTGGCGCAATCGGTCGGACTGGCCGGGGCTGAACCCGGCGCACACCCGTGCCACCTCCATGAGCTGCTCCTGGAACACCGGCACCCCGAGGGTCTTCGAGAGGATCGGCTCGACCAGAGGGTGGGGGTACCGGACCGGCTCCTCGCCGTTCCGGCGGCGCAGGTAGGGGTGCACCGAGTGGCCCTGGATGGGACCCGGGCGGATGAGCGCCACCTCGACCGCCAGGTCGTAGAAGGTCTTCGGCTTCATCCGGGGAAGCGTCGCCATCTGGGCACGTGACTCGACCTGGAAGACCCCCACGGTGTCGGCCTTGGTGAGCATCTCGTAGATGAGAGGCTCCTGGGGGATCCGGGCGAGGTCGATCTCCACCCCGTGGACCTCCTCGATCATGTCCACGGTGAGATGGAGGGCGTTGAGCATCCCCAGGGCGAGGAGGTCGAACTTGACGATCCCCATCGAGGCGCAGTCGTCCTTGTCCCACTGGAGTACCGAGCGGTCTTCCATGCGGCCCCACTCGAGGGGGACCGACTCCCACAGCGGACGATCGGCGATGACCATGCCGCCCGAGTGGATGCCCAGATGCCGGGGAAACCCGTCGAGGCGCCGGCAGGCGTCCAGGATGAACTCGGCGGTGGCTCCGCCGGGCAACTCGAGGTAGGACTCGATCTTGTGCGGGTCGAGGGTGTCGAGGTACTTGGTCAGCCCGTTGACCTGCGCCTGGGTGAGCCCGAAGGCCTTGCCCACGTCCTGGAGCACCGAGCGGGCCCGGTAGGTGATGACGTTGGCGACCATGGCGGCTCGCTCCCGGCCGTATCGCTGGTAGCAGTACTGGATCACCTCTTCGCGCCGCTCCGCCTCGAAGTCGACGTCGATGTCGGGGGGCCGCCCCCGCTCCTCGGAGAGGAAGCGCTCGAAGGGGAGCCCGAGGCGGATTGGATCTACCCGGGTCAACTCGAGGCACCGGCACACCGCCGAGTCGGCGCCGGAGCCGCGGATCTGGCAGTAGATGTCGCGCGCCTCGGCGAAGCGGACGATGTCCCACACGATGAGGAAGTAGCCGGGGAACCCGAGGCTCTCGATGACACCCAGTTCGTGCTCGAGGCGGGCGAGCGCCACCGGGTCGATCCCGCCAGGCCCGTCACCTGGATACACCCGCCTGGCTCCCTCCATCGTCAGGTGACGCAGGTAATCCATCTCGTCACGGAAATCCCCCGGCATCGGGAAGTCGGGGAGCCGGGGAGCGACCAGCCTGAGATCGAAAGCGAGGTCTCGGCCCAGGTCGGCGGCGCGCGCCACCGCCCCGGGATATCGGGCCATCCGGACCGCCATCTCCTCCGGTGACTTCAGGTAGCGCTCGTCGGTGGCGGGCCAATGGCCGTACCCCGCATCGAGATCACGCCGGCCACCGATGGCGGCGAGGACCTCGGCGATGTCGGCCTCGGACCGGCGGTGGTAGTGGACGTTGTTGGTGGCCACCAGCGGGAGCCCAAGGCGAGCCGCCACCTCGGCGAGGAGGTCGTTGCGGGCGTCGTCGCCCGGCATCCGGTGATCCGTGACCTCGACGAAGAGCCTCCCCGGGAAAACCGCCCGCAGCCGGGTCGCGGCGGTCATGGCGGCCACCAGGTCACCGGCGGCGGCCGCTCGGGGAACCGCCCCCTGGTGGCACCCGGTCAGGGCGATGAGCTTGCCCAGCGACGAGGCCTCGGCCAGATCGGCCTCGGAGTAGACGGGACGGTCCTTCTCGCCGCGGAATTGGGCCCGGGTGACGAGCCGGGAAATGGCGGCGTACCCGCGGGGATCCGGGGCGAGCAGGACGAGATGATCGGTGGGCGGAAGGCTGGTCGGCTTGGAGCCGTGCATGCGGTGGGTTCGGCCCCTTCGCTTCGCTCCGGGGCCGCCGCCAGCCGCCAGCCTCCAGCCACCAGCCGGATCCGAATCTCTTGCGGGAAGCGGGTAGCGGGAAGCGGGCAGCCCCTGGCCATCGCCCGAGACGTCGCCCGTCGCCCGTCGCCCGTCGCCCGCCTGTTCTCCTGCAGGAGGCGGGAGGCGGGAGGCGGGAGGCGATTCTTCTTCTCTTGCTGGAGGCGGGAGGCGGGAGGCGGGCGGCCCTCCTTCTCCTCTTGCCGGTAGCGGGTAGCGGGTAGCGGGTAGCGTGCCCGGTCGCGGTAGCCCTACTTCCACCCCATACACGGTGGGCAGCCCCATCTGCTCGGCGGCGATCCGGAACCGGGGAGCGCCGTAGAACCCGTCGTGGTCGGTGACGGCAAGTGCCTCGTATCCCAGTTCGGCGGCCCGCTCCACCAATTCCCGCGGATGGGAGGCCCCGTCGAGAAACGAGAAGTTGGTGTGGCAATGAAGCTCGGCGTAGCGCGGCATGGAGAAAGGAGTCTACGCGAATGATCGAACGTGTGTTCGGTGTAGTTCGCGATTCGCGATTCGCAATACGCAATTCGACGGAACGTGCCGGCGCGGGTCTTGCGGGAGGCGGAAGGCGGGTGGCGGAGGGCGGGAGGCGGTGGGCGGTGGGCGGATGACCGTAGGCTCCCACCATGATCCGGCCGGCCACCCGCGACGACGTCCCGGCGATCGCCCGTGTCCAGGTGGCGTCCTGGCATGGGGTGTATCAGGGTCTCATCCCCGACGAGGTGATCGACGGGATCACCGTCGAGCGACGGATCGCTCAGTGGACCGCCTTCTTCCAGCGGGCGGACGACGACGAGGCGCTCATCGTCGCCGATCACGAGGGCTCTGTCGTCGGCCTGGCGTCGCTCGGGGTGTCACGCGACGACGACTTCGACGGTGCCCGGGTCGGCGAGGTTCGGGCCATCTACGTCGATCCGGACCATTGGGGACACGGCCATGGGCGAGAGCTGATGGTGGGAGTCGAGGACTGGCTCCGCCGCCATGACTTCGCCGAGGCGATGCTATGGGTCCTCGAGGCCAACCGGCGAGCCCGCCACTTCTACGACGCCGCCGGCTGGGCGGTCGACGGGGCCTCCAAGATCGAGGACATCTTCGGAGCGGCGGTTCCCGAGGTCAGATACCGCGTCCACCTGAGGGCAGACAATGCTGTTTGACAGTGACAGCACTCTGATGTCACTATGCCGTCTGTGACCACTCCCTCCTCGACCGAGACCATCGGCCCGGCGCCGACCATTCCCGGGATGCGCACCTTCTTCACCGTCTGGGGAGGCCAGCTGGTCTCGGTCCTCGGGACCACCCTCACCGCATTCGGCCTCCAGATCTGGGTATACACCGAGACCGGATCGGTCACCGCGCTGGCGATCGCCAGCCTGTTCTTCGCACTCCCCTCGACAATCGTTGCGCCGTTTGCCGGAGCCCTCGTCGACCGGTGGGACCGCCGCCGGGTGATGATCGCCTCCGACACGATGGCGGGAGCGGCCACCCTCATCATCGCCGCTCTATTCATCAACGATTCCCTCGAGGTGTGGCACGTCTATGGACTGGTCGGCGTCGGCGCCATCGGGAACGCGTTCCAGAACCCGGCATGGCTGGCGTCGATACCCCTCCTGGTGCCCAAGAAGCACCTGGGACGGGCCAACGGGCTGGTCCAGCTCAACGACGGGCTGTCATTGGTCATCGCCCCGGCGCTCGCCGGCGTGATCCTGGTGACCTTCGGGCTGGGCGGGATCCTGATCACCGACGTGGCGACCTTCCTCGTCGCCGTAGGGACCCTGATGATGGTCCGATTCCCCCGCCCCAAGGGCCACGCCGAGACGGCGACCGCTTCGCTGCTCGGCGACGCTCGCGCCGGATGGCGCTACATCAAGGACCGCCCCGGCCTCTTCGGCCTGCTCTGGGTCTACGCAGGCGTCAACTTCGCCCTGTCGTTCGTCAACATCCTCATCATCCCGTTGGTGCTCGCCTTCGCCACCGAGGCGGGAGTCGGGGCGATCTTCTCTACGGTCGGCATCGGCGCAGTCCTGGGAAGCATCGCGGTGAGCGCCTGGGGAGGGCCCAAGAAGCGAGTGCGGGGCACGATGATCGCCATCGCCATCGCCGGGATCGGCAGTGCCATTGGGGGGCTCGCGCCATCGCTGTTCATCATCGGGTTGGGCGGCTTCATGATGATGGCGGTGGTCCCCGTTGCCAACACCGCCAGTCAGGTGATCTGGCAGACCAAAGTGCCCCCGGCGGTCCAGGGCAGGGTCTTCGCGATTCGTCGGATGATCGCTTCGGCGATCTCTCCCATTGCGATGATCGCCGCAGGGCCGCTCGCCGACAACGTGTTCGAGCCCCTGCTCGCCGCGGACGGTGCCCTCGCCGGCTCGATCGGGCGTCTCATCGGCACCGGACCCGGTCGCGGGGTCGCCTTCATGTTCATCCTCAGCGGGCTCCTCGTGGTGGCCGTGGCCGCGATCGGGTATGCCCTCCCCAGGGTCAGGCGCCTCGAGGACGAACTGCCGGACCACATCGGGGAGTAGCCGGCTTCCTTCCGGCAAGATCGGACGGTCCGGATGGCGCTTGTCGTCACCCGCGAGGCGCTCGGCGCTTGCCGCTTTTCGCCTCCTCCGCTTCCTCCTCGCGGTGCTGGTCGACGGCGAGCAACGCCCACGAGATCCCCTCCTTCGGGGACTCGGCGGCGATGGATCCCGACCATCCCGGCGGTGCCCACGCCGGCTCCCAGAGGACCCACCGCAACGTCGCCAGATCGTCGGCGAATGCGGCCGGATCCGGCGGCCACTCGACTCCGGTGAGCGCCGCCGCCGTCCACCACGCCCCGAACCGGCCCATCGGAGAGCCGCGCCGCCGCCCGTATGCGCCGCCGCTGGCGCCGGTCCACGCCATCGAGGCGATCGCGGCCGCGCCGTCGACGTCGGCGGCCAGGACCGGCCCGGGCTCGACGCCGGCGATGGCGGCTTCGGCCGGGCCCTCGACCGCTACCGCCGCCACCCGGCCATTCGATTGCTCGGCCCAATGCAACGCCAGGGCGAGCAGGCTCTCGGTCGACTCGCGATCCTCGACCGATTCCCCCGGACCGATGCCGGACACCGGATGGAGATGAGGGCGAGGCGGGGTCGGGAAATCCGCCTCGTTCGACCGGTACTCGGCGAGGCCGTACCCGGGCTCCCACTCCATCAGACGGAGCGGGAGTTCGAGCACACCCGGGTCGATCGAGTCGTCTCCACGGAGGTCCTCGCCCCGCATCACCCGCTCGTGGGCGACGAGGGACCGGGCGGGCCCCGTGGAGATGTGATCGCGAAGGTCGTCCCATCCATGAGTGCTGGCAGCGACCTCCCACAGCGGGCCGAGGGCAAACCGTCCCGCTCCGGCGACCACCACCGGGCCCGCGAACGAAGGAGGCGCTTCGAGCGCCAACCGATACTCGGCGAATTCCGCGGCGGGCCAGAGCTGCAGACCCCGCTCCAGGGCGTGGCGGCACCGATCCCTCAATTCGACGACCCCATCCCAGTCCCGCGACGAGCACAACCCGTCGACGAGGCGGATAAGGCGATCGAGGTCTCCCGACTCGACGGCCTCTCGGAGGGTCATCGCCGGGCTCCTTCACTCCGGGCACCGGCAGGTATTCTGCGTGGGTGCTGATCGAACGGCTGACGGAGCGAATCCCCGATTGGCTGGGAAGGCCGATCTCGATCGCCGGCGGCGCGCTGGCGCTGGGCGGTGCCCTTCTGGTCCTCGCCGCCACGGCATACGGTGAGTGGTCGGTGGTGGTTTGGGCCGTGGTGGCGTTCGCACTGGCCGGGTTGGCATGGCAGGTGGCCGATCGCCTCGGGGCACGCCACCTCGGCCGGCGCTGAGGGCGTACACCAACGGGTCGCCGGTCCCATCACCTTTTTGGCCCTCGGCAAGCCGATGGGCGATTCCGGGGGCGAGCCCGCTGCCGCACGCTCCTAGAGCACCAGTTCGGCGAGGGTGCGCAGGGTGTCGACATCATGGGCGATGACGCACAACGTGGAGACTCCCGATTCCGTCCATGCCTCGAGTTTGTCACGCAGTGCCGCCGGCGGGCCGATCAGCGCGACTTCTTCGACGAGGGAATCGGGCACCGCCGCCACCGCCGCCGCTCTCTTCCCGGCCAGATAGAGGTCCTGGATCCGGGTCGCCTGTTCCTCGTACCCGTACCGGCACACCAGGTCGAAGTAGAAGTTCCTGCCGCGAGCCCCCATGCCCCCCACGTACAAAGCGAGGAGTGGCTTGACGCCCCTGAGGGCCTGCTCGGTCTCGTCGGTCACCACGGCGGGGACCGTCGGGGCGACGTCGAAGCGATCCCGCTTCCCGGGGTCACCCGACCTGGCGAATCCGTCCTCGAGGGCGCCGCGGAAGACGTCCGCCGCCCGATACGGGGAATACCAGAACGGCAGCCACCCGTCGGCGATCTCCGCCGCCAGCGACACGTTTTTCGGGCCGATCGCAGCCAGATAGATCGGTATGTCGTGGGTGGGGTGGACGGTGAGGCGAAGCGCCCGCCCGAGCCCCGAGGAGCCAGGCCCATCGAACGGGATCCGGTAGTGCTCGCCGCGATGCTCGAGCTTGTCCCGGGCGAAGGCCGAGCGGAGAATCGACACGTATTCCCGGGTCACGCCGAGCGGCTTCCCATACGGCACCCCGTGCCACCCCTCGACCACCTGGGGCCCCGACATGCCGAGTCCGAGGAGGAAGCGTCCACCGGAGAGCTCGGACAGGGTGACCGCGGTCATGGCGGTCATCGCCGGCGTACGCGCCGGCATCTGGAGGATCGCGCTGCCGAGGTGGATCTTCTCGGTGGAGGCTCCGTACCAGGCGAGCATCGACACCGCGTCGCTGCCGTAGACCTCGGCCACCCAGACCGAGTGGTACCCGAGGCGATCGGCCTCGACGACCAGGTCGAGACGCGGTTCCACCCGTGCCCCGGCGTACCCGAGGTTGAGCCCCAGACGCATCCCATCTCCTTTTCCGGGAGGGTAGGCCGGAGGTGGTCGAGCCGGTATCATCCGGTGTCGGCATGGTCGTGAAGCGGAAGGTGGCGTCGGCGCTTCCCGTGGCGGCAGCTGCGGTGGTCGCCGGGGAGCTTGTGCGAGCGGTGTATCGCCGCGATCTGCCCACGTTCCAGAACCAGGATGCCTCCGGGGTGTTCGGCGATCCGTCGAGCCCGCCACTCCGCATCGTGGCACTCGGGGACTCATCCGTCACCGCACCCGGCGTCGAGGACCTCGACGATGTCTGGATCCGCTCGGTGGCCAAAGGCTTCGCCGATCGGTACCGCGTCGAGCTCATCAGCCTCGCCGTGGGCGGCGCGAAGGCCCGTGACGTCATCGACGGCCAGCTGGCCGAGGCGATTCGGCTCCGCCCCCACGTCGCTTCTGTCTCCGTGGGATCGAACGACGCGCTTCGCGGCACGCGCCCCGGCCGATTCCGCCTCGAGCTGACCGAGATCGTCGAGAGGCTCGAGGAGGCCGGTGCCTCCGTTGTCATCTACGGCATGGGAGACCTCGGCTCGATTCCGCGGCTGCCCCCCACACTCCGCCGCATCGCCACCCGGAGGTCGGAGATCTTCGACCGGGTGTGCCGCGATGTGGCGGTATCCAGCGAACGCGCCGTCAAGGTGCACACCAGGGGCCGAATGCTCACGGCCTTTCGTGAGGACAAGACCCTCTTCGCCGACGACCTGTTCCATGCGTGCGGCCGGGGCCATGCGGTGTTCGCCGAGGGTGCGGTTCCGGCTTTTGAGGCGGCGGTGGCGATAGCGAAGAGATTCGAGAGCCAAGAGACTCTTGAATCCTGAATCTGACGCTTGCTAGCGCGCTGGGGCGCCTTGGACCGTGATGTCGCCGGAGATCGTTCTGATCGCCAGCCGTGCCGGGGCGGCGCCCCCGCCCTGATCGCCCTGGTCCACCGGGAAGTCGGTACGCACCTCGCCGCTGAGCGTGTGGAAGGTGACATCGAAGCGACGCCCGGGCGGGACCCCGAGGCTGACATCACCCGAGAGGCTCTTGGCGTCGAAAGATGGGCCGTCGAAGCGGGTCACGAAAATGCTTCCCGACGCGGATTTCGCCGTGAACTCGCCGTCGGCCGATCCGACCTTGACGTCGCCCGAAGCCGTCTTGACGGACGTCGAACCTTTGACATGCCCGACCCGGACATCACCCGACGCGGCAGCCACGTCAAGGTCCCCGCCGACTGTCCCCGCTCGGATGTCGCCCGAGGCGGCTCGCACCGTGGCATCGCCGGCGACTTCGTCGACGCCGATGTCGCCCGACGCGCTCTCGACGTGGACCGAGGCGAGGTCGACCGCAGACGTGAAGTCGGCAGCCACGATCCGACCGCGAAAGTGGATCGGCTCACCCACCCAGATGGTGACCTCGACCGACGCCCAGCGGCCCTTCGACGACCGCTCCGGCTCGATCACGATCTCTCCGCCGCGGTCCTCCACGATGAATCTGTCGACGGTGGACGAGCGACCGTCGAGTTGGATGACGAGTTCGCGCGGATCGCCATGGAGAACCCGCACCCGGCCCGACGGCAACCGCAGCGAGATCGTCGGAGTGCCGGATGTCGTGAAGCGGAATTCCTTCATGTCTCGATCGTCCCCTGAATGGTGCGGGACTTCCCACGGGTGTCGGCCTTGAAGGACAGGGTCTTGATCAACCATGAGTTGACCGACTCGCCCCGCTCTTCCGCGGCCGACTCGACCAGCTCCTTGAGCGTGGGGGGCAGCCGCAGGGTGATCCGGGCGTCGAGCGATTCGCCGCCCGGCGCCTCCGCAGTCTCCAGCGGGCGCACCCGGATGGCCGGCTCACCCGCGGAGAGGACGACGTCGACGTCGTACCCGCCGAGTTGCCCGGCCACTTCGGCGGCGGCCTGCTCGGCGAGGTCGTAGGCGAGCTGGCGCACCGCCGGCTCGAGAGCATTGAGAATGGCGCGGGCGGCAGTCTCGACCTCGGCGTCTCCTCCGGCGACGAGCACCTGCTGCTCGATTGCTCCCTGCAGCCTCGCCATGGCCATCGTGGTGTCCATCCGGGCCTCCTGAGTCATCGGCCGACCGTCGCCGGTTGTGCGAACCGAGCGGCCGCCGGGTCCACCTGGGCGCGGTCCCGACGGGTCGCCTCGCTCGATCGACGGTGCGTGGCCTTGGTCCGGCGCTGCCGTTCCTCATGCAGCGCCTGCATCGTGTGGGTCGACATCAACATTACTCCGCCTCCCGTCACTTCAGTGTCGTTGTGACAGCGATATGATGTCACAATGCTGTCAGATTGTCAAGGGGGAATCGCGATTCGCGATACGACAGAACCGGAAAACTGCGATTCGCAATACGCCGATTCGCGATACGACAGAAACAGGCGGACACGGTGCGTGCTTCGTGTGCGCCGCCGGCCCCGAAGTGTCACGCGATACGCGATACGACGGAGGGGACTCCATCGAGGGCGTTGCCACGTTCTGTCGTATCGCGTATCGCGAATCGCGTATCGCCCCCACCGCGCCGGAGCCCCAAACAACTCCCTACACTGACTTACGCGTTCCGGGGAGCTCGGGTGAGCCGAGCTGAGAGGGTGGCCGCCCCGCCACCGACCCGACCGAACCTGATCTGGGTAATGCCAGCGGAGGGAGACGTGACCGACCAGATGTGCCTCGTCCTCGCCGGAGGCGACGCCGCGCTGCCCGTGGACCCGGTCCCCCACCCCGGGTTCGTGATCGCCGCCGACGGCGGGCTGGCGATGGCCGGCCGGCTTGGTCTCGAGGTCGATCTCGTGGTGGGCGATCTCGATTCGGTGGATGCCGCCGCGCTCGACCTCGCCAGGCGGAACGGTGCCGTCGTCGAGGCCCACCCCGAGGACAAGGACGCCACCGACCTCGAGCTGGCCCTCGACGCCGCCGCGGCGCGCGGCTTCACCCGGGTGATGATCGTCGGAGGGACCGCCCTCGACCGGATCGACCATCTCCTCGCCAACGCAGGTCTGGTCGCCGCGCCGCGCTATGCCGGCCTGCGCCTCGAGTGGCGTACCGGGCCCAGCCGCGTGGTCCCGCTCCACGACTCGACCACCGTGGAAGGCGAGCCGGGTGACCTGGTCTCGATCATCCCCGTCGGCGGGTCGGCCACCGTCTCGTCCCGCGGGTTGCAGTGGGAACTTGCGGGCGAGCTTCTCGACACTGACTCGAGCCGGAGCGTCAGCAACCGCCTCACCGAGCCCACCGCGGAGATCTCCATCTCCGACGGCCGCGCCCTGGTGATCCATACGAGAGGAACATCCCCATGAAACGCCTGATCGCCGCCATGGCGGCACTCGCCATGCTCATGCCCTCATGCACGGCCGAAGAGCCCGTGGTGGCCGTGGTCGCCCACGACTTCTTCGCCGTCTCCGACGAGGTGATCGCCCTCTTCACCGAGCAGACGGGCATCGAGGTCCGGATCCTGCGCGGCGGCGATGCCGGCCTGATCGTCAACGAGGCGGTGCTCACCGCGGGCAACCCGGTCGCCGACGTGCTTTTTGGGGTGGACAACACCCTGCTGTCGCGTGCCCTCGAAGCCGACCTGTTCGTGCGCTACGAGTCGGCGCTCATCCCCCAGATCCCCGACGAGTTCGAACTCGACCCGCATGTGACGCCCGTCGACTTCGGGGACGTGTGCCTCAACTACGACAAGAGCGCGTTCGGCGACGAGCTGGCGGCTCCGGCGACTCTGGAAGACCTCGCCGACCCGCGCTACCGCGGAATGCTGGTGGTGGAGGATCCGTCGATCTCATCTCCCGGCCTGGCGTTCATGCTCGCCACCATCGCCCGCTTCGGTGAGTCCGGCGAGTACACGTGGAGGGACTATTGGGCCGACCTCCGAGCCAACGACGTGGCCATCGCTCCGGATTGGGGCACGGCTTACTACGGGATGTTCTCCGGTGCCGGCGACGGCGACCGCCCGATCGTGGTGTCGTACGCCACCTCCCCCGCCGCCGAGGTCATCGGAGCCGAGCCGCCGATCCCGGAGACCTCCACCGCAGTGATCCGTGACGGCTGCTTCCGGCAGATCGAGTTCGCCGGCATCCTCCGCGGCGCCAAGCATCCTCAGAACGCGGAGTTGTTCCTCGAGTTCATGCTGAGCATCGAGTTCCAGGAGGACGTACCGGGGAATATGTTCGTCTATCCGGTCCGCACCGATGCCGAGCTGCCGGCGTGGTTCGGCGACCGGCCGTCCGAGGCGCCGCCGGGGCTCTCGCCCGAGGAGATCGAGGCCAACCGGGACCGCTGGCTGACCGAGTGGGCAGACGTGGTGCTGCGGTGAGCCGCCGGACGGCGATCGGGCTCGCCGTCGTCCCGGCGCTGTTCCTGCTGGCGTTCTTCGTATGGCCGGTGGCGTCCATCCTCGCCACCGGGCTGGTGGAGGAAGGCGGGAAGGCCTTCACCCGTGTCCTCACCAATGAACGCCTGCTGGGGGTGGCGTGGTTCACGCTGTGGCAGGCCGTCGTCTCGACCGTGCTCACGGTGCTGGTGGCGATGCCCGCCACCTGGGTGCTGGCCCGCTTCGATTTTCGCGGCCGAAGCCTGGTGCGGGCGGTGGCGACGGTGCCGTTCGTGCTACCCACCGTCGTGGTCGGCACCGCCTTCCTGGCGCTGGTCGGCCCCAGCGGCGTTCTCGGCGTCGACCTCCACGGGACGGTGTGGGCGATCCTCGGCGCCCATGTGTTCTTCAACATCGCCGTCGTCGTGCGAATCGTCGGGGGGGTCTGGGGCCATCTCGACCCGCGCCTCGAAGACGCCGCCCGCTCGCTCGGCGCCTCCCCGTGGCAGACCTTCACCCGGGTGACCCTCCCCCTTCTCCGACCCGCTCTCGCCGCGGCATCGTCGATCGTGTTCCTCTTCACGCTGACGTCCTTCGGTACCGTGCTGATCCTCGGCGGCCCCCGCATCGCCACCGTCGAGGTGGAGATCTATCGCCGGTCGGCGCTGTTCCTCGACCTGCCCGCCGCCGCCGTGCTCGCCCTCCTCCAGATGGTCGGCGTCGTCGCCGCCCTCACCGCATATTCCCGCTACCAGGAGCGGCACACCGTCGAGCAGACCCTGCGACCGGTGCAGGAGACGGCGCGGCGGATTCAGACCGGAAGGGAGCGGGGCCTCGTGGCGGGGATTCTCGGGGGGACCGGGGTCATCGTCATCGGACCACCGCTCGTGCTGGTCTGGCGGTCGCTCACCGCCGGGGGCGGCTTCGGCCTCCAGGCATACCGGGCGCTCCGATCCGATGCCC
>Ga0326597_10009439_pt1 | contig 13063 bp, 11 predicted proteins | sample RVTome_12_FD_203789 | JGI IMG/M metagenome (GOLD analysis project Ga0326597, IMG submission 203789) | Soil microbial communities from uranium-contaminated site in the Upper Colorado River Basin, Wyoming, United States - RVT100D185 | ecosystem: Environmental > Terrestrial > Soil > Contaminated >... | reverse complement strand
TACTTTTCATTCTTTGTGTTTCACACTACTTTTCCCACACGTTGCACGGGCTTCACTGAGTGCAATAGCCAAGGCTTGATCACGTTCTGTCACTTTCTCTCCTGAAGACGATTTCAAAGTACCTGCGGCGAATTCCTTCATCACCCTGATTACTTTTCGTTTGGCACACTCGCTCATTTTCGGCATTTTTAGTGGACAGATTTATTTTCTGGTTTTATATAGAAATAAATGCCCAAACACAAAAAGGCTTCAAAGCGTTTGTACCCCGGGCCACGCTATGCTGTGGATAATATCGCAATCACCATTGAAGTGTTGAAAGAATACAATAGCAGATTGAGCCACGAAAATGCGCGTTTGAAGAATTTGTTGCAGGAAGAACAGCAACACAACGATGAGTTGGAACGTGGACTGCGAGAAGCCCGACGCCGCTTCAAAGAATTGCTCAATTTTGCGGTTTCCCTTCAAAGTGCGTGGACTTTTTTCCCTGAACTATTTGCACTTGGGAATGCCGCATTGGCGGATTTGTCTTGAATCCTCGGCGAAAAAAACTTTTATAAAACACATTTCAAAACATTTGCTGCGACATGGCGGGCGAAAAAGAGGCTTCAGCGGCCGTGCTGTCCGCGAGCGTGCTGACGGCAAGAGTGCCATGGCTGGTGGAGGACACTTGAGTAGTTGGTTGAGGATAGTTGATGCGATAGAGGAACACGTTTTGGAAATCTCTGAATGTGAGCATGGAGTTGTCGTTGCTGAGAATGGGGTCAAATACACCACCGGTTTCAATTTGATCAAAAAGGTTCCAAGATGCGCCATTGAAATGATACCACCACAAATGGAGCGGGAGCGGGGTGGTTGACAGACTTTGGAGCACAAACAAATTATCACCGTCGTCAGAAAGTTCTACCCATCCACCGAAATTGGGGACAAGTTCCGTGATATTGAAGTGATTGATCCAGACGTCGTTAACTTTCCAAAACAAATAAACCTTGTTCTCACTGTGAAATCCAGCAGCCAGTGTCTGGCCATTCTTTGACATTGCAACAGCCTGCGCAAATACATTATTTTGGAAAGTCAAAATCTGGCTAACATTCACAGTGTAGTTCTGAACATGGAAAATGGTCAGATTACGTCCATTGACACAACAACCCTCGCGATTGATGAGGGAAAAGGCCTTTCTGAAATACAACGAATTGGGACAATATTCAATTGGAAATAACACATAGTCCACAATTTTGTTCGAAGAAAGTTTGAATCCTATCACAGAATCGATACGTTGGTTGTCGGTCAGATTGTAGTTCACTCTGGCCACAATTTCATCAAACGGCGTGACAAATGATGTTATAAACGCGATGCTGTAAGAGAAGGTAGCAGCAATGGTGTTGTTTCTGTAGTAAAGGCGATAAAATGGATTGCTGGTCTCTCCGGTGCCTGCAATGGCAGAGGCGTCGCTGAATGGAGCACCGATGGAAAATTGGGACGCACTCAATGGCACCGAACTGTTCCAGAGAAATACTTTGGCCTGCGAAGGGTCGCGTTCGAAAATAACAACCTCATTGGTGAGACCTTCAAAATAACTTCGCCGGATCGTTCTGCCGGTCGTCGCCGTCCAATTTTGCACAAGTTCCAATTGTCCAGAGACAAGAGCAAACAAAATGACCAGAATAAAAAACATTTGCAAAAAAAAGTGTTTATGTTTTTGGAGTGTGAGTTTTGCGGTGGGAAGTGAGTTTTGCGGAGGTAATTAAAAAAGAACAAGAGGTTGAGCGGGGTGATGAATCTCCGATTGTTGAGTTAGCCACCGTTTGCGAGTGTGTACGCTGATCAAGTTTCTTACATATATAATTTCGTGCTCAACATCGCTTGGCCAATTTTTGGCATCCAGATATCTAAAATCAAAAGGCCCCGGAATGGTAATGCAATAGACAGTAATATGACCAAAAAAGTAGCGTTGTTTGGCATGGTCTAAAATTTTCTGGCGGATTTGGGCAGCGTCGAATTCTTCCGAAATATTCATTGTCGAATCAACCAATTGAAATTTTAGCGGATATCCACTAACTGTGTGCTGACTCACGCGAATCGAATACCAATGACGATTTGAATAGTTGATGATGTAGCCAAGCAAGGTTGGATCACGCGTGAAGCGGAAATCCGTCGTCTCGCCATGTACTAAATAGTGCGTACATTCATCAGATGCCAACCCCAACAAAAACACAGCAAAAAATATATCATGTTCGTCATAGTTTCCCTCTGATTGACAAGCAGTGTGTGCATCGCCAAGTGTTTCCACCGTTAATGCGATGTTCCGCTCACACACCCATGCCATGTTCAAGAGGTAGTTTGCAGTCAGTGTCAATGGCTCGATTTCCGCTTTCACTGAGACATTCGGCGACCCAAAATCATTGTACGTTGCATTATACCCCAATAAATTATTGACGGCATGCATGCCACAGTGCGCCCGGCATTGCCGATCAAAATACAGCGGGTTTATTGGGAATAGAGTCGCGTTTACCGTTTCCATGTTCTGTTCTAATTGTTTGCTCTTGCATGCTCTTACTATCTTAAATAGGTAAAGTGGCGTCTTTTTGCGCACCGAGACAGTCGCGGCAGAGGGAGTGGTATTTTTCAGCCCCTCCAATCATCACATCTCCTGTAACACCTTCGCGGTTGCACAAATAACTAAATGGTGCATCTTTTCCGCATTCATAACACACCGCGACAAGATAAACAACATGGTCGGCTTTTGGCGACAACTCGGCGACGTTATCCCAAGGTTTTTGTGCAAACGTACCGCTCAGTGCTGCGACGTAGACATGGTAACCGGAACTGACCAAGAGATCGCACCCCTTGACCAAGTCAGGGAAGAATTGACCCTCATCAATTCCTACGACACCGGGTTCCGTGTCTTCTTCGATGCGGTGTGTAGCATACTCAATCAGCGAATCGCATGCCATACCATCCACTTCTAAATCGTCGTGACTGCGCAACAGACCCTTGGGACATCTGGTCTCAAACGAGTGCTTGATGTAGTGAATTGTTCGCGCGCTGGCACCGAATTGATGTCGTCGCGTCAATTTAATCATCTCGGTGGTTTTACCCGCGAACATTGGACCGGTGATCAGTGTCACGCGCCCCTTTTTGTCGGGAATTTTCATTTTATTTTGGTTGAGTTTGATCCAGAGTCAGCAAAAGTGAGTAGCGGATATAAATGGCAAAGACAATGCCCATTACTTTTCCGATGAACAACATCGACGCAAATGCGATGCCCACGTTGATGTTTTGGTGAGTGTAGAAACAAACCAATAAAATAACAAACACAAAGAGGATGAAGTCGATCGTGAAAATCACAATGATTTCAAAACTGAACAAAACGGGATCTACCTGCAACGGCACCAAAAGAATGCCAACAAACACAATGGAACAAACTATCAGCAACAGATTTAGGGTGATGGTAAAATTCAATAATTTGCGAGTGAATGCACTCATTTGTTGACGCAGTGCTTTCAATGTCGCCGAGTCTGGGTCAACTTCTTCGACCTTCATTTTTTTTCGGAGCCAGAATTGAGAATGAGTCCATTATATTTATGTCGATTGAATTATCCGGACAAAACAAAAGAATGTTAAGAAAACGCAAACGTGTCAACGTTCAAGACATCTTTGGGTACACACCCTTAATATACTCAATTTGGACTGGAAATCTGGATTTTGCACACATGTTGGTGAAATTGGGAGCAGATCCAAACTTGGCAAATTTCACCTCGTCGTGGACGCCACTGTTTTATGCAGTGATTAAAATGCAGATGAAGGATTCGATTGACGACAAAAACTTTACCGACTTTGTTCGCTACTTACTCAAAAGTGGAGCAGATCCAAATGCAGAGGATAGCGATGGATGGACAGCCTTATTTTATTGTAGGAATCATCCACGGCTAGCAATGGAACTCATTAGGAGAGGAGCCGACTTGAACGCACTGAGGGACTATCCATCGTTGGGATCAATCTTCCAACACACCGGCTGTACTGCATTGGCGTCATACAGGGAATCGGTTATTTTCGATACACTGAAGAAATTCCTACCGGCTGAAATTATTGCACTAATCATAGAATGGCACTACTGTCCTGGTGTCGCACGTCGTCCGAACACATTCCCGATTAAGCATCACTGTGTTCGCAAATACCTAAATGCATGGGAAACAGTCATGAAGGAGAGAACCCCATCTATATATATTCATTGAATAATTCCTTCGAATGTAAAAAAAATCCATGATAAATTCTCTGATATTATTTGGGTTGTTCATCCTCCCGGTCTCGTTGATCCTGACATTGATCTCGATTGTGAACAAGGAAACCAGTGCATTTGGTGAATTGAGAAATACAGTCCAATCACTACTGTCAACCGTCGCCAGCATTTTGACTACTGCATTTATCTGGATTCGTTCGAACATTTCAAATATCATTAACTATGGAGTTTTGAGTTTGGTGGTCACTGGCGCGCTAGTTTTCGCTATATTTTTTATTTCATTTGAAGTGAGTCGGAACACACAAATCATCGCAACTGGCGTTAATAACACGCTGGCAGGTCCATTTCAAGATGCACTGAATTTAATTGACAATGTAACGGGGACTCTGGCAGAAGTTTCAGAACCAATCATATTGAGTTATGATGGTTACATTGGCCTTATTCGAGTGCTAACCAAACCTGCCATCGACATTGCACTGGAATGCGACGAATTTAGTTGGACACTGCTTTTAGACAACACCCTCGACGTTTTGGCAGCGAGTTTCACCAGTTTCTTGAAGTATGTAACAGACCTGCTTGATCCAACCAGTCCAACAGCCGGATATTTCGACTTCTTCTCGATTTTGCATTCATTTGCAATGTCAATTGCCAACACGAAGGAGGTTCTGAAATGTGAGTGCCGTTTGCTTTCCTTCTATTTCGAATATATGGCCGCCATTCTTGCAGATGACAACTTGTGGATGGCCATCGACCGCGTACTCAACTTCCTGTTAGTTGCAATCTACCAGATAGCGGCAAGTCTGCTGCAGTTTGTCGGCTTCTTCCTTGCGTTGATCACGGGACAGTGGGCAGATGTTTGGGCTTACTTCTTTGACAACGCATATGGCTATCCAGATTACTTTGAATTGAGTACCATCATCAGAGACGCGGTGGTTTACATTGGCAGTTTCTATGACCATATCTCCATCGAGGTTTTGCGCCTGTTCACCAGTTGGATTCCATTCGACATCAGTTCGCTCTATCCAGAGTTTATCGGCCCAATCATTGGAAACTTTTTCGGTGTGCCAATTCAGATTGTGGGTGAGTTCCTTCAGATCCGCACGCGCTTTTTGACGGTCGTTGCGGGTAACTATGGCCCCAAACTGCATGACGATTTCGACGTCCTCAAGATTGGCATGTACCAGATCATGGATGCCATTGCAGATGTTGTGGACATCAAGGAACTGCCTACGCTGCCCGAAGTTTCATGTGCGATTCGACACATGCTTTATGGTTTGGTGTTGATTTGGGAAGGCCTTGCACATACCGCCATCAATCTCTACACCGTTTTGGTACAGTCATTTTGGTCGTTTGAAATTCCAGTTGCATTTGGAGACCAAGTTATCGATTCGCGCATTTTGGCAATTGTGGATGACATCAAGGAAAATGCAACAGCCGCCACGGAGTGCATTCAGAACATCACCAATGAAATGCAGCAGGAAGAGTTGGGTATCGCGTTCATCGAGACTGCTCATTGGTATAATTCCAACGTTCAATTCTTTGTCAATCTGCTGAAGTATTCGCGGTTGTCAAACTGGACATACTACACTTCTACCACCTTATTCAGAGATGGTTTTGAACAAAAGTACAACGAAACTGTGTTGATGGGCATTGCGTGGGGGAATTTCTTCAGGTCGCTGTCGATTCTGGACAACTGCACTGCAAATATTATTCCGCATGTCAATACCTCCGTCGATTTCCCATATCCATCTGGAGACGTGCCAAATGATGTGTTTTGTTGTTTTGGTGGATTGGTTGAGGCAGTCATTAAGGAGTTGGCTGGAATTTATCGCATCGTTTTCAGGATCATTTACGAACTGTCGCGAAATGATGATTGGACAACCGCTATCCAAATCATCGCAAATGGCAGTGTCATCAACATAACGAAAGAAATACGCGACAATTTGGACCGAATTATCGAATCCGCTGCATGTGAACATCCGCTAGTTTGGATAGTGGAATACACTGATCTGTTGCTGCCCAACAAATCTGCAGCTGCACAGGCTATTCTCACGTGTCATGGAGGTCCCTTGAATTTGGCCGATTTGCTGCACGATACGGCAACAAAGTTTTTCAAATTACTGGGTTCGATATTGTATGCACTAGATTTCATTCTGAATGTGGTAAGCAATTATGTGAGCACCGATGAAAGTCTGGTTTGTCAAAATCAATTTGCGGATTATACTCTAGATGATTGTTTCTGCCATATCATCCGCGGTACATATCGTGAAACCGTTTGGCGTTTAATGGAACTTGTTATTGACTGGTTCCGCATCGCTGAGTGTATTACCAATTCACTATTAATCGGCGACTTTATCACTGTAACCACTGACACATTCGGACCGGATGGCACATTCATTGACATTGTGTGCAATACCGGAAGTTTGTTCATGTCGCTCATTTCAAACTTTGCCGATTCATTCCAAACATGCAAAATGTCTTATTCGACCGCACCCGAGATCATCGGTTGTGTTTTGTTGGACTACGTGCAGCAAATCTCGGAATATATCATGTCGATCGTAACCGGACTCGTGACTACTGTGATTGAAGACATGGTGAATTTCATTCGCGACATCCTGTCTGCAACTGTGAATTTCTTCTACTGCGCGGCTCTTGCCTTGTTGAAGTTCCCATATGTCGGAGAAGCGATGTCTGAATGCAGCGCAGCATTTGTGGCTACATTCACCACTGTCACCATCGGAAACTTCACTTACAACACCACCGTTAACAATGTTCAAGACAATTGCAACAGATTTTTCGCGTTCAGACCTTCTGGTCCTCTTGATGGATATTTGTGCGTGAAGGATTTAATTTCAACGGCGTGTGTTATGGACGCCATTGTGTCAATTTTCGGCTATTGCCATGGTAATTTGACGACAAATTACACGTCTGAGAGTGCATGTGATGGATGCTGGGAGGCAATCATCACGGACTTCGAAATTGACACTCGAATTGATCCGACTAACTGCAGTTTGACGACAAGTGGTGGAGCGTGTTGCTATGCTTCGGGTACTCAGTGCATAATTCTTGCAAATTCTGCGCAGTGTGACACATACAATGGTGAATACACTGCCGGTGTTTCTTGTGCATCTGGAGCGTGTGCTTTCGGTTGTCTGAATCACACATCAGAAGATGTTCTGCCTGCCTTGCCCATGCCATGCGAAGACGAATTCTTTGATTTGCAGAATCAGACCGCAGACACCGTCATGTATCGTCTTGTGGATAAGAATTACAAGGACTGCATGTGGTCATACAACTGGAGTCGCACAATCAATTCTGTCACGGGTTACGCGTTGACGGATGCGCGCTTTTTGTATGACTCGGAAATGACATACAAAACGATTGGCAATTTCATGACTGGCATATCATACGCATGGAGTTTCTATCTCTATCGCAACTACACACCCGAGCAGTTCTTTTCTATTTATGAAGTAGACGACACGATTCCAGCGGCGCAGATGTTTGTCACTATCGTGTACCGCATCTTGTTTTACATTGATACGCACAACATTCAGAGTAGTTCAACTTCGTGGCTTTACTATCTGTTCACCAGTTTCTCCGAATCCTATACCTTCATCAGTCAACTCTTCGACATGGCATCGCTATTCTTCAACCTTTGGACAAACACGACGCTCCAGAATGTCACTTTCCCGGTTGCTGGCGATATTCAAGCAATGAAACCAGCGGACTTCCTAACCCCAGAAGATATTGACGCTCCCACTCCAGATCGATTCTACGACAAATTGGTTCAAAAGCCGTGGTTTATCGCTGTTTACAATTATCTTCAAAAACAAAAGGCAAAAAGCGCAAAGGAAGTCGCGGATGCGAACAAGCCCATTGAAATCATCAAGACCGTCTACAACAAGCGCATGAAATGGCGACTAAGTGGATCTGATCCCCTGACCGAACCTTATCCGCAATACACCGAACACCAGAAACGGAACTTAAAGACACTGGATTCACGAATTGCGCGCGCATCGGCAACCGGTGACGTGTTCGCCATGAATTATTGGACAGACCAGCGAGCAGAACTATTTCCTTCGATCCCAAGTTGGGTTTCAGCAACAAACGATTGCGCGACACGCGATGTGTGGGATGTGTTTGGTCGATCCATTGGCACATGCGCAGATGACACCGTGACAAGTTGTGTTGCAACACCGCTAACATCTTATGGGTCCTGCTGTCTTTTGGGTGGGGACTGTGTCATTGCACCCAATCTTATCAACTGCACCAGCCAAGGCGGTCTTTTCACTGCAGGCGCGACATGCGATCCCGATCCAGAATTTAATCTCACTATTTGTGCTTCTCCTTTGCTCAATGCCTCTTATGGTGCCTGTTGTTACAACAAGACATGCCGCATTGGCGTCGCCGCGGATTGTCCTGCTGGCGGAATCTTCAACCTCGGCATGACCTGTTCTTCTTCCGGTTTAGATGCTTCATGTGAATATTGCACCAGCGTATTCTGGCCCGACATTGACATCACTCCAAATGTTCTGTGTCCTGAATTGGCCTTGTTCTACACCAGTCCTGGCTATACGATGACGCCATGTGACGAGCGATCTTGTTACAGTGTAGATGGTTCATCGACCGTTGGAAGTTGTATGACTCAAGTTTTTGACGATTTCAATCCATTTCCAGATTCCCTGCGCAACCCCGTTTGCACGTGTAATATGACGGGCGTAACTGAGACCACTGCATGCTGCCTTCTTAATGGAACCAGTTATTTCACAAATAATACTGTGGCATGCAACGTCAATAATGGCACGGTCTTGCAGAACGAACCACTTGCTTCGTGTACGACTTTGTTGTTAATTGAGTCCGATCCGGCAAATTATGGTGCGTGTTGCGAGTCTAGCACGTGTTCTGTTGTTCACGTTTCTGCATGCACAACTGGACTGTTCACTCCGGGTCACACATGTGCCGCCCCCGATTTGCCTGCCGAATGTGACCACTGTGCTGCACAAGGATGTCGTGAATGTGCTTATTTCTTGGCGGTCGTGAACGAATTTGTGGACATCCTCTTGATCATTCGCAACCAAATCGTGGATGTCGCAGCCTTGCAACCACAGCAAATTCCGTCACTACCTATGCGTCCTCAGGCCGCGCTTCCATTGCCAACTTACAATGCAAGCATGTGGTTGGAATTGTGGAATGGCCTCGGCGATCCAGATTTCGATTTTAGCGACTGGCTTTTTACTTTGTTGGAGAACCTCATCAACTTTGTTGTGCAAGAGTGGTTTGGATATTCGTCATGGGACATTCGCAGTTGGATTGACCAAGATTTGACTGCATTCTTTGACACCACCGGAACTGATCCCGCGTCGTTTGTTGCATTATTCCGAAAATACACGCCATTCCGATTCATTCGATCGTGTGATCCGGTGTCCGATATCATTTCGAATACTGGTATTTCGGGCTTGGGTTTGGTATGGGCCGCTGCAGTATCCTTTGGCATCCTTATGGTCATCGCCGTGATCGTTGCATATGTTACCAAGAGCGCGTTAATGCCATTTATGGGTCGATGGATGATCATCTACTTCATTTTATTGTGGATCACGCTTTCTTATGACGTGAATATGGGCTGTTTCGTGCCAGGAACGGTTATTGTATTCCCTGTTTCCCCGTATGTTTTTTCTGTGCCTCTGCCGATGGTTCCTTACACCATTGTCACCGATTTCTACGAGCAAATTGTTCAACCACTGCTAAACTATGATTGGCGGGTGTGTCCAGACTGTCCCGGACCCGAGTTTCCGATATGTCATCTGTCGCCGTTCTACTTCACCACGGGCCTGAGGAATCTGTTCTATGCACTAAGGACGTGGTTGCCACGCATCTATTGTGAATTCGACAACACACACAACCCACTGCTCTATCCGCTGATTCACACCATCAAATGGGTTGAACGACAGTACGATTTCTCTGCTATTGGTGGCCCAACTTGCGCCGACTTGCTAAGCAATCCAGATTGCACTTTTTGGCTTATGAACGCAGAATGTCCAGGATTCACCGACGATCCCGAATTCAGATTCTGTTTCCGATGGACCATCCTCAATTTCGCCAGTCTTGCCATCATTTACGCAGTTGGCAGTGTTGTGTCCTTATTGGGTCTCCTATTAGCAGCGTTGTTGATATTGGCTGGATTCTGGGTACTTAAGATATTCTGGCTATTATTATTTGGTTTGGCGTCGTTGTTGAACCTCTCAATCAATACCGCCTCGAAAAAACGTCAGTTGTATGCTCAGGGACTTCTCAAAAAGAATGTGGACTACGATGCTCACTTAGAGAACATAGCGTCGGGCAAAGTTGAACAGCCTAAGGACATCGGAGGATTACGTCGGCGGCGAACGCGAATTGCAGATTCCACGGTTCCAAGAAATACCGAAACAAAGTATTGAAGCCGCCAGTGCTTTTAATTTTCATGTAGTGGGGAGGAATTTGTTCATCATATCGATCATTTCTTTCGATACTTGTGGGGCATCATTTGCGCGCACTGGAAGTGTCATGAGTTTGCCAAATAAAATATCATGATGCTGGTCAATGTAACCATCAAGTTCATCCAAATCGTCACACTTATTAATCATCTCTTCAAGGGCTTCTAGGTTTTTCCATGCTGCGAGGAACTGATCTATATGAAACATTTCTGTGCGCACTGAATAATTGTACGGCGAAAAGTCGTTCAGAAAACGCTGCAACGATGATTGAAATCGCTCCGAGTCATCAAGCAATTTCTCAAGCACCTTAAGACGCTCTCTTTGGAGATTTACAATACCATCTCTTTCAACACGCATGTCGTGGATAACTCCGATATATGCTGCCTTCCGTTTCTTAATCAAGTCGTGGTGTGCCTCTTCCCATGACAACCAAGGATGATTTCGATGTTCGGGCAAACATCCAGAACAAAGCATCGCGTCGCACTTCTCACAATAAAACTTAATGCACACGTTCTTAGTGCATTTCCAACATTTTCCAATTTTTCGCTTCTTGTCGGGTTGCTTGAGGTGTTCAACAATGTCACGGAGGAGAAAGGTTGTTGCACTTGTTGAAAGACTGAATGGCACACGACAAATGCAACATAAACGATCAGGCGGTTTCAACTGATGCAAGCACTGAAAACAAAATGTATGACCACATGGCAGTGTCCGTGGGTCCTTCAACAAATCCATGCAAATGGGACATTCCAACAAAGCACAATTTCCCTCATCCTGCATTTTTGTTTTGAAATTTTTGTGTGTGTGTGGTGAAAGGAGAAACCCCTAACCCTCCGCAAAACTCACTCCCTGCCACGTGGAAATTTTTGGGTTTAGGGCTGATTTTTGCGGCACGGAAGTGAGAAAAAACTTTTCGACAAACACAAAAAAATGCGCGCAGGATTGAAGAAAAATACCCACAACTTCTTGATCTGATTTTTTTTAATAATTTCATGGTTATTTAAGTGCGAATTCTTCCCCAGATCATGAACGGCCATTTGGATCTTATTCAATTGTGCCCATCTTCATAATAACATCACCTAACAAATCGTTTGCATCACGTTCATCCAGATCTTCTCGTGGATTTTTCAATCTGGATAAATTTTGTTCCGCCCCTCTGAATGCGCCATCAATTCTCGTGTTATCGAATATCTCGCGTCGCACAACATACAATCTGTCACGACAGCGTTTAATTTTGTCTTCGGCTTCTTCAATATCTTTGATCAACTGACAACGTTCCGCACCAAGGGTTTCAATTTTTTGGGACACGGACGTCCTCCTAGATTTTGCCAGTTCGTATTCGGGAGACGCTTCATACTCTTCGACGCGTTTGAGACGCAATAGATAGCGGGCTTTTTTTGCGTGTTCGTTGGTTGATAACCAGTTGTGGGTGCGATGTTTTGTTATGCAGTCCGTACAAATCATTGCATCGCAATTTTCACAATAAAATTCAATGTGCGACGTGGAGCAATCACTACAACAGTTTTTATGTTGTGACCCAGGTAACACGCGTCCAGTAAAAATTGCTTTCAATGCGATGTTCGTAGCCACACGATCCATGAAATACGGTTGTTTGCACTCTGTACAAAATCTTGAATACACTGGACACGATTCGAGGCATTTGCGACAAAAGGTATGTCCACACGTCAGTGTGCACGGATTTTCAAAACACTTTTTGCATTTAGGGCAATTTAGTGACACATTCATTTTTTTGTGTTTGTTTTTTTGGATTGATTTGGCGGCACAGAAGTGAGTTTTTTTTTGAACCCTCATTTCAAAAGACCGTTTTATGAAGAATCCATGTCGTCACAAAACCATTGAACCCTGCAATGCAATAGGATTTGGTCACAAAGTTGAAAGGAACTTGTGTTTCCAAAGAAATCATGCAACAAGATCAGCACCGGAATATCTCTTGGTTCTCCTTCCTTATTCCGCCAGATGATTTTTTCCGCTGCTTCCCTTGTCTTCGAATCCAGTTGCTTTTCACAATCCAAATTATTTCCACAATACAACTCCCGCAAATTTGTGAGACGGCCGATTTCAGGTGGAAGACTGGCCAATCGATTCCTTCCACAATCCAACTTCTGCAAATTAGTGAGACGGCCAATTTCAGATGGAAGACTCTTCAATTGATTCAATCCACAAATCAACTCCTGCAAATTAGTGAGACAGCCAATTTCAGATGGAAGACTGATCAATCCATTCCATCCACAATCCAACTTCTGCAAATTAGTGAGACGGAAAATTTCAGGTGGAAGACTGGCCAATCGATTAATTGCACAATACACCTTCTGTAAATTAGTGAGAGAGCCAATTTGAG
>Ga0326597_10009438_pt1 | contig 13065 bp, 12 predicted proteins | sample RVTome_12_FD_203789 | JGI IMG/M metagenome (GOLD analysis project Ga0326597, IMG submission 203789) | Soil microbial communities from uranium-contaminated site in the Upper Colorado River Basin, Wyoming, United States - RVT100D185 | ecosystem: Environmental > Terrestrial > Soil > Contaminated >... | reverse complement strand
GAGAGCGGCGCGCGCCGGACCGCCGTGGTGATGAACGCGGGGGCGGCGCTGTACGTCGCCGGGGTGGCCGAGAGCATCAGCGAGGGCATCCTCGGCGCCACGGCCGCGATCGACTCCGGCGCGGCCCTCGCGACCCTCGAGCGCCTCGTGGCCACGAGCCAGCGCCTCGGCGCGCAGGTGACCGCGTGACCGACTTCCTCGAGCAGGTCGCCCGCGAGCGGCGCGCCTACGTGGCCGCCGCCCGCGCCGTGCGTCCGCTCGACGAGGTGGAGCGCGCGGCACGGACGATGTCGCTGGGACGGGGCCTGCTGCGCCTGAGCACCGTCGTTCGCGAGCTGCGCCGTAGCGGCAGGTTGGCTGTGATCGCCGAGGTCAAGCGCGTCTCGCCGGCGCTGGGGCCGCTCGCGGAGATCGCCGATGCCGGCCGGCTCGCGCGCACGTACATCCAGGCGGGCGCGTGCGCCGTCTCGGTGCTGGTCGAGCCGCATCACTGGGGCGGGTCGCTCGCCGACCTGCGCACCGTCCGTTCGGTGGAGCGGGGGATCGGGTACACCGGAGCCATCTTGGCGAAGGACGTGGTCGTCGATGCCTACCAGATCGCGGAGGTCGGGGCCGCGGGAGCGGACGTCGTCCTGCTCGTCACCGAGCTCTTCAGCACCGAAGAGCTCCGCCGGCTCAGGCTGTACGCGGAGTCCCTGGGCATGGATGCGCTGGTCGAGGCGCACGACCCCGCCGCCTTCGCGCGCGCCGTCGCCTGCGGCGCGTCACTGCTCGGCGTGAACGCCCGCGACCTGCGCGAGCCGTCGCGGATCGACCGGGGGCGGATCCACCAGCTGGCCTCGCAGGTGCCCGAGGACGGGCTCCTGGTCGCCGAGTCCGGGATCACGTCGGTCGAAGACGCGGAGGCGCTGCCCGCGCGCGTCGACGCTGTCCTCGTGGGCACCGCGCTCGTCCGCGAGCCGGATCCGGGTCCGCTCGTCCACGCGCTGGCGACCGTCGTCCCCGGCAGCAGGGCGCTGGCATGATCGCGGCCGCCAGCAAGGGCCGCTACGGGATCTACGGCGGGCAGTACGTGCCCGAGACGCTCATGCCCGCGGTCATCGAGCTCGAGGCCGCGTTCGAGGAGGCCTGGGCCAACGCGGCGTTCCGCTCCGAGCTCGACGACCTGCTGCGCACCTACGTCGGCCGGCCCACGCCGCTCAGCGACGCGCGGCGCCTGGCCCAGGCCGTCGGCCTGCGGCGCGTGCTGCTCAAGCGCGAAGACCTCGCGCACACCGGCGCGCACAAGATCAACAACGCCGTCGGCCAGGCCCTCCTGGCGCGGCGCATGGGCAAGCGCCGCGTCATCGCCGAGACCGGGGCCGGGCAGCACGGCGTCGCCGCCGCGACGGCCTGCGCGCTGCTCGGCCTCGACTGCGTCGTGTACATGGGCACGCTCGACATGGAGCGCCAGGCGCCGAACGTCTATCGCATGCGGCTGCTCGGAGCCGAGGTGCGCGCCGTAGACGCGGGCAGCCGCACGCTCAAGGACGCGGTCAACGAGGCCATCCGCGACTGGGTGACGAACGTGCGCACCACCTACTACCTGCTCGGGTCGGCCATCGGGATGCACCCGTACCCGCGCATCGTGCGCGAGCTGCAATCCGTGATCGGGCGCGAGGCGCGCGCGCAGGCGCTCGAGACGCTGGGCCGCCTGCCAGACCTGGTAAGCGCGTGCGTGGGCGGCGGCTCGAACGCCATCGGCATGTTCGCGCCGTTCCTCGCGGACGAGGCGGTCCGCCTGCGCGGCGTCGAGGCCGGCGGGAACGGGCTCGAGACGGGCCGCCACGCGGCGTCGCTCTCGGCCGGCAGCGTGGGCGTGCTTCACGGCAGCAAGACCTATGTGCTGCAGGACGACGCGGGCCAGGTGCGCGAGACGCATTCGATCTCCGCGGGCCTGGACTACCCGGGGGTCGGTCCAGAGCACGCCGCGCTGCGGGACAGCGGTAGGGCCAGCTACGTCGCGCGGACCGACGCCGAGGCCCTCGAGGGCTTCCGGCTGCTATGCCGCAGCGAGGGCATCGTGCCCGCGCTCGAGCCCGCCCATGCCATCGCCGACCTGCGCTACGTGGCGCGCGAGCACGGCGGCGACCTGGACGTCCTCCTGTGCCTCTCGGGTCGGGGCGACAAGGACCTCGACACGGTGATGCGCGCGTGAGCGTGCTCGCCCCAAGCGGCGTCGATCGGATCGCGCGGGCGTTCGCGCGCGCGCGCGAGGAGCGGCGGCTGGCGCTCGCGGTCTACCTGACCGTGGGATATCCCGACCGGGCATCGTCGCCGGCGCTCCTGCGCGCGGCGCTCGACGGCGGCGCCGACCTGCTCGAGCTCGGCGTGGCGTTCAGCGACCCCATGGCCGACGGGACGACCATCCAGCGCGCCAGCGAGGCCGCGCTGCGCGCGGGCGTCCGCCTGGCGGACTGCCTGGCCGAGGCGCGCGCGCTGGTCGCCGAGCGTGGCGCCCCCGTCCTGCTGATGGGCTACTTCAACCCGTTCCTGCGCTACGGCGTGGCGCGGCTGGCCGAGGAGTGCCGCGCCGCCGGTGTGGCCGGCGTGATCGTGCCCGACCTGCCGGCCGAGGAGAGCGCGGAGCTCGACGCGGCGCTGCGACCCGCGGGCGTCGCGCGCATCGACCTGTACGCGCCGACCACGCCCGACGAGCGCCTCGAGCGGCTGCTGCCCGCGGCGCGCGGTTTCGTGTACTGCGTCTCGCTCACGGGCGTGACGGGCGCGCGGGCCGTGCTGGCGGAGGACACGGCAGCCTTCGTCGCGCGCGTCCGGGCGCGCACGACCCTGCCGGTGGCGGTCGGGTTCGGCATCAGCCGCCCCGAGCACGTCCGCGCGCTGCGCGGAGTGGCGGACGGGGTCATCGTCGGAAGCGCGGCCATCGACGCGATCTCGGCCGGGGGCGAGCGCGCCCTGCGCGACTTGGTGCGTTCGTTGCGCGAGGCTTGCGCCGCATGAGCCCGCTGAGGGGCGTGCGCGGCGCGACGCAGGTCGCGGCCAACGAGGCCGCGGCCGTCCTCGCCGGCACGCGCGAGCTGCTGAGCGAGCTGGTACGCCGCAACGGCATCGCCAGCGAGGACATCGCGAGTGTGTTCTTCACCGTGACGGCCGACCTCGATAGCGAGTTCCCGGCGCGCGCGGCGCGCGATCTCGGCTGGAGCGACGTCGCGCTCATGTGCGCGCGCGAGGTCCCCGTGCCGGGCGCGCTGCCGCGCTGCGTCCGCGTGCTCATCCACTGGAACACCGAGCGGCCGCAGCGCGAGGTGCGCCATGTCTACCTACGGGGAGCGCGCGCGCTGCGGCCCGAACGAGGCGTAGAGGAGGGACCCTGATGCTCGTGGTGATGAAGCGTGACGCCACCAAGGCCGAGATCGACACCGTGGTCGCGCGGGTGACGGAGCTCGGCCTGAGCGCCGTCCCGCTCCCCGGCGCCGAGCGCACGGCCATCGGCACGTTCGGCGTGGCCGCGCGCGAGCGCGCCGAGCAGCTCGAGTCCATGCCCGGCGTGCAGGAGATCGTCTACGTGTCGCGGCCGTTCAAGCTGAGCTCGCGCGAGGTCCGGCCCGCCGACACGGTGGTGCGCGTCGGTGACGTCGACGTGGGCGCGGGCCGAGCGCTGGCGGTGATCGCGGGGCCGTGCTCGGTCGAGACGCGTGAGCAGACGACCGCGACGGCGCGGGCGGTGCGCGGCGCGGGTGCCACGCTACTGCGCGGCGGCGCCTACAAGCCCAGCACCTCGCCGTACAGCTTCCGCGGCCTCGGCGAGGCCGGCCTGTCGATCCTCGAGGAGGCCGGACGCGCTGCGGGGCTGCCCGTCATCACCGAGGTCCTGACCCCCGGCGAGGTCGAGCTCGTCGCGCGCCACGCGGACTGCCTGCAGATCGGCGCGCGCAACATGCAGAACTTCACGCTGCTCGACGCGGTCGGCGAGCAACGCAAGCCCGTGCTGCTCAAGCGCGGCTTCGCGGCCACCATCGAGGAGCTGCTGCTGTCGGCCGAGTACATCCTGGCCAAGGGCAACCCCAACGTGATCCTCTGCGAGCGCGGCATCAGGACGTTCGAGCAGTACACGCGCAACACGTTCGACGTCAGCGCCATCCCGCTGCTCAAGAAGCTCACACACCTCCCTGTGATCGCCGACCCCTCGCACGGAACGGGGAAGTGGTACCTGGTAACGCCGGTCGCGCTGGCCGCGGTGGCCGCGGGCGCCGACGGTCTGATCATCGAGGTGCACCCGAGCCCCGACCACGCTCTAAAGGACGGCTTCCAGTCGCTGACCTTCGAGAACTTCGCGGCGCTCATGCGCACCGTCCCGGCCGTCGCCCAGGCCATCGGCCGCGAGGTCGCCGCGCCGGTGCCGGCCTAGTGCCCGCGGCCAGCAGGCGCACGGCCATCGTCGGGCTGGGCCTGATGGGCGGGTCGATGGCGCTGGGGCTGCGCGACACGCGCGAGGTCCGCGGCTACGACGTCGACCTGTCGACGCGCGAGGCCGCGCGCGGGCGGGGCATCGCGACGGCGGACTCGCTTGCGGCCCTCTTCCCCGCGGACGTGGTCATCGTGGCGACGCCGCTCGAGGCCGTGGTCCCCACGCTCGACGATCTGGCGCCTCTCGCGGGGAGCGCGGTCGTGGTCGAGGTCGGCTCGCTCAAGCGCGACGTGGCCGCATACGCCGGGCGCGCGCCGAGCGGGGCGCGCATCGTCGGGCTCCATCCCATGGCGGGGACCACTGAGTCGGGGTTCGGCACGGCCGACCCCGCGATATTCCGCGACCGACCCTTCCTGGTCGTGGCCACGGCGCGCAGTGACGACGACGCCCTGGCCGAGACCGAGGCCATCGCGCGCGAGCTCGGTGGCAGGCCGGTGCGCTGCTCGGCCGAGGAGCACGACCGGGCCGTCGCGATGCTCTCGGGCGTGCCGCTCGTCGCCGCACTCGCGCTGGCCAGGGCGGGGGAGGACGTCGCGCACCTGGCCGGGCCCGGCTTCGCCGGTGCCACCAGGCTCGCGGCGACGCCGCCCGACCTGGCGCGCGCGATCCTGCGCGGCGACCGCGACAACGTGAAGGCGGCGCTGGCGAGGTTCCGCCGCGCGCTCGACGAGGTCGAGCGGTCCTTCTGAGCGGCCCCCGCTACGATCCGCGCGTGGACTTCGGCGAGGAACCCCAGCGCGCGGAGATCAGGCGCGCGGTCCGCGAGCTCTGCGCGCGCTTCCCCGACACGTACTGGCGCGAGCTCGACGCGCGCGGCGAGTACCCGACGGAGTTCGTCCACGCGCTGACCGAGGCGGGCTGGCTCGGCGCGCTCATCCCGCAGCGCTACGGCGGATCCGAGCTCGGGATAGCCGACGCCGCGGCGATCATCGAGGAGGTCAACGCCTCGGGCGGCAACGCCGCGGCCGCGCACGCGCAGATGTACACGATGGGCAGCCTGCTGCGTCACGGCTCGGAGGAGCAGAAGCGGCGCTACCTCCCCGGTATCGCCAGCGGCGAGCTGCGGCTTCAGGCGTTCGGCGTCACGGAGCCGGAAGCCGGCTCGGAGACGACGCGCATCCGCACCATGGCCGTGCTGCGTGGCGACCGCTACGGGGTGAGTGGTCAGAAGGTCTTCATCTCGCGCGCCGAGCACTCGGACTTGATGCTCCTGCTCGCGCGCACGGCGCCCTACGACGCGCTCGACGACAAGACGCGCGGCCTGTCGCTGTTCGTGGTGGACCTGCGCGCGGGCGTGGCGGCGGGGACGATCGAGATACGGCCGCTCGCGACGATGATGAACCACCACTCGACCACGATCTTCTTCCGGGACCACGAGATCCCGGCGTCGGACCGCGTCGGCGAGGAAGGGCTCGGCTTCCGCTACGTGCTCGACACCTGGAACGCCGAGCGCATCCTCATCGCGTCGGAGTCGCTGGGCGACGGCCGCTGGTTCGTCGAGCGCGCGGCGCGCTACGCCGGCGAGCGGCGCGTGTTCGGGCGGCCCATCGGCGCGAACCAGGGCGTGCAGCTGCCCATAGCGCAGGCGCACGCGCAGCTCGAGGCCGCGCGGCTGCTGCGCGACAAGGCGGCCTGGCTATTCGACCGCTCGGAGAAGTGCGGGGCCGAGGCGAACATGGCCAAGCTGCTGGCGTCGCAGGCCGCGTGGGCGGCGGCCAACGCCTGCATGGACACGCACGGCGGCTACGGCTTCGCGAAAGAATTCGACGTTGAGCGCAAGTTCCGCGAGACGCGGCTGCTGATCGTGGCGCCGATCTCGAACAACCTGGTGCTGGCCTACGTCGGCCAGCACGTGCTCGGGATGCCGCGGAGTTACTAGCCGTGGCGGGGCGGCTGGGTTTCGGCATAGCGGCCGTGCTGGGCTCCGACGTAGCTGCAGCGCTCGCGCCCGAGGTCGAGCGGCTCGGCTACGCCCAGCTCTGGACGAATGACGGCGCGCCCGCGGCCGGGCTGCCGCTCGTCGCCGCGGCCCAGCGGGCGTCCGCGCGGATCGTGACCGGGGTCGGCGTCATCCCCTGCGACCTGCGGAGTCCGGGCGACATCGTCGCGGCGATCGGCGAGCTCGGCATCGATCCGCGCCGGGCGGTCATCGGGATCGGCTCTGGGCGCGCCGAGCACCCGGTAGAGGCGGTGCGCGAGGCCGCGGCGGAGCTGCGGCGCCTACTGCCGCAAGGGGTCCGCCTCGCGGTGGCCGCGCTCGGCCCGCGGATGTGCCGCCTGGCCGGCGAGGTCGCCGACGTCGTGCTGCTCAACTGGGTCACGCCCGAGCGCATCCGCTGGTCGCGCCGCCGCATCGCCGAGGGCGAGCGCCGCGGCGGCCGGCGACCCGGGCAAGTCGTCGTCGCCTCGTACGTCCGCGTGGCCGTCGGCCCCGGCGCGCGCGAGCGCCTCGCCGCCGAAGCCTCGCGCTACGCGCGCATCCCGGCCTACGCGCGGAGCTTCGCGGCCATGGCCGTGGACCCGGGCTCCGTCGGGATCGCGGCCGAAGACCCGCGCGACGTGGCAGCGGCTCTGGCGCCGTACCGCGAGGTGCTCGACGAGACCGTGGTGCGCGCCCTACCCGCGGCGAACGACGCCGCGAGCGTGCTCGCGGTCGCGCGCGCCGCCGGGCCTTGACCCGGCGCGGCGGGCGCGCACGGCGGCGGCGAGGTCGCGCAGCACCGCCGCCGTCGTGTCCCAGCCGATGCACGCGTCCGTGATGCTCTGGCCGTAGACAAGGCCTGCGCGGGCGTCCGGGCCCGCGGGGAGATCCTGCCGCCCCTCGACGATGAAGCTCTCGAGCATCAGGCCGACGATCCTCCCGGGGGTGTCCGCGGTCCTGCGTCCGCCTTCCGCGGCGATCTGCCGCGCGACGTCGCGCGCGACCTCCGGCTGGCGGCGGTGGTCCTTGCCGCTGTTGTCGTGGCTGCAGTCGATCATCGCACGAGGCACGAGCCCCGCGTCGCGCAGCATCGCGAGCACGCGCTCGACGTGGGCAGCGTCGTAGTTGGGGCCCTGCCGCCCACCGCGCAGGATCACGTGGCAGTCGGCGTTGCCGGTCGTGACGACGATGCCCGCAAGGCCCTGCTCGGTGACGCCGAGGAACGAGTGCGGGTGCGATGCCGAGCGGACCGCATCGATGGCCATCTGCAGGCCGCCGCCGGTCCCGTTCTTGAATCCGACGGGCATCGAGAGCCCCGAGGCGAGCTCGCGGTGGACCTGGCTCTCCGTCGTGCGCGCGCCGATCGCGCCCCAGGCGACCAGGTCGCTCGTGAACTGCGGCGAGATCGGGTCGAGGAACTCGCATGCGACGGGCAGGCCCAACGCGACCAGATCGAGGAGCAGGCCGCGCGCCGCGCGCAGACCCTCGTTGATGCGGTAGCTCCCGTCGAGGCGGGGGTCGTTGATGAGGCCCTTCCAGCCCACCGTCGTTCGCGGCTTCTCGAAGTACACGCGCATCACGATCAGCAGGTCCCGGCGGAGCTCGTCCGCCGCCGCGCGCAGCCGCCGCGCGTAGTCGAGCGCGGCGGCCGGGTCGTGCACCGAGCAGGGTCCGACGACGACGAGCAGGCGGTCTTCCTTCAAGTCGAGGACGGCGCGGATCTCGTCGCGCCAGTCCGAGATCGAGCGCGCGCCCTCCTCCGGCAGTGGCAGCTCCTCCAGGAGCACGGCCGGCGGAACGAGCGGGCGGATGCTCTCGACGCGCAGGTCCTTGGTCCGCCGGACGTTCCTCACGTCTCGATCGTACGGGAGGCCTAGTACAGGATGCGCGTGCGGATGGTGCCGTCGATGGCGTCGAGCGCCCGGCGCAGCGCCGCGCTCACCGGCCGCTCGGCGCCGTCGATGTCGATGACCGCGTAGCCGATGCGGCGGTCGGTCTCGAGGTACTGGCTGGCGATGTTGATCTGGGCCGCCGCCAGCGCGGCGTTCACCTGCGCCAGCATGCCCGGCTCGTTGCGGTGGATGTGCAGGATGCGGTGCTTGCCGGCGTGCTCCGGCAGGGCGACCTCGGGGAAGTTCACGGCCGTCGCAGTCGAGCCGTTGTTGCTGTAGCGCAGGAGCTTGGCCGCCACCTCGGTGCCGATGCTCTGCTGCGCCTCGAGCGTGCTCCCGCCGATGTGCGGCGTGAGGATCACGTTGTCGAGCCCGCGCAGCGGCGAGCTGAACTCCTCGGCGGCCGAGCCGGGCTCCTGGGGGAACACGTCGATGGCCGCGCCCGCGAGATGCCCCGAGCGCAGCGCCGCGGCCAGCGCGTCGATGTCCACCACGCTGCCGCGCGAGGCGTTGATGAGGCGCGCCCCCGGCCGCAGGCGCGCGAGCTGCGCGGGACCGATCATGCGCGCGGTCCGCGGCGTCTCGGGCACGTGCAGCGTGACGACGTCGGAGTGCGCGAGCAGCTCGTCGAGGCTCGCGATCGGCGAGGCGTTGCCCAGGGCGAGCTTGGTCTCGACGTCGTAGTAGAGGACGCGCATCCCGAGCGCCTCGGCCAGCACGCCGACCTGCGTGCCGATGTGCCCGTAGCCGACCACGCCCAGCGTCTTTCCGCGCACCTCGGTGGAGCTGCCGACCGACTTCAGCCACCTGCCGCGGTGGGCGGCGGCGCTGCGCTCGGGAACGCCGCGGCAGAGGATCACGACCTCGGCCACCACGAGCTCGGCGACGCTGCGGGTGTTCGAGAACGGGGCGTTGAACACCGGGATGCCGCGCGCCTCCGCCGCGTCGAGGTCCACGCGGTCGGTGCCGATGCTGAAGCAGCCGATGACCATGAGCTTGTCGGCGCCGGCCAGCGCGCGCTCCGTGACATCGGTGCGCGAGCGGATCCCCAGGATGTGCACGCCGGCGAGGCGGCCGGCGAGCTCGTGCTCGGACAGGGCGCCCGGGTGCCGCTCGAGGTCCGTGTAGCCGTCGGCGCGGAACGCGTCCACCGCGCTTTGGTGGATGGACTCGAGCAGCAGGACCTTGATCTTCGACTTGTCGAGTGAGGTGCCGCCGCTCTCGGCCATCAACCGACGAAGTTACCGATCACGAACTCGTTGGCCAGCGCGCCGAGGAGGAGCAGCGACAGGATGGCGTACGACCACAGCGCCCGGCGGTCTTCGAGGAGCAGCGCCAGCGTGATGAACAGGGGGAACATGACCGTCATCTGCCGCGCGGTGGAGGTGAGCGGCGTAGGCAGGATGCGCGTCCACGCCAGCAGGAGCAGCGGGGCCACGTAGAGCGTGAGCTCGGCCGGGAGGCGGCGGAAGCCCAGCGCGAACACCGCTGTCAGCGCGACGAGCAGGCCGAGCTGGAGTGCCTGGAAAGGGTCGCCGGTCCGCGCGATCCACCTCCAGGTCTCCCCGAAGAGCTGCCACGGCGGACTGAACGGCGCTCCGCTCCAGCGGGCCTGCGCATCGAGCATCGACTGCCCCACGACGCCGACCGTGTACTGCAGGTAGGCTAGACCCGCGAGCGGCGCCGCCGCCACCGCCGCGGCGGGCCAGGCCAGGCCGCGGCCACGCGTGCCGGCCCTCCACTCCTTCAGTACGAGCCACGCTAGAGGCAGGAATAGCAGGCCGCCGACCGGCCGCCCGGACCCGGCCAGCAGCGCCAGCGCCGCCGCGGCCGCCCAGCTGCGCGCGCGCGCCCGCTCGAGGGCCCAGACCGCTAGGGCGAGGAATACCGCCTCGGAGAAGGGCGCGAGAAGGAAGAACGACGCCGGGAAGACCGAGAGCAGCAGGAGCGAGCGGCGCGCGACGGGGTCGCCGTGTTCGGCCGCGGCGATCCGGTACACGCCCCACAGCGCGAAGACCATGGCCACGAGGTTCACGGCCATCCCCGCGACCACGACGTGCGGACCGCCAAGCGCGACGCCCCGCTCGAGCAGCGGGAACAGCGGGAAGAACGCCGTGGACCCATCCGGCGAGTAGCCGAACGTGGCGATACGCGCGTACCAGCACGCGTCCCAGCGCTCCCATACGCCGAACAGCTTGAAGGCCAGGCCGTCCCCGTATTGCAGCGGCATGAGCGGCCAGCCGTTGCGCGCCTGCTCGAAGTGGCAGGGGTGGGGGATGCTGCGCTCACTCGCGACGTACAGCCCGAATGTCCAGAGCGCCAGGCGCATGGTGACGACGATCCAGATCGCTTCGGCGAGCCCTGGGGGCAGGGGCCCCCATGCGCGATAGCGCGGCAGGGCTCGCAGCCGACTCAGTGGCCGAGCTCCTTGACCATGTCGTAGAAGCCGGGGAACGTCTTCGAGACAGCCTCCCAGCCGTCGACCGCGACTCCCGGCACGACCAGACCGAGGATCGAGAAGGCCATGGCGATGCGGTGGTCTCCCGCCGCGTCCACGACGCCTCCGTGCAGCGGCACGGGATCGATCGCGAGGCCGTCGGCGAACTCGGTCACGCTTCCGCCGAGCGTGCGCAGCCCGGCGGCCACGGCGGCGACCCGGTCGCTCTCCTGCGCGCGGGTGTGGCCGATGCCCAGGATCTCGCTGCGCCCTTGCGCGCAGGCGGCCACCATCGCGAGCGTCGGGAACGTGTCGGAGATGTCGCGCACGTTCTCGCGCAGGCCGTACAGCGCGCCGGTGCGCCGCACTCCGATGCCCCCGAGGAGGCGCGAGACCTGGCAGCCCATGCGCTCGAGCACCTCGAAGAAGCGGATGTCGCCCTGCGCGCCGGGGCGGCGGGTCGGGTCCACGTTGTCTATCGTGACGCTACCGCCGAGGAGCGCGGCGGCCGCGCCGGCGTAGCTCGCGGCCGTCGCGTCGCCGGGTACGGCCACCCGCCGCGGCCGGACACGCTGCGGCCGGACGCGGAACGAGTTGGGCCGCTCGAGGCGCTCGACGTTCACACCGCGCCCGGCGAGCGCGGCGATGGTCATCTCGACGAAGGGCGCGGAAACGACGCTGCCCGAGAGGCGCACCTCGATGCCCTCGGGCGCGCACGCGCTGACCAGCAGCAGCGCGGAGGCGAACTGACTGGACTCATGGCCGGGTATCTCCACGCGCCCGCCGCGCAGAGGCCTGCTGACGGTGAGCGGGAGGGCCTCGCCTTCGATGCTGGCGCCGAGCTCGCAGAGGGCGCGGACGAGCGGCGCGAGCGGCCGCCGGCGGAGGCGCTCGCCGCCGTCGATCGTGGTCCTGGTCATGCGCACGGCTGCCAGCGCGGTGGCGAAGCGCGCGACCGTTCCGGCCTCGCCCGCGTTCACGCTCGCCTCGGCGGGCGCTTCGGCCGGGGTGATGCGCAGCACGCCCGCCGGGCTGCCGTCCACGCGCGCACCCAGTGCGGCGACGGCCTCGTGCATGGCCCGCACGTCGTCGCCGGGATCGAGCGGCCCGAGGTCGATCTCCGAGCGCCCGCTGGCCAGCGCCGACAGGATCAGCTCGCGGTTGGCGAGGCTCTTAGAGGCCGGCACGCGGACGTGCCGGTCGATGCGGTGTCGGATGGGCGAGATGGCTCGAGAGGCCAATGGCGGGCTGTCAGGATAGATGCGATGACGGGACGGAGCGACGCGCGGCCGATGGCGATCATGGTCGCGGCGGCCATGCTCTTCGCGGCCGCGCTCTATGCCTCCGCGACGGGCGGGGCGCCGATCGGCAGCGGACCGGGCGCGCCGCTCGCGGTGGGTCCGTCGGCGACGCCGGTCGCGACAGCGCGCGGGCCCGAGATCAAGGTCACGCACGACGCCTGCTGCGACCAGAGCGCGCGCTTCCTGAGCGCCAAGTGGGAGTCGACCGAGCGCGTGACGTTCGCCAGCCTGCGCATGGAGCCCGCGCCGCCCTTCGACTGCGGCGTGACCATCGACCCGTCCGCGCTCAGGGGCACCTTCGGCTGCGTCGGCTTGCTCCCAGGGGCCACCGAGTTCCACGCGCGTCTGTCGCTCACCACGCCGAGCGGCACCTTCCCGTTCGACCACCGCTTCAAGACCATGGGCGACCGGCTCGTGGGCGTGAAGTGGTTCACCGAGTTCGAGGACCCCACCGGCGAGCCGCTGGCGTGCGCCGCGGCGAGCTGCCGGATCATCCAGCTCTACACCACCGGCGAGGACAAGATGACCGCCACGCAGGTGCTCGAGTTCGGCAAGCAGTTCAACGTCAGCGCGGACCCCGGGCTCGACCCGGTGGCGATGGCGACGCTGCTCAAGCGGCTCGACGCGCGCAACGACTACCACTACTACCGCTTCGACACGCGCGAGGAGGCCACCGCGTCCGCGGTGTACTGGCTGTTCCGCAGCGGCAAGCCCGTGATCGCCATCACGCTGGCGGGCCAGCACGCCCCACTGGTGATCGGCTTCGACGGGACCTACGGCACCTACTACGACGATCCGAACATCAAGATCGGCGGGGTCGTGGTGCAGGATCCGCAGCGCGGGGACATGCGCCAGGAGACCGCGGCCCGCCGGCCCGACAAGTACCGCAGCCCCGAGTTCCAGACGGGCCGGCTGCTGTTCATGGACGAGTGGCTCAAGGACGAGTGGTGGCTGGGGTTCCCCTACGCCCGCAGCATCAAGGTGGGCACCCAGAGCTACGACATCGAGCGCAGCGACGGCGTCTACCCGCTGCCGCACTGGGCGGG
>Ga0326597_10009437_pt1 | contig 13065 bp, 26 predicted proteins | sample RVTome_12_FD_203789 | JGI IMG/M metagenome (GOLD analysis project Ga0326597, IMG submission 203789) | Soil microbial communities from uranium-contaminated site in the Upper Colorado River Basin, Wyoming, United States - RVT100D185 | ecosystem: Environmental > Terrestrial > Soil > Contaminated >... | reverse complement strand
TGATGCCGGGGGACAACGTGGCGCTCAGTATCGAGCTGATCACGCCGATCGCGATGGAGAAGGGGCTGCGCTTCGCCATCCGCGAGGGCGGCCACACCGTCGGCGCCGGCACCATCTCCGAAGTCATTGAGTAGCCGGAGAGAAGAGAGCAGGTAATATGGCAAGCGAGCGAATTCGAATCCGATTGAAGGCCTATGACCACCGCGTGCTCGACCAGTCTACCTGGGAGATCGTGGACACGGCCAAGCGAACCGGGGCGCAAGTGGCCGGGCCAATCCCGCTCCCGACGATCCGGAACCTGTACACCACGCTCCGCTCCCCGCACGTGGACAAGAAGTCGCGGGAGCAGTTTGAAATTCGCACGCACAAACGCCTGGTGGACATTTTAGAGCCCACGCAGCAGACGGTTGATGCGCTGATGCGTCTCGACCTTCCGGCCGGAGTCGATGTGGAGATCAAGGCATTCGGCAAGGAACATAAATAGGAAGTGCGGCGGCTATGGTGAATGGCATCTTAGGCAAGAAAGTAGGCATGACGCGGATCTTTCGCCCGGATGGCGAGTGTGTCCCCGTCACGGTGCTCCAGGCGGGTCCCTGCATCGTTGTGCAGCGCAAGACGGGCTCGACCGACGGATATGAGGCAGCCCAGGTTGCTCTGGTCGAGTCTCGTCCCCGGCGGCGCGCTCCGAAGGCCATTCAAAAGCATTTCGCAAAGGCCGGCGCCGCGCCCATGAGATTTGTGCGCGAATTCCGTCTCCGAGAGGGCGGAGAGGAAACCAAGCAGGGGGACTCCATCAAGGTGGACCAGTTCCGGCCCAAGGATCGGGTCAATGTGATCGGAGTGAGCAAGGGCCGGGGTTTTGCAGGGCTGGTCAAGCGGCATCATTTCCGCGGCGGCGACAAGACCCATGGGTCCATGTTCCATCGCGCTCCCGGCTCGATCGGCGCTTCCGCGTATCCATCGCGCGTCCTCAAGGGAATGCGCGCTGCGGGCCATATGGGTGTGGACCGTGTCACGGTGCGCAACCTGGAGGTGGTCGAGGTGAACGCGGAGGAGAACCTGCTGTTGGTGAAAGGACCCGTCCCGGGTCCGAACGGCGGCTATTTGATGATCGAGAGGGCGCAAAAGGACTAAGAAACAGGAGCAGGGAACTGAAGAAGCTTCATTATTTTGTTCCTCCAGAGTTGGAACAATGCCAAGCGTAGAAGTGAGAAATCTCGAGAACGAGCCCGTGGGCGATTTCGCTCTTGCTGACGAAGTGTTCGGGGCCAAGGTGAACCCGCATCTGCTCTACGAAGCCGTGCAGCACTATCTTGCCTGCCGGCGGGCCGGGACGCACGCCACCAAGACTCGCGGCCTGGTTGCCGGCAGCGGTCGCAAGCTCTGGCGGCAGAAGGGCACGGGACGAGCCCGCATCGGCAGCATCCGCTCTCCGTTGTGGCGGCATGGCGGCACGGTGTTTGGCCCGCAGCCGCGCTCTTATGCCTATAAGCTCCCGCGGAAGATGCTGCTGGGTGCGCTGCGCTCCGCGCTTTCGGCAAAGCTTGCCGAAGAGCAGCTAACGGTGATTGACGACTTCAAGCTTGAAGGTCACAAGACAAAAGGCCTGCGGCAGATCATCGAGCGCTTTGGCGGAGACGGCCCCGTCCTGCTTGTCGATCTGGCGGGCAACCGCAACCTGGAGCTCTCGAGCCGCAATCTGCAAGGCGTCGAGCTGGTGGACAACCGGGAGCTGCACCCCTACCATTTGTTGCAGTGCCGGCGGCTGCTGATTTCGAAGCCTGCCGCCGAGCGTCTGCAGGAGGCATTGGCGCCGTGAATGTGAACACCGTAATTCGGCGTCCGATCATTACCGAGAAGGGACTCGCCGCCAAGGACGAGCGGCGCACGCTGTGCTTCGAAGTGCACCCGGAGGCAACCAAGACGGAAGTCAAAGACGCGGTGCAGAAGCTCTTTCAAGTGAAGGTCGAATCGGTGCGTACGGCCACGTTCCCGGGAAAGCAGCGCCGACGCGGCCGCATGGTCGGCTATCGGAGCGACTGGAAGAAGGCGTTCGTCAAGCTCAAGGCCGGCGAGAAAATGATCGAATACGTGGAGAAGTCGTAAAGACAGTGAATAGTGAATGGTGAATAGTGAAGATCGTTCTTGCGAGTGTCCGCTCACTACGCACCACTGACGACAGGTAATTTCAATGGCGATTAAAGCATATCGGCCCACTACGCACACGCGGCGCTACCACTCCGTGGTCAGCACGGCAGACCTGACGACCGACAGGCCCCTCAAGGCTCTCGTCAAGCCGCTGCGGAAGACTGGCGGGCGGAATTCGCTCGGGCGGCTGAAAATCCGGCACCACGGCGGCGGCCACAAACGCCAGTACCGCATGATCGATTTCCGGCGCGACAAGATCGGCGTCCCCGCAAAGGTTGCAACGGTCGAGTACGATCCGAACCGCTCCGCGCGAATTGCACTGCTGCACTACGCCGATGGCGAGAAGCGCTACATCTTGCAGCCCATCGGCCTGACCGTCGGAATGCAGGTTGTGGCGGGGCCGGAGGCGGATATCCTGGTCGGAAACGCGCTGCAGCTCAAGAACATCCCGCTCGGCACGACGATCCACAATATCGAGATGCGGCCCGGCAAGGGAGGCCAGCTTGCGCGCAGCGCCGGCGCGGCCGTCCAGTTGGTTGCCAAGGAGGGGACGAACGCGTTTGTGAAGCTCCCGTCGGGGGAAGTGCGGAAGATTCCGCTCGAGTGCATGGCCACCATCGGCCAAGTCGGCAACCTCGACCATGAGAACATTACGATCGGCAAGGCGGGCCGAAGCCGCTGGCTCGGCATACGGCCCACGGTGCGCGGCGTGGTCATGAATCCGGTCGACCATCCGCACGGCGGCGGCGAAGGCAAGACCTCCGGCGGACGCCACCCGGTTACGCCCTGGGGCAAGCCGACGCGCGGTTACAAAACCCGTAATAACAAGCGGACCAACCGGAATATTGTGTCCCGGGCGAAGAAGAGAAAGGGCTAATCGCCGTTTCCGGGCACTCGGCCGGAGGCCGATGAAGGATTAGACGATGTCGCGATCGCTGAAAAAAGGCGCGTTTGTGGATGGGCACCTCTTCGAGAAAGTGGAAGAGCTCAACCGCCGCAATGAGAAGAAGGTGTTCCGAACCTGGTCACGCCGGTCCACGGTCATCCCGGAGATGATCGGCCATACGATTGCGGTCCATAACGGGAAGAAATTCATCCCCGTCTATGTTACCGAGAACATGGTGGGCCACAAGCTCGGGGAATTCGCCCCGACACGGGTGTTCAAGGGGCACTCCGGGGCCAGAGCGGCGGAAAAGACGGGTTCGCCTGCTCCGATGGGAGCTCCTGGAGCGGCGCCGCCAGCGGCTCCGAAGCCTGCCACGACGTAACGATGCCGCCGGGGGCGCTTCGACACGCCATGTGCACCGTGGGTTCGGAGATTGGGAAGTAGAAAACTATGGATGCGATAGCGAAAGCCAAGTACGTCCGCACCTCGCCGCGGAAGGCCCGTTTGGTGCTCGACCTGATTCGGGGCCGGGATGCCGGGGAGGCGATCAATCTCCTGCGCTTCACCAAGAAGCGGATCGCCCGGGATGTGCAGAAAGTCCTGCGGTCGGCGATTGCGAACGCCGAAGGGAAGTCGGAAACGATCGACGTGGATCAGCTCTACGTCTCGGAAGCTTATGCCGAGGACGGTCCGCGCGGCCGGCGGATTCGCCCGGCCCCGATGGGACGCGCCCACCCGTACCAGCGCCGGAGCTGCCACATTATCGTGAAAGTGGCTGAGAAGGCGGGAGGGCCGGCCACCGCAGCCAGTTAGCCCGAGCCGGGACTGCGAGCGGTCGGGCAGAGCAAAGGACGCGATAATTTATGGGTCAAAAAGTTCATCCGTACGGGTTTCGCCTTGGATACAACAAGCCGTGGAAATCCCGGTGGTATGCCAAGCGCGAATATAGCCAGTTTTTTCACGAGGACTTGCGGCTGAAGAAGGAGCTCAAGGGGCGCCTCCGGTCGGCGGGCATCTCGAGCATCGAAGTGGACCGCATGGTCAACAAGCTGCGCATTTCGATCCACACGGCTCGTCCGGGCATCATCATCGGACGCAAGGGTGCGGAGATCGACAAGCTGAAGGCGGACCTGCAGAAATCGACGAGCCGCGATGTCTTTTTGGATGTGCAGGAGGTCTATAAGCCGGAGCTGGACGCACAGTTGGTCGCCGAATCGATTGCGCTGCAGCTCGAGAAGCGGATCGCCTTCCGGCGCGCCGTGCGCAAAGCGGTGGACTCGGCCGTGCGGTTCGGCTGCAAGGGCATCAAGGTGCGTGTCTCCGGCCGTTTGAACGGCGCGGAAATCGCCCGCAGTGAATGGCATCTCCAGGGTCGGCTGCCGCTCCAGACGCTGCGCGCCGACATTGACTACGGTTTTGCAGAGGCCTTCACGACGTACGGCGTTGTGGGCGTCAAGACCTGGATCTATAAGGGCGAGATTCTGGAGGGGAAGAAGCGCCGCGGACCGCGCCCGGCGGCCGAGGCCGCCTGAAGGCAGTGAATAGTGAGTAGTGAATAGCGGAATCCGCTCACCGCTCGCCACGCATTCGTAGAGGAAACAGCTATGTTGATGCCGAAAAAAGTCAAACACCGCAAGCAGCAGCGGGGACGCCGCTCGGGAGCGGCTTGGCGCGGCTGCGAGATCTCGTTCGGGGATTACGGGCTCAAGGCGCTCGAGACCGGCTGGATTACCGACCGCCAGATCGAGGCGAGCCGCGTGACCATGACCCGCTCCATCAAGCGCGGCGGACGCGTCTGGATTCGCGTCTTTCCCGATAAGCCCATCACAAAGAAGCCGGCGGAAACCCGTATGGGAAAAGGCAAGGGAAACCCCGAGGGATGGGTTGCGGTCGTGCGGCGCGGCAAGGTGATGTTTGAGATGGAAGGCGTGACGGAGCCGGTGGCGCGCGAGGCCATGCTGCTCGCCAGTCACAAGCTGCCAATTCGCTCGAAGTTCGTCAGCCGGGCGGGAGATGAGCAGTTATGAAGGGTCCGAAGTTCCATGAGATGAAAGATGCGGAGCTGGAGGTCGAGGCCCGCGACATGGAGAGCCAGATCTGGAAACTGCGCTTTCAGGCTGCCACCGGACAGACCGAAGGTTTGCGCAAGCTGCGCTCGCTCAAGCGGAACATCGCCCGGGTTCGCACGATTCTTCGGGAACGCGAGATCCTTGCCGAGAGGACCGAAGGGAGCCAAGTCAATGGCTAGCGAATCGAAACCGCGCCGGAAGCGGGCCACGCAGGTCGGCGAAGTCGTCAGCCGATCCGGCGCCAAGACGATTGTCGTCGAGGTGGAGCGGCGTGTGCAACATCCGCTCTACAAACGCTACGTCAACCGGCGCAAGAAGTTCCACGCCCATGACGAACGGAACGAATGCCGCATCGGTGACCGCGTACGCATCGTGGAAACGAGACCGTTGAGCAAGATGAAGCGCTGGCGCTTCGTGGAACTTCTCTACCGCCGGGCGGTCGAGGTCCTCGAAGAAGCCGCCGCTGCGCAGCCACAGGCGAGCTAGAGGGAACAAAGAGTCCCCTGCGGCAAGAGTGATGGATGGTTGGCAAAGAGGGTGTCTGAGGAGAGCGCGCGATGGTACAGATGAGAACAATCCTCGAGGTGGCGGATAACTCCGGGGCCCGGCGCATCTCCTGCATTCTGCCCCTCGGAGGCTCCGTGGGCAGCCGCGCCGGGCTGGGTGACATCATCACCGCGAACGTCAAGGAGGCCGCCCCCGATAGCGCCGTCAAGAAGGGATCCGTCGTCAAGGCCGTTGTCGTGCGCACGCGCAAGGAGCACCGGCGGCGCGACGGAACGTTTATTCGCTTTGACCAGAACGCTGCCGTGCTGATTAACGACGCGGGCGAGCCCGTTGGGACGCGCGTCTTCGGCCCGGTCGCCCGCGAGTTGCGCGACAAGAAGTTCCTGAAGATCGTTTCGCTCGCGCCGGAGGTCTTGTAAGCAATGTTGGGCGTCAAACGAGGAGACAACGTGAAGGTTGTGGCGGGCCGATCCCGCGGCATGACCGGCAAGGTCCTGAGCGTGGACCGGGTAAAGAACCGCGTGGTGGTCGAGCACGTCCAGATGGTCAAGAAGCACATGCGGGCCAACCCGACCAAGAACGTCAAGGGCGGCATCGCCGAGCGCGAGAGCCCCGTGCATGTTTCCAACGTCATGCTGCTCTGCCCCACCTGCGGCCCCATCCGGCCGAAGACACAGGTGCTGGCGGGAGGGCGCAAGTCGCGCGCCTGCCGCCGATGCGGGAACACGTTTGAGTAACCAGAGCCGCGAGCACCCGTTCCGCCTTTCCGGGGGACGAGGGTGTGAGGAAGCGGTCAGTTTTTACTTTCAGCCCCTGCCATACAGGGAGGGGCAAGAGAAGTTTGGTGGAAGTCGATGAGCCGATTGCGAGAACGGTATCAGAAAGAGATCATCGCGGCGCTGCAGAAGGAGTTCAACTACACGAACCCGATGGCGATTCCGCGCCTCAAGAAGATTGTCGTCAACATTGGCGTGGGCGAAGCCACGCAGAACATCAAGGCTCTCGACGCGGCTTCGCACGACCTGGGCCTGATCAGCGGCCAGAAGCCGATCGTGCATCGCGCCCGGAAATCGATTGCCGCCTTCAAGCTTCGCAAGGGGATGCCGGTCGGGTGTTCGGTGACCCTTCGCGGGGAGCGCATGTATGAGTTTCTCGACCGCCTTGTCAATATCGCCCTCCCGCGCGTGCGGGACTTTCGAGGCGTGCCGACCAAGTCCTTTGACGGGCGGGGCAGCTATACCATGGGCATCCGGGACCAGCTCGTGTTTCCGGAGATCGATTACACCAAGGTGGACAAGACCCGGGGCATGAACGTCACCCTGGTCACCGACGCCAAGACCGACGAGGAGGCGCGCTCACTGTTGCGCCACCTGGGCATGCCGTTCCGGACCTAGGCGTCCGGACGCCGCCCGACGAAGAGAACGACAAGGAGACCAATGTCGAGACTTTCGCATTTGGCCAAATCCCGCCGCAAGCCGAAGTACAGCTGCCGCCACCGGAACCGGTGTCCGCTGTGCGGCCGGCCGCGCGGGTTCCTGCGGAAATTTCAGGCTTGCCGCTTGTGCTTCCGCTCGCTCGCGCTGCGCGGGGAGATCCCCGGCGTCCGCAAGGCGAGCTGGTAACCCGGGCGGGAAGCAGAGCCAGGAAGATAGAGCTACGGTATGAACACAACTGATCCCATTGCCGACATGCTGACCCGGATCCGCAACGCGGTCCGCAGCCGCCACCCGAAGGTGGAGATGCCGTCCTCCCGCCTCAAGCTCGAGATCGCCAAGATCCTCAAGGAGGAAGGCTACATCGCCAGCTATAAGGCGTCGGAGGAAAACCGCAAGAAGACTCTGCGGATCAACTTGAAGTACACGGATCACGAGCCTGCCGTGAGCAACCTGGTTCGCATCTCGAAGCCCGGCCGGCGCGTCTATGCCTCCTGCAAGGAAGTCCCGGCGGTATTGGGAGGCCTGGGACACAGCGTCCTCAGCACGCCCCAGGGTGTCATGACCGCGCGGCGCGCCCGCAAGCTGGGGATCGGGGGAGAAATCTTGTTTGAAGTCTGGTAATTTCGGCGGCGCTGAGGAACCGAAAGAGCCGAATCGGCCAGCAGCTTGAGGATTTACGATGTCACGCATAGGAAAATTACCGGTCCCTGTGCCTCCCAAGGTGGAGGTGACCCTCGGGAAGTCAGACGTCCAGGTCAAGGGCCCCAAGGGCCAGTTGAAAATGCCGCTTCCGGAAGGGATCCGTGTCGAGCGCAAGGATGCCGAGTTGCTTGTGCTGCGGCGCGATGATTCGTTCGCGGCAGGGCACGGGTTGGTTCGCAACTTGCTTGCCAATTGCGTGCACGGAGTGACGCAGGGTTTCCAAAAGGACCTGGAGATCGTGGGCATCGGTTACCGGGCCGAGCTCAAGGGCAAGTTTTCGGTTCTGTTCAGCCTGGGCTATTCGCACCCGATCGAGTTTGTGATTCCGGAGGGAATCCAGATCAGCGTGGACAAGCAAACGAAGCTTTCAGTTACCGGAATTGACAAGCAGAAGGTGGGTCAGGTGGCGGCCAACATCCGCTCGTTGCGGCAGCCGGACCCCTACAAGAACAAAGGGATTCGGTACGCAGGCGAAGTGCTGCAGAAGAAGGTAGGAAAGGCAGGCGCCACGGCCAAGTAGAATTTGGTTTGGCAGGCAATACGACCATGATCAGACGAACTGCACGCAACGAAGTCCGCCAGCGCATCCATACCAGGATTCGCAAACGGCTCCCTCGGACAGTCGAGCGGCCCCGGTTGAACATTTTCCGTTCACTCAAGCATATCTACGCCCAGGTTATTGACGACTTGCACGGGACCACGATGGTGGCGGCAAGCTCCCTGGATAAGGATTTTCCCATTCGCGGGGGCGGGAACATTCCGGCGGCGAAGGCGGTGGGGAAGCTGATCGCGGAGAAGGCCATCGCCAAGGGAATCAAGCAGGTCGCATTCGACCGGGGCGGCTACCGCTATCACGGGCGCGTGAAAGCCCTGGCGGACGCGGCCCGCGAGGGCGGCCTACAGTTTTGACGGAGGAATCGCTTGGAGAGCAAACGCATTGATCCCGGAACGCTGCAGTTGAAGGACCAGGTGGTTTCCATCAACCGCGTGACGAAGGTCGTGAAGGGCGGAAAGAACCTGAGCTTCAGCGCGCTCGTGGTCGTTGGAGATCCGGACCAGGGTATCGTGGGGTTTGCGACGGGTAAGGCTAAGGAGGTTCCTGCGGCGATTCGCAAGGGCATCGAGGCCGCCAAGAAGAACCTGCATCGGATTCCTCTCTATCGGAGCACGATCCCGCACAAGATCCTCGGGCGGTACGGCGCCGGGCGGGTCCTGCTGAAGCCCGCACCCGAGGGGACGGGAGTCATTGCGGGTGGCCCTGTTCGTGCGGTGCTGCAGGCGGCTGGCGTCCTGAACGTCGTGGCCAAATCGCTCGGCACCACAAACCCGCACAACGTCATTCGAGCCACCATGGAGGCGCTCACACAGCTTCGTGCGCGCAAACCTCCCGCGGCTGTGTCCGAATCCGCTCCCGAAGAGCAGGCGGCCCGGTAAGGCTGACAAGCTCCAGAAGGGGCAAGAGGTGATACGTTGGATAAGAAACCCAACACGATTCGAATTCGTTGGATTCGCAGCACGATTGCCTGTCCGGCCAAGCAGAAGAAGGTAGTTGCCGGATTCGGCTTCCGCCGGCTTCAGCAGGTGATCGAGCGCCCGGATACGCCCTCCATCCGCGGCATGATCGCCAAAGTCCCTCATCTGGTTGCGATCGTGGAGTAGGAGTTCAAACGCATGGCTATTAATCTCAGTTCTCTCCGTCCGCCGGCTGGTCAGCGGCATGCCCCCAAGCGAGTCGGCAGGGGGATGGGCAGCGGGCACGGAAAGACGTCGGCGCGCGGGCACAAGGGCCAGGGTTCCCGCTCCGGCACGCGGACCCGCCCAGGGTTTGAGGGCGGCCAGATGCCCTTGCAGCGCCGTGTCCCGAAACGGGGATTTCACAACCTGTTTCGGAAACGGTACGCGATTGTAAACGTGAAACAGATCGCCCAGTTGGGTGAATCCGCGATTTCGCCTGAGTTGCTGCTCGAACGCGGACTGATTCGGAAACTGTATGACGGACTAAAGATCCTGGGCGAGGGCGAGTTGAAGGCCCCGGTCACAGTCTCGGCCCACCAGTTCAGCCGATCTGCCCGGGAGAAGATTCTTCAGGCCGGGGGAAAAGCGGAGGTCATTGCTTTGAAATGAGCCGGGAAGACTGCCCTTCTCGCAAGGCACTGGTCTTTCTGGGGCCTCCGGGAGCCGGGAAAGGAACCCAAGCCCGGCTGCTGGCCCGTGGCCTTTCGATTCCTCATATCTCGACGGGGGATCTGTTTCGGGAGAACGTCGAAAAGGGGACTCCGCTCGGCCGGACGGCGAAGGCATTCATGGAGCGGGGGGAGTTGGTTAGCGACGAGGTGGTGAATGACATGGTTCGGGAGCGGCTCAAGAAACCGGATTGCGATTCCGGGTTTCTTCTCGACGGATATCCCCGCACCCTGCCGCAAGCGGAAATGCTGAAAGGGTTTTTGCGGGAACGCAGTTACGGGGCGCCGCTTGTTGTGAACCTGGGAGTGAGCTATACTGAGATTGTGAATCGTCTCGGCGGGCGGCGCGTTTGCCCGGTCTGCCAGCGAACCTACAACCTCGTTACGCAGCCCCCATCGAATGACAGTGTCTGTGACGATGATGGTGCCGCCCTGCAGCAGCGGCAGGATGACCGGGAGGAAGCGATCCGGGAACGGCTTTCCGCATACGAGGCGCAGACCGCTCCTTTGATTGAGTACTACAAGGCGCAAGGGAATCTGTACGAAGTGAATGCGGAGCGCGGGCCCGAGCTGATTAGCGACGAGTTGATGCGGGTGATTCGGCAATGATTGTGTGCAAATCTCCGCTCGAACTGGAGAAAATGCGAAGGGCTGGCTTGGTGGTCTGGGAGCTCCTGCAGGAGTTGAAAGCCCGTGTCAAGCCGGGAATTTCGACCTACGAGCTGGAGGAATTCGCGATCGAGCGCATCGCCGAAAGCGGAGCAAGGCCCGCGTTCAAGGGACTCTATGACTTTCCGTGCGCGCTGTGCACGTCCATCAACGATGAAATCGTTCACGGGATCCCTTCCAAGAAGCGGATTTTGAAGGAAGGCGATATCCTGAAGATCGATACAGGAGTGCAGCTCGAGGGGTATTACAGCGATTCGGCGGTTTCGGTTCCGGTGGGAACGATCCAGCCGGAGCTCGATCAGTTGCTGCGCGTGACGGAGGAATCGTTGCACCGGGCCATAGACCGTGCTCGCCTGGGAGCCCGCGTGGGAGATATTTCGGCGGCCGTCCAGGAGCACGCCGAATCCCATGGATATTCGGTCGTGCGCGACTTTGTCGGCCATGGCATCGGAACGCAGCTCCACGAGGACCCCAAGGTCCCGAATTACGGCGCCGCGGGCCATGGGCCGGCGCTCAAGGAAGGCATGGTCCTGGCCATTGAGCCGATGGTGAATTCCGGGAAGCCGGGGGCAAAGATTTTGAAGGACAAGTGGACCGCCGTCACCGAGGACGGCGGCTACTCCGCTCATTTTGAGCACTGCGTGGTCGTAACAAGCAACGGTCCGTGGGTCTTGACCCGCCCGTAGGCGAGGCGTCGGGGCGGTCGGACCGAGAAGGATTTGCCATGAAGGTGCGAGCGTCGGTAAAAAAGATTTGCGACAAGTGCAAGGTCATCCACCGCCGCGGGGTGGTGCGGGTGATTTGCGTAAACAGAAAGCACAAACAGCGCCAGGGTTGAGGAGGAAGAAGTATGGCACGCATTGTTGGGGTCGACCTGCCGGTCCAGAAACGCGTGGAGATCGCCTTGACGTACATTTACGGCGTGGGCCGCACACGCTCGAATTCGGTGTTGCATCGGGCCGGGATCGATGTGGACAAGAAGGTGCGCGATCTGACCGACGAAGAGATCAACCGGATTCGGAGAATTTTGGAAGAAGAAGGCGCGGTCGAAGGGGAGTTGCGCAAGGAAGTTACCATGAACATCCGGCGCCTCATCGAGGTTGGTTCCTACCGCGGTGCGCGCCACCGCCGGAATCTGCCGGTGCGGGGACAGAGAACTCACACCAACGCCCGAACGCGAAAAGGGCCGCGCAGAGGAACCGTGGCGAACAAGAAGAAGGCGAGCGCGAAAACGTAAACAGGAAACGCCCGCATTCGGAGACGGATGACGAGCGTGCGGAGAGTGAATGGCTAAAGAACAGGGCAAGAAGGGTAAGAAGAAGACCTTCAAAAAGAAGGAAAAAAAGCATATCCCCGTGGGCCTTGCCCATATTCAGGCCACGTTTAACAATACGATTGTCACCATTTCGGACCCCAGCGGGAATGTAGTGTCCTGGTCGAGCTCCGGATCGCTGGGTTTCCGTGGTTCACGAAAAGGGACCCCGTTTGCCGCCCAGCAGGCGGCTCAGCACGCCGCCAACGGCGCACGGGATCACGGGATGCGAGTGGTGGACGTACGGGTGAAGGGCCCCGGCTCGGGGCGCGAATCGGCGATCCGTGCGCTGGCTGCATCCGGATTGGAAGTCAAGTCCATCAAAGACTCGACCCCCATTCCTCATAACGGATGCCGTCCGCCGAAGCGCAGACGAGTGTAGGGGCGTTTGGCATCGCGCGATGCGTAGCCCGAACGTAAGAGCGTAAGGAGGAAGGTTTGGCTCGATACAAAGATCCGGTTTGCCGGTTGTGCCGTCGGGAAGGCATGAAGCTGTATCTCAAGGGGGAACGCTGCCAGACGGATAAGTGCGCCATCGAGCGCCGCAATTTCCCCCCTGGACAGCATGGCAAGGACCGCCGTCCCCGGATGCTCGGCTACGGGCTCCAGCTACGCGAGAAGCAGAAGCTTCGTCGGGTGTATGGAATCCTCGAGAGCCAGTTCCGGCGCTATTTTGAACGAGCGGCCGTCCGCAAGGGCGTTACCGGCGAACTCCTGCTGCAGTTCCTGGAGCGGCGGCTGGACAATGTGGTCTACCGCATGGGCCTGGCGACTTCCCGCCCCCAGGCGCGGCAGTTTGTACGCCATGGCCACTTTCAGGTCAACGGACGCAAGGTAAACATACCTTCGTTTCTCGTCAAGCCGGGAGACGTCGTGGATGTCCGACAGGGTAGCCGGGAAATGCCGGCCTTGCTGGCGAACCGCCAGACCACCAGTCATCAGACGGTGCCCAGTTGGATCGATGCGGATCGGGACAACCTGAGCGCAAAAATCTTATCCAGTCCGCAGCGGCAGGAGATTGCGCTGCCCATTCAAGAACAACTGGTCGTCGAATTGTATTCGAAGTAGGGATTGATTGCAGAATCCGGCTCTAAAGTTCCTGCATTCAGAAGGGCTATTGAACAAGGTGAAGCTGGCTGAGCTAGAAAGGCTT
>Ga0326597_10009436_pt1 | contig 13066 bp, 13 predicted proteins | sample RVTome_12_FD_203789 | JGI IMG/M metagenome (GOLD analysis project Ga0326597, IMG submission 203789) | Soil microbial communities from uranium-contaminated site in the Upper Colorado River Basin, Wyoming, United States - RVT100D185 | ecosystem: Environmental > Terrestrial > Soil > Contaminated >... | reverse complement strand
GCAACCTCGCCATCACCCTCATCCGCCGCGCCGGCCTCGCCATCCCGGAAGCCCGCGAGAACTTCCGCGAGGATCGTTCTGCCGCAATCGCCCTCGTCACAGGCGCCGTTCTTTGAATGACCCTGGGTCGGGTGCTGTCTCACTGGATGCACCTCGACTCGCCGAAGCACCTTGCCGTATCATGTATCCATTGACGGAGGAGTGTAGGATGCCAGTCAGAATTAGCGAACGCGAGTTGGTAATTCCAGCATTGAAGTGCGCTGCGGCGACACGAGACGGCATCATCTTGACCACTGATTTGATCGATGAACTCACTGATATGTTCCATCCAGAAGGTGAGGACGCCGAGATACTGGATGGTCGAACGGACACTCGATTCTCGCAGAAAGTTCGAAATCTGATCTCACATCGGGCTGGCCAAAACAGCATGTTCTCCAAGGGGTACGCCGAATATACCGGGGATGGTATCCGGATCACGGACGCAGGGCTAAATTTCTTGGATCAGGTTCCAGAATAGCTCGCCTTGTAACCGGGCTTGAACCACTTTAACTGCGTTCCGCCCATCGCATCCTTGTCCCAGACGAACCAAGCGTACGCAGTGGTCCCAGAACCTTTCCGCTCTGCCCCCGCTGGGTAGAACGTGATCCGCTCGCTAAACACCCAAACGCGACTCGGAGGCGTACGGGCAAAGATCGTGTTTGCGCGGTTGGCTCCCTCTAGGAATGCAAGCCGAAGCAGCAACGCGAATTTCCGGCGCGCGTGCTTGACACCGCTCGCTACAAACCCCTCCGCGCAGTTGTACGGTGGATTGGTTATGATGTTATCCGCTGACCGCGGCGGGTCGAGAAAGTCAATCCCCGGGTCGCCATATCCGCGCACGTACAAGTCGGAACTATAGACAGGCTTCCCCATCTCTTCGAGCACGTGCGACATTGCACCATCGCCGCAAGCACACTCCCAAAGATCGCCGTCAAACCTTTCATTGTCGGTCAAGGCATACGTCGCCCAAGGCGGAGTCGGAAAAAAGTCTGGCCCATCGAGATCGGCGAAACGCTTCAAAGTGGGCTTGAACCCACCATTCAAATTGTAAGTCGCATCGGCCACAGCTCACCTCCAAACTGATAAAACGTATATGAATCATATAGTTAGTCAATGGTTAACAAAAGGTTAGCGAAATTTCGTTTTCTTATCCCTGTCCCCTTTGAATCACACATATTGGTTCGACGCACACTTTTGATTGATCTCGCCTCGCCCCTCCCGCTCCCTTCTTGCGCCGCCGTCGCCTCCTCCTATAATCCGGCGCCTTCACTGGGCGGGGGGACGCGCCGAATGTCCGAGCCGGCGCCGAAGGTCGGCATCATCATGGGATCCGCATCGGACTGGCCGACCCTGCGCCATGCGGCGCAGGTGCTGGGCGAGCTCGCCATCGCCCATGAGGCGCGGATCGTCTCGGCCCACCGCACGCCGGACCGGCTCTACGACTATGCGCGGACCGCGCGCGGGCGCGGGCTCCAGGTGATTATCGCCGGCGCCGGCGGCGCGGCGCATCTTCCCGGCATGACCGCGGCCCTGACCACGCTTCCGGTGCTGGGCGTGCCGGTGCGCTCGGGCGCGCTCTCGGGCGCGGACAGCCTGTATTCGATCGTCCAGATGCCGCCGGGGGTCCCGGTCGGCACCCTCGCGATCGGCGAGGCCGGCGCGACCAATGCGGCGCTGCTCGCCGCCGCGATCCTGGCGCTCCAGGACCCCGCGCTCGCCGCGCGGCTCGCCGACTGGCGCGCCCGCCAGACCGCCGCCGTTCCCGAACTCCCCCCCGAGCAGCCCCCCGAGCAGCCCCCCAAGCCGACCAACGCCGATGGCTGAACCGGGCCTGCTCGCGCCCGGCGCCACCATCGGCATTCTCGGCGGCGGCCAGCTCGGCCGGATGCTGGCGATTGCCGCGGCCGAGCTCGGGATCAGGACCCACGTCTTCTGCCCGGACGCGGACGCGCCGGCGTTCGATGTCGCCGCCGAGAGGACGCTCGCGCCTTACGAGGATGGAGCTGCGCTCGACCGCTTCGCGGCCGCGATCGACTGCGCGACGATCGAGTTCGAGAACGTGCCGATCGCGGCGCTCGGGCGGCTCGCGGCGCTGGTGCCGGTGCGGCCGGGCGCAAGATCGCTCTCCATCACCCAGGACCGGCTGGAAGAGCGCCGGTTCCTCGAGGCGGCGGGCGCCGCGGTCGCGCCGTGGCGCGCGATCGGCCGGCCGGGCGATGCCGGGGGCTGGGACTTCGCGGCCGGCCGCGCGGTTCTGAAGACACGCCGCCTCGGCTATGACGGCAAGGGCCAGCAGCTCGTCGCCGCCGAGGCCGATGTCGCGGCCGCGTTCGAGCGGCTGGCCGGCGCCCCGTGCATCCTCGAGCGGTTCATCCCGTTCCGCTGCGAGGTCTCGGCCATCCTCGCGCGCGGCGCGGGCGGCGACATCGCCGCCTTCGAGCCGGCGGAGAACGAGCACCGCGGCCACATTCTCTCGATTTCGCGGGTGCCGGCCCGGATCGCGCCGCGGACCGCCGAGGCCGCGATCGCGACCGCCACCACCATCGCCGAGGAGCTCGGCCATGTCGGCGTCCTCGCGGTAGAGTTCTTCGTCACCGGCGATGGCGATGGCGAATCCCTGCTCGTCAACGAGATCGCGCCGAGGGTCCACAATTCCGGCCATTGGACCCAGGACGGCGCCAGCGTCAGCCAGTTCGAGCAGCATGTCAGGGCGATCGCCGGCTGGCCGCTGGCGCGGCCGCGGACGCTGGCGCCGACGGTCATGACCAACCTCATCGGCGAGGACGCCGGCGCGTGGCGGCGGCTTGTCGGCGAACCGGGCGCCCGGGTTCATCTCTACGGCAAGCGCGCCGCGCGGCCGGGCCGCAAGATGGGACATGTCAATCGGGTGTCCCCGACCACGCCCGGGGCGGCCGGATCTTGACCGTTTGTCAACCTGCCCGGGGTCAGGTTCAATGCGTCCCGGCGGACGCGGCGCGGTGGACAGGGCAGGTGTGATTTGTTACACAGGCGCCCGCTTCATCGCCGGACCGGGTTCGCGGGCGGGCGCTCATTTGCCGGATGCGGCGCACGGCACCGGTCGCAACGGGCGGAAAGGGTCACTTCGTGCAGGTAGTGGTTCGCGACAACAATATCGATCAGGCGCTGAAGGCGCTGAAGAAAAAGATGCAGCGCGAGGGCGTCTTCCGCGAAATGAAGCTGCGCAACCACTACGAGAAGCCATCGGAGAAGCGCGCCCGCGAGAAGGCCGAGGCGATCCGGCGCGCGCGCAAGCTTGCGCGCAAGCGGGCGCAGCGCGAGGGGCTCCTGCCGGCGAAAAAGCGCGGCTGACGCAAGCCGTCCCGCGTGGGGATTTTCGCCGCAGCGAGGGCCGTCGCCATGGCTCTTTGGGTCTGGAGCATGATCGCGAAAGGTGGGACCTCCTTTGCGGATGGGATCATGCGCGATTGAAGATCTGGAGCGGCCGGCCCGCCGCGGAGCGCGCACCGGGGACGCCAGGATGAGGAGCCCATGGCCGCAACCGCCGCCACCATCCGAACCGTGACCGCGAAGGCGGCCGCCGTCGCGGCGATGGTGGCGCTCGCGGGCTGCGTCGGCATCGGGCCCGACGGCGCGCCCACGCTCGCCGGCCAGCCCGCGCCGGAGGCCGGCTTCGACGGCGATGTCAACATCCAGTCGCTGACCGTCGCCATCAACGCCGATCCGGGCGACCCGACGGCGCTCAATCTGCGCGGCATCGCCTATTCCAAGGCCGGACGCTACGACGCGGCGATCGCCGACTTCACCGCCGCGCTCCAGATCAACCCCGGATACCACCAGGCGCTCAACAACCGCGGCAACGCCTATCGCCGCGACGGCGACGAGACCGCGGCGATGGCCGACTTCAACCGCTTGACCCAGATCGCTCCCGGTTACCCGGTCGCCTATGTGAGCCGGGGCGAGATCTACCGCGAGCGCAAGGACTACGCCGCCGCGATCGCCGATTTCAGCCGCGCGATCGCGCTCGATCCGCGCTATCCGCTCGCCTATCACGACCGCGGGCTGGTCCATCAGGCGATGGGCCGGCATATCGAGGCGGTGCAGGATTTCGACCAGGCGATCTCGCTGAAGCCCGGCGACTCGCCGCCGCTCTATGCGCGCGGGGTCTCCAACCTCGCGCTCGAGCGCCACACCGCTGCGGCCGACGACTTCGGCCAGGTGATCGAGATCAACCCGGGCTCGGTCGAGGCCCGGTTCGGCCGCGCCGCCGCCAACCAGCATCTCGGCATGTGGCAGGAAGCGGCCATCGACTACAACGAGATCCTCAAGGTCCAGCCCAAGAACGAGGAGGCGCGCAAGGGCCGGGCCGAGGCGCTGGCGAGGGCCGAGGCCTCGGGCCAGGTGGTCGCCGGCGAGAAGGAGGGGTGAGCAAGTCGCCCGCATGCCGCGACGCGTAACCCGGGGACGGCCGGTCCCGGTCGCCTCGCCGCTCCCCCATTGCGCTGCGCTCCATGCGGGCTACGGGCCGGCCCCACCGATTGCGCCCGTTCCGCTTGCCCGCGAAGGGGCGAAGGCTATGATCTCCCCCGAGCGCCGGCCGTCCCGGCGCCGGATGAGGGAGACGCCCCCATGAACCTCGCCACCAGACCCGAGTTCACGCCGCTCGCCGGCGACCGCACCGCCGCGCCCCATGTGGTCGTCCACGAGGACGAGCGCGCCCGCGTCATCCACTACCTGATCAGGCCCGGCGAGCAGACCGGCTGGCACACCCACGAGCTCGACTACGTCGTGGTGCGGCTGTCCAGGGGAACGCTGACCTCGCATTTCGCCGACGGCACGGTCAGGGATTTCGACTACGAGCCGGGGACGACCTCGTCCTACCGGGCGCCGGTCGAGCACAACGCGGTCAACACCGGCGACAGCGACATCATCGGCTACGAGATCGAGTTCAAGAGCTAGCCCATGAAGTCCTGGCAGCTCGTCGAGCCGAACAAGCCGCTGGTTCTGGTCGAGACCGAGACGCCCGAGCCGCAAGGCGGCGAAGTTCTGCTCCGGGTCAAGGCCTGCGGGGTGTGCCATTCCGACCTCCATTTCTGGCAGGGCGGCTACGATCTCGGCGGCGGCAAGTGGCTGACCATCGAGGAGCGCGGCCTCGCCCTGCCGCTGGTCATGGGCCACGAACCGGTGGGCGAGGTGGTGGCGCTCGGCCCCGAGGCCGAGGGGGTCGCGGTCGGCGAGACCCGGCTCGTGTTCCCGTGGATCGGCTGCGGGGCTTGCCCACGCTGCGCCGAGGGCCACGACAATGACTGCACCGCCATGCGCACCAACGGCGTCTTCCGCCCCGGCGGCTATGCCGACCACATCGTGGTGCCGGACGCGAGGTATCTCATCGATGTCACGGGCATCGACGAGCACTACGCGGCGACGCTCGCCTGCGCCGGCATCACCTCGTACAGCGCGCTGAGGAAAGTCCATCCGCTGTCGGCCGACGACAAGGTGGTGATCATCGGCGCCGGCGGCGTCGGGCTCACCGGGGTCGGCATCGCGGCCAAGTACCTTGCCGGCCACGAGCTCATCGTCCTCGACCTCGACGACACCAAGCTCGCCCACGCGCGCCAGGCCGGCGCCACCCACACCATCAACCCGGCCGACGAGGACGCGGTCGACCGGATTCGCGAGCTGACCGGCGCCGGCGCCGGCGCGATCGTCGATTTCGTTGCCTCCGGCGAGACCGCGCGGCTCGGCTTCGAGTCGGCGCGCAAGGGCGGGCGCTACATCGCGGTCGGCCTTTATGGCGGCGAGATCACGGTGCCGACCGTGATGCTGCCGGGACGCAACCTCACCCTGCGCGGCTCCTATGTCGGCCGGCTCGAGGAGATGCACGAGCTCCTCGGCCTCGTTCGCGGCGGCGGCATCACGCCGATCCCGGTCCAGACCCGGCCGATGAGCCAGGTCACCGACACGCTCGAGGACCTCGCCGCCGGCCGGATCGTCGGCCGGGTGGTGGTCGTGCCTTAGGGGCGGCACGGGGGCCGCCCGCGCCCCCGATTGCGGTGCTTGGCCATGGCGGGGTACCGAGTTTCGGCAGCGGCGAAAAGACTTGCGCAGGAGAGGCTTTTTTCATGTTCGACATCAGACTGAACGAGGACCAGCGGGCGTTCCGGGACCTGGCGCGCGATTTCGCCGACAACGAGATCAGGCCGATCGCGCTCGAGCTCGACGCCCGGCCGAACTGGGAGGACCGGATTCCGTGGGAGGTGCTGAAGAAGGGCTCGCGGCTCGGCTTTCGCACCTTCGTCCTCAAGGAGGAGAACGGCGGCGCTGGCGCCTCGGACCATTTGACCGCCTGCGTCGTCGCCGAGGAGCTCGCCGCCGCCGACATCGGCACCGCCTACTACTACATGCTGACCGCGCGGCGCGCCCGCGACTGGTTCGAGCTCAGGATGACCGACGAGCAGCGGGCCTATTTCATCCCCCGCTTCGTCGCCGACGACCTGTATTTCACCACCGTCGCCATTCACGAGCCCGACACCGACCTCGGCTTCGACTATTTCACCGAGACGCCCGGCGAGGCCCGGTTCCGGACCACGGCGGCCGCCCAGCCGGACGGCTCGTGGATCATCAACGGGGCCAAGAACTTCCAGACCGTCGGCTATCTCGCCAAGCTGATCGTCACCATCGCCCAGACCGACAACGGCCCGCGGGCGTTCCTCGTCGAGGGCGACTCGCCCGGCCTCGTCCGCCATCCGATGTCGAAGATCGGCCGCCGGGTCGGCGACAACGCGGAGATCTTCTACGACGACGTGCGGGTGCCGCCCGGCCGCATTCTCGGCCCCCCGCCGCCCGGCCGCACCGACATGGGCACCCACGTGACGATCGCCGCGCTCACCTTGGGGCTCGGCCGCGCCGCGCTCGCGGAAACCCTGAAATTCACCCGGGAGCGGGTCGCCGGCGGCAAGCCGATCATCGAGCACCAGGCCGTCGGCCTCTTTCTCGCCGACATGGCGGCCAATCTCGAGGCCGCCCGGCGGCTGATCTGGACCGCGGCGTGGGCCAAGGATCACCCCGAGGCGTTCGCCGACGGCAGCGCCGACTGGCAGCCCTACGAGGCGATGGCGACGGCGTTCACCGGCACCGCGGTGCAGCGGCTGACCGAGCAGGGCATGGAGCTGTTCGGCGGCATGGGCGTCGTCTCGGGCATGCCGATCGAGAAATATGTCCGCGACGCGCTGGTGCAGAAGCACATCTCGTTCCCGGCCCGGACCCGGTTCAAGATCACCGAGCAGCTCGCCGGCTACCAGAGGGAGGTCGCCCCGCTCCTCGGCGAGTTCTGAGGCGGACTGCGCCGGGCTGGACCCAAGGCGCCGAGTGACCCCCACCTGGCCTCCCCCTTTCAGGGGGAGGAATCCGTCCGTGCCATCAGGCACTTGCCCCCTCCCCCTGCAAGGGGGAGGGTCGGGGAGGGGGTCCTTGCGGCGACGGGGACCCGCTCCGTTCCGTCGCCCCGGCGAAAGCCGGAATCCAGTTGATAATCAGCAGCTTGTGGCGAGTCCCGACTGGACCCCGGCTTTCGCCGGGGTGACGGACAGGGTTGGCCCGCTTCGCCGCGCTTGTTGCGCCCCGACGATGTCCCGGGCCATCTCCCCGGCGCCCGCCCCGGACGTCATTCCCGCGCAGGCGGGAACCCAATAGGGCCTTTCAACGTCCCCGGCTCAAGAGACGTGCCGCTCGATCCGGCGCGGGGACACGGAAAAGTGCCAAGGCTTTGGCCCATCGGGAAGTGGCTCAGTTTGAATTTTCCGGATCGCTCGAAGGTCCTTGAGACGGCATGATCTTTTCCGAATCGTCGTTCCCACTTTTCGCGATCATGCTCTCGCCAGACCACCAGAGAGGTCGGACGACTGGCGTCGAGACGGGCGGCGGGGAGGAAAGCGAGCCTCACTCGCGATCATGTTCGTATCGATGATCGACCGGAAAGGCGGGTAGCCACCGCTCTCTTCGGCAGACCCAGGTCTCGTAAGTCGGGCGGACCAGGTTGTCCGAGTCCAAAGTCCCAGCATTGACCTCGATTTCGGATCCTATCTTGTCGAACACCGAGGAGCCGCACACCGGACAGAAGTGGCGAAAGCCATAATGCGCCGTTTCACCCGTTACGGTGACGACGGCGCCCGGAAAGACCGCGAAGGCGTGAAAAACTCCGCCATACTGCTTTCGGCAATCGAGGCAATGGCAGATGCCAACGCGGCTCGGCTCGGCGTCTATCGCCAGCCTCACCTTTCCGCATAAGCATCCGCCGGTTAAGTAATGGCCCTCCATTCGGCAACCTCCTGCCGCTACCGCGGGGCGTATAGGAGCGTAAAGCCGGGATCGATACCGCCGTCAAGCAGGGCGGCTGGTCAGAAAAATTCAAACTGAGACACCACCGTGCATCGCAACCGCCACAATGGATTCCCGCCGGAGCCTGTCCCGGACGCGATCCGGGGCGGGAATGACGATTGTAATGCCCTCCCGGCATCGCCACGGTCCCCGATCGTCATCGTCCGGCTTGACCGGACGATCCAGTCACCACGGTCGTCCGCATTTTGATCGCCGGCCGAGCCGTTTACTGGATGCCCCGGACGAGCCGGGGCATGACGAGGGAGTGGGAGGCGCCAGCCCCCGCCACACACTCAGCCGTCATTCCCGCCCCACACTCCGTCATTTCCGCGCAGGCGGGAACCCATTGGGGCCTTTCGGCGTCCCCGGCTCAAGAGACGTGCCGCTCGATCCGGCGCCGGGCCGCGGAACACGTGTCAAGGCGTTCACCCTTCGCAACCGCCACAATGGATTCCCGCCTGCGCGGGAATGACGGTTGAGTGATGACCACAGAAACGTCTGGCCGCCGCTGGTTTGACGCCCTCCGTATCGGGGTAAGATGTTGCCGCAACGAATCACTCATCAAGGGAGTTGAAGGTGGCAAACCTGTCATTCCCTTGCCCCACGCGCGGCAAGACCGGACACCAGTACAACCCCGGAAATTTCCGTGCGTACGCGGGACAATGTTAAAGCGCTCACGCAAAGCGCGATTGATCGCTCTGATCGCAGCGGGTTTCTTGGTGACGGGGATGGTTGAGACGTGGTCTCAGCAGCCCGCCCAAAACACCGTTGAGAGGGCACCAATGGCAATAGGGCGCGATGATCCTGTTCATGAACAAATAGGAACCGATAACTCCAGTGAGACAGCTCAAGCGCCAGGATATTCCGGTCACCAAGGTCTATCCTCACAAGATGACAGCAATTCCCGCAATTCTGACAATGAACAGAACGCCATAATATCGGGAAATGACTGGTATGGTTGGGCTTGGTTTAAAAATCCATTGGCGACATTCAATTTCTTATTGGTTATATTCACCGGCCTGATCGCCATCTCTACGGGATTTTTATTTTGGGAAACGAAAAAGACATCCCGAGCCACACGCGATGCCGTTGAGCTTGCGGAGACAACGGCCAAGCGACAGCTACGAGCGTACGTCGCAGTCGAAAGCGCCGACGCTCGTTTTGTCAATCTCATAGAAGGCGGGCAGGGCATCGTTGTCCACATAGTCATTAGAAATTCCGGCCAGACGCCGGGATACGGCCTGACGACATGGATACAGCCTCCGAAAATATTGTTGCCCGATGTCATTCCTTTTGGTAAGCCATTGCCAATCCCACAAAGGAATGGATCGTCAATCATCGCTGCAAACGGTACCGCGAATCTCTGGCAAACAATCGCCGTTTCTGACGAACAGTGGGGATCGCTCAAGAGTGGAACAAAACTTCTCTTCATCTGGGGTGGGCTAGACTTCAAAGACGCATTTGACGCCGACCGCCATTTCAAGTTCAGAATGGTTAATTCAAGCGCCACTTTGGTGAACAACCCCGGAGATATGTTTGCCTTGCAACCCCATCGTCTGGGCTATGAAGCGAATTAGAGCGGCGCCGTTCTGTGGTTCCAACTGCCGGAATTGTTCTTTTCTACTGTAGAGCTGTGCACAATCGCCAAACTTATCCCCCCTCTCCCATCCCCGCCTATACTCGCCCCACCTTCCCCGTCGAGGGGCGTGATCCGGTACCGATGACGGACCCGCGTGGGGAAGGGCGGCGCGTCCGGCGGGCGGGAGATCGGTGCCTCCGCCCGGCGCGGCCGTCCGGACCGCCCGCCCCGTACTACGGCGGGGCCGCCCCTCGGGGCTTAAGGGAGCCGGGCCGGCCACCCCCCCTATCGGGGGCGCGGGCCCAAAGACGCGGGGGCTCGCCCCCGCGCGCCCTGGCACCCGAAGCGTGGGCCGGACAATGGCCGCAAAATCGCCGCGGCGGGCGCTTTGAGGAGCGCCGGCTTGTTTTGTGCGTGGTGCCCCTTGAAGCGCCCGCGCCCCTGATTGCCATCAACCCGGGCCCGGGCGGGCCGCGGGAGACGCGGAGCTTTGCCCGATGACCGACCAGACGAGCGACCAGATGACCAGGCCGATGACCAACGAGATGGGCGAAACCGATTATCTCCCCGATGACGATCCCATGGGTGTCCGCCGCCGCTTTGCCGACATCCTCGCGCTTCACGAGGTCTGCGCCGAGGCCAGGTGCCGCAGGGCGCGGGCCTGCGCCGTCGAGGGCGCGCCCTGCATCCGCCGCTGCCGCAGCGCGTTCGAGCACCTGCTGCCGAAGCTGCGCGCCACGCTGAGGCGCCGGCTCGCCGCGGTCGCGGGCGAGCTTGTCGCCGGCGAGAAGGCCGGCGCCGGCGAGGCTCGCCGGTGGCGGGGCGGAAAGGCGGGGAGGTGACGCGGCGCGGCGGACCGAATCGGAGGACGCCTCACAGCGCCTTGACGATCTCCTCGACCATCTTCTTGGCGTCGGCGAACAGCATCATGGTGTTGTCGCGGTAGAACAGCTCGTTGTCGACGCCGGCATAGCCGGACGCCAGCGAGCGCTTGACGAACAGGACGGTCCCGGCGCGCTCGACGTCGAGCACCGGCATTCCGTAGATCGGGCTCGTCGGATCGGTCTTGGCGATCGGGTTGGTCACGTCGTTGGCGCCGATCACGAAGGCGACGTCGGTCTGGGCGAACTCGGAGTTGATGTCCTCGAGCTCGAACACCTCGTCGTAGGGAACCTGCGCCTCGGCGAGGAGCACGTTCATGTGGCCGGGCATGCGCCCGGCGACGGGGTGGATGGCGTAGGAGACCTTGACTCCCGCCCGCTTCAGCTTGTCGACCATCTCCCTCAGCGCATGCTGGGCCTGGGCGACGGCCATGCCGTAGCCGGGAACGATGATGACCGAGCCCGCGTTCTTCATGATGAAGGCCGCGTCCTCGGCCGAGCCCTGCTTCACCGGGCGCTGCTCGGCGGCGGCGCCGGCCGGCCCTGCCACCTCGCCGCCGAAGCCGCCGAGAATGACGTTGAAGAACGAGCGGTTCATGCCCCTGCACATGATGTAGGACAGGATCGCGCCCGACGAGCCGACCAGCGCGCCGGTGATGATCAGCGCGGTGTTGCCGAGGGTGAAGCCGATCCCGGCGGCGGCGAAGCCGGAATAGGAGTTCAGCATCGAGATCACCACCGGCATGTCGGCGCCGCCGATCGGGATGATGACGAGGACGCCGATGGCGAGCGCGGCCAGCGTCAGCAGCCAGAACGCGACATGGGATTCGCTGGCGGCGAAGATGAAGATCAGGAGGATGATGCCGACGAGGATGGCGAGATTGATCCAGTGCTGGTTCGCGAACACCACCGGAGCGCCGGAGACGAGGCCCTGCAGCTTGGTGAACGCGACCACCGAGCCGGTGAAGGTGATCGCGCCGATGGCGACGCCCAGCGACATCTCGATCAGGCTGCCGGCGTGGATCGTCCCCGGCGTGCCGATGCCGAAGGCCTGCGGCGAATAGAGCGCCGCGGCCGCGACCAGGACCGCGGCGAGGCCCACCAGCGAATGGAACGCGGCGACGAGCTGCGGCATCGCCGTCATCGGGATCCGCCGGGCGATGGTGGCGCCGACGGTGCCGCCGATGCCGACGCCGATGATGATCATCACCCAGCTCCAGAAACCGGGCGCGGTCACCAGCAATACGGTCACGACGGCGAGCGCCATTCCGGCCATGCCGAGCCGGTTGCCGGTCCGGGAGGACTCGGGATGCGACAGGCCGCGCAGGGCGAGGATGAAGCAGATGCCTGCGACCAGATAGGCGAGGGCGGCGAAATTCGACACGGGGACCGCTATTCCTTCCTGCGGTACATGCCCAGCATGCGCTGGGTGACGAGGAAACCGCCGAAGATGTTCACGCTGACCAGAGTGAGCGCCACGAACCCGAGCAGCCGGGAGAACCAGACCCCGTCCTGCTCGCCCGCCTCGACACCGACGGCGAGCAGCGCGCCGACGACGATCACCGAGGAAATCGCGTTGGTCACCGACATCAGCGGCGTGTGCAGCGCCGGGGTCACGTTCCAGACCACGTAGTAGCCGACGAACAGGGCGAGCACGAAGATTGCGACCCGAAACACGAACGGATCCACCGCGCCGCCCAATCCGAGCGACTGGGCGCCGGCCTCGGCCGCTGCCGCCACCGCGTCGGCGGCATAGCCCTCGGCCGCCTCGGCCGCCTGGCGGGCAAGCTCGGCCGCTTCGCGGGCGTTGTCGGCGGCGCTGCGGGCGGCTTCCTCGCTCATGGCTTGTCTCCGGTCTTGAGCATCGGGTGAACCAGCGCGCCGTCCCGCGCGATCAGCGTGCCGGCGACGATCTCGTCGTCGAAGTCGATCGCGAGCGCGCCGGTCTCGCCGTCGATCAGCGGCTGGAAGAAATTGAACACGTTGCGGGCATAAAGGCTCGAGGCATCGGCGGCGAGCCGACCGGCGACATTGAGATGGCCGATCACGGTCACGCCCTTGTGGCGAACCACCTTGCCGGGCCTCGACACGGCGCAGTTGCCGCCACGCTCGACCGCGAGATCGACGATCACCGAGCCCGGCTTCATGGATTCGACCATCGCCCGGCTGATGAGCTCGGGCGCCGGGCGGCCCGGGATCAGCGCCGTGGTGA
>Ga0326597_10009435_pt1 | contig 13067 bp, 17 predicted proteins | sample RVTome_12_FD_203789 | JGI IMG/M metagenome (GOLD analysis project Ga0326597, IMG submission 203789) | Soil microbial communities from uranium-contaminated site in the Upper Colorado River Basin, Wyoming, United States - RVT100D185 | ecosystem: Environmental > Terrestrial > Soil > Contaminated >... | reverse complement strand
ACAAGGGGTGTAGACGCGATTCCTGATGCATGGCGTCACGGATGCGTGACGGAGTGCATTCGGTTGGGGGTCAACGCCGACCGAGCTCGTCCCGTATCGCCCGGAGCAGCTCGACCTCCTCGCCCGGCCTTTCGGCGGCTTCCTCCTGCCCGGCCTTCATCCTGTTGTAAGCCTTGACCACCAGGAACATCACGAATGCCACCATTAGGAAGTTGACGATCGCCACCAGGAAGGCGCCGACCCGCACGTCGGCGACTGTCCACTCGGCAAGGCCGTCGACGGCGAAGATCTTGCCGATCAGGGGATTCACGACGTCCTCGGTCAGGCTGGTGATCACGGCGGCAAAGGCGAGACCCATCACGAAGGCAACTGCGATGTCGACGAGGTTTCCCCGATTGACGAAGTCCTTGAACTCCCGGATCATGACATCTCCTTCTTGGCTGCACCGACTCTATTGGGGTGCATGGCACCGCCCGGCTTGCTTTCGCCCGGGCGGATGCGGCTGCAATCCTGGGACCGGTGAGCTTCACCCATCCGCGCACGGCGGCGCTACAGGATCAGAGTCTCCCCGAGGTCGCAACCCTTCTCGCCTCGCCCACCCCGGCCCCGATCGAGGCGGCGATATCCGGCGTCGGCGGCCGGATCGACGACGTCGAACTGCTCCAGGTGACCTGGTGGCCGGGCACCAGCATCACGGTCAGGTATCGGATCTCGATCAGCGGCGGGGAGCTGGAAGGAACTTCGACCTTCGTATGTGTGGCCGGACGGATCCCGGACGGGGCTCTCGTCGTCGAGGGAGACCAGGGTAGTGTCGGTGTGTGGAGGGTTCCCCACGACCCGGCCCTGCCCGGTCTGGCCGCCGCACTGGACAAGGAGCGGGCCGCCCGGCTGCTCGCGGACCTCGGGGGCTCGCCCGGGCAGGTCGGCACCCGACTGGTCGCCTATCGGCCGGGGCGCCGGGCCGTGGTGTCGGTGTCCGGCGCCGAGGAGGGCCTCTATCTCAAACTGGTTCGGCCCAAGCACGTCGAGCCTCTGCATCGCGCACATCAGGAGCTCGCCGCCGCCCTCCCTGTCCCGGTGAGCCTCGGTTTCTCCCGTGACCTCGGTTTGATCGCACTCCAGGCCGTGCCCGGTCTCACGTTGCGCGCAGTTCTGGAAGACCCGAATCAGCCGATTCCCTCGCCGGTCGACATCGTCGAATTGACCCATCGGCTCCCCGCCCCCGCCGACGCACGCGAGGCGCCGTCGACCATCGCCAGGTTGGGTGAGATCGGGCCTCTGTTGACGGCGATCACACCGGAGCTGTCGGGCCAGATCGACGACGCCATCGGGGCCATCGGCCCCGAGTCGTCTCCAGCCGACACTCCCAGCCATGGTGACTACTACGAGTCTCAGCTTCTCGTCGAGGACGGTGCCCTGGTCGGAATGCTCGATGTCGACAGCTACGGCTGGGGCCGGGTCGCCGACGACGGGTCGACAATGCTCGGCCATCTGGCGGTTTGGGCAGGGATGAGTCGCCAGCCCGAGCGCGTCCTCGGCCTCGGTTCGTCGCTGATCAAACTGTGGGACGAGCTGGTGGATCCCGCCGACCTGCGCCGGAGGACGGCGGCTGTCGTGCTCTCACTAGCCACCGGCCCTTTCCGGGTGCAGAGTGCGACCTGGCCTGAGGAGACGGCGCTGCGGGTGTCTCTGGCCTCCCAATGGGTGGATAGCGCGCTCGAGGTCGGATGAGAGGTTTCTCATCCTCATCTCAGGATGATCTAACCCTGATGACGCATGATGTCGATAACGACCCCGACAACGGAGGAAAGATGCAGACCAGAGATCAGGCCAAGTCCCCCAAGAACTGGAAGGTAGTTGCTGCAATCGCCACGGCTTCGGCCCTGGGGCTGAGTGGGTTGGCGCTGGCCGACTCCGACGAGAGAGCAGACATTCCGGATCCGATCAATCTCGAGGATCGCACTCCGATGACCGAGGTGACCGTGGCCACGACCACCTCGACGACTCTGGCGGACCTGGGGGTGAGAGTGGACACAGTGGACAGTGCCAGCTCGCCATTCGACGAGCAGGCGACGCCATTGGTCACCCTCGTCGACCCCCCGGACTCAGTCGCATCGGCGGCTTCACCCGAGCTGGCACCGGCGCCGGCCGCAGTCGACTCAGTCGACTCCGGCGACTCCGCCGACACTGGCTCCTCGGTCGAAAGTGTGGACGACTCGGCCAATTCCTGATCGAGCAGGCGAACGTGACCGGCCCACGGGTCGGTCACGTTCTCCCTAGCCTCTGAGTCGATGAGAAAACGTCTCCGCTGGCTGGCCGGAGCCATGGCAGCCTTCGTCGCGTTGGCAGCCTTCATCTCGTTCGCCCCGAAGCCGATCCCGGCGGTTCCTCCCCCGGTGCGTCTGGAGGGAGCCCTGGACATGACAGCGGACCCTTCCCAGAATGAGCTGGTGATCGTGCCGGCACCCTCGGTTGACCTCGGTGGCCCGATCCCGGCAGCAACCACGACCACGGTGGCGCCGGCTCCTCCGCCGGCCGTCGACGACAACCCGAGTCCAGAGCCCGCTTCCGACGACGAGATCGACGAGATCGACGACATCGACGACATGGACGACTCGGCCGACTCGGCCGATACTGACGACTCCAGCAACGGTTCGGCGGACTCTTCGGATGATTGACCACCGTGGTCGCCGCTGGGTCCCGTCGGCCCGGATGCGGATCCTCGGCTGGTATGTCGCCCTGTTCGCTGTGGCTGTGGTGCCGGCGTTGCTCATCCAACGCTCCTTTCTCCTCGATCAGGTCGTTACCGGCGCCGACCAGGCTCTCGACCAGGAGGTGAGCGAGCTCCGTCAGCTCGCCGGAGACGTAGACCCGGAGACCGGCGAGCTCTTCGCCGGTGACGTGTCGGCCATCTTCGACACCTATCTCGAGCGCAACGTCGCCCTCAGCGGCGAGGCGGTGGTCACGATCGTGGGCGGTGAGCCATACAAGAGCGACCTATCTGGGGCGTCTTTCCGGGGCACGGAGCTGTTGGAGCACTGGTCCTCGCTTCAGGCTCCTGAGCGAGACCAGGTCGACACCGAGTCGGGCCCGATCCGCTATCTCGCAGTCACCCTCGCCTCGGAGGATGCCGTCGGCGGGGTCTTCGTGGTGGCGATCGCACTCGAGGCGCAATTGGCCAGCGTCGACGGGGTGATCCGGGTCGGGGCGCTGGTGCTCGGCTCGATCCTGCTGATCGCGTCGGCGGTGGCCTGGATTGCCGCCGGCGAAGTCCTGCGGCCGTTGAGGCTCCTCTCCGAGACGGCCAGATCCATCACCGAGTCGAACCTGTCGGGAAGGATCCCGGTCGAAGGCGACGATGAGCTCGCCGAACTGGCCGGCACCTTCAACGACATGCTGGACCGGCTCGAGGAGGCTTTCGCAACACAGCGACGATTCGCCGACGATGCCGGCCACGAGCTCAGGACTCCGATCACGGTGATCCGTGGCCAGCTGGAGGTGTTGGGCGACGACCCGGACGAGCGGAAAGCCACTATTCGCCTGGTCACCGGTGAGTTGGACCGTATGTCGCGCGTCGTGGAGGATCTGCTGGTCCTGGCCAAAGCGGAGCAGCCGGACTTCATCCAGCCACATCCCATCGATCTGGCCGAGCTTGTCGAAGAGCTGGCGGTGAAGGCTTCCGAGCTGTCGCCGAGACAGGTCGCGGTCACCGCCAAGGATCATGCGGTGGTGCTTGGCGATTGGGAGCGGCTGACCCAGGCAGTGATGAACCTCGCCCGCAACGCGGTGGAGCACACCCCGGAGACGGCGAAGGTGTCGCTGGGTGCCCAGGCCAACGGGTCGTGGGCCCGGATCTGGGTCACCGACACCGGCCCCGGCATACCGGCGTCGGATCGGGACCGCCTCTTCGACCGGTTCGCCCGGGGCCATGCCGGTCGGAGACCCACCGGTGGCGCCGGTCTCGGACTGTCAATCGTGAAAACGATCGCGGAGGGCCACGGGGGGAGGGTTGAACTGGACAGTGACAGTGTCGGGACTACGTTCACCATCGTCATCCCTGTCGCCGGGCTCGATCAGATGGAGGGGACGTGAACAGGATCCTGATCGCCGAGGACGAGCCGGGCATAGCATCATTCCTCCGCAAGGGGCTGGAGGCCGCGGGTTACACCACACTCGTGGTGGAGGACGGCACCATCGCGGCAACCGCTGCTCGTGACCGCGACTTCGACCTGGTGATCCTCGATCTCGGGCTCCCCGGGATGGACGGGAACGACGCGCTGGCCGAGATCAGGGCCAGGGGGGAGCGGATGCCGGTGATCATCCTCACCGCCCGCAGTGGAGTCGCCGACACGGTCGCCGGGCTCGAGCTGGGTGCCGACGACTATGTGACCAAGCCCTTCTCCTTCGAGGAGCTCTTGGCCCGGGTCAAGGCCCGGCTTCGTGACCCGGGAAGCCGGGAAGCGGACGAGCTCACCGCGGCCGATGTCATCCTCGAACTGAAGACCCGAAAGGCGCGGGTCGGGGACAGGGAGGTCGAGCTCTCGGCTCGGGAGTTCATCCTGGCCGAGACCTTTCTTCGCCATCCGGGCCAGGTCCTGTCCAGAGAGCAGCTTCTCTCCAATGTGTGGGGCTACGACTTCGATCCCGGGTCCAACGTGGTCGATGTCTACGTCGGGTATCTGAGGAGGAAACTGGGCAAGGACCTCATCGAGACGGTGCGCGGGATGGGCTACCGGTTGGTCGTCAATCGATCGGAGTAGGCGAGGGCCCACCAGACGACGGCGAGCGCCGAGCTCAGATGCCAGACGGCATGGGGTTGGAAGATCGAGCTCGGGTCACAAAGTGGGCCGCCCGTGGCGCCGAGCCTCCCGTAGAGCGCCACCACCGCCAGCAGGAGCAGGGGAGCCATGGCGAAGCCGGATCGGTCCCGTCTCAGGATCCGCAGCAAAGCCACCGCCGTCATCACGACGGCCACCGGGTCGGCCACTACCGGGAAGAGGGCAAGTGCGACAGCCAGGACGAGCAGTGCGGGGAGATGGGTGAAGCGCTCCCAGCGGGCACCGATGCCGGCCACGAGTGAGATCAGCCATACGAGTGTGACGTCGTGGGCCCATTCGCTGCCCGGCGGCATGGGGCCGTGGAACAGGAACGACCCGATCCCGGTGGCGGCCAAACCGAGCCCTACCCATCTTCGGTCGGGACGCAGGCTCATGATGACCACACCTGCCACGAGGAGGGCGATTGTGGTCAGGGTGTTGACCGGCTGACCGAGGAACCCGGCGCCAATGGTCTCGCAGTCGGCCGCGGCGCCCATCGGCCAACGGTACCGATCTGAGACCGGGAGCCCTAGAAGAACTTGGGGCCGAGACTCACGACCTGGGAAATGGCCTTGTCGCCGTTGACTCCCTCGGGAGTGAGTTGAGCGCGCCCCCTCCCGTTGCCCGGGATCTCCAACTCGACGACCAGGGCCTTGCCGGCCACTGCCGTCCCCTTCAGCGTCTCCAGGGTGCCTTTCCAGCCCCCCATCTCGTGGTCGACGGACAGGGTGGCCGAGCCGGTGGTGAGGAGGATGCCATCACCGCCCAACACCCGCACCGGGCCGCGAAACGTGTCCGCCATCACTTGCCCTCTCCGATGACCTGTCGAATCTGAGAGCGGAGCACGAGCTCATGACGGTATGACCGGTGCGCTTCCTCCACCTTGCGCTCCATCTCTTCTTCGAGATCATCGAGCTTGTCCCGCAGCTTGTCCAGCCTGCGCTTCAGGGTGCGGTTCTCCTCTTGAAGGGCAAGCACCCGGCGCACCCCCTCGAGATTGAGACCCTGACTGGTCAGCTCCTGGATGAGCTGGAGACGCTCGATGTCCTCCTGGGAGTAGCGACGGGTCCCCCCAGGAGTGCGGAAGGGCTCGAGCAGCCCTTTGCGCTCGTAGATACGCAACGTCTGGGGATGCATCCCGGCGAGCTCCGCCGCCACCGAGATGACGAACACCGCTCGTCCTGTCTCGCTCATTCCGACCTCATGATCTCAGATGGGGCCGCACGTCGTCGGTTTCCATCGCGGCCAGGTCCTCGAGGAGCTTCTTCTCCTCCTTCGACACCTTGGAGGGCACGGCCACCTGGACTGTGACCAGCAGATCGCCGGTGTGGCCCCGATCCGGGGTGACCCCCTTGCCCCGAACCCGGAAAGTCTTGCCGGATGGGGTCCCGGCCGGCACCTTCAGCTTGACCTCACCGTTGAGGGTCGGGACTTCGAGCTTTGTCCCCAGCACGGCCTCGGTATAGGTGATGGGAACGGTCAGGGTCAGGTCGTTGCCCTTTCGCCCGAAGGTACGACTCGACGCCACTCGCACCTTGACCAGGAGGTCGCCATTTGGCCCGCCGTTGCGACCGGGCCCGCCCTTGCCCGGGATGCGAAGGGTGTTCCCGTCCTGGACCCCGGCCGGGATCCGGACCTTGATCTCCCGTGTCCTCGTCTCCGAGCCGGTGCCACGGCAGACCCGGCACGGCGTCTCGATGAGCCGTCCTGCGCCCCGGCACTGTGGGCAGGGTTGGGAGAAGGAGAAGAACCCTTGGTTCTGGGCCACCACCCCGCGGCCCCCACATGTGGGGCAGATGGTGACCTGGGTGCCCGGCTCGGCGCCGTTTCCACCACAATGAGAGCAGGTGGCGGCCCCGCGCACGCTCACCGTGGTGGTCAGACCCTTGACCGCATCGTCGAAGGAAATGGTCAGGTCGGCCTGTGCGTCCGCGCCCTTGGCCGGGCCGGCCCGACCCGAGGAGCCGAACCCGAATAGATCACCGAGACCGCCCAAACCACCGAGCAGGTCGGACAGGTCCTCCACCCTCACCTGTTGGCCCCCGAAACCTCCAAAACCACCGCCCGGGCTGCCGTACCCGGCGAAGCCGCCGGTCTCGACCATCCGTCGCACCTGGTCGTACTCCTTGCGCTGCTCCGCATTGGATAGCGTGGCGTAGGCCTCGGAGATCTCCTTGAATCTCTCCTCGGCCGCCTCGTCCCCCGGGTTGGCGTCGGGGTGGTAGGTCTGCGCCAGCTTGCGATATGACTTCTTGATCTCGTCGGCGCTGGCCCCGGAGCCGACGCCGAGGATCTGGTAGAAGTCCTTGTCGACCCAGTCGCGGTTCACTTTCGATCTTCCAACATGACCATGGCGGGTCGGAGGACCCGATCCTTCAACCGGTAGCCCCGGCGCAGCTCTTCGGACACGACCAGGTCGGTAGCGCCACCCGGCGCCCCGATCGGCTCGTGGATCTCGGGATCGAAGGGCTCACCGATCGTTGGCACCACTTCGAGGCCTTCCTGCTCCAACACCTTGAGCAGCTGCTCCCGGGTGTTGATCATGCCGGAGAGGAGCTGCCGCTCCGTTTCAGTCTCCGCCGTCGTGGCCAGGGCGGCATCGAATGAGTCGAGCACTGGCATCAGCTCGCGCACGACGCGCTCAGCGGCCCGGTCCAGTGTGGCAGCCTGCTCCCGGGTGGTGCGCTTCCGGTAATTGTCGAAGTCGGCTGCGACGCGCTTCAGATCGTCGAGATAAGACGTTGCCTCGTCGCGTGACTCCTCGAGACGGCCGAGAAGCACCTCGATCGCCTCCTCCTTGTCCTCGGGCAGGTCGATCCCGAGAGCGCCCGCGTCGGTGGGGCCCTTGGCTTCGACTATCTCCGCCTCCACGACCTCCGGCTTCTGCTCACTCATGCCTATTGCCTATTGCCTGGAGCCGGCTACGACGAGGCTCACGCCTCGTCGTCATCGATGATCTCGGCTTCGACGACGTCGTCGTCGTCGGCCGCGGGCTGATCGGCGCTCTGCGCCTGCTGGGCAGCCTGCTGGTAGAGCCGGGTCGCCATCGCCTGGCTGGCTTGGACCAACTCGTCCATCTTCGATCGAATCTCGCCGGTCCCGGCACTCTCGTCCTCCAGGATCAACCTCAGCGCGGCCAGGGCGGTCTCCACCCCCGACTTCTCGTCGTCGTTCATGTTCTCGGCCTGCTCTTCGAGCAGCTTCTCCGTCTGATGGACCAGCTGGTCGGCCTGGTTGCGGGTCTCGACGGCCTCTCGGCGCTTGGCGTCCTCCTCGGCGTAGGCCTCTGCGTCCTTGACCATACGGTCGATGTCGTCCCGGGCCAGGGCCGAGCCGCCGGTGATGGTCATCGTCTGCTCCTTGCCCGTGGCCTGATCCTTGGCGCTGACGTTGACGATTCCGTTGGCGTCGATGTCGAACGTGACTTCGATCTGAGGGATTCCCATTGGCGCCGGCGGGATGCCGGTGAGCCGGAACTTACCCAGGCTCTTGTTGTCGGCGACCATCGCCCGCTCACCCTGCAGCACGTTGATCTCGACTTCAGGCTGGTTGTTCTCGGCCGTGGTGAAGATCTCGGACCGCTTGGTGGGGATGGTCGTGTTGCGCTCGATCATCCGGGTCATCACGCCACCCTTTGTCTCAATGCCGAGGGTCAGCGGTGTGACGTCGAGGAGGAGGATGTCCTTGACATCGCCCTTGAGCACACCGGCCTGGATGGCGGCACCAGCGGCGACCACCTCATCGGGGTTGACCCCGCGATGCGCGTCCTTGCCGGTCAGGCTCTTGACCAGCTCCTGAACCGCAGGCATCCGGGTCGAGCCACCGACGAGCACCACGTGGTCGATCTCGCTGACCGGGATGCCAGAATCCTTGAGCGCCTGCTCGAATGGCCGCTTGGTGCGCTCGAGCAGCTCCTCGGAGAGCTTCTGGAGCTCGGAGCGGGTCAGCTTGCGCTGGAGGTGGAGTGGGCCCTCGGAGGTGGCGGTGATGAAGGGCAGGTTGACCTCGGTCTCGGAGACACTGGACAGCTCGATCTTTGCCTTCTCCGCCGCCTCCTTGAGACGCTGGAGGGCCATCCGGTCCTTGCCCAGGTCGACGCCATGGTCGTTCTTGAAGCCCTCGATGAGCCAGTCGATGACCTTCTGGTCCCAGTCGTCACCACCGAGATGGGTGTCGCCGGAGGTCGACTTGACCTCGAACACACCGTCACCGATCTCGAGGATCGAGACGTCGAAGGTCCCCCCACCCAGGTCGAAGACGAGGATCGTCTGATCTGACTCCTTGTCGAGGCCGTAGGCCAGCGAGGCGGCGGTCGGCTCGTTGATGATACGGAGGACGTTGAGACCGGCGATCTGCCCAGCCTCCTTGGTGGCTTGACGCTGGGCGTCGTTGAAATAGGCGGGGACGGTGACCACCGCATCGGTGACCTTGTCCCCCAGATAGGACTCGGCGTCCCGCTTCAGCTTCATCAGGATGCGGGCCGAGATCTCCTGGGCGGACAGTTTCTTGCCGTCCACTTCGATCGACCAGTCGGTGCCCATGTGGCGCTTGACCGAGCGAACGGTCTGATCGGGGTTGGTGATGGCCTGACGCTTGGCCACCTCGCCAACCAGGACCTCACCGTCCTTGAACGAGACCACCGAGGGTGTGGTTCGGCCCCCTTCGACGTTGGGGATGATGGTGGGGTCGCCCCCTTCGAGCACCGCGATGACGCTGTTGGTGGTGCCCAGGTCGATGCCTACTGCACGTGCCATTGAATTGATTCCTCCGATTCAGGATTGAGTCTGTCGCAATGCTACAACCTGAGTCGGGTAGTGTCATATTCCACCGACTTCGCTCAAGTCTCTGGGCGTCAGCCCAGCGACTTGACGTAGTCCACCAGATCGTTGATCTCGTCTTCGCTGAGGGTCTCGGAGTAGGTAGTGGGCATCACCGCCTCGAACCCGGCCACGATCTGGGCGAGGGGGTCGACGATCGAGTTGAACAGATAGGCGTGATCGGCGATCACCGACTCACCGCTCTCCAACGGCCTGCTCGCCTCGGCCAGCCCCTTGAAGGTGGGCCCGGTCCCCGCTGTGCCGTCGATGGCATGACAGGCAAGACACCCCGACTCGGCGGCCAGAGTCTCTCCCCGGGCGGCCGACTCGCTGTCGACTGCTATCGGGGTCGTCGATCCGGGGCTTCCGGCCCCGATCGGCTCGCCACTGAACAACCACAGACCGATGCCGAGGACGACGGTTATCCCCAGCGCCAGCAAACCTTCGGCCCAACGTGTCATTGAGCGGCAACCGTAGACATGAACACGGCCAATCCTATGGTTTGCGCATCGTGAGCGAGATCACAAGACGTCAGCTGATGGGGAGGGCGTTCGGACCGGCCGCAGTATCCCCCTCGAGCGTCGCCCCCTCCACCGTCGACGACCTGATGCCGACCGCGTCGTCGACCACCACCACCACGATTCCCCCGACCCCATCCCCGACCCGATCCCCGCTGCTCCTCGCCGCCGCCGCCCTCGCCACCCTGGCCACCCTCCTTGCCGGGTGGCGGGCACGACGAATGAGGGACGGATAGCGTGGGAACCGCTTACCTGAGATACATGGCGACATATATGGCGCTACGAGAACAGAGAAGACGCCCGGGACCCGATATCGAGGAGGACACATGACCGGCATCGATGTTGCCCTGCTCCTGTTGCGGCTGTGGGCGGGGCTGGTGATCATCGCCCATGGAGTGAATCACGGACGGACCCAGGAGGGCACGGCGAAGTGGTTCGCCTCCAAGGGTTTCAAGTCGGCCATGCTGAATGCCCGGATCTCGGCCCTCAACGAGATTGCCATTGGCCTCGCCCTCATCGCCGGGCTCCTCACCACGGTGGCTGCGGCCGGATTGGTCGCGACCATGTTCGTCGCTTTCTGGTCGATCCACCGATTCGTCGGGTTCTTCAACTTCCATCGCCCCGACGAGGGCTGGGAGTACGTGGCCACCCTGTCGGTGATCGGGGTTGCGCTAGCCATCGCCGGCCCGGGTCGCTACTCGGTTGATCGGGCAATCGGCGTCGCCGGGAACCTCGACGAGTGGGTGGGGTTGGCCGCCATTGGCGCCGGCCTACTCGCCGCGGCCGGGCAACTGGCCACCTTCTGGCGCAAGCCAGGCGACGTGGGGAGCTCGACTTGAGGGTCGGCCCGCTCCCCGACGATTTCCAGTTCGCCCGAGACCAGCTGCATCAGATCGCCTTCTACGCCCTGGCCCCGGCTCGCTACGCGCTCGAGAGGAGGATGGGTCTGCGGGCAACGCCGGGCGGGTTCGGCACCCCGGAGCACGAGGGCCGGGTCTCCCGGGTCGAGGGGAACCTGCTCGTTCACGAGCAGGGCGGAAACATCGCCACCCAACCGATCACCACGATCCGCGCCGCCGCCGAGTTCTTTGGCACCGTCTACCACGTGGACTGGTTCACCGAGTTCAAAGATCCACTGCCCGCGATGGACCCAGACCGACCGCTGAAGGTGGGGGAGGTCCCGGGATCTGCCCTGGGCGACTGGTTTCACTTCGGTTTTGAGATCCTGGAGGAGCTGCGTGGCCACGGGAGCGAGGGCGATGAGGTCTCCGAGGTTCAGTTGTGGCCGGAGCACTTCGATGCGGCGACAGAGATGGGGAGCGCAGCCCAGCAGCATCGAGCCAGCTACGGGGCTTCGCCGGGGGACAGGGGCCATCTCGAGCCATATCTCTATGTCGCGGCGTGGTCGGAGATCGACCGATCCAACCCCTACTGGAACGACCGACACTTCAACGGGTCCAGCCTCCCCTTCACCGCCCTTCTCGAGGCGGAAGACCAGACCCGTGCAGCCCTCGACTTCTTCCTCACCGGGTACCGGATCCTGCACAGCTAGCACACCATGTTGGGTTGGCCAGGCCCGCATGTGACCCTGGGCGGTCCCAATTACGGGCGGCGGCTGCTCTCCACGATCTCGGCGACGAGACCCCTCGCCGCCGTTCGCACGATGAGGACGGTCTCGTCGTACCCGGCCTCGGGGCCGCCCCAAGGGTCGGGGACCTCGTCGGACTCCGCAGTCGGGTCGTAGGTGCGGAAGAGCCGGGTCCTGGCCTGCGCCTCCCTCGTCGGGGCGAGATCGAGAAGGTCACGAAGATTGGCCCGATCCATCGCCAGGATGATGTCGAAGCGGTCGAAGTCGACCGCAGTGACCTTCCGTGCCCGGCCTTCGATGAGAAGCCCTGCCCGGGCTCCGGCGGCTACCCCGTCGGGGTGGGGCGGCTGGCCGATGTGCCACGCCCCTGTCCCGGCCGAATCGACCTCGACCTCGAGACCGGCCGCGGCAGCAGCCTCACGTATGGCCGCCTCGGCGGCAGGGGACCGGCAGATATTCCCTGCACACACCGCCAGGATCTTCAAGCGCGCTCTCCGGCGAGACGGGTGCGGGCGAGCTCGACATACTCCGGTTCGGTTTCGATGCCGACGTAGTGACGACCGGAGCGGGCCGCGGCCACTGCCGTCGAGCCGGATCCCATGAACGGGTCGAGGACGAGATCCCCTTTGTACGTGTACAGCTCGATGAGACGGCGGGGTAGGGCCACCGGGAATGGGGCGGGGTGGCCGACTTTCCGTGCGCTCTCCGAAGCGATCTCCCAGATGTCGATGGTCGCCTCGAGAAACTCCTCGGTCGGGATGGTGGGCTGATGGGGGAGGCCCTCTGCTTGTCGCCGAGCCCGGTTGAGGGCACGGTCGAATCGGCCCTTCGAAGCCACGATCACCCGCTCGGTGACGTCACGGAGCACCGGGTTCTGCGGCGAGCGGAACGACCCCCAGGCGCAGCTCCCACCGGCTCCCCTGGCCTTCTGCCAGATGATCTCGCCTCGCATCAGCATCCCCAAGTCGTCCTGGAGGATGGAGATGACATCGGCCGAGAGGGATCGATACGGCTTGCGGCCGAGGTTGGCGACGTTGATCGCCATCCGCCCCCCGGGCTCCAGCTTGCGCAGACATACCGAGAAAACGTCGCGGAGCATCTCGAGGTAGTCGACATACGACGAGGGGACGTGGCCCGCGGCCAGATCAATCTCGTACTCCTTGCCCGCGAAGTAGGGGGGCGAGGTGACGAGAAGCGCCACCGATCGGTCCGCCACCTGCTCATCGGTGATCTCCCGGGCGTCCCCCTCGAAGATGACGTCGCGGGCGGCGGGTTCCTCCACCCTCTCCTCCGATGAGATGAGGGGCGGGGCAAACCTCTCGTAGAA
>Ga0326597_10009434_pt1 | contig 13068 bp, 9 predicted proteins | sample RVTome_12_FD_203789 | JGI IMG/M metagenome (GOLD analysis project Ga0326597, IMG submission 203789) | Soil microbial communities from uranium-contaminated site in the Upper Colorado River Basin, Wyoming, United States - RVT100D185 | ecosystem: Environmental > Terrestrial > Soil > Contaminated >... | reverse complement strand
AGTCATTATACAACAGTGGGTTAGAGCTCAGGCGGTCCACCCGGGGCCCCGGCACATGGCTTGCTATCTTCAGCGCGCGTCACGGTGTGTCCCGTGGCCACCCACTCGACGATACCAAAGGGCGATATCCATGGCGAAGACAGTAGCGACGCAGACCAGTCCCAACGGAGCGGGCTCGACCTCGAGGGCGGGCACCCTTCAGGCGGGAGGCTCCTCGGCTCGCACGGCGGCGGTCGCCGCGGTGACGAACTACCGGCCCTCCGGCCCGCCGATGAACTTCATCGACACGCCGGCCAAGGAGCTTTTCTCCGCGAACGTCTTCAGCAAAGCCGTCATGAAGGAGCGGCTGCCGAAGGCCGTCTACAAGTCGCTGATCCACACCATCGAGTCCGGAGCCCAGCTCGACTCCGAGATCGCCGACGTCGTCGCATCCGCGATGAAGGACTGGGCGATCGAGAAGGGAGCCACCCACTACGCCCACGTCTTCTATCCGCTCACCGGGGCGACCGCCGAGAAGCACGACAGCTTCCTCGTGCCGGACGGCCACGGCAGCGCCGTCGCGGAGTTCAGCGGAGCGCAGCTGATCCAGGGCGAGCCGGATGGATCGAGCTTCCCCAGCGGTGGCATCCGGGCCACGTTCGAGGCCCGCGGCTACACGATCTGGGACGTGACCAGCCCGGCGTACATTCTGGAGAACGCCAACGGCACGACCCTGTGCATTCCCACCGCGTTCGTCTCGTGGACGGGCGAGGCGCTGGACAAGAAGACGCCCGTGCTCCGGTCCACGCAGGCACTGAACAAGCAGGCGCAGCGTGTGCTGAAGCTGTTCGGCGCCGACGACGGCGCGATGGTGTCCTCCACCGCCGGCCCGGAGCAGGAGTACTTCCTCGTCGATCGCAATTTCTACTTCGCGCGCCCTGATCTGTTCACGGCAGGACGCACCCTGTTCGGTGCCCCCCCCCCGAAGGGACAGGAGCTCGACGACCACTACTTCGGGGCGATTCCGGACCGGGTTCTGGCGTTCATGCTGGAGGCCGAGCGTGAGCTGGCCAAGCTCGGGATCCCGATCAAGACCCGGCACAACGAGGTCGCTCCGGGCCAGTACGAGATCGCTCCGACGTTCGAGTCGGCCAACCTCGCAACCGACCATCAGCAGCTGATGATGACGGTGCTTCGCAAGGTCGCCGAGAAGTACGGCATGGCCTGGCTCTCGCACGAAAAGCCGTTCGCGGGCGTAAACGGTTCAGGCAAGCACGTGAACTGGTCGATGGGCAGCTCGTCCCAGGGCAACCTGCTCGATCCGGGCCACTCCCCCCACAGCAATGCGCAGTTCCTGGTGTTCTGCGCCGCGGTGATCCGCGCGGTGCACAAGTACCAGGGTCTTCTGCGGGCCGTGGTCGCATCGGCGGGGAACGACCACCGCCTCGGCGCCAACGAGGCCCCTCCGGCGATCATCTCGATCTTCCTCGGCGATCAGCTGACCGACGTCTTCCAGCAGATCAAGAAGGGCGGCGCCAAGAAGTCGATCGCCGGCGGAACGCTGACCGTCGGCGTGGACGTGCTGCCTCCGCTGCCCAAGGACGCCGGCGACAGGAACCGGACGAGCCCATTCGCGTTCACCGGCAACCGCTTCGAGTTCCGCGCGGTCGGGGCCAATCAGTCGATCGCCGGCCCGCTCGTCGCGATGAACACGATCGTGGCGGAGTCGCTCGACTACTGCGCGACCGAGCTCGCGAAGGCCACCGGCGGCAAGCCGGGCAAGCTGAACGCCGCGATCCAGGCGCTCCTCAAGCAGATCATCACCGATCACGGGGCCATCATCTTCAACGGCGACGGATACACCGCGGAGTGGCACAAGGAGGCCAAGAAGCGCGGCCTCCTCAACCTGGCGACCACTGCCGACGCCCTGCCGTACATCACGAAGCCGGAGGTCGTGAAGCTCTTCAAGAAGTACAAGGTCCTGAGCCAGCGGGAGCTCGAGAGCCGCGAGGAGGTCTACCTGGAGCAGTACTGCAAGGCGGTCACCACCGAGGCGAAGCTGACGCTGGAGATCGCCCAGACGATGATCTTCCCGGCGGCGGTCCGTTATCAGAACGAGCTCGCGTCGACCTGCGTGAACCTGCAGGCTGTGGGTTACGAGTTCGACACCGACACGCTCGACAAGGTCACCGCGCTCGTGAAGCGGCTGCAGGACAGCTCCGCGGCGCTCGCGAAGCTCATGGCACACGAGGGCGCGGCCAACCTGATCAAGGAGGCCGAGCACATGCGGGACGACGTCCTGCCGGCGATGCTGGCGGTCCGCGCGGCGGCCGACGGGCTCGAGGGCGTCGTGGCCGACGACATGTGGCCCCTGCCGACCTACCAGGAGATGCTGTTCATCAAGTAGGGCGCACAGGCAGCAGGCAAAGCGAAGGGGCGACGGCTCGGCCGTCGCCCCTTACTTGTTCCCATCAGACCCGCCGGGGTCGCGTCGCTCCGGCTAGCCCTCGCGACGGAACCGCCCGACGTACGCCGATTTGGCGACGACCTTGCCGCCCATGGCGGTGAGCAGATCCTCGCGGCTCGCAGAAGCGGGCACGTCGAGCGTAGCGTTCAGCGCGTACAGCTCGAACAGGTAGTGATGGTATCGCGGCCCTGGAGGCGCACCCGGTCCCCTGTATCCGCGCTCCGTCTGCATCGAGCCCTCCGGTAGGCGGCCCTCGGGAATGCCGCCCGCGGAGGCCGGGATGTTCCAGGCCATCCAGTGGAGGATGTCATCCGTGTTGCCACCGAGCGCCACATCGAGATCATGCATGATGAGCGCGTAGCTCACCGTGCCCTCGGGCGCATTCGAGAACGTGAACGCGGGCTGTACGTTGTCTCCGGCACCAGTGTAGCGAAGCGGCACGATGCCGCCGTCTGGAAATGCATCGGTTTCCATCAGGAGGGGCGGCAGGCTAAGGCCCCTCCCACGCTGTGCTTCCGCCGCCGGCGCCGTGACCAAGCCGGCCGTGAGCAGGACCAACATCACCTTCAGGACGTTCTTCGACATCATCAGCACTCCCATGCCATGGTTTTGGACAGCGTAACGCACCATGGAAGACAACCAGCGCGCGCGGTTTCGTTGAATCGCGTGACTAGCGTCCACGCCCGGGCGGATCGATCATCTCCGCCGGAGCCCGGCTCACCTCCTTGACGAAGTAGGCCATGAAGCGCGCCATCCGCTCCATGCCGGGCGTCGAGACCATCTCCAGCACCTCGCCCGTCGAGTGGTACATCGGCGGGCCCTGCATGGTGGTGAAGACCGGTACACCGGTCCTGGAGTAGGACCCGCCCTCCCCGCTCGCCATGGTGTTGGGGCCGGAGACGAAATTCGTGCCGTAGCGCTCGACGCCCCGGGCGATGAGCGCTTCGAGGAAGGGCGCGAGGTTCGTCACCCCGGCGACGATCGGAGCCTCGTGAGCGTCCATGGTCCACTCCCGGTATCCGTCCTCGTGCACGCTGCGGGCCGGAGCGATGTTGCGCTGAGAGGTGTGCTCGAGGTTCACGATGAGCACCGCGCCCTCGATGATGTCGGGGTTCATCTGCACGAAGTGGCCGGGCCCGCTGAGTCCCCCCGAGTGGTGTCCGGCGCTCGCGACGAGCACGATGCTGCGCTCCTGGCGCATCTCCGGACGCGCGAAATGACGGGCCAGTCCGATGAGCACGGCCAGTCCGTCCGCGTTGTCGCCGGCGCCGTCGAACCACGCGTCGGAGTGGGCGTTGAGGACGATGTACTCGTCGCCGCGCGTGGTGCCCGGCAGGACCGCGACCGCGTTCGCGGCAGCCAGGCCCGAGAGCCTCTCCGACTCCACGCGGAGCCGGACGCTCGGCACCGCCGAGGGGCCGGCCTCGGCGGCCGCGCTCAGGACCGACTCCAGGAAGAGCCCGTCACGGCCGCCGATGTTGAAGCACGTTCCGCCCCCGCAGCCGATGTCTCGCACTCGCATGTTCCCGGGCAGGTCGATGATCGTGAGCACGGCGACGGCGCCTCGGTCCAACAGCTCCTGGGCGCGCGGCCCGACGGGGCTCCGCACGAAGACGGTGTGGCCCTGCGGTACCGCCTTCTGCACGGCCACCTGGCCACGTACGTCGAGCCCCGCCAGCTCGGCCGGCGTCGCAGTTCCCACGTAGACCAGCGGGGCGGTGAGGCCGGCCGCCGGGAGATCTCCCGCCGACAGCGGCATGGCGCTCTCCAGCACGACGTCACGCGTCCCCGGCCCGAACGCCGCGTCCCCCACGAGACGGACCTCCCACGAGAGCGGCACCCAGATGGAGGCGCCCGCGTCCTGATCGAAGCGCTGCAGCTCAACCCGTGACAGCCCCGCGGCGACAAACTGCTCCGCAGCCCACTCGACCGTCCCGTTCCCGGAAGGAAGTCCGGTCACGCGTCCCCACAGCTGGCCCTCACCGATCTCCTTCTCCGCGCGACTCCGTCTCGAGAAGTCGACGATGGCCTCCAGATGCGACCGAAGCGCCGGGCCCGTGAGCTCACGGAAGTCGCCTTCCCCGGGCGGTACCGCGGCGGGCGCGGCGCCGCGCACGGAGATCACCTGCAGCGCGTGCGGTTCGAAACCCGGGGGCAAAGGCAGCCCGAACCAGGGTCCGCTCCCGGACTGGCCCACCGCCGAGGTGGCCAGCGTGCCGAGTGCGGCCGAAGCGAGGGCGAGGACCATGGCTGTATTCCGGGCGGAGCGGATCATCGAGCGAGACTCCTAGACGGGTCGTGGGACGCGGCGAGCTGTTGGCGCATCGGAGAGCTTACGCACGCTCCGTTGACACCGCCACGGCGTCGCCGGACAATGGTGGCTCCCAGGCTTTGGTGTGTGGGCTCATCCGGAGGCACGTACGATGAAGCATCGCGGTGTTGGCGCTCTGACCGTTCTAGCCCTTTGCTCGACCTTCGGCGCGTCGAGCCCGCTGGGGGCCCAGTCCGACCGGTCGGCGGAGCTGTCGAGCTCTGTGGACGACGGCTTCACCATCGCGGTCGTCGGCGACCTGATCATCGCGCACTCGCTCGAGCACATGATGTCGAATCCGCGCTTCGCCGAGGTCGTGGGCATCCTGCAGTCGGCGGACATCGCGACCGGCAACCTCGAGACGCAGATCATCGACGGGCGCACCTTCGTCGGAACGCGTGGGGGGAGCACCCACGGCGCCGAGCCCGAGTCTGCCGAGTGGCTCAGGGAGATGGGCTTCGACATCGTCGCCCGTCCCAACAACCATGCGAACGACTACGGCTTCGAGGGCCTGGTCGAGACGAGCCGCCACCTGGACCGCGCCGGCCTGCAGCACTCCGGCTTCGGGGACACGTACTGGGCCGCGCGGGCCGCACGCTTCTTCACGACGCCGCGCGGCCGCGTGGGCATGGTCGCGACCTCGGACAATGCCCAGCCGGCGGCACCGGCCAGGGGCGAGTGGCCTGGCACGGGAGGGCTCAGCCCGTTCGGCGTCACCCAGTATTTCGTGGTCCCCGCGGACTCCTGGGGTGCCGTCCAGAGGCTCAGGGACCTCTTCCCGAACGGCACCGGCTTCTACGCCCGCGGAGCCAACATGGCCGATCGCATCGCCGCCGTCGGCCAGCAATTCAGGAAGGCGCCTCCAGGCGTCACCGAGCCGTACTACACGTACGACATCAACCAACGCGACATGCGGGACGTGCTCGCCGCGGTGAGCGAGGGCAAGATGCGATCGGACTTCATCACGGTGGCGCTCCACTCGCACGACTTCCGCGACACCCGTGGCGGGTACCGCGGCTTCGGTATTCCCGAGGCCGAGCACCTCGACACCAACCCGAGCATAGCGGATTACCTACCGACGATCGCCAAGGCCGCGATCGACAACGGCGCCGACGTCTTCCAGGGGACGGGCGTCCACGTCCTGCGTGGCATCGAGATCTACAATGACCGCCCGATCTTCTACGGACTCGGCGAGTTCCTCCGCCAGAGGGACATCGGCGGCCTCGCCGGGCGGGGCGACCCGAGTCGAGACGGCTGTGAGGGGTGCCCCTTCCCCGCGAAGTACGAGAGCATCATCGCGGTGAGCGAGTTCAGCGGCGACCGACTCGTGGAGGTCCGCCTCTACCCCGTCGAACTCCGGTACGACAGCGACAGGATGGCCCATCGCGGCATCCCCGAGACCGCGCCCCCGGAGCAAGGCCGGCGCATCCTGGAGAGACTCCAGGAGCTGTCGGCGCCGCTCGGAACGCGCATCATCATCGAGCAGGGCGTCGGCTACATTCGGCCCTGAGGAGCCGTGTCCAAGGAAAGCGTGCTGGCGGAGCTCGCGGCGCGGGTCGGGGAGGAGACCTACGTCGGCGAGTGGGTCGAGGTCGACCAGGCGCGGATCGACCAGTTCGCCGACGCCACCGGTGACCACCAGTGGATTCACGTGGACGTGGAGCGTGCCAAGCGGGACTCGCCCTACGAGGTCCCGGTCGCGCACGGCTTCCTGACGCTCTCGATGTTGCCCATGCTCACCTCGGCGGGCGGTGAGAGGCCACGCTACGCCGGCGTGCGGCTGACCGTGAACTACGGGCTCAACCGGGTGCGCTTCCCCGCCCCGGTGAAGGCAGGCTCCCGCGTCCGCGCTCGCAGCACGCTACAGGACGTGTTCGAGGTCCCGGGCGGCCTGCAGATCGTGCGCCTGGTCACCGTCGACGTGGAGGGACAGGGCAAGCCCGCGTGCGTCGCGGAGAGCGTCAGCAGGCTGTACTTCGAGTGACTGGGGGCCGCGACTACGCGCCCCAGATCGCGGGCAGCCTGTCGAAGAACCACAGCGTCGCGAGCGCCCCGAGCACATAGCCCAGGGCCGGTTGCAGTCTCGGCACGCAGGCCCGGATCGTCTGCTGCAGCGCGCGGGCGACCGCGATCAGGGCCACCACGAAGAGGAACTGTCCGGCCTCGACGCCCAGGTTGAAGAAAAGCAGCGCGAGTGGGATCGCACTTTCCGGTAACCCGATCTCTCCCAGCGCGCCGGCGAAGCCCAGCCCGTGCAGGAGGCCGAAAACGAAGGCGACCAGCCACGGCTTGCGGTGCGTGAGATGCACGAGCCCTCGCTCGGCCACGACGATCTCCCGCGCGAGCAGGATGATCGAGAGCGCGATCGCCGCCTCGATGGGCGCGCGGTCGACCGGGACGTAGCCGAGCACCGACGCGCACAAGGTCAGGCTGTGCGCCAACGTGAAGGCCGTGATCGTCTTCACGAGGGGCACGAAGCCGTGCACGAGAAGCAGCAGCCCGAGCACGAAGAGCAGGTGATCGACGCCGAGCAGGATGTGCTCGGCACCCAGCCCGAAGTAGGTGCCCGCCACACCGAGCCCGGAGGAGAAGCCACCCTGAAGGTCGCCGATCTGGACCGGAACGATCCCGCCACGCCCCCTGAAGTACGCCGTCGCCGTGGACCCGTCGCCCCATCGTGCCAGCACCACCACGCCCGCGAGCGACCAGGGCAGCGTGAGCACGTCCTCCCTGTCCAGTGCTCTCTCGCACTGAAAGACGAATCCCGAAGTTACCTGCACCCCCGCCTCTTCTTCCGGCACGGGCTGGCATCCCACCGGCAGCACGCCACGTGGATCGGTGATGGGCGGCACCTGGGCGTCGACGACCGACAGCTGGTAGCGTCCTGCATCGAGCTCGTCCAGGAAGACGCGAGCGACCCCGGTCACGTCGACGTCGTGTGCGTGCGCGGGTGTGGCGAGCGCCAGCACGCCCGCAGCCAGGGCGAGCACGGCCACCCGCCTCAACGGCCATCCCCCTCGGGTTCTTCGACCACGACGGTGTAGCGCTCGCGAAGCTCGGCGACGCGCGCCAGAAGCCGACGATCCTCCTGCTCGGCGATCCAGTCGAGGCGGACCGCCTCCCGTACCACCTCCAGCGGCGGCACCGTGGCCTCCGCACGTTCCCTCACGCGGAACCAGTGCTGCCCGCGCACACTCCGGTAGGCGTCCACCCAGGCCCCGACCTCGGACGCGAAGACTGCCCCGGAGGCCTCCTCGCCGAAGATCTGCGAGAGATCGTCCGACGTGAGACGGGACATGACCCGACTCGCGACCAGCGCCCCGCTCGACAGGTCGGCCGGGTCCGCCCCTTCCCCGAGCTCGGCGGGAAGCGGCTCGCCTTCCCGCGTCACGATCTCGTCCACCGTGACGGTCGCCTCGGTGGCGTACCGCTCGAAGTTGACCGCGTAGAAGGCCGCCAGCTCCTCCTCGGTCGGCTGGATGACGTCGCCGCTGAGGACGTGGAGCATCTTCTGAATGAGGATGTCGTCGATGCGGTCGTCGGCCTCCAGCCCCAGGACCTGTGCTTCCCGTACCAGCACCCGCTCGTCGATGTAGCGCTCCCGGACGAGCTGCCGCTCTTGCTCGTTCAGCCGCTGGCCCTCCTCCGCCTCGATCTGGAGGACGCGGAAGGCGATGTCGTCCTGGCTGATCTCGATGACGTCGTCGCCCCCGCCCACGAGCGCGCTGACCGCGAAGAGCACGGCCGCGAGGAGCACGAAGTGCAGCAGCGGCTCGCGCAGCACGGAGCGAAGCTTCGGCTTGGAGGAGTCGGTCATGCCCGGATGGAGCGGCGGAGTGCGATGAGGGGGAAGGAAGATAGGGGGGGCTCGGCGCCCCGGCATCCCACATTCTTGCCGGCGCCGGTGAGCGCGTCTACTCTCACGCGCAAGCCATGATTCCCAGACACCTTCCGCGACCGGGGGATGGGCGGGAGCGTGGGAATCCGAACCGCAGAGGTGCCCCATGCCAGAACGACGTCACGCTTCGAACCCCCTGCCGGCCACGATCTTGGCGTTGCTCGTCCTGGCCCTGCCCGGCTGCGCGCCTGCCGACGACGGCGGCCAGGTGATGGCCGACGGCGAGCGGTGGAGCTACCACAACTGGCCGACGGGACCGTACCAGGTCGACCCTTCTTGGCCGAGGCCACTCCCGGACGACGAGCACTCCCACGATGGCTGGACCTGGGGGTCGTTCGGCGACGTCTACGTGGAGTCACCGAACCGGATCTGGGTCGCCATGCGCGGGGAGCTACCGCTCCAGCCGGGTATGGAGCCCTGGATGGCCTATGGCGCGACCGACCTCGTCGGAAACGCGCCGCCCACGACCGACGGCTTGAGCGCGACCTGTCAGCCCACGAGCAACCGACGCGGCTACGAGCGGCGCTGGGAGCACAGCATCTTCGTCGTCGATGCCGAGGGCAACCTCGTCGAGAATTGGGACTTCATGAACGACCTCTTCGCCCAACAGCCGTGTGGTCGCGGGCCCCACAAGATCAAGATGAGCCCGTACGATCAGGATAAGCACGTGTGGATCATCGACGACCAGCTGCACATGATCTACAAGTTCACGCACGACGGTGAGCTCGTGTATTCACACGGCGAGCTCGGTGTGCGCGGCCGCGGGCCGAACAACTTCGACCGGCCCACGGATATCGCCTGGCTTCCGGACGGGACCTACTTCATCAGCGACGGATACGGCGGCAAGCGCGTCGCCAAGTTCGACCCGGACGGCAACTTCATCATGGACTGGGGGCAGGCGCCGGCGGATCCGGACAACCCGGGGCCGAGCGAGTTCAACAACCCGCACAGCATCCAGATCACCTCGGATCGTAGGCTCTACGTCGTCGACCGCGGCCACGAGCGCATGCAGGTCTTCGACGAGAACGGCAACTTCCTCGACATGTGGACGCTGCGCTCGCCGAACTGGCCGGACAGCCAGAACACCCTCTTCGTCAACCACCTCATCGATACCGACGACAACATCTGGGTGACGAACGCGCCCCCGGGCCGGATCGAGAAGTACGACCTCGAGGGCAACCACCTCTACGGATGGGGTGCGTCGGGCACTCAGGCCGGAAGGTTGAACTGCTCCCACGGCTTCTCGACCGACCAGGCGGGGAATCTCTACATCGCCGACTGCTTCGCAGGCCGCGTACAGAAGTTCGAGCCGATCCCCGGGGCCGACCCGGATCACCTCGTCGGCCAGATGCGCAGAGAGTACCCCCTCGACTAGATCCCGGTGTGGGTCGGGCGGCGATGCGAAAGCTGCCCGACCCACACCGTGTCCGAGAGATGTCTCACTCGTACCTGAGAGCCTCCATGGGATCGACCCTGGAAGCCCGCCGTGCCGGTAGGTACCCTGCCGCCAGCGCGACCCCGACGAGCACCAGGGCCACGCCCGCCAACACCCACGGATCGGTGCCCTCCACCTCAAAGAGAAGGGCCTGCGCGCCGCGTCCGAGGAAGTAGGCCGTCACGAGGCCGACGACTCCACCGACCGCGGCCATACGGCCTACCTGTCCCAGGACCATGCCCCTCACGCGTCCTTCGCCCGCGCCGAGCGCCATGCGGACGCCGATCTCGCGCGTGCGCTGAGCCACGGTGAACGCCAGGACCCCGTAGAGTCCGACCGCGGCGAGAAGGGTCGCCAACACGGCAAAGCCCGCGGACAGCACACTGATGAGCCGATCGAGGAACACGTTCTCCTCGACCTGCTGCTGCAGCGTCTTCAGCTCGTTCACGGGGAGGTTGGGATCGAGCCCCTCCACGAGCGGCGAAATCGCCGTCATGACCTGGGACGGGTCGACCGCGACTCGCGCGTAGAACGTCATCCCGGGCACCCCTCCCGCCTGCGCATACGGCAAAAAGACGAGCGGGGGGACCGGGTCCTTCACGTCGCTGTACTTGGCGTCCTGCACCAAGCCGACGATCTCGATGTCGAGGTCGTCGTTGTCGGCACCGTTGACCGCCATGAACGTACCGATCGCGTTTCGACCCTCGAGGTTGAACTTGCGCATGAACGCCTCGTTCACGACGGCCACCTGGGGCGCGCCCTCCACGTCCGAGGCGGTGAACTCGCGGCCCGCCAGGAGCGGGATGCCCAGAGTGGAGAAGTAGGCCGCCCCCACGGCGTTGTAGCGCGAGCCCGCATCCACGCCTGGTTCCCAGGCGAAGCCCTCCACGGTGACGCTCGTCCCCCAGCTGCTCCCTCCGAGCGCCGGGACCATCGCCGCCGACACCGACGACACTCCCGGGATCGCGGCGAGCTCTCGCTCGGTCCGCTGAAAGAGATCGATCGCGACCTCGTTCTCGTAGCCGTTCAACGATGGTGACAGCGCGAACGTCACGACGTCGTCGGTACGGATGCCGAGGTCCACGCGGCTCACGTTCACCAGGCTCTTGATGAAGAGCCCCGCCCCGGCCAGGAGCGCCAACGAGAGCGCGAACTGCAGCGTCACCAGCGTCGTGCGATACCGCTGCGCACCCCGGGATCCGGACGCCTGCCCCGAGTTCGCGCGCAGCACGGCGATCAGGTCGGCACGAGTCGAGTGGAGCGCGGGATACAGGCCGAACACGAGGCCGGTTCCGAGCGCGAGCAGCCCCGTGAAGACGACGACGCTCGGCTGGATGGTGAGCGTGATGACCTGGCTCGCCTCCGGCGGCAGGAACGACCCGATCAGCTGGAGCGTCCAGTGGGCGACGACGAGGCTCGCGACACCACCGAGCAGCGCCAGCAGGACCGACTCCGTGAGCAACTGGCTCAGGAGCTGCACCCGTCCGCCACCCAACGCGCTTCGGAGCGCCATCTCCTGGCCACGACTCGCTCCTCGAGCGAGAAGCAGGTTGGCGATGTTCGCGCATGCGATGAGAAGCACGAACCCGGTGATCGTGAAGAGCAGGATGAGCGGGGCCTGCGCCTCCTGGTTCATCGAGCTCTGCCCACGGTGCCCCGCCTCACCCCGGATCCGCTTGGACCTGAACTGCTCCATCGTCTGGGCGGTCATCGACTCCTGGAGCGGTACCTCCACCTCGTTGACGATGGAGCCGTAGAGCGCGTTGACGGCGGAGAGCGCCTGCTCCATGCTCCCCTGGGGCCTCAGGCGACCGAATACGTAGATGGAGTACTCGGTCCGGCGCTCGTAGTTGTTCCACCCGGGTCTCATCAGATGGGACATGGTGAGCGGCACGAAGACCCTGGGCACCTCGCCCACGGTGGTCCCGTCGAAGCCCGCAGCGGCTACACCGACCACGGTCAGCGGCTGGCCGTTCACGACGATGGTCTGGTTCAGGACCCCGGGATCCTCCCCGAGATCGTTCGCCCAATACCGGTGACTCAGCACCGCCACGAAGTGTCCACCGATCTGCTCGTCGTCGCCGGGCCCCAGGAGGCGCCCCAGCGCCGCACGCACGCCGAGCGTCTGAAAGTACTGACCCGATACCAGCACCCCGGTGCCACTGATGGTCTGCCCGTCGATGGACACGTTCGCCGCGAACGTGCGGTGCGCGGCGAGGCCATCGAAGCCCGCGCCGTCCCGCTCCAGGTCGCGGAACATGGGATAGCTGAAGACCTCCTCGCAGCTGCCGGCCTGATTACACGAGGTCGACCCCGGCTTCGGGCCCGGCGCGCCGAGGTTGACGAGCCCGTCGGGCTCCTCGACCGGCAGGCTGCGCAGCAGCAGCTGGTCGAAGAGCGAGAAGATCGCGGCGTTGGCCCCGATCCCGAGGGCGAGCGAGAGCACCGCGACGGCCGTCACGAACGGACTCTTGAGGAGTGCTCTCAGCGCGAACCGAACTCTGGCCATGCGTCCCCTCCGGGATCCGTGGCCGGGTGGCGGGCGGCCCGACGGCCGCCCGTTCACTCGACACCTCAGGTCCTACGGACGGAACACCCATCGAAGTTTCGCTGCGCTTCCGCGAGCAGGTTAGAGAGGCCAGTCCCGCAGAATCCGCTCGGTCTCCTCCGCATGCCCGCTCTCGTCACGAATCATGTCCTCGAGCTGAACGGCGAGTCCTTTGTCACCGAACGCCTCGGCCTCCTTGGCGCGGTCCGTGTAGTCAGCCATGGCCCGGCGCTCAGCGGCGAGCACCGCTTCGAGCATGTCGTGATTGCTCGCAGCCTTGGGAACCGTCCGGGGTTCGGTCGTTGGCTCGCCTCCCAGCGCCACGATCTTGTTGGCGAGGAACTGCGCATGAGCCAGCTCGTCGGGTACCTCGGCTAGAAAGAACTGCGTCAGCTGGGGCCGATAGGGGCCCGTGGACCTCGCGGCATAC
>Ga0326597_10009433_pt1 | contig 13070 bp, 11 predicted proteins | sample RVTome_12_FD_203789 | JGI IMG/M metagenome (GOLD analysis project Ga0326597, IMG submission 203789) | Soil microbial communities from uranium-contaminated site in the Upper Colorado River Basin, Wyoming, United States - RVT100D185 | ecosystem: Environmental > Terrestrial > Soil > Contaminated >... | reverse complement strand
CGCCGCCGTAGACCAGCCAGGCCGTCCGGGTGTAGGCATCGAGATCCGGCAACAGTGCGGCAATGAGATCGAGCAAGCTTCTGATGATCTCCTGTGACCATGTGCCTGTGTCCAGGACCGGGCTATGACTGAGCAATTGCATGCTGCTTATGCTCCGTGCCAGAAGGTAAAAGGCCGCAACTGCACTCAATGCCGCGGTTATCTGGCCGAGAGTGAACAGAAAAAACAGGCACAGGGCGGTGATGATCGCCAGCTCAAAGAACAGAGAAATACTCCACAACAACACCTGCGCCGTATCGGCATACAGTAACAGGGGCAGTCCCGCCATGAGAGAAATCACTATAGTGAGCATGAGATAACCGCACAACTTGCCGGTGTAATAGACATAGCGCGGCACCGGCAGTGCCAGGATCATCTCGATAGATTTTTCATTGAATTCCCGCACCACTCCGGTGATGACAAACAGGCTGATGATGAATACCGCGGCCAACCGCAGTATGAAAGCCGCCAGACTGCCCTGCACCTGCGCCGTTTCGGTGACAGCCAACCCGGCGATGAATTCACCCAGACCGAAGACCGCGATCAGGCCGATGATCATCAATACGAACAGGCGGTTCCTCACGGCCTCGATAACGACATACCGCGCGATGGTGGCGATTGCGCTAAAATGGATAGAATTGAGAAATTGCATTATCTGTCGAAGATCCTTGCCGGATAAGTTTGTAATTCATCTCACCGAAGTGTACAACAGGATATCCTTGTCAGGAATTCCATAATAATTTTAATTCCCGGCTCATGGAGTAAGCGATGATCAAAACCAGTGGTTATGCTGCACAGGGGGCGGCGACGCCGCTCGGCCCCTTCAGTTTCGAACGGCGCGATCCGGGCGCGTACGACGTGCAGATCGAGATTCTCTATTGCGGCGTGTGCCATTCCGATCTGCACATGGCGCGCAATGAATGGCAGCTTACCCAATACCCGATCGTGCCGGGGCATGAGATCGTGGGCCGCGTCATCCATAGCGGCCAGGCCGTGAAGAAATTCCTGCCCGGAGACACGGTCGCCGTCGGTTGCATGGTGGATTCCTGCAGAACGTGCGAGGACTGCCGCGCCGGCCTGGAACAGTTTTGCCGGAACGAGACCACCTTCACCTATAACAGCCCGGACCCGCACACCGGCAAGGTTACATACGGCGGATACTCCACGCAGATCATCGTGGATGAGCATTTTGTCCTGCGCGTTTCCGCAAAACTGGACCTGCCGGCAGTCGCGCCGTTATTGTGCGCCGGGATCACGACCTATTCACCTCTACGCCGCTGGCACATCGGCACCGGCCACCGTGTGGGGATAGTCGGCCTCGGCGGCCTCGGACACATGGGCGTGAAGCTCGCGCATGCCATGGGCGCGCACGTAGTGCTGTTCACGACCTCGCCGGGCAAGGCACAGGATGCAAGACGCCTGGGCGCCGCGGAAGTGGTAATCTCAACGAATGCGGATGACGTAAAGAAATACGCCGGCACCCTGGATTTCATTCTCGATACGGTGGCCGCTCCGCACAGTCTGGATACGTATCTGGAACTCCTGAAACGCGACGGCACGATGTGCCTGGTCGGGCTGCCCGATGTCCCGCACCCGTCTCTCAATGTCGGCGAACTGATCTTCATGCGGCGGCAACTTGCGGGTTCGCTCATCGGCGGGATTCGCGAAACGCAGGAGATGCTCGACTACTGCGCGGATCATCAAATCGTCTCGGACATCGAGCTGATTCCGATCCAGAAGATCAACGAAGCCTACGAGCGCATGTTGAAAAACGACGTGAAATACCGTTTTGTCATTGATAGCGCGTCACTGGGGAAAGGTAACTAGAAATTATCTCAAAATCAGGTGAGCAGAGCTGTAGGGCAAGTCTGTATTAATGGCAGGTCGCAGACCTGCCCTACAACTGACGGAAGATCACAAACCTGCCTACAGTTAATGCCAGTTCCAGAGTCTTGGCGAAATATGCAGTAATTTTGTGATCGGATTTAATCACCCAGTGAAAACACCAGCAAGCCGAGTCCAATCGAGCCGAAGAACCAGGTCAGCCACGGGGCGCCGCCCAGCATGGCGGGTGAATAACCGTCCAGCCCGTAAATGATCGCAGCGCAGAGGATGAACGCCGAGCCGATGATCGCAAGCACGATGTGTTGTCCGGTCTCGCGGACTTCACGGCGCAGTTGTTCAGAGTCTTCCGATTTCGATCTCACCTGGATGCGCCCGTCGCGCAGGCGTTCGAGCAGGTCAATGACCTTGTTCGGCAGTTCCGGCAGGCGGTCCAGCCAGCGCGGCAGGTTTTCCCGTGTGCCCTTGATGAGGCCGCGCAGTCCGACCCGCTCTTTTACCCAGCGTTCCATGAGGGGACGCGCTGTCCGCCAGATATCGATTTCAGGATACAGTTGCCGCCCCAGCCCTTCGATATTCACCAGCGTTTTCTGCAGCAACAGCAGTTGCGGCATTATTTCCATGCCGAAATGGCGCGCCGTCTGGAACAGACGCAGCAACATTACGCCGAAGGAAATTTCGTGCAGGGAGCGGTCAAACAGCGGTTCACAGACCGTGCGTATGGCAAATTCAAATTCATCGACGCGCGTGCCGGCCGGCACCCAGCCGGACTCCACGTGCAATTCAGCCACGCGCTGGTAATCCCGGTTCAGAAAGGCGAGAAAGTTTTCGGCGAGGTAACGCTGGTCAAATTCACTGAGTGAACTCATGATGCCGAAATCCACCAGCATCACCCGCGGCGGTTTACCGGGTTCCGGTTTCCTTACGAAGATGTTCCCGGGGTGCATGTCGGCGTGGAAAAAACTGTCGCGGAACACCTGCGTGAAAAAGATCTCGACACCGGCCTCCGCCAGCCATTTGAAATCGATACCGGCCACCCGCAGTCCCGCCACGTCGCTTACCGGTATGCCGGTGATACGTTCCATGACCATGACGTTCCCGGTCGTAAACGGCCATTCCACCGCCGGGACATACAAAGTATCCGACTGCTCGAAGTTCCGGCGCAATTGGGATGCATTGGCCGCCTCGCGCATGAGATCGAGTTCATTCACCAGCGTCTTGTGCAATTCAGATACAACGTTGGTCGGGCGCAGCTTGCGTCCGTCGTCTGAATAGCGCTCGGCCTGCCGGGCGAGAAAGTGCATGAGTCCCAGGTCGCGCTGGATGATTTTCTCGATCCCCGGTCGTACGACCTTTACGATCATATTGCGTCCGTCCTTGAGCGTGGCGGCGTGCACCTGCGCGATGGAGGCCGAGGCCAGCGGAGTCTCGTTGAATTCCCTGAAGAGGTCGCTGACCGGCCGTCCCAGTTCGCGTTCCACAATGCGCCGCGCCGCGGCCCCCGGGAAGGGCGGCACTTTGTCCTGCAATTTCGCGAATTCGTCGGCGATGTCTTCGGGCAGCATGTCGCGCCGCGTGGACAAAAGCTGGCCCAGTTTTACAAATACCGGGCCGAGTTCTTCCAGGGCTATGCGCAGCCTCTGGGCGCGCGGTGCATAGGTCCTGCGGCCGAACCAGTTCCACGGCAGCAGGTGGAAAAGAAAACGCACCGGCCTGAACAGGTGCGTGGCAAAGATAATCTCATCAAGACCGTGATGGATGAGAATGCGCTGGATGGCAAGCAACCGGAACAGTTCGCCGAATCTGACCATGGGAGTGGTTCTTACGTTATTTTTCCTTGCAATCTTTCAAACCGCTGCTGCAGGCGTTCCATGTCATTGCGCAGCACATCCACTGCGGAGACGAACTCCTCGATCTGATCGCTGGTCGGCAGTATTTCTTTTTCGTAGCGGAGGTATTCGCTGAGATTCATGCCGAAGTTCGCGCAGGTCTCGCGCAGATACGAGCGGGTGGTCCTGAACAAGCGTCCGGCCTGGTGCGCGGCGACGTCCCCAATCCAGTGCGAAAGATGTTCTTCCCAGTCGATCTCCACCTGCCTTAGTATCTCCTGAAAACGCTGCGCCAGGTTGGTATCGCCGCTGATTTCCATGTCCGGTGTAATTCCCGCGGCCTTGCCGTCGCGGTTGAGCAGGAGACCAAACAGGATAAAAGGTCGCGCCTTGATGGTGACATTGGGTCTTCCCTCATGCTCAAATGAAAGCACTATCCCCTCCTGTTCAAACTTTATGAAGACAGTGAGTTCCGTGTCCAGAATCCGGATCGCAACCAGTTTTCCGGCCAGTTCGCGGACGGCAAGAAGCGACCGTTCGTCCTGCCTGAAAATTGCATTCAGGAGGTCCTGGATTTTTTCCAATGGGTTAAACGGCAACATGATGCTTCATATTTTGCAGGCCTTGTGGACGGCGACAATACCGCCGGAAAGATTGTAATAGTCAACACGCGCAAATCCCGCATCTTCCAGCATGCCCTTCAACGTTTCCTGGTCCGGATGCATACGGATGGATTCGACCAGGTACCGATAACTCGCCTCGTCCTGCGCGAACAGGCCGCCAAGCCGTGGGATCATCCTGAAGGACCAGGCATCATAGATGCGGCGCAGCAGCGGCAGAACCACATGCGAGAATTCCAGGATGACGAGTGCCCCGCCATATTTGAGCGCCGCATGCATGGAACGGAGCGCCGCCGGTTTTTCTGTGACATTGCGCAGGCCGAAAGCGATGCTCACACAATCAAAAAAGTTTTCACGAAACGGGAGTTTTTCCGCGTTGGCCTGCACATAACCGGCACCGTGCACCACCCCCCGATCATGAAGTTTGCTTCGTCCTGCATCCAGCATGTCGCTGTTGATGTCCGCAAGGATCACCAGTCCGTCCGGGCCCACGCGTTCATGAAATAACGCCGCCATGTCGCCGGTGCCACCGGCCACATCCAGCACTTTCTGTCCTGGCCTTGCGCCGGAAACATGCACGGCAAAACGTTTCCACCAGCGGTGCAGACCGAATGACATCAGGTCGTTCATCAAATCATAACGCGGGGCGACGGAGGAAAATACTTCCGCCACCCGGCGCGCCTTGTCCCCGGATGAGACGCGTTTAAAACCGAAATCTGTGGTCTGGTCCTGCATCATTCAGCTTTCCGTCTGTGGCCGGCCTTGTCTAGTTCAGCCAGGTATTCCCGCCAGTATCTTTCCTGGTTACAGCCCATATCATACAGATAGTCCCATGAATATATACCGGTCTGGTGGCCATCATCAAAAATCAGCTTGATGGCGTAATTGCCGACGGGCTCGATGTTGGAGATGGAAACATGCTCCTTGCCGATTTGCAGGACGCCCTGTCCCGGCCCGTGGCCGCGCACATCGGCGGAAGGGGAATAAACGCGCAGGAACTCACAGGTGAATTCGAAATGACTGCCGTCATCATAGGCAATCTCAAGCACGCGGGACTGCTTGTGCAGATTGATGGAGATCGGTCTGGGATTTATGTCAGCCATGCATGTGCCCCCTGTATATTTTACAGGAGTCGGCTACGGGAGCGAATTTATTAACGCCTTCCTTTATGTTCGGATAATTTGGTATCACGCCCTTCTCCCTCCGGGGCGAGATGGGGGTAGTTACCGAAGCTAAGCTTCGGCCCATCGAGCGGGAATACAGGGAGGTATTCCCCGGGGTTTCTGTATCTGCAGGATTGCAGGTACGGAAACAGGGATGGGGATGAGGGAGACTGTGTCATCCAATTTATCCTGATTGCATTTCCCTCACCCTACCCTCTCCCGAAGGGAGAGGGTTAAAAGGATAAAACTATTTTGCCGGTTACAGGATATATTTGGTCAGGTCTTCATTCTGTAACAACGCACCCAGATGATCGTCCACATATTTCCCGTCAACCAGCACTGACTCGCCCTTCTTCTCCGTCGCTTCGAAGGACAGCGTCTCCAGCAACCTCTCCAGGACCGTGTGCAGGCGCCGGGCGCCGATGTTTTCCGTGGACTCATTGACCTGCCAGGCGATCTCGGCGATACGCTGGATGCCGTCCGGGCTGAAACTGAGTGTCACACCCTCGGTGGCCACCAGCGCCGTATATTGTTCAGTGAGGCACGCATCCGGTTCGGTGAGGATGCGTACAAAATCCTGCACGTCGAGTGCGTTAAGTTCCACCCGTATCGGCAGGCGACCCTGCAACTCGGGGATGAGATCAGAGGGTTTGGACATGTGAAATGCGCCGGAGGCAATGAACAGGATGTGATCAGTGCGGACCATGCCGTATTTGGTGGAGACGGTGGAACCTTCCACCAGCGGCAGCAGATCGCGTTGCACGCCTTCCCGCGACACGTCCGGACCGCTGGTCTCGCCGCGCCGGGTGATTTTGTCGACCTCGTCCAGAAACACGAGGCCGTTCTGTTCGACGTTTTCGATGGCGCGCGCCTTGATGTCTTCCTCGTTGATCAACTTCGCGGCCTCTTCTTCGGTGATGAGCTTCAGCGCTTCCCGGATGGACACCTTGCGGGTGCTCCTTCTACCGCCGGCCATGTTCTGGAACATCTTCTGCAACTGGCCGGTCATCTCTTCCATGCCCGGCGGCGCCATGATCTCGACGCCAATGGACGGGGAGCTGAGTTCCACCTCGATCTCCCGGTCATCCAGTTTACCTTCACGCAGCATGCTGCGAAACTTGGCGCGTGTGATATTGGTGTCTTCAGCGCCGGGCTCTTCAAAAGTGCGCGGCCGTGGCAGCAGGATGTCGAGAACGCGTACTTCGGCGGCATATTCCGCCTGGTCCCGGACCTTGGCCATCTCGACCTCACGCGTCATCTTTACCGAGATGTCCGCCAGATCGCGGATAATGGATTCGACGTCCCGCCCCACGTAACCTACTTCCGTAAACTTCGTGGCCTCGATCTTGATGAAAGGGGCATTGGCGAGTTTAGCGAGGCGCCGCGCGATCTCGGTCTTGCCGACGCCGGTGGGACCGATCATAAGGATGTTTTTCGGCGTAATTTCATTGCGCAGGTCCTCGCGTACCTGCATACGGCGCCAGCGGTTGCGCAGGGCAATGGCAACGGCGCGCTTGGCGGCGTCCTGGCCGATGATATGCTTGTCCAGTTCACTGACGATGGCCTGGGGAGTCAACTCTGTCATGTTAACAACTTGCTGTAATGGTGGATTGGTTTACTCAGCTGACAGTTCTTCGATGGTCAGCGTGTGGTTGGTATAGACGCAGATATCGGCGGCGATGTGCAGTGCCTTTTCCACGATTTCGCGCGCCGGCATGTCGGTGTTTTTCAGCATGGCCAGCGCCGCCGCCCGCGCATAGGCGCCGCCCGAGCCGATGGCCATGATGTTGTCTTCCGGCTCGATGACGTCACCGTTGCCGGAGATGACGAGCGAGGTTTGTTTGTCGGCGACACACAGCATGGCTTCCAGCTTGCGCAATATGCGGTCGGTGCGCCAGTCCTTGGCAAGTTCCACGGCGGAACGCATGAGATTACCCTGGTGCTTTTCCAGCTTGCCTTCGAACCTTTCAAATAACGTGAAGGCATCGGCCGTGCCGCCGGCAAAACCGGCCAGTATCTGGTCCTTGAACAGGCGCCTGACCTTGCGCGCATTGCCCTTCATGACCGTGTCGCCCAGCGACACCTGGCCGTCACCGCCCAGTACAACGCGGTTTCCCCGGCGCACGGACAGTACGGTTGTGCCTTCAAATTGCTGCAACTGGAATCTCCCGGTAGTGAAAAGAAAGGTATTTTACCCAAGATTGTGGCGGTGGGCGAAAAAACAAGTCCGTCAATCGGGAACTGATGCAGGGGTCGGAGCTTTAGCTCCGACCCCTGCTGGCGGGTGAAGGGCTCGGAGCAATTGCTCCGAGCCCTTTATTCTACGCAAAGTCATCATGAATGTATTGTTCCCTCGCACACCACTGGATAAATTTCTTCAGCGGTGTGAGTTTTGAGTTGAGCGATCCTTTTGTCAGGGAATTCCCGCCCGCTTGACGATAATCATAGAGATATTTTCTATACCCATGTAACGTTGCTCTGGTGATAACAGATAACTCATGAACTTTCTGCTTCTCACACCAGACGATAAATGACCGTAATGCTGATTGATGGCGCCGATGCGTATGTCTGGAACAGCCGACAACCAGCATCGTATTCAGATAATCTTCCATATATTGATTAAGTCCACTGTTTTGTATGACCTCTATATATGTATATCGATTCATAATGACACCTTACAGGTTGTGCATGAGCATTTATTGATGCACAGTCATACGAATGGACAGGAATAACAGAATTACAATGGAATAGAAGATATAGTTTATGCAATAGTAGATTGAAGCTTACATGCTTGATGATGAGGCCCTATACATACACAATAGAGGTCAAAATACTTCCCGGCCAGTATTTTGACCAGGAGACCGGGCTGCATTACAACTACTTCAGGGATTATGATCCGGGGACGGGAAGATATATTGAGAGTGATCCGATTGGGTTGAAGTCAGGTTTTAACTTGTACGCGTACAGCAAATCAAACCCGATTAATTTCTTCGATCCGGATGGTCTTATACCAACTGGAGGAAACGAAGATCCTGCTGATGCGTGCAGCTATTACGATCAGGTGTGTCAAGCTTCGGGCGGAAAGTGTTTTTACCATTGTAAAACTGCGCCAATCATTTGCCGTCACCCCTACTTGGTACCTACACTTTGGGGCGTTCCGCGACAGAAGATCAACTGTATCCGTGTCTGCTTGATAGACGAAGACAAGAAATCGTGGCAAGACCCGGCGAATAAAGCGGGAACTTGTCCGAGTTGCTTAAAAGATGAAGTGATCGACAACTATCATAAGTCTTGTTACACGAAATGTGATGTAAACCCACTTCGCTATCCTGGTGTTGGCCCCCTTGGTAATGAATAATCGGTTCACAATGGAGGGTTCATTATGAAAGCAGCTATGTTGAAAGCAATTATTGCGGTTGTGTCCGTATTCCTCGCAGGGGGGCTATGGATGGGGCTACTTATTCTTTTCAAGAAAAGCGGTATCGACATCTTACAAACGCTTGCGGTTTACATCTCTCACCTAAGTTTCATAGGCTGGTTATTATTCGGTGTTGGATCGATCGCGTTATACCTTTGCCTCACAAAGCTAGTGACCATCCACCCATAAGCAATCAGATCAGATTTATTTAGCAGCAAACACCCACCCAGCCCCGCCCTGCGGGGCTTTTTAGTTTAAGCCGACCCCTGGACCTGAGCGGCCTTCACAAACGTATCGATGATCTGGATGAGTTGCCGCTTGTCCCTGGCCGGCAGTTTCTCCACTTGTTGCAGCCGCCGTTGTAACCGGTGATTGGGCGTTGCCGGTTTCTTCTTTTTAGCGGCCGTCATGCCGAAGGATAGGATAGATAGGAGCGGGTCGGACCTAAATAACTACCTGAATGTCCGGAGAAACATCACCAAAACAAGTGCGTTTTTAACCTTAGAATCACTTTTTCAAGGGTAAAATCACTTCTTTAACTGCCACAGGTATCAGTATTTAATATTGAAAATGATGTGACTGTGTCTTGCATCGTATGTATATGCTGCAACATCGTAGATACATCATGGGTGAGATTTGACTTACTTAGAGCGATGTTTTCAATGATGAAAAAGAGGTTTTAAGGTCAAAAACCGGCCTGTTTCATCGCTATTTCTCTTCCTATTCAAGCAGTTATTCAGGTCCGACCCCGACTCCCTTGGTATTGATGAAGCACAATCTTGCCGAGGAGCAACCCCACGCAAAGGAAGACCATCTTACCCTCAAGCAGGTGCACCTAAATATAACTGTATGTTTGCCTTAACTGCAATGTATGCAGCTATGCAAGATATTAATCGCAGGAATTATGCTAAATGTTTAGCAGAATGCAAACAATGATAAGTTTTAATAAGCGTAAAATCTTATATCCGATGGTTCTAATAGTCTTGGGTTATACCGGGTATATTTTTCTAAGCGCAAGTGAAATAGAGAATGATAATGGTTTTTTCTTTGATAGGTTAGTTACATTAAATACTGACTTATTATGTGCCGATGGTGAGGAATATCTAACATGTCTATCAATTACATCAGAGCAGTGTCGGCAAGATATATCTAAAATATCTGGTATATGTAATACGATATTTAATAAAATTAAACCTGCTAACGAAAAGGATATTAAGTTATTTCAAGCTTTTGGAGAAGATTATGGTTCATGTCTCATAAATGAACATATAAAACTGCGCGACGTAAATCAATTATCAACTAAAAAATGTTTAGAACCATTTTATAAATTCAGACATTGATGTTGTAGGTTTAATCGAGACTGTAAATTAGAAAGATGGGGAGACGGGTCAGACCTGAATCACGGGAGGGAGCGGGGTCGGACCCCAATTATTATCAGTCAAAGTTAAATCACTGTGGATTCCTTTGTTCGCCAATGTAGCGCGCTAAGAGATCTGCATCTATTGTTCCATTTGGTAGATCGCGAACAAAATCAAACTCAGGGCCAATATCCGACCTCGGATCCCCTGGCCCAAGTTGAAGTAGCACTTGTAGCGTTTCGGAAAGTAATTGGTAATTATTCATCGCACGCGCGACCCTCGCCCGTTCATTGTAGCAGTACCTGATCATTGTACCCTGCGACCGGGCGACAGAAATCGCCTCGTTAACAATTGCTAAGGCAGCATCGTATTGAGCTTTTTCGGAACGCAAGAAACTTGCGAGTCCGATAAGCGCAGTCGGATCGTCCGCGTAGGAGTGAGCAATAGTTCTGAGAACTCTTTCTTCTTCCGCAATCATCCCGTATCGTGAGAACTCCATGCCCAGATAATCCAAGAGATCACGCTTATCGTTCTCCATGGCATTGGAATACAACATCTGCAAATACGATATTGATGCAGGGAGCCCTGTAGAAATGTCTTTAGGTTGCGCGCGTAGTTCCGCTAACTTATCGCGCAGGCGTTTCCATTCTATTCGTTCTATATGAGCCATCGTGGTTCAATCATCTCTTTGGTTGCTTGTCGTGAATTGTTGGCCAGCCATCAACGTCAGGTTCCGACCATGGACCTGGTGCATCCGGAGGCATGGAGCCTCCATTTCTGACACAAAGCCGAAACCTTTCCCAGGCCCTCTGTCTACATCCTTGGTATACATGATTAGCACGGCCCCACATTCCAAAATCGTGGTCGCACCGTTCTAGTTCTTCATCCAGTTGCTTCTGGCATTTTTCTGTCACGGACTCTTCGCAGAGGTCATAGATTAAGGCACCACCTAGAAGTAATCCACCGATGATATCACCGATTGGAAGAGGCCCATCTGCAACTGCAGCACCGCCTGCCCAAGGTAAAACATTGCTTAACGCGCTTTGGCCAGTTGGATCGATGTGTCTGAGTGGATTACTGTCTACATACGCGTACGTATTGAGTCCACCCTTGAGTCCAATCGGATCATTCTCGATATACCTTCCCGTGCTCGGATCGTAGTCCCTGAAGTAGTTGTACTGCAGATTGGTTTCGGCATCGAAGTACTGGCCGGGGAAACGCAAATTATTGGTAACGGTCTGCGTGGTGATATTCACATTTCCGAAGGGCGTGTAATCCGCACTCCACACGATGGCCTGGGTGGCATCGGTGATGAGTTGCGGTGTGCCGAGATGGTCAGTGTGGACATAATACACCACGCCGTTACTCACCTGCGCGAGCGGTTGCCCGTCCACGTAGAGGTATTCCTTGAGGGTGTTGCCGAAGGCGTCGGTCTCGGCCAGGAGCTGCCCCCCCTGGTCATAGAAATAGAGCGTCGTCTCCGTTCCTACCTTCTTCACCCGCTCGCCCCGGCCGTTATAGGTGTAAGTCGCAACGGGGCTGCCCGACACCTGCGCTTCCTTCAGGCGGTTGTGGTCACCGTAGGTAAACTGCCGGTTGCCGTTGTCGGTGGTGTTGCCGTTTCCATCATAGCTGTAGTTCCGGGTGCCGCCGTTCACGGTTTGCAGGAGATGATGGGAGACCGTGTCGTAGGTGTAGGTCTCGGGGAAACTGTTGATGGTGCTGGTCAGACGGTTGCCGTTCGCATCGTAGGTGTAGGCTTCCGTGCCGTAGATGCCGGAGGCCCCAGTGAGGCGGTTCAAGGCATCGTAGCTGAAGCTCTGGTTGCGGCTCGCATCCAGGGTGTTGGTCATCGCGGTGATATTATTCACGGCATTCAAAGTATAACTCAAGGACTGTACCGTGCCGGTTGCGAGCGCTGTCAAGCGATAGTCCTGGTCAAAACTGCGGCTATGCGCAAGACCGTTGCCGTAACTCCCGCCGGAAAGCGGTCCGAAGGGGAGATAAGCGAGGTTCGAGGCGAGCGGCGTGGTCACGCTGTTGGCCGTGGTCGAGGCGCTGGCCACCTGGCCGAGAGAATTGCGCGTGTAGTCCACGGTGCGGCCCGAGGGATAGGTCACCTGCGTGAGGCGGTCGGTGCTGTCGTAGGCGACATCAAGATAACTTCCAACAGGAGGCGAGGTTTTGATCATCCTGTAAATGGATCCTTCTTAAAGAGATGTTTTTACCAGCAAAAAAGTGGTTCTAAGGTTAAATACAGGCCTGATTCGACGTTGTTCATCCGGAAAATCAATCAGATATGTTGGTCCGACCCCGCTTCCGCCGGGCACGGGGGTGGGCCTGATCATAAACACTGGCGAGATGTTGGAAATCGAGATGCGTGTAGACCTGCGTGGTCTTGATATCGGCGTGACCCAGCAGTTCCTGCACGGCGCGCAGGTCCCCGCTGGATTCCAGCAGATGAGTCGCAAAGGAATGGCGCAACATGTGCGGGTGGACACGGGAGGCGATCCCCTGTTTGATGGCCCAGTGATTCAGTCGCAACTGGAAGGCGCGTGGGGTCAGACGCCGGCCGTTACGGTTGATGAAAACCGCGGGCTCCTCTTCCTTGACAAAATCCTTCCTGATCGCAAACCATTTTTTCAGTGCGTCCACGGCATAGCGGCCGACCGGTACGGCGCGCGTCTTCCTGCCCTTGCCGAGCACCGTCACCAGGGCATCACGCAGGTCCAGGTTTTCCATATTCAACTGTATCAGTTCAGACAGGCGCAGGCCGGATGAATACATCAGCTCCAGCATGG